>Ga0105049_10000268_pt1 | contig 54642 bp, 35 predicted proteins | sample MAT06_FD_78087 | JGI IMG/M metagenome (GOLD analysis project Ga0105049, IMG submission 78087) | Freshwater microbial communities from Lake Fryxell liftoff mats and glacier meltwater in Antarctica - MAT-06 | ecosystem: Environmental > Aquatic > Freshwater > Ice > Liftoff microbial mat | place...
CCTTTCTCCCCTCCCCCCTCCCGCCCTCACGCCCTCACGCCCTCACTTCTCACCCCTCCCCCTCTCACGCCGTATCACAGCCGCCACCGCGCGCCGCATGTCTCTCCCCTCCCCCACGTACACCGAATCAAACCCAGCCAACCCCTCCGCATACACCCGCCGCGACAACAACACCGCGTTGTTCAGTTTCACTCGCGACGCCCAGCCTTCCGGGTACCCGTGCAGCCGCGGCGCGATCGAATCCACCAGTCGCACCCGCGCCGCGTCATACACCGCGTCGCGCGCCGATATCCGTGCCGCCGTTGCGCTGTCCGGCAGCACCGCGAACACCGAATCGATCTGGTGCGACAAACGCTCCCAAAACGCGCCAAGCAACAGATCGTCTTGCCAATCCGCTTCCGCACGTCGCAACAACGCGGAATCACCTCGGGCGCGAAAAAACTCCTCGGCGCCGCGCCCGCCTACGAACGTCGCGAACGACTCATTGAACGACACCTTCCCTTTTGCAAAGAACGTGTTGTGCAGCAGTTCGTGAATCACCGTATTGACAAGCGTGACCGAGTCCGCCTTCACTGTGGTACTCACCAGCGGATCGTTGAACCAGCCCAGCGTGCTGAAGGCCGATGAGGCGCCGAGGGTGACGTCAAAGCCGTCGCGCGACAGCTGCTCTCCCGTGCGACGTGCTTCGTCGAAATCGAAAAATCCCTTGTACGGAAAGGTGCCAACCACCGGAAACCACCACGTCTTGCGCTCCAGTCGGTCGCGATAGGCCGCCGACAGCACCAAGACCAAGGTGTCGCGATCCAGCCTGCTGTATTGCGTGAAGCTCTTGCCCGTTTTCAGATCAAGTGCCGATTTGGCAAACTCTCTTGCCTCCGACACCAGTCGCAGCTTATCGAGCGTCGCACCGTCGATGACTGGCGTGTTTATCGAGGTCACGGTGCGTGCGCGGGTTCGGCCCGAATCCATCAGCAGCCGATCAATCGGCTGGCGCCTAGAGAGAATGCGCGCTTCTTCGTACGCGGCACGCGAGATATAGCAGCCGGTCGGTGTCAAGGCCAGGACACCAGCGAACAGCGCCGCGAGAGCGCCCGTCGCGCGCCGCAGCAAACGCCACGACAGCGCGCCTCGGCGAACGCGCTGCTGTTCTGCGTCGACGCGGCCTGCTACCTTCCTTGGTCTATGTCGTTCGTCCACCTGCATTGCCACTCCGAGTATTCGCTCCTTGATGGAGCGAACCGTATCGATGATCTGATCAAGCGCGCGCAGCTCTACGAGCAACCGGCGCTGGCGATTACAGATCATGGTAACATGCATGCCGCCTGGGAATTCCAGGAAAAGGCGCGCAAGGCCGGCGTGAAGCCGATTATTGGGATGGAAGCGTACGTTGCGCCCGGTGACCGGCGCACACGCGGACGCCCCGCGCCCGGTGTGAAGCCCTACTATCATCTGGTGCTGCTCGCCCGCGACCTTCAGGGATACCGGAATCTGGTCAAACTGACCTCGTTAGGATACACCGAAGGGTTCTATACGAAGCCGCGAATCGACCGCGAATTGCTCGCGGCCCACAGCGAGGGGCTGATCGTGTCCTCCGCGTGCCTGGCCGGCGAGGTGGCATCGCACCTCATGGAGGATCGCATCGCGGAAGCGCGCGACGCCGCCGCGTGGTACGCCGAGCTGTTCAAGGATCGCTATTACCTGGAAGTGCAGGCGCACACGAGCGAAGGACAGGCCAGGCTCAACGGCAAAGTATTTTCGTTGGCCAGTGACCTTGGGTTGCCCGTCGTCGCCACCAACGACGCGCATTTTCTGCGCCATGAAGACCACGATGCGCACGACGTACTGCTGTGCATCGGGCTCGGCAAAGATCGTGGCGACCGCGATCGGATGCGCTACGACGATGGGCTGTACTTCAAGTCGGCGCCCGAAGTGCGCGACTTTTTTCCCGGACGCGAGGACGTCCTGACCAACACGCTCGCGATCGCCGACACGGTCGACGTGCAGTTCGAAAAGAAGTACTACGTGCCGTCATTTCCGTTGCCGCCTGGTGTCGCGACGGAAAACGAACTGCTCGTCAAGTTGGCCACCGACGGCGCGAGGATGCGCTACGGGGATCCGTTTCGCGACGAAGTCAAGGACCGCCTCGAGTATGAACTCGGTGTCATCACGAAGACCGGATACGCAGGGTACTTCCTGATCACCGCCGATTTTATTCGCGCAGCACGCGAGATGGGCATTCCCGTGGGACCCGGCCGTGGGTCGGCCGCCGGGTCGCTGGTATCGTACGCCCTTCGCATCACCGATGTGTGCCCGCTTGAGTTCGACTTGCTGTTCGAACGCTTTCTCAATCCGGAACGCGTGTCGATGCCTGACGTCGACGTCGACTTTTGTTTCGAGCGACGCGGCGAAGTGATCGAATATGTGCGACAGAAGTACGGCAAGGAGTCGGTTGGCCAGATCGTCACCTTTGGAACGCTCAAGTCGCGAGCCGCCGTCAAAGATGTCGGCCGCACGCTGGGCTTCACGCCGGCCGAAACCGACGCGCTCGCGAAACTCATTCCGAATGCGCCGAACCTGTCGCTCACGGTCAAGCAGGCGATCGAGCAGGTCCCGGAAGTCAGGAAGCTGTACCAGAGTGACGCGCGCTATACGCAGTTGCTGGACTTCGCGATTTCGCTCGAAGGGTTATCGCGTCATACCGGCGTCCACGCCGCCGGCGTGGTGATCGCGCCGGGGCCGCTCGACGAATTCGTCCCCATCTGCACACAGGCCTCCAAAGGCTCCGGCGCCGGCGATGACGAACGTGTCATCGTCACGCAGTATGACATGACGGCGTTGGAGAAGGCCGGCATGCTCAAAATGGACTTCCTGGGGCTGACCACGCTGACCGTGATCAGCGATTCGCTGGCGTTGATCAAGTCGCGCCACGGGATCGACGTCGCACTGGAAGAGCGCGGGTTTACCGACGCGGACACGTATCGCTTACTGCGCGCCGGACGCACGGCCGGTGTCTTCCAATTCGAATCCCCGCTCGCCACCGACGTCCTCAAGCGTATGCGCTGCGACCGCTTCGATGACCTGGTCGCGTCCAACGCGTTGCTGCGCCCCGGTCCGCTCGACGCCGGCATGCACAACGTATACATCCGGCGGAAGCGCGGCGAAGAACCCACCGCGTACGCGCTCCCGGAACTGGAGCCGATTCTCTCCAACACGTACGGCGTCATCACCTATCAGGAACAGGTGATGCGCATCGCGCAAGTGCTGGCGGGCATCTCGCTCGCCGAAGCCGACGTGCTGCGAAAAGCCGTTGGCAAGAAGGACGCCGAGCTGATCAAGAAAGAGCTTGGCAAGTTCGTTGAGAAGGCCGTCGCGCGCGGATACGATGCCAAGGTCATCGACGAGCTGTCCGGGCAGATCGAGACCTTCGGACGGTACGGCTTTAACAAGTCGCACAGCGTCGCCTATTCCGTGGTGGCCTATCACACCGCGTGGCTCAAGACGCACTATCCTGCAGAGTTCATGGCAGCGTTGCTGTCCTCGAACATCGGGAAGACGGAAGAAGTGATCAAGTACATCGCTGAAGCGCGCGAGATGGGGCTTGAGGTGCTGCCTCCCGACGTCAACGAATCGGGATGGCGCTTCAACGTGGTGGGCGAGAAGCGTATTCGCTTTGGGTTGGGCGCCATTCGGAACGTGGGGAAGGGCGCGATGGACTCGCTGCTTGAGGCGCGCGCGAACAGTGCCTACGCGTCGCTCTACGACCTCTGCTCGCGCGTCGACCTCCGCGTGTGCAACAAGCGGGTGTTCGAAGCGCTTGTCGCCGCCGGTGCCTGCGATGGCCTTGGGGGGCATCGTGCTCAGCTGTTCGCGGCGCTCGACCACGCGATCAGCGAGGCCTCCCTCCGCCAGGAAGAAGCGGCGCGAGGTCAGGTGTCCCTGTTCGGTGACTTCGGAGATACGGGCAGCGACGCTTCGCCCCTGGGCTCGGCCGCCACGCCGCCGCCGCTGCCGTCTGTCCCCGCGTGGAGCGAAAGCGAACGGCTGCAACGCGAAAAAGAGCTCATCGGCTTTTATATCTCTGGGCACCCCCTCGAACCGTTTCGGACGGAGTGCGAGCTCTTTGCCTCGCACACCGTCGCCCAGCTGGGCCACTGGACGCCTGAGGTCGTTACTATTGGGGTCGTGGTGACGGCCATCAAGAAACAGGTGTCCAAGCGGTCCGGGGCCGAGTTCGCGAGGTTGACAGTTGAGGATTTTTCCGGATCTTCAGAGATCCTGGTTTTCCCGGAGGCGTGGGCGGTGATCGCCGAACGTGTCCGGCCTGACGTGCCGTTGCTGGTCAAAGGTGGGTACTCGCGGAAGGATCAGGGTGGCGAGAGTCCGACCTTTATCGTTGAATCCGTTACGCGGTTTGCTGAAGTCCGTGCCAGCGGCGAGTTGGCGGTTCGCATCGACCTCAACGTCGGGTGCGATGTGCCGGTGGCGGTCATGGACGACGTGAAGGCGGTTGTCGAGGCACACGAAGGCTCGGCGCCGCTGGAAGTGCAGTGGCAAGACGACGACGGCGGAACGGCGTCGTTTCATTCACGAACACTCAAGATTGCCGCTTCGGCGGTTGTTCTTGCTGATCTTCGCGCGCTGCTTGGCGCCGACCGGGTGCGCCTTGTGCGCGCCGGTGGCTGACGAGCCAGCGCGCTCCCTTTCGCCAGGACGGTTATGGCTGCTGCTCCAGTTCTCGAATTCGAGCGTCCGATTGCGGAACTCGAAAAACAGATCGACGAAGTCAAGCGACTCGCTGGTGATCAGGCGATGGACGTCTCGGCGGAGCTCGCATCGCTGGAACGCAAGCTTTCAGACGTCCGCGTGCAGATCTATCGCAACCTCACGCCGCTCCAGCGCGTGCAAGTGGCACGCATTGCCCGCCGCCCCTTTACGGCCGACTACTTGCGGCTCGCGTTCACCGACTTCATCGAATTGCACGGTGATCGGCTCTTCCGCGACGATGCCGCAATCATTGGTGGGTGGGCTCGCCTCGATGGTGAAACGGTGATGGTGATCGGACACCAACGTGGTCGCGACACCAAGGAAAACATCAAGCGCAACTTTGGTATGCCGCACCCCGAGGGCTACCGCAAGGCGCTGCGCCTGATGAAACTGGCTGAGAAGTTCCAGGTGCCGGTGCTCACGTTTATCGACACGCCTGGTGCGTGGGCGGGGCTCGGTGCGGAAGAGCGCGGACAGAGTGAAGCCATTGCTCGCAACCTGTTCGAAATGAGCCAACTCCAGGTGCCGATCATCGCGACGGTGATCGGCGAGGGCGGTTCTGGTGGCGCACTCGCGCTCGGCGTGGCCGATCGGGTGCTGATGCTCGAGAACGCCGTGTATTCGGTCATCACCGTCGAAGGCTGCGCCGCCATTCTGTGGAAAGACGGGAAGAGCCCTGCGATGCGCGAGAAAGCTGCAAGTGCATTGCGCCTCACGGCCGGTGACTTGGTTGAGCTTCGGGTGATCGACGAGATCGTGCCCGAGCCCATCGGCGGCGCGCATTCGGACCACGAGACCACCGCGCAGAACCTGAAAGACTCGCTGACGCGCATTCTCGAAGAGCTCCGACGCTTGAAGCCGGATAAGCTCGTGCGTCGTCGTCGCGAAAAATTCTTGCGCATGGGTCAGTTTGCCGAGTAGCCAACGGAGCGAAGCAACGTGACACACTTGGTCGAGGTCGCGTTCCGCGGGAACAGGAAGGAGTTCTTCCAGTGGGACGCCGAGACGGCGCCAGCGCTCAAGGCTGGCGTGATCGTTGAGGCGGACCGCGGCGAGGACTTCGGCCGCGTGCATTCCACCGGTGAGCTGGCGGAGTTACGCTGTCGTGGATGCGCGCATGGGTGCGGCACAACACCCCCGCCCAAGCTCATGGTGCGCCTTGCCTCGCCTGAAGAAGTCGTACACGATGACACCATCCCCGCTGAAAACGAAAGTGCGCGCAAGCGCGCGATGGAGAAAGTCAAAGCCCACAATCTGGTGATGAAGTTGACGGACGCCGAATGGCAGTGGGATCGCCGCAAGCTGACATTCTACTTCACCTCAGAACGACGCGTCGACTTTCGCGGCCTGGTTCGTGACCTCGCGGCCATGTTCCGGGCGCGCATAGAACTCAAGCAGATCGGCGTGCGTGACGAAGCGAAGCGTTTGTCCGGAATTGGGCGCTGCGGGCGCGAATACTGTTCGAGCGCATGGCTGCCCGATCTGCGACCGGTGAATCTTGGTGTGGCCAAGGATCAAAAGCTCTCGCTCAATCCGCAGCAGATCTCCGGTGCCTGCGGTCGCTTGATGTGTTGCCTGCGCTACGAGCATGAGTTCTACGTGCAGAGTCGTCGACGCTTTCCCAAAGAAGGCCGCATCCTCGTCACGTCGATCGGTGAGGAGAAGGTAATCAGCTGCGACATCTTCAACGATCGGGTGACGCTGCGTTCCGCCGAAGGGGACACGCGCGTGGTCCCGCTCGCTGACCTTCGGCTGGAGGCGGGCGGTTTTGGCGAGTTGATAAGCAGTGAGCGCGTCGAGCCGAGGAGCTACGACGAGGACGACACTGACGAGCAGATACTCGACCGTGACGAAACGCCGCGCAGCGTGCCGTCTCAACGTGTGCAGCCTGTCGGTGCGCCGCGCCCTGCTCGAATCGAGGACCCGAACGATTCCGTAGCCGACACGGCACCTGATGCAGCGACCGACGCAGCACCTTCGGCGCCAACCGCCACCGCGATCGACCCCAGGACCGACCCCACGATCGATTCCACGACCGACATCACGACCGATTCCACGACCGACATCACGACCGATTCCACGACCGATTCCACGACCGATTCAAAGACGATCGCGACGCCGATGCCTGGGACACGTGGCGCTGCCGCTGGGGTTGAGTCTGCGGAGGACGCTGTCGATCCGAAACGCAAACGTCGTCGTGGACGCCGAGGTGGACGCCGTCTTCGCGCGGCGGAGCAGCGTCGACATGGCAGCGACGGTAGTGCCGATGCGCCGGACGAGACGGACGACCAGCCGGATGAGACCGACGTTGCCGAAGTCGACGAAAGACCCGTCGAATGACCTCCTCCCCACCCGCTCACGTGCCACGTTTCTTCCTGACCACCGCTATCGATTATGCGAATGGCGACCCGCATCTCGGTCACGCCCTCGAAAAGATTGGAGCCGACACGATCGCGCGCTATAAGCGCCTGTGCGGGGCCGAGGTACACCTGCTGATCGGGATGGACGAGCACGGGCAGAAGGTCCAACAGACAGCGTCCGCGCGTGAGATGGTGCCTCAGGAATTCGTGGATGACATCGCGTCTCGTTTTCGTGCGATCTGGTCGCGACTGAACGTGCAGTATGATCAGTTCATCCGCACCACGGATGTGCACCATAAGGCAGGCGTGCAAGCGCTGATTCAGCGCATTGCGGAGCGCAATCCTGACGATTTCTACGAACAGTCCTACCGCGGCATGTACTGCGTAGGCTGCGAAGCGTTTAAGCAGGATACGGATATCGTCGACGGACGCTGCGCCCTGCACCCAACGCGAACGCTGGAAGAGGTCGAAGAACGCAATTGGTTTTTCCGGCTGTCCAGGTATCAACCGTTTCTGCAACAGCTGCTGCGCGACCAGCCGCAGTTTATTCAGCCCGAAAGCCGACGCAACGAGATCCTCGGCCTGCTGGCGCAAGGGCTCGAAGACGTCTCTGCGTCGCGCGCACGTTTGGAGTGGGCGGTGCCATTCCCGCTCACGCTGTCGAACGGCGAAACGCAGGGCACCTATGTCTGGTTCGATGCACTTCCCAATTATCTCACCGCAACCGGCTTCCCGGACGAAGGCTACGAGTCACGATGGCCCGCCGACGTGCACATCATCGGCAAAGACATCACGCGCTTTCATGCGGTGATATGGCCGGCCATGTTGCACGCTGCCGGGCTTCCTTTGCCCAGGCAGGTATGGGCCCACGGTTTTGTACAGCTGGGGGGCGAGCGCTTTTCTAAAAGCGCCGGCGTCAAGCTCGATCTTGGTGAGGCGATCGATCGGTTCGGCGTCGACGCGTTCCGGTATGTGCTGCTGCGCGAAGTCCCGTTCGACGGAGACGGCAACTTTTCGTGGGAACGATTTGAAGAGCGCTATACCAGTGACCTCGCGAACGCATTGGGGAATCTGGCCAGTCGTGCCACGGCGATGGTCGAGAAATACTGCGCCGCCATTGTACCTGCCGCGGCCGCGCCGGAAGCGGAAGCGGAGGATTGGGGCGATGTGGCGGCGTATCACAGTGCGATGGACGGCTCCCGCGGATGGATGCTGCACGACGCGTTATCTGCCGTGGCGCGGATGACCGCGCGAGCCAACGAGTACACCGCGGCGATGGCTCCGTGGCAGCTGGCGAAGGACCCGGCGAAGCGTCCGGAACTCGAAGCGTGTTTGGCGTCGCTCATCCGCCGATTGGCGCGACAGGCGGTGTTGCTTGCGCCATTCATGCCTGACAAGGCGCAGGCGCTGTGGCAGCAGGTCGGTGGCGCCGGTCGCGTCGATGCGCAGCGGTTTGATGCGCTCAGTACTCTTAACGCGTCGGGCTGGGTGGTGAGCAAGGGCGAGGCGCTCTTTCCGCGGCCGATCAGTCCGCCCGCCGTGTAGTAACCGTTTCGCCACGGGCATTCGTGTTTTTCCCGTAGCACAGTTGTTTCGCGGGATACCTCTCGTATCACCGGGTGACCATCAGAACCCCGGACGAATGTGCCAAATGACAGCCACACTGCGTGCTTCCTCGAAGGGATTTCCTGTCGACCTGGAGGAGCACTGCCATGCCCACGCACCGCACATCGAAACGTATTGTACCAACGGCAACTCGAAAGGGCTTTGCGCTCGAGACGGTGCTGTTGTTGTTGGTCATGTTCTCGATTGTCATTCTCGCTGGATTGTCGGCCGTCACGACGCTCGCCCGCACGTCCAACGCGGATTATCGCGGAGCCCGTGCGTCCTACGCCGCGGAGGGCGGTGCGGACGATGTCATGTCGCAGCTCGACGCGGCCATGCAGGACGGTGTGATCAACGGCGAGGATATCGCATCCATTCAAACACCGGCCCTCACGGGCTTCCAGATGTCGCAATCGACCGTGACGACTGGCGTCCCCGTGTCGCGCACCATCACCTCCGGTCCCTTCGCCGGACTGTACTCGCTGAATCAACCAATCGACATCACGGTCCAGGCGCGGGACACGTCAGGCAATACGGCGAGTGCGGTGTTGTCGGTGAATGCACAGACGATTCCGCTGTTTCAGTTCGGCGTGTTCTACGAGAACGATCTCGAGATTCTGAATGGTCCGGCCATGACGTTTGCCGGATGGGTGCATACCAACGGAAACCTGTACCTGTCGTCGAACAGCACGACATATCAGAGTAACATCACGACGCCGGACAGTGTGTTCTGGAATCGCAAGAATGCGAATGACCGGCTGAACGGCATACGCATTCACAACGCGGCCGGTACGCCGGTGTTGCTGGACTTTGACTCACGCAGTTTGTCCGGTCCGGCTTTTAAGACGCGGAGTACGCTCAAGTTCGACGGTCGTCTCATGTCCAGCGCGTTTGGCGTCCGCGAGCTCAAGCTCCCGTTGCCATCCGGCATGTTACCGGTGACGCTGGTGCAGCCAAAGGAGGCCGGCGATTCGCCCATGGTGCAGGACGTGAAGATGGCATGGAAATCTGATTGGTACGTGACGGTACGGCCAGGCATCTTCCAGATCGCGGACACCATGGTGATGAAAGCGCAGTTCTGCGACTCGTTGATCATTGAACGAAGCGCGGGGCTGGCCGTCCCGTCGGCCGCGGCATGTGCTCGCATCTTCAAACCCCGCGTCAACGCTTTCTACGAAGGCCGAGAGGATCTTCGACCGGACCTGGTCGATGTGCACTTGGATTCGCTGCGCATCTGGTCTGACAGCGCGCCGACGACCCGTGCACCGCGCATTTTGTACTTCGCGTTTCAGGCACCTGTGGTCGCGAACGCGAACAATGACTACCTCGCCGTGCGCATCCGCGGTGGCACGCAGCTGCCACAATCGCGCGTCGTGTCAGACACCGGTGGACTGACGATCGCCACCGAGCGCCCGCTCTACGTGCTTGGGAACTACAACACCACCATTTGGCGTCCGGCGGCGCTGATGGGTGACGCCGTCACCTTCTTGAGTGCGCCACCCAATCCCGCGATGCTGAACGCCGCGCCCGCGGCCGCTGGTGTACGGTGCTCGGCGAGCGCCGGCTGGTGCGACGTGCTCCAACAAAACATGGCGCAGCGCACCGCGAATCCGACGACGGTGAACGCCGCGATTCTCGCCGGTCACTCTGCGACGCCGTGCGACTATGCCCGCGCTGGATGCGCCTCGCCAGCCTACGGTGGTGGGCTCGAGAACTTCCCGCGTTTCCTGGAGAACTGGAGCGGCCGCATCTTCCGATACACCGGCTCACTGGTTTCGCTGTACGTCAATGCGCATTCGATCGGCCTCTGGGGCAACACCGCAAACGTTGGCTTCGGCAGCCAGGGCTATTACACGCCACCCAATCGCCAGTGGAGCTTTGATGTGAACTTCCGTTTCCCCGAGCGACTGCCGCCAGGCACGCCGTCGGTAGGAACCGTGTTGCAGACGGCCTACCGTCCACTCTACTGAGACGATCATGACGACGCTGCCATGTAACCGCCGCGCTGTTGGTGCATCCCTGGGCGCACCGCGCGGATTCACGCTGATCGAGCTCCTGATGGTTGTGGTAGTCGTTGGCGTAATGATGTCCATCGCGGTACCGCGCCTGCGCATTACGCCAGAGACCGAGGTGCAGTTGGCGGCCATGCAGTTGGCACAGGATATCGACCTCGCTCGCACGCGGGCGCTCTCGACCCGCAGCGCCTCGCGGGTGACCTTCTCGTCTGGCGCGCATCAATATACCGGGTATCTGGACAACGACGACAACGGTTCCTTTGGCGAGACAATCGTGGAGCGGGATGCGCTGCGCGGCTTCGCCACACGAACGCTACGCGACGGCATCGTGTTTGGTCGCGGATCGGCCGGCGCCGTGCCGGATGATGCAAGCGGTGGTGCCATCACCTTTGCCGCAGAGCGCGTGGAGTTCGACGCACGCGGGTTGACGATGCCCATGGGCACGGGCGGGGTGGTTTACGTGCGTCACGGAACAACACCAACTGCCGTGACCGCCGTCGCCGTCTCGCCGGCCGGCAACGTGCGTCTCTGGACATGGCGAAACGGAGCATGGGAATGAGAAACGCAAAATCAGATGACGGTCGCGTGCGCCAACGTCTCGCGCGCGACAGCAGGGGCTTCAGCAGACACCGTCCTCGCGCGCACAGACGCGGCTTTACCATGGTGTCCATGCTGGTCGCCATGATACTGCTCGCCGTCGGCCTCATGTCGCTGGCCGGTGCCAACGCCCAAACGGTGACCATGCAGACGATGGCGCAGAACCGCACCCACGCGATCGCCATCGCACGCGCATACATGGAGCAGGTGCGCACCCGTGATCCATGGAGCATCGTGTCCGAGAGTGCCGTACAGCTCAACAGCGGCGGGCAACCGACATCTCTCGGTCCCTATCGGCGAACGCTCACGGTGACCACGATGCGACAAAATCTCATTCGTCTCGACGTGCGGGTCGACTACCCGCGAGGCAGCACGCCGGTCCAACTCACGACATCGTACTTTCGCGGCAACGGACTCTCGGGGGCTCCATGACAAAACCACGCACTGGCTTTACGCTGCCGGAACTGATTATCTCGATGACCGTGGCAATGATTGTCATTGTCGGCGCCACGGCCTTTTCGGTCAGCAGCTGGGAAACCCGTCGTGGATGGACCGTCCGCGAAGGGGTCGATCGCGGCGCTCGGTTTGTTGGCCTGTCGCTTGCCCGCGATGTGGCTGAGGCCGGTATCGCGATGGAAAGCACGCCGACCTTTGCCAGTCTTGGCACCTTTGGCGACACGCTCTCGGTGCTGTCGGTGCCGTATTCGCCGGACGAAGCGTCGGTGTACACGATTTTCAATGACGGCGACACGCTTCCCACGTACCCACCAGGTGGAAACTGCGGCGCGACGTGTATTGAGTTCGTGAATCCCGGTGGCCCCATCGACCTCGTCGCCGGAAGCATCGCCAGGTTGCAAGTCGGCTCGTCACGCCGCTTACTGTTGTTGCAGTCGGTGACAAGCGCCACCGGCGGTCGCTTTCGCGTCGAGTTTCTGGACGCGCCGTCGCTCCTGGGCCGCACGTCCGGGTTGGACAGCCTGCTCCTGGCCCGCGCAGGCTCCACGATCCAGCGCGTAAACGCCACGGTCTACTGGCGCGACGCGTCGAGTAAGAAGTTGTACCGGGCCACTGACTTGACGTCGACCGGCGCACCGATCGGCCAGCTGGTCGCGTCCAACGTCGAAGCGTTCAATGCCTCGCTGCTGTTCATCAATGACGTGGAACGCACATCTTACAACGGCGTTGATGCGGATACGACGAACGATGGCAATGACATCATTGGCGCGAAAGTGCGCGCGCAGATGAAGAGCGATCGAAGCGACCCCGCCGTAAACGGCGGCGCCCCCGTGCTCCGTTGGTATGAGTGGAAGGTCGCCCCGAGAAACTTGCTCTACGAAAAGAACCGAACGAACTGAAGCAAGGAGCAAGGAGCAAGGAGCAAGCAGTACTGAGTACTACGCGAAGCTACTCAGTACTGCACCGAAAGTACTCAGTACTGCACCGAAAGTACTCAGTACTGCACCGAAAGTACTCAGTACTGCACCGAAGTACTCAGTACTGCACCGAAAGTACTCAGTACTGCACGTCAGTACTCCCTACTCGATACTCCCTACTTCCTACTCGCCACTCGCTACTTCCCAAACTCCACCTTCGGCGCCGCCCGTGCCGCTGCATCCGTCACCTCAAAATAGGTGCGCGCCTTGGCGCTCGTCGCCTTCGCCGTCAGCACCGCCGGAAACTTTCGGATGTACTCGTTATACGTCTTCACCGCCGCATTGTAGTCCGTGCGCGATACGGCAATGCGATTCTCGGTGCCGGTCAACTCGTCTTGCAGTTTCAGGAACGCCTGGTCGGACTTGAGTTGCGGATACGCTTCGATCACCACGTTCATCCGCCCCAACGCCGACGTCAGCGCCTGGTTGGCGTTCGCGAGCTCTCCAGGATCCGAACCGCCGGTCTTTTGCAGCGCACCGGTCAGCCCGGCGCGCGCCTGGGTCACGGCAACCAGGACGTCGTTCTCCTGTTGGGCGAATCCCTTGACGGTGGCCACCAGATTGCCGATCAGATCCGCGCGCCGCTGGAGCTGCGCATCGATGTTCTGCTTGGCCTGCGCCGCCGCCTCGTCGTACGACTGAATGGAGTTGTAGCCGCACGCACCCAACAGCAGCGGCAGGGCCAGCGCAAAGCGCGCCGCCATTGAACGCGTACGCTTCGGCGCACGCACAGACTGCAGGGTCATCATCGCTCGTCCTCGCAAGGAATCAGGAGTTAAGGGCCCATCCACCATCATGATCGTCGTACGGGTCCGAATACGACGCACTAGCGCTGCTCGTCAGCCAACGTGAACTGGTCAAGGTATGACACCAACAGCTCCACCCCATGGAGATAACGGGCGAGCATTGGCTCAACATCGCGGTCAACCATCGCCTCGCCCTTCACCAACCGCAGCACACTGGTGAAGGGCTCTGGATCCACACCGCAGTGTGTTGCGATATGGGCAATCACTTCGACCGCGTCGCGTGCCGGGCGCTCGCCATGCAAGCGGAGTACACTCCGGAACACCGAAAGGATCGCGCTGAGACTATCTCGCATCACATTGCGCTGACGCGAGACGTCGCCACGGGTCAGCATCACGGCACGACGAAGACGCAGCAACTTCCCGAGCGCCTCCTGCTCCACCTGCAAGCGCAGATTCGCCAGGTGCACCGAGACGCCCTCCAGCGGCAGCGTGCCATACAACACGCGGTGCCGCTCGAGAATGTCGGCGTATTCCATCGGGAAGACGTCGGCAGACCCCAACCACTCGCGCCGCGTGAGCTCGAGCGGCGCGGGGTTGCCGGCCTCCTGCCACGCGCGCGCCGTTTGGCCCAGCGCGCGCAGCGTGTCGATCGTGACCGCGTCGACGATCACCAACACGTTGTGGTCCGATTGTCCAGCGATCGCTTCGTTGCTCGCTGACGACCCGTAGAGCACCACACCAATCAACGAGGCGCCGTGCGCGTGTCTCAGCTGTGACACAAGCGCATCAAGCGTCATCACCGAAGCCGAGCTACCAGTCTGAGCCACCGCCACCTCCGCTGAAGCCACCGCCACCGCCGAAACCGCCGAAGCCACCACCACCGCCACCGCCGCCAAAGCCACCACCGCCGAAACCACCGCCAAAACCGCCGCCCATCGACGGTCCTGGAATCGGAATACAGCCTACACACCCGCTGCGCCGATTCCCACGCGAACTCAGGACCAGAAAAACCACGATGATCACCAGGAGCACGATAAAGCGCGTCGGACTATCGTTGCTGCTGCTTGACGGTCGACGTGACGGGGCCGCTTGCCCATCAAGCGTGACACCAAACTCCGCCGCGTATCGCATGGCCAGGGTGCCCGCGATGTACTCGATCGCGCCGCTGTAGTCACGCGACGCGAACAGCGGCGTGGCCTCTCGGCACACACTGCCCGCCGTGGCGTCGGTAATGAAGCCCTCAGCCCCTTGGCCGACCTCGATACGACACCGACCCCGGCCGTCGGACGCGCCTTCCTTTGGGACAACCAGAATCACCACGCCAGCGTTCCGCGCACGGTCTCCAACTGCCGCATCCGCTCCAATCTTCCACTCGCGCCCCAACCGTAGCGAGACTTCCTCAACGGGACGTCCACCAAGATCGGTGAGTGTGACCACAACCATGTCGCCCTGCGTCGCCGTGTTGAGACGCTGCGCCAGGTTCTCCAGGCGGCCTTTCGCTTCGGCCGTCAGGATACCCGCAAAATCGTTGACGTACCCGACTGGAGCCGGCAACGCAGGCGGTTGCGCCACGAGTGCCGTGGAAATCACAGACAGCAAAAGGGCGACACAGGTTGCCGGGAGCACAGCGAAGGTTCGCACAGACGAAAGATAGCGCAGGTGGGAGTCAGAAGTGGGGAGTAGAGAGTCTGAGTAGGACTCGCTAGCCTTCAGTCACCCCCTTGGCTTCGCTGCGGCCCTTGCTCGACGATAGCCCTTGCTCGACGCTCGCCCTTGCTCGACGCTCGCCCTCGCTCGACGCTCGACGCTCGCCCTCGCTCGACGCTCGCCCCGACTCGCCCCGACTCGCCCCGACTCGCCCCGACTCGCCCCGAAGACATGCGTCCGATTCTGCGCCTCACTTTGCGTCACATTCGATTTGGCAGGACCTTCGCCCTCTCGGCGCTGCTCGCGACCGCGCTTGCCGCGTGCAAAAAAGCCGACTCGGCCAACGGTGCCTCCTCACCGGCGGTGGCACAAACGGTTCCCGCCACCGTCCCGACAACCCTCACGAGTGCCTCGCCCGCACCCGCCACCGCGCTCGTTGGACCAATCGGCGACACGCTGACGGATTCGCTGCTGGTCGCGCGCGCCGATCAAGGTCGGCTGATGGGTCGCGATACCGCCGCGATCTGGGTCGTCATGATGAGTGACTTTCAGTGCCCCTACTGCAAAACATGGCACGATGGGTCGATGGCAAAGATCACGCGCGAGTACGTGCAGACCGGTCGCGTGCGCATGGCGTACCTGCACTTGCCGCTCCCCATGCATCCGCACGCACGCGCGGAGGCCGAGGCGGCGCTTTGCGCCGGGGTGCAGAAGAAATTCTGGGAGTACTCGGAAGCGCTCTTTGCCAGGCAACCAGCGATCGCGAAGCTCGTCACGGTGCAGCCAACGTTGGATACGATCGCCAGGGCGCTGTCGCTCGACATGCCATCGTTTGGTTCGTGTCAGAAGCGCGAGGCCATTCGCGCGCTGGTTGAATCCGACATCCAACAAGCCACGAAAGCCGGCGTGAACTCTACGCCCTCGTTCTTGATCGGCGACTTCCTCGTGCAGGGAGCCCTGGAGTATCCCGATTTTCGTCGCGCTATCGACACCGCGCTGTTCACGGCGAAGAAGGCCAAGAGGGCGCGCTGAACCCAGTGGTGGGAGCCGCCTACGCGGCCATCACGGCGCTGGCGGAGATGGCGGCGTCGGTTGCGCCGAGCGGTGATGGGAAAGTTGCGCGATCGCTGCGGGCGCGGCGTGGACTTGTTGCACGCATCCAGTTAGGCGCACGCGATGCTCGTGATCCATCGCGACCGCTGGTCTGGTTTCATGCGCCGTCTGTCGGTGAAGGGTTGCAGGCGAGACCGGTGTTGGCGGCGCTGCGGAATGCGCATCCCACATGGCAGGTCGCGTACACGTTCTTTTCACCAAGCGCCGAGCGCTTTGCCGAGTCGCTCGCCGCGGATTTCACCGCGTATTTGCCGTTTGATCGCGCAAGCAATGCAGATGCGCTGCTCGATGCGTGGCAGCCGTCGATCATCGTGTTCTCGAAGCTTGATGTGTGGCCGGTGCTGGTTGAGCGCGCGACCGCACGCGGCATTCCCGTCATCTTGATCTCAGCCACCGTGGCTGAGCGCTCGGGCCGCCTGGGCTGGTGGTCGCGGCAGCTGTTGCGTGACGCGTACGGCGCTTTGGCGAAGGTCGGCGCCATCGACGAGTCGAACGCGGATCGGCTCGTATCGCTTGGCGTGTCAGACGATGCGCTGTGCGTCACCGGTGACACACGATTCGATCAGGTATGGACACGCGCGCAGGCGACTCATCGCAGCTCGCCGTTGCTTGCTTGCCTGGCATCGCCGGCACCAACGGTGGTCGCGGGCAGTACCTGGCCGGCTGACGAAGCGATGCTCCTGCCTGCATGGAACGCGCTCCGCGCTGACAGGTCGCCGCGCAATGCGAATACGCACACCGCACGGTTGGTGATTGCCCCGCACGAACCCACGCCGGCGCACTGCGCAGCGATCGAGCGCTGGGCCCAACAGTCTTCGCTGCGCCTGCGCCGACTGTCTGCGATCGACGATGAGTGGCAGGCTGCGCCTGCCAACGTGCTGGCCAACGTGCCGGCCAACGTGCTGGCCAACGTACCTGCCAACGGACCTGCCAACGTACCTGCCAACGTGCCGGCGGACACCGTTGACGTCGTGTTGGTCGACCGCATCGGCGTCCTGGGAGACCTGTACGCGCTCGCCGATGTGGCCTTTGTCGGCGGAGGATTTCATTCCGCCGGGCTACACTCGGTTATCGAACCGGCCGCATTTGGTGTACCGGTGCTGTTCGGCCCGCACTACGACATGAGTCGCGAAGCCCGGCTACTGCTTGAGGCGGGGGCCGCGTACGCTGTACCCGATGCATCGGCGTTGCACGCGCGGATCGCGACGTGGTTGTCCGATCGCGTGAAGCGTGACAACGCCGGCGCTGCGGCGCGCGACGTCGTGAAGCGCGAACGAGGCGCGACCGACCGCTCAACAGCGCTCATCGAGCAGAGCATGCGCACACCGTCCAGGTAGGCGCTGCATACGGCGCAGGCAGCAGCGCATGCTTAGCCGGTTGTTCGTCCAACCAGCGGTATGACCAGCGTGACCAGCCCGACCAGCAGCAGCACGACCACCGACCCAAGCGCCCACTTCAGTGTGAACCGCTGATGATCGTCGAAGTCGACGCCAGCGAGGCCAACCAGCAAAAACGTCGATGGCACCAGCGGGCTGAGCAAATGCACCGGCTGCCCAACCAATGACGCGCGCGCCATCTCGGCGGCGGTGATGCCGTACGCCTGTCCCGCCTTCGCGAGAATCGGCAGCACGCCAAAGTAGAACGCGTCGTTGGAGATAAAGAATGTGAACGGCACGCTCAGCACCCCGGTCACGATCGCGAGATACGGACCGAGTGCGTCCGGCACGAGGCGAATCACACTGTCGGCCATCGCGTCCACCATCTTGGTGCCGGACAGGATACCCGTGAAAATGCCTGCTGCGAAGATCAACCCAACCACGGCCATCGCGTTGCCCGCGTGACGCGATAACAAGGCCTTCTGCTGCTCGATGGTGGGATAGTTGACCAGCACGGCAATCGCAAAGCCGATCATGAACAGCACCGGCAACGGGAGGAGCGCCGCAACCAGCGCCACCAGAAGAACTGCGGTCAAGACCGCGTTCACAAGCAGACGATCCGGGCGTCGGTGATCTGTATCGGGGACGAAGTCAGGATTCACCAATTCTTCGTGCAGCACCGCCTCGTTCGCGTCACTGGATGGCCCGGCAACACCGAGCCGACGACGCTCACCAAGGCCCAGCCGATACGATACAAACAGCACCCACGCCGCGCCGCAAACTATTGCGGGGATGAACGGCACGAACACCGTGCTGACGTCGATGCTGAGCGAGCTTGCGGCACGCGCCGTGGGGCCACCCCACGGAAGAATGTTCATCACACCTCCCGACAGCATCGTCACGCACGCCAGGATGAGCGGTCGCATGCCAAGCTTACGGTAGAGCGGCAGCATTGCGGCGGTCGTGATCATGTAGGTAGTCGACCCGTCGCCGTCCAGCGACACAAGCAGCGCCAACACCGCGGTACCGACGACGACCTTCATCGGATCGCCGTGCACGAGCGCCACCAGCCGGTGCACAAATGGCTCGAAAAGTCCGGCGTCGATCATGACCGCGAAATACAGAATGGCGAACATCAGCATCACGCCCGTCGGCGCCAGCTTGGTGATGCCCGCGACCATCATCTCACCCAACTGCGGAGCAAATCCACCCGCCAGCCCGAAGGCGATCGGCACAAGAATCAGCGCCGTGATCGGCGACATGCGTTTGGTCATGATGAGCGCCATGAAGGCGATCACCATGCCGTAGGCCAACAGCGTCAGTGTCACGCGATTACCGGCGCAGGGGCGCGAGCGGCAGCACGATATGCGACGGATACGTGGCGCTGTGCTGAATGCTGATGTCAGACGACATCATCCGACGGTTCTTTCCCAACGGCTCGCCCGTGTTCGGATTGACATCGAAGCGCGGGAAGTTGCTGCTCGAGATATCGACCCGGATACGGTGTCCCTTCTTGAACACGTTGGCCGTAGGGAACGGCTCGACCGTGAACGCATACACGCGACCGGGCTGCAAGAGCACCTGATGATCGCGCGTCGCGCGGTAGCGTCCACGCACGATGCCGTCTGTCAGGTTCATGTCAAAACCGCCGGGCCAATCGGTGCTGGAGGGATACACGTCCAACAACTTGGCTGTGATGTCGACGTCGAGTGTCGATGCCGACGCATGCACGATGACCTGGATGGGCCCGATCACCGTAACGTCTTCGGTCAGCGGTTCGGTTTGAAAGACGAGCACGTCGGCCCGCGCGCGCAGTGGCAGCCACGGCGCCTTCGACGGCGGGAAGCGGGGATCTTCGCGTTGGTTGAATGCCCCGTCTTTCAAGCGCGCCGACGCGCCGCCGCCGATCGTTGGCACCGGGTGATACGGGTCGAAGGTATACGTGGTCTGCGAACGTGCCGCTGACGGCTTTTCGGTGCGCAGCGACCCGTCCGCGTGAAAGTAGTACGGCACCATGCGCGTACCGCTCAGCGGCCACGTGGCCGACGATTGCCAGTATCCGCCATGAAACAAGCGCCCGTTGGCGTCCTTGTGACCGTCACCGCTACCCATCACAAACACCCGCACCGGTGCGTCGCGTTCAGCGCCGCTCTGCTTTCCCTTCAGATGATTGTCGAAGTAGCGCATGTGAAAATCGGTCAGGAAATCCATCACCGACGCGCTATCGCCGAACGCCACGTCACCGGCATAGGGCAGGTTGTTGCCGCCGTGCTTCCACGGACCAACCATCACTGATTGCGGGGCCTTCTTGATCTTGCGAAGCTCTGCAAAGTTCTTGAACGTGCCCGCGAGAAAGATGTCGAACCAGCCGCCAACATGCAGCATGGCAATGTCTGCCGTTTGCGGATAATGTTCGTCCCATGCCAACATCGGATCCTTCCACGACGCGTCGTAGTCCGCGCGCTCAAAGAAGTCGAAGTACCAGCCTTCATACTGCGACGACACCGACAGCGGATTCAAGCCGCGACGCATGGGCTGCACGTTATACCAGTCTTCGACCTTCTCCTTCGTGAGCAGTGCTTTCACATCGGGCGATCGCGCATCGGCAAGCAGTTGCGACCACGCCCACGTGAGCTGGCGACCCATCTCGTACGCGCCGCGATAACGCACGCCGTGATCCCACCCGTTCGACATGCCACCCATGTTGATCAGCAAGGCTTTCAACGACGGCGGATTGTACTGTGCCGCGCCCGCTTGCATGTGCGCGGCAAACGACGTGCCCCACATGCCGACCTTCCCATTACTGTACGGCTGCTTCGCAAGCCATTCGACGGCGTCGTATCCATCGGTCGCATCAAGCGGCTGCACCTTGGAGAATTCTCCCTCCGACTTGTAGCGCCCACGCGTGTCTTGCAGCGCAACCACATACCCCCGCTCGGCGTAAAACACGGCCTGCTCAGCCAGCGACGTCTTGTTATACGGCGTCCGGTTGAGCAGCACCGGCAACCGTTCCTGGACGGGCGTGCCACCCTTGCCGGGACGATAGATGTCGGTCGCCATCCGCTTGCCGTCCCGGGTGGGCATCAGCAGATCGCTCGCCACCTTGATGGCCTCGAATTGCCTGGGCGACGACGGCCAGCCCGGCGGCGGCATCCGGGATGGGTCTGGCGTGGCTTGCGTGGTCTGCGCACGGGCTGGCGACGCGGCAAACACGGCCAGCACCGCACCACCGACGGGACACGCCGATGCCGCGGACGCAGCGGAAGCAATCGCAAGGGCAAATCGATGAACTCTCATCCCGCAAACTTGCGCCGCCGACCGATCCAACGCTATTCCACTGGACGACCGACCGCCCGGGCCCCATTGTTCTTGAAGAGACGCATTACGTTACCCATTTCGCCCCATGTCACGCCCACTCTGCGAATTGGTCACGGCCTCGCTGTTTCTGCTATTCGGTACAGCGGCGCAGGCAGAAAGTCAGGCAGCGGCTCCCGTCGGGAAACGTCGCATGGTCGGCGTCGTGCGCGACACCGGTGGCGTAGCCCTTGAGGGCGTCACGGTCATCATTCCCGGAACCGTTGTTCGCACTGACGCGCGCGGCACATTTGCGATCGACACGCCAGACCTCGACACCGTTACCATCGGCTTCCGCCATCTGGGCTTCGAACCTGCCGAAGCTCTGCTCACGTCGCGTGGAAGGCTCTGGGACACAGTCGTGGTACGGCTCGACCCCACCGCGCAGCGATTGGACTACATCAAGGTCGCCGACACACGCACACGCGCCTCGCTCGCCATGCGCAGCTTCGAGGAGCGGCGCGCGCGCGGACTCGGCACCTTCATCACGCGCAGCGAAATCGTGGAGCGCGGGTCGTCGCGCCTGAGTGACTTGCTGCGCACGAAGCGCGGGGTCAACGTCGAGCGCGGGCGCGTGCGGTTTGTCGCTTTTACCGGCACGCGCGGCACCACCTGCGTGCCCGACTTATGGCTTGATGGCATGCGCACACGCGGCATGGAGGTGGATGAGCTCCCGCCCAATACGGTGGAGATGATCGAGCTCTATCCGAACTTCTCCACGGTGCCGATCGAATTCCAGTCGTACGGATCAAATTCCACGCCATGTGGCACGATTGTGGTCTGGACCCGCATTCCCAACGGACGCTCGCCGTAACGGCCCACTCGCCCCGACAGTATCAGTCCATGATCTCGGCGAGCGAGATCACCAAACCCGGTACGACGTCCTCGCCCAGCAGCGAGTCACTAACGTCAAGCAGAGCCAGACTGCCGTCAGCGCGGTAGACGCGCGCCGTTCGACGCTGCGGATCGACGACCCAGACCAAGCTCGTCCCCGCCTCGAGAAAATCCGCGACCTTTGCCAGCACCGCTCCGGCGCGGTCTGACGGCGACAATACTTCCACCGCGAGATCCGGTGCCAGCTCCGCGAAGCCAAGCGGCACGGTGGCAGGCAAGCGATCAGCACGCACGAACGCCACATCCGGCGCTCGCACCGTGTCTGGGTCGCGCTTCAACGTAAAGCCCGTTTCGGCGGCCAGCACGCGCCCCAGTCGATCGCGCGTGACGTGCGCGCCAATCGCAAGCAGCAGTCGTGCGGCCACGTCGCCATGCCGGAAACCCGCAGGCTCCCGGACAACCATACGCCCGCGCACCAACTCCGTGCGTGCGTCGAGCACGGGATGTTCCGCCAAATCGTGGGCAGTCATTGGGCGTGGCGCTGGATGCATCCCAAGAGCCCCCGGGCACTCGTGGAGGTTCGTCATAGGCAGATGCTACCACACCTTGTCTTCCTCCAGCAAGGGTTGCAACAAAAAGCTACGCCGCTTGGCGTCGGAGCATTACCGTGCTCGCTCCGCCGTCACCGTCACCTCGCGTTGATTCGCCCCGAGCGGCACTCGCTGTTCGCGCCCGCTCGGCCACCGAATCCAGACCGCCGTTGGCGTGCCGCGACGGCCAAGCACCTGCACCGCGCCGTTCTGGGAGAGGTATCCGGAACCCGCCTGCACTTCGCGCACTGGCCCCATCGTCGCGTCGGCGTACACGAGCCGCAGCTGCGCGCCGACCGCGTCCGGATTACGCGACGAGCCTCGCAGTCGCACGCGCACACCAGGCACGGCGCCCGCGTTGGCGAAGAGGCGCGTCGCGCCCCCATTCTGCGACACGGCCAGATCAAGTCGGCCATCGCCGTTAAAGTCGGAGTACGCCGCCGACCGTTGGTCGCCGTACACCGCGATCCCCGACTCAGCACCTGCGACCACGCGAAAGCCGCCCGTGCCGTTGCCCTGCAACAGCTGCCCGCGTCCCTGATCAAAGCGCGGCGTACCGATCATGGTCGGGAAGAAGTTCTGCGCGAGAAACACATCCTCTGCCCCGTCACCATCGAAATCGGCGATCGCCGCAGCGAACGATGGCGCCCACTGTGATTCCGCAGGCAGCGGTGTGGCTTCAAAATGATTGACGCGATTTACGAACACTGTGTGATCCAGCGTGCGAATCTCGACGCGCTGTGACGACGCCAGCGCCGGGCCTAACACCGTTTCCACCGACGCGTCAGCGTACGCTGAGAAGGTGCTGACGCGCCCAACCAGTCCTGCCACCGCCATGCGCGCGCGCGGATAACTATTCAGCGGAGAAAGCCCACGCACGCGCGCATCCGGCCTGCCTACAAGCATCTCGATCTCACCACCCGCGCCGAATACGCCGTACGTCATTACCAATGGTGACGCACTGTCTACCTGTACGCCCGTGTTGCGACCCCAACTGGTAGCCACCAGATCCATGCGTCCGTCACCGTTCACATCGCCCGACGCAACCCCGTTCCACTGACTGGTCAATGCAGACAAGCCCCACGCCGCCGACGCGCGGTTCAATCGCCCCTTGCCGTCGTTGATCAACAGCACGATCGAACCCCAATCCCGCGTGAACACCAGATCGGCGTGCCCGTCACCGGTGATATCAGTGAACAGCGCCGACGTCACCATCCCAATGTCTCGCAGCACCGCGAGATTCATGGTATCCAGCACAAACGTCCCGCTTACGTTCCGGAATAACCCGGACGACGCCGGCTGTGGATACTGCATGGGAACGGCACGCGAACCAACGAACAGATCCAGCGCGCCATCACCGTCGTAGTCGCCAAGCGCCAGCGGTCCGGTTGAGGAGGGATGCGAGCCCACCACGCCACGCGTTGCCGCTGCCAGCGCGGTACCCTGAGCCGAGAACGCCACGGCCGCCGGCTGCGCGATCATGTCCTGCTCACGGCGAAACTGCCACGTCGCCACACCGGCCAACACGCGCGTGACACCGTTCTCCGTGAGACCAAGAATGCTCGTGAGATCGGCCGTTGCTGCCGGTCCGCGTGTTGATTCCGGTACCAGCGTGCCGCGCACGTTCCGGAACACACGCACGTGCCCGCCCGTCCCCGTCCCCACCAGGAGTTCGTCGGCGCCGTCGCGATCAAGATCGTACCACGCCATGCCGGGCCCCGCCTGCGACAGCGCGTTCGGTAATAGGTACTGACGGTCCCAATCGTCGAACGGATCTTCCACGTGCACGTGACCACCGAGCTGCGCTGTCGCGTCGTTGAACAGTGGCGCCAACGGCACATCAGCCGGTGTGCCCGTCACCCGCACTGCCGTGCGCTGCGAAATCTCATAGGCGCGATTCTTCCGCACCCGCTGGATTTCGGTGCGTCGCCCGTCACGCCACTCCACCACCAGCCGCGCCGAGTCGGACGTGCCCATCGCAAACGACATCGTGTAGTCGCTGTGCGAGAGGTACAACCCACCCACCACCACTTCGTGCACCTGTATCGGCACCGCACCGTTGTACACCGTGACCTTGGCACCAACCGCGCGCGTGTTGGGGGCATCGCCCACCAGCTGCACGGATATTCTCGAAGCGACCGCGTCATTCCGCATCAACAAGGCCGGCGCACCAAGGCGATTGATGACCACGTCCAGGTCGCCGTCCCCATCCAGATCTGCATACGCAAGTCCGTGCGAGATGTCCTCGTCTACACCAAAACGCCACGCCGCGCTGGCGTCTTCGAAGGTCATGTTGCCACGATTCCGAAACGCGACGTTCCTGAGTTTGAGCGTTGGAAACTCCCAGCGGAGTCGCTGCCATGGCACGGCGTTCAGCCGCGACTGCAGTCCTTCCAACACGTCAGCGTCCATGATGTCCCACAAATGCCCGTTGGCGATCAACATATCCTGCCAGCCATCAAGATCCACGTCCATGAACACCGTGCCCCATGACCAGCCGCTCGCCGACACGCCCGCTGCACTGGAGACCTCGGCAAACGTCCCATCGCCGCGGTTGAGAAAGAGGGCGTTTCGCTGGAACTGCAGCGCCAGTTCACTCTCTCCAATCTTCTTTGGTAGTGATGTATGGGTTGGCGTCTGCGTTTTCGCGCGCCGGGGATCGTTGCTCATCATGTCGACTTCAAACAGATCCGGCCGCCCGTCGCCGTTGACATCGGCCACATCAAAGCCCATCGCCGAGTGGCTCATTTGCCGCTGCGAGCGCCAATCGGCCAACTGAAAATTGCCCTTGCCGTCGTTGTACCACAGTTGATCGGTATCTTCGAAATCGTTCGCAACGTACAAGTCCGGTGCGCCATCACCATTCAGGTCCACGAACTTGGCGCCAAGACCAAACGACTCAAACTCCTCAACGATCGGAGTGCCGTTCGCATTACGGAATCGCGAAGACGTCATCGGGACACGCGTGAAACGTCCGGTGCCATCATTGGTGTAGAACTCATCGGGCTGCGCACGCTGGGTCATGCGCATGCCGCCCATGTCCGGCCGCATCACGAGCTTGTAGTCCTGGCGGTGCTCCGGCACAATCTCGAACTGTTTCGGTCCGATTTCACGCACCATCTGATTGAACGCCCGCTGCTGCGGCGGGATGGTGTCGTCCACGTTGTACGGCTTGTAGTTGGCAATGAACATCGCCAAATGCCCGTCACCGCTCACGTCGGCCATCGTCACCGTTGTCGCGCCGCGCCCTGCCGTGTCCAGCCCCAGGTCGCGACGTTCCGTAAACCGCGCCTTCCCATCGTTCACAAAAATGGCGTTGGGTCCGGTCGTCGCCAGCAGCACCAGATCCAGATCACCGTCACCGTCCACGTCGGCCAGCGCCGACCCGCTGCTGTGACGATCGCAGGCGCCCACACGGGCTCGCGTCGTGATGTCTTCGAACTCCCAGTCGCCGGTATTGCGATACAGCGCACTGCACCCTTCCGTGCGCGCCAGAAAGATGTCCGCGCGTCCATCGCCGTCCACGTCGCCCAGGGACACGCCGCCGCCTTGCGCCAGCGTGCGGTTGCCAAGCAAGATTTTCTCGCTGGCATCGTTCTGGAAGCGCATACCCGTTTCACGCGCGTTCATACGCGTGAAGCCAACCGCGCCACGGGGCACTTCCAGGTCGCGCCAACGCACGCCGCTGCCACCGTCTCGCCATGGCACCTTGGAGTCGCCGCGACATGCGGCCATCCCAACCGCAAAGACCACCGCGCAGGCCATCGAACACACAGCACGTTCGAACGACGAAGATATGACCCTCATGAGGCAGGTTTCTTCGTAGCGGCACGAATCCGTTGCATCACCCGATCGCCGACGCATGCGCCAAGCGTGGCGCCGCTGGCGTTGCCCGCTGGAAAGTGAATGCCGCCATAAACGCGCGACATGCCGGCTTCGGCGCTGGCTGCCATGAACGAGGGGAATGTGCGAACGGCGTGACCAAGGGAAATGCTGGTGCTGTCGGAGAACGGAGACGCGCCGAGCAGTGCTGTCAAGACAGTGGCGGCAGCGGCAGATTGCGTCGAGTGACCGGCCGGATACTCCGGAAACGGGGGCGTGGGAATTTGTGGCTCCCACGTGGAGTCGATCAGTCGGCGAATGTACATGCGGGGCCGCAGCAGGTTGAACTGGTACTTGTATCCCCACGCGGCGATGAAGGCATCCGCCTGAGACAGCGAGGTGGCCAACAGCAGCGTGACCGCCTCAGGCACACCCAGCTTTCGCTCGCCGATCATCTGGCCGGCAATCGAGAGCCAGTGGCCAACCGGTGTTCCGCTTTCGCCCGCGTTGTCCGCCCAGAATAGCGCGATCCCTTTCTGTTCCTCCGACAACTGCTGTTGGGTTTCGTACACCGCACGCGCGAGACCATACAGCACCGACGCGCTATCGGTCGAGTACGGCGGCGGATCGGGGACCGGACACGCATTCCACGTCTCCAGCGTGAAGGGCCGAAGCTCCCGCCAATATGCTTCGGTCGCGCCCGCCATGTTGACGGCCGGCAGCGTGTTCAAGCGGCTGTCCTTGGGCTTACTCAGAATCAGCGCGCGATCACTGTTGTTGGACGCGCGTTGCGCATTACTGGGATTGTCGAGCGCAATGAACTCGCTCGCACCGGACATGTTTTGCGTGGCGTACAGGCTGGCCGGAGAGTCGTTGCGCCAGAACCCCACGCCCTCAGGCGCTACGTATGATCGCCTGGTGCCGGCGAAGCCGTCGGTTTTCGACCACGCCACAATCGCTCCCCCGATCGCAAGACCAACGGACACCGAACGCGCCCGCACGGCCTTCGTGGCGCCGTCCGCAATCCGAACCGCGATCAGCGAGTCGGCCATTCGACCCAACGCCGACCGCGTGGCTGGCAGACCATCGTGAAAGAGCGAGTCCAACACCACTCGCTCGGCCGTCACGGAAACGATGGTCGCGTCGAGTTCGCCGCTGTCAGACGGAACCGGAAGCGCCGACATCCCCCGGACAATCCCGTGCAATGGCGCCAGATTGGCGTCTGTGGCAGCAACGCCCGCGTACAGGGCCATCGCCGCATAGGCCGAGATCCGCGATGCCACGGGCGGCGAGAGCCGCTCCACGCGGATCGCGCCATAGAGCGCATGGACCCATTCGCTCACAAAGGCCGGGCTCTGGGCGTGGCGATGGCGACACGCCGTGGGCACGACGACGAGCACGGCGATCGTGAGGAACAGCGAGCGCGTATGGCGAGTAACGTTCATACCACGTACCCTTGAGTGATCATGATTCCTGCGAACGTACTTCGAGGGCCGCGACCGGACAACGCCACGCATCATTCGCGCGGTCTCTGGTATCGCCTGATGCGAGGTCGTGTGTGCGTCGTCGCCTTCGCGCTCCTGCTGCCAGGTCGCCTGGTGGCGCAAGCGGGCGAAGTGCAGGGTTCGGTACGAGACAGTGCGTCGGGAAACCCGGTGGCCGGTGTGGTCGTCATGCTCCTTGGCGAACGCGGCGACGTCGTCGCTCGCACCCTCACGGGAACGCGCGGCCAGTATCGCTTGGTTCGACCGCTCACCGCCGTGCAACTGCGAGCGATCCGACTGGGCTTTACGCCGCGTCTGCTCACTCTTCCGCCAATGCACGACGGGCCCGCAAGCCTGCTGCTCACCCTCGCGCCGGTCGCGCGCACGCTGCAATCGGTGAGCACGTCGGTCGCACGCGGATGCCCCACGCCACCAAACGGTGCAGAAGCGTTCGGTTTGCTGGATCAGGCGCGCGCCGGCCTTTTCGCGACGGTCGTCGCACGCGAGCGACTGCCCGCCCTTCTGCGCGTGGCACAGTACCAACGCCAGATCGGGCTGGACGGCGTGACCGTCGAACGACAAACGGTTCGGGTTGATTCTGCCGTGCGCACAGCAACCTCCTTCAGCGCGGGGCGTGCAGTCGAAGACCTGATCGATCGCGGTTTTCGCACCGGCGCAGCGGGTGAATATACGTATGCGGCCCCGGACGCCGACGTCTTGCTCAGCGAACAGTTCCAGCGTGACTATTGCTTCAGCCTCGCCTCGGCCGACTCCGCGCGCGCAAACCAGCGCGGGCTTCGGTTCTCGCCGGTTCGGCGGCGCAACGGCAAGGTGGACGTCGAAGGCACCATCTGGATCGACACCGCCCAGCGCGTGCTTCGCGACGTGGAATTCGCGTTTGTCGGCGTTGACCAACTCAGCGCATCGCTTGGCGCAGGTGGGCACCTTGGCTTTCACACCCTACCCAACGGACTGGCCTTTATCAGCCAGTGGTCCATGCGTCTCATCGGCGCGCGGGACCCGCTCGCCTCCCCCGCGTCGGTCCAGCATTACAGCATTCGCGAAATCGGCGGGGAAGTCGCGGAAGCACACGTCGGTGACAGCGGGTCGTTCTACGCGCCGTTGGGCACTGCGCACATCATGGCGGTAACGACCGACGGCGCGCCGGTGGCGGCGGCCCGAATCCGACTTGCCAACACCGACTACCAGGCATTCACGAACGCGTCGGGACGCGCATCGATCCCGTTCCTCCTGCCCGGATCATACCAGGTGGTGGTCGACGAGGTCGCGCTCGAGCCCGCTGGCCTCTCCATCCCCTTGCCGAAGCGATTGGTGATCCCACGCGCCGCCTCGACCATTGTACGTGTCGTCGTGCCATCGGCCGAGCAGTTCGTTGCGCCGCTCTGCGGTCAGGAGATGCTGGTGCCTGGTGATGCGTGGCTCATCGCCAAGGTCACTGACGCGAACGGCGAACCGATGGCCGACGCGTCCTATGCGGTCACAGACCTTGGCAAGGGGAGTGCGTCATTCGTTTTTGCATCGGGGACTGTCCCGCCAACGGGCATCGTGGCGGTGTGCAGACTGCCTCGTGGCAGGGACGTCGAGATTGCGGTGTGGCAGTCTCGCTCGCCAGTGGTGCGGGTGCAGGAGCGCCTCGATCGGAAGATTACGGCCGTGCGGGTCGCCATGGCGTCGCGCACGATGGCGTCGCGCACGGTGGCGCGCGGCACGATCGTCGACACCGCGTCGTTCGTGGCGTCGGGCTCCGTCCGTGATTCGGTCAGCGGAGCACCTGTCGCAAACGCACGGATAACGTTCCTTGGAACGTCCCTGGAAGCCACGAGCGACGAGAGCGGTCACTTTGTGCTCGGCGGGATCGCGCCGGGGGACCATCAGGTGGAGGTCAGCACGCCATGGCTTGATTCCATCGGCGCAGTCAAACGCACCACGGTCGCTCTCAACGCACGCGCACCAATCACGCTGTACCTTCCGAGTGTGTCTGAGACGTTGCAGTCGTCCTGTGGTCTTGCCGCGGAAGCGGACGGCGGCGCGGTGGTCGGTCAGGTCACGACGATGTGGTCGAAGACGCTGCCGAGCGGGCTTCGCGTCACCGCAGAGTGGGATTCGGTGAGGGTTGACGTGCCCACATCCGTTTCGCAGGCGGCGAGCGGCGACAGACTGGTGATCCGGTCGCGAGTATCAGCATCCATTGGCAGCGGCGGATCGTATCGGCTGTGCGGTGTACCAACGGGGCGGACCATCACGGTCTACACCACCGTCGACAATCTGGATGGGTCGACTCCACAAGCGGCGCGAAGATCGGTGACATTGGCAACCGCTGCCGGGAGCAACGACACACTTGAAACACAGCCATTTGAACGCCACGTTTGGGCCGTTCTCGTTGATCCCGTTCGCCGGTTCGCCCGCCTCGATCTCATGCTGCAATCGTCATCAGCTTCTCCCGTCCAGCAACGCTGGACACCGTGATCCACGGGCCATTTGTTCTGGTTTCTACTTTCAACGGGGTTCCTGATGCGATGTGCAATGGTGCTGTTGATTCCGCTGTTCGCTGCATGCGCGTCATCGAGTGGGACTTCGACCAGTGCTCGACCGGCCACGCAGATGGTCGGCGGAGAGGGGATTGGTTCTCTTATTCTCGCCGGAAACGGCGGGTCGGACGTGCAGAAGCTGGCCTACACGGCGGATGCCGTCTGGCGCGCACTGCCATCGGTGTTTGATTCGCTGGCGATCCCCTTGAACAGCGTCGATCCGACCACAAAAGAGATCGGCAACTCGGCGCTCAAGACCCGCGTCCGGTTGGGCAAAGTGTATCTCAGTCGATACCTCGACTGTGGCACGACGCAGATCGGCCCCAACGCCGACAACTACGATGTGGTGCTCACCGTGTTGTCGAGAGTGGTGGCCGAGGGCACCGGTGCATCGAAGCTCACGACCACGGTGCAAGCGCAAGCCCGACCTGCGACCTACAATCAGGCGTACAATGCGTGCTCTTCAAAAGGGCTGATCGAAGGCCGCATTATTGAGTTGCTCACCGCCGCGCTGTCAAAACCTCCCACCAGATAGTCTGTGCTTTCTCGTTCCTTTCGCCCTTCACCGTCCGCCTGTCGCAGCGCCTGTGCCAGAGCCTGTCGCACCGCGTTTCGCACGGGGTGGTCGCTCGCGCTCACGGCGCTCGGTGCGACCGGTTTGGCCGCGCAATCGGGGAAAAGCGTGACCGTCGCAGGCCTTGCCTTTGACAGCCTCCGTAACAAGCCGCTCGCGGGTGCATTTGTCACCATTGCTGAACGTTCGCGAAGCACGACGTCAGACGCCAAAGGGAGGTTTGTCTTTGATACGCTGCCCCCGGGCACGTATACCTTCGCCATGCAGCACGCAGTCTTCGATAGCCTGGGACTCTCCGGCGCGACCGCACGCACCACGGTCACCGACGGCAAGAGTCCCATCACGCTGAGCCTGCCCTCGTTTCCCACCATGTGGCGTGCACTCTGTGGTGCTATCCCATTCCCGGCGAAAGATTCCGGTGTGGTGTATGGCACCGTCCGCGATGCGCGAAAGGGCGCAGCTATGCCGGAGGCAACCGTCGAACTCTCGTGGCTTGATCTGGTCAACACCGGCACAAAGGTGAGTGCGAATGTCACACAACGCCGCTGGAAAAACGAAGTGCAGACCGATGCACGCGGTGACTATGCCGTGTGTGGCGTTCCCATCGAAACGCAGTCGCGGCTGCGCGCGAACTACCTCAGGAATGCCACAGGCATGCTGGACCTGCCGTCCAGCAGTGATCGTGTCCGTCGCCATGATCTCGTCGTGCCCGGCATCGCACCGTCGGACACGTCCTTGCGTGGTGCGATCACCGGAACCGTCAGCGATGAAAACGCGAAGCCACTGGTCGGCGTTCGCGTGATCCTTGACGAAAACACCGAAGTGCGCAGCGGAACAGATGGTCGATTTACCCTTTCCAACGCCGCCGCGGGATCCAGGCAGCTGGACTTTGCCGCCGTGGGCATGACCCCGGTGTCAGTGATTGTCGACGTCATGGTCAATCAGCCGGCATTTGCCTCCGCGACCCTGCGAACGGTGTCGAATCTCGAAGCGATGCGCGTCACCGCCACGGGCTCCATGCGTCGCTCGGGGCAGCAATTCATGGAGCGACGCAAGCTGGGATTCGGGTCGTTCGTCGACTCGACGACCGTTGGCTCACGAGGCACGATGGCCGCTGTGTTTTATGGCATGCCCGGCGTGACCGTGCAACGTCAGCCGGGCTCCAGCAACGCGCGCCTCTTCGCGCTGTTCTTGCCGTCCACGGGCACCGGACAGTGCATGGCGACGCTGTTTTTCGATGGCGTGCTGCAGCAAGATCAGGAAATCATGTCGACACTCGTACCAGACGAGATTGCCGGCATCGAAGTGTACCAACAGCGGCTTACCGTTCCAACAGAGTTCATGAACAAGAACCCACTATGCGGCGTCGTGGTCGTATGGACGAAGCAGGCCTTTCGCCGCTAAACGGGAGGCCGACCAGCTCATTCCGCGCCTCAGCTCCGCCGCCCTGCTACGATGGCGGCACGTGGGCAAACAACGATTGCCGCACTTCTGGATTGCTGATCTTCCACAACACGCCATCAGTGAAGAAGTGATGAATATTGATGAACATCAAAATGAGAATCGGTGCCGCCTTACCCGGTTCTTCTCCAAATACCTTGCCAATCACTCCCATCAACGACATCGGTACCACTTGCGCGACCAACACACTCACGAGCAGGAGCCCGGCACCATAGAGTACCATATGCAGCGCGGTGCGCGAGCCGCGCGACATGGCTGACGGCAACGCACGCTCACTTGCTTCAGCGTTGTTGAGCTCGACCCGAACCGGAAACGCCAGATACTGGAGCGCGTGCGCAATCTGGACCCAGAACAGCGCCTTGGGATCGCGCGCCATCACGGCGTACCACACAAAGAGCGACCCCCACGCCACGATCGACAATACGGGTGGAATGGCCTTCGTGCGCCGCCACAGGCGATACAGGCCATACGCGCCGAGCGCGAATGCCAGCACCGTGGCACCACTGGCGAGACGATAGATCCACACCACTCGTGACGGATCACGAAGTTGGGTGAAGAGAAACCACGCCACGTGCCACGCCAGAAGAATGCGCAAGCTGCTTCGTATCAACGTGCGTTCCGTTTTGTCGAATGAGGTCCCGCCCAGATACGCGAACGAGGCCATCATGCCCCAGACCTGGCCCGTATAGTGCCACGCGAGGTATACGCTGGCGACGGTGATGAAGACCAGCACCAGCGCTTGCGACTCCTGCGCCTCCCAGATCGCCGCGGCAAGGAAGGCCAGCATGAACAGCGGCACGTAAATTGACGCCCACTTGTGCTGCAATACCATGCGCTTGCTGCCGTACACCAGTCGGTATGAGGCCATGAAGTGCGGCATGTTGATCGCGGTGGCGATCCAGGCTTGCGCACCGGCTCCAATCAGCACCAGGTCGGCCCGGCCGCTGAGCAAGAGCGGCACCATGAGCAGCAACGACAGCCCACCGACACTCAGGAAATCGATGGTCGGCGAAAGCAACGCGCCACGCGGCGTGACGCGCCTCGCACCGTTTGGTGTCGGCTCGTGGGACGACGAACGACGAAGGGCCGCCGGCGCTGCCGGCGGCCCTTCGCGTAACGCTTTTTTCCCCTTTCCAGCCACCAACCGTCCTTAGAAACCGCGCGGCGGGCGGCGATCCCACATGAACGCACCAGCCGGGATTTGGAACGCGGCGGTTTGCGGTGCCCTCGACCCGACAGTGGAACGCGGGTACACCACCATGGTGATGGCGGACCCGGCAACAGTCGTACCCGGGAGTGGCTCAGTGTCAATCTTTCCCAACGACCCGGCTGACGACGCGGCCGGAAAACCGATCAGCGCCAGTTGGTCGGTGGTGACTCCGGTGAAAAACGTTGTGGTCGTGCCTGGAAGACGCACGGCATAACGGTATTGGGCAGGGTCTACCAGCACGTACGGCGACACACTGTACGCCGCGACATTCGCCCACGTTGGCGTAGCCGGCGCCGTTCCCGTCGCCAGGTACGGCGACACATCGATTAGGTCGCCGGTTGCGTTGATCACACGCAATGCGACCCTCGTGCCCGGATCAGGGACTACTTCCGGAATAACACGCAGGCGCATCTGCCCGGCACGGGCTGGCCCCATGAGCATGACGGTGTAGTTCTTGCCGTCCTCTACCGTGATTGTGGAGTCGCGTATTTTCGTGGAGGCAATGGACTGCAGCGTGTCGTTGAGGAAGATGGCGAAGTTCCGATTGCCCGCGCGTGCTCCTTTATACTGCGCGGTCGCTGAACCCACCACACCCGCTGTGGTTGTGGGCGAATTGCGGAACGAAATGCGAAAGTGCGCGTTGCTCTCAACGATGTCGAGAAAGCGGAAATCGAGGCCAAAGGAACCGGCCGAGTCCGGCACGGCATTGATGAAGCGGACGCCACCGGTCGGGATGTTTTCCGTCGAGACGACCTCTTCGGGATTGCACGCGCTCATCGCGACCACTGCGCCGAGGCAGAGTACCGAGAGACGAGAAATACGATGCATGAAAAACTCCGTGGAGAGAATGCCGATCTGTACGCAGATCAAGAGCGTGGAATCCGTATGGTCTGGGCTGAATCCGGTGGCAGGCGTCCATCGTCTCCGAAAAGCGAGCCCACGATTGACTGGCGAACGATTAACGCGACAACACCAACTGAAGCTGCGACCATTGCTGCGGTACGTCCCCTGGAGAGCTTTCGCTCGCGGAGCGACGAGACATACTCCGACTTCACAACAACGCGTTCGCCGCTCCACACCTGCTCACCACCGCGAAACAAGTGGACTTGCGAAACGGACAGTGTGTACCCCACGCTGTCCCGTGCCACCAGGCGCCCTTCGATCAGAGAGATCTCTGGGCCCATAGATCCCCCAAGCACCGCGCGTCCGGCGTCGTTGATGTCAAGGCCGACCTGCGTTCCCAGTGGCAGCGGGTTCCCAACCACCGGCTGCAAGTTGTAGCAGCCGATGGTGGTGCCCCAGATAACGAACCCGCAGGCGATCTTTCTCAGCGCTGACTTCATCGGCGCCTGTGGTGGATTACCAACCGTACACACTCAGAGCGGCGGTGGAATTTGCCGCGTTGCCGAGGGCAGGGCCACCGATGCCGGTACCGTAGAGTGCCCCAAGGGCGGCACCGCGGGCCTGGAGATCCTGATAGGGGACAGGCCAGAAGAGCGGCGTGTCTTTCGGCAGCTCGCCCCACCCGCGACCGTCCAGATACCACGGCACGTAGTGGGTGTACGCGGTTTCAATGCGCTTCTCGTACTTGAGCGCCTCCCAGAGATTACCGCAGGCGATCACGTTGAAGGGGGCTACCGGCACCTTGGGGACACAAGCCGTGGTCCCGCCAGGAACGGGCGCGGTCGCGCTGATGTCCGTGATCGCCGGAAGGCCACCATTGGTAACACGGGTCGCGTTCACCAGCGCCGCTGCACCAGCAAGGTTTCCAAGGCGAAAGAGCCCTTCGGCTTGCAGCAGGTCAATCTCCGCTTTCATGAACATCGGCGTTCTCCCGGTGCGTCCGGTCCCTGCATCCCCGGCCACTCGCCACGAGATAAAGCGAACGTGATCGTAGTTCGACCAGCCCCAGCCGAGGCCAGCATTCTGGTCGTTGCCAGGGGGACGATTCAAGAAGTAGCGCCTGCAGGTGGCAGCTGCTGTCGAGCAGGACGCAAGCGTGAAGTCGCTGTTCTGCGCGGCGCGGGTCGCTCCCTGCGGAAAACGAAGGTCTGGCGTGACCATCGTGAAGCTCACACCGCCTGCACCGCGATCACCCACCGGCTGTGCGATCCATGCCGCGTACGCACCCGAGACATCAGCCATGCCGATGAAGAACGGCGGCATCTGATGCCACGTCGAGAACGTTAAGTATTGCGAGCGCCACGATACGAACGGGCCGTTCGTCACGTCGGTGTTGATGACCTGATCGGAAGTAATCCCATTCTGTGCGTCCGCGACGACGGCCGCCCAATCTACAGCCGCGCGCTCGGTTGGCGTTCGCGCGAGATTTGCTCGAATTCTCGCACGATACGACCTGATGATCCTGACAAACTCGATCTTGCTATAGATCGTCGTTGAGGGGGCGTTCATCCACGTTGGTGGCAACGGGAATCCACCGTCACCGGCCGCCGGGGCATTCGTGAGGTCGATGGCTCGACCGAATGCCGCATACGCAGAGTCGGCGAGAACTCTATACCCCACGAGCACGCCGGGATCGTCAACGCCCTGCGCATCCGTGACAACCGAGCCGGAATCGTGCATCAGCGCCACATACCCGATGGACAGACCACGCAGGAATTCCGCGAAGGCCTTGGCACGATTGTCGCGCGCCGCCGTGCCCAGGCTCAATCCGCCCTTCAGCCGTCCAAGAAAGTCGGCCGAGACACGATTGACCTCACCCATGAGCGAATACAATCGAAACTGCTCGCCCAGGCACACGTTGCCGGGAGCATTCGAGTTTGTCGCCCCCGCAAACGGTGCCCGGGCGTTTTGGCAGTTGTTTGCCAGACTCGAGTAGTTCATGAAGGACATAATGTTGGCCATGCCTTCCACGTTGTTCGTGGTCCCGTACACGCCGTTGTGCCATCGCCGATAGTACGACCCGATCAGCGCTTCGGCGTCGTTCGCCGTTCCGAGCACCCGGGCCGTTTCCGGCTGGTTCGGATTCACCACTGCCAGACTCTCGTCGGCGCAGGACGTCAGGCCGACCACCGCAACGGCCACAGCCGCCAGTCGAAAAAGTGTTCGTGTCATGTCGACGAGTTCCTAGAAGCGAGATGAGATGGAGATCGTGTACGTACGAAGCGTCGGATACTGGAAGGCATCAACCTGATTGATGAGTCCGGAGCCCGCTTGTCCACCATTCACGCCAACTTCCGGGTCATACCCGCTGTATGGCGAGAAGGTGAACAGGTTGCGGCCAATTGCCGACACGGTCCAGTCACCAAGTCCACGCAGCTTGCCAATCTGATACGTCAAGCTGACCTCACGGAACTTCGCAAACGAACCGTTTTCCGTGTTGTAGTTGTTGGCGTCGAGCTGGTCATAAAATCCGCCGGTTCCGGCCCCTTCGGCACCACCGACGCGCCAGCCGTACCCCATCGGTTTCGCGTTGCCAATCGTGCGGCCCTCCATGTCGAACTGACCCGACGCGAAGTCCAGGAGCCCCCAGCCTTCGCCCTGATTCTGAATCTTTTGGCCAATCGTGCCGTCCAACAGCGCATACAGCGACAGCTTCTTATACGTCACCGTGTTGTTGAAACCGAACCGGAAGCTTGGCAGGGAGTTGCCGATAATGCTCCGGCTCCCCAAGCCCTCGCCTACCTGACCGCGCAACGGACGATCGATGATCGGGTGCCCGAACTGCAGCGGATAGTTCCACGGCGACTGGGCAGCTGGCAACTTGGTCTGCCACAGGTTTTTCGTGATACCATCGGTGTAGCTGTTCCCTGCTCCGGTCCACACCACCCACCCTTCATCATTGACCTGGAACGACTTGCCCGCGCCACAGTCTGTTTGCACGGTCGACGGAAGATCGCCGCACGTCTTGTAAAAGCGCCGACCCCAGACGTTGCCATACCGATTTCTCGGCAATCCGCTGATCGGATCGTTGCTCTTGTCCGCCGTGATCAAGAAGAGCGAACCGGTACCCTGGGCGGTGCCCGCGCTCGTGAAGTACTCCGGCAGGAAGAGCTCCTTGATAAAGACGCGATTGCGATCCCACGTGCCGCGCATCGTCCACTGCAAATCCTTTTTCTGGATCACGGGCAGGTTGAGCGCGAGCTCCCACGTCTTGTTGGACAAGGTCCCCGCATTCTGCCACTTGGTGGTAAATCCAAGTGCGGACGGCGTGGGTACGTTGAGGATCTGGTTCCTCGTGTCGGACGCGGCATAGGTGAGTTCCACGCCAAGGCGATTGAAGAACGTGGCGTCAAAGCCCATTTCCGTTTCCGTGGTGGTCTCGGGCTTGAGCAGCGAGTTACCAGCCTGACCAAGTGAACAGCCCTGCGCCGAACAGTTGTACGTCTCGTACTGCGCTTCAAAGCGCGGCGTGTTGCCCGCAGACCCTCGCGAAGCACGCACCCGGAAATCCGACAACTGCGGAACCTTGAACCAGCTCTCTTCACCCACGCGCCACACACCGGACAACCGTCCGAAGGGTGCCCAGCGATTCCCGGCGCCGAACAGCGAACTGCCGTCGTACCGGTACGTCCCGTCCAGGATATAACGACCCTTATAGTCCAGGTTTCCGCCGGCGATGAAGCCTTGATTCTTGATCAGCGAACTGCTGGAACGGGTCTGGAAGTTCTGCGTGGTGTTGGTGAGCGTGAACACGTCCTTTACCACGAACTGCTGACCGCTGCTGTTGTTGTTGATCTCGTAGTCGCGGTCCATCAAGGCGCGGAAGTTCAACTTGCCGCCAAGGTCCTCCGTGAGCTGCTTTCGCAGGGTCGCCGACATATAGGCGTTCACCGATTCGCGGTTGAGGTTCGCCGCTGACTGGTTGCCGTTGTTTGTGGCCGGATCGGGATTGTTGTTCGCCGTGCGCGTGCCCTTGCGCTGGAAAGAGGTGTTGAGGACCTGACGATTGTCATAGCTATACAGGGCTTCAATCGACAGCCACTCCACGGGGGTGTACGTCGAATTGATGCTCGCCTGATAGCGCGTCGACACGTCTTGATCAAAGTTCGTCTCGGTCGTGTACAACAGGGAGCCGCCGCCGTTGCCTGTAGGACGGAATCCGGTGCCTCCACCGCGCTGCAGAAACCGCCCCAGCGTGTCGCGTACCAGGTAGTCGGTGCCGGCCGGCGCGCCGCGCAACAACGCGCCGAAAATGCCGCCCGTACCACGCTGGTCGATAGAACCCCGATTGAACAGCGAGCTTAACGCCACGTTCCAGTTCGGCTTGATGTCGTAGTCCAGATTCACGCGCGCTCGACGCTGGATCTGCCCCGTGAAGTTACGGAGACCGCCCGCGTCGCCCGTGTAGGCGCCGCTCACAAAGTAGCGCACGTTGCTGACGCGGCCGCTCATGTCCAGCGAGTGGAGTTGCACGGGATTCGATTGCGACACCTGCGCAAACGCGTCATAGCGCTGGACGGGCCAGATGTTGGACTGATACACGTTCAGCAGCTCGCCACCGGCAACCGCCGGCGAATTCCACTGCGCGTTCAGCTGCGTGCGCGTGGTATCCGCATTCACGTTGTTGATGCGCAGCATTTCCTGCATCCAGTTAAACGAGCGCGAGCACGCCGACACCGCGCCGGCGCCGGTAGCGCAAAAACGCTTGCCCGTCTCGTCCAGCTGCAACACGTGGTTGATAGGTGCGCCGTAGTCAAAGCTCGTGAGATCGGACACGCCATACTCGGAACGGTAGTTGAACTTCACACCGTCACGCGTGTTGCCACGCTTGGTCCTGATGACGATCACGCCGTTCGCGGCCTGCGCGCCGTACAACGACGCACCGGCAGCGCCCTTCACCACTTCCACCGATTCGATGTCCAGGCCGCCGACTTCGTTGAGGCTCTGATTCCTGAGAATCGTGCCGTCGACGATGATCAGTGGTCCCGTGGTGCGCCCTGAGGCATTGATCGACGTGGGCCCGCGCAGCATGATTTGCGGCGTGGAACCCGGCTGCCCCGTGGTCGAGGCCACACGCATGCCGGCAATCTTGCCTTGCAGCGCGGTAATCGGGTTGAGCGCCGGAACCGGTATATCCTCGGCCGTTAGACGTCCAACCGAAAACGCGACCTTGGAACGCTCCGTGCCCTCAAGGGAGCCAGTCACCACCACTTCGTTCAGCCGATTGATATCGCGCTTGAGCGCAAAATCCTGTGTCTGTGAGCCCGCCGTGATGCGGATCGCCGACGCGCCCGGCACGTAGCCCACCGCGCGAACGCGGAGGTTCACGGCTTGGCCAAGCACACGAGCGGCTGGAATGCTGATGGTAAACACGCCCTGTGCATTCGTGGGAACTGACAGCGACAGTTCGTTGATATACACGTTGGCGAATTCGAGTAACTGCCCCGATTCGCTGGCCACTTTGCCGGTAATGATGGCGTTCTGCGCCTGGGCGGTGCCCGCCGAAGCGGTGAGCAGCACGCCGAGCATGCCGGCGACGGCTCGGGTACGATGGTTGAAACTCATAGCGAACATCTGTCTCCCTTGGTGAAGAAGAAGGGGTTACGCACTGCGCCGGAACCGCGGACACCCTGTCCACGTCGGGGACTACCCGTGTGAGTACAGCACCTGCGACCTGAACAGCGGGATCTATGGGCGACGAAAGAAAAAGTGTCACCAAGCGGAGCGAACCTTTATGGGCGATGCGGTGTCTGAACGTTCAGGCAGCTGGGACTAGCGCTTCAACGGGGACGCATCTCACGAACTGCTCCGGATAATCAGGGTCGGGTAGGGGTGGGCGGGACAATGAACCGCAGGGCAGTGTGCATGCCCCGTAATGAACGGCAGGAAGCACCCGTGCCCCGTGACGAAGCACCGATATTGTATGGGACGTAAGCGGCCAACAGTACGGGCGACGTGCAAAACTCGCAAGAGTGAATTTTGCCGCAAGGGCTCAATCCACGTTACAAGGCGCGCTACCGAGGGACCTGTTGCTCATTCCTCAACCATTCAGCGCCGTCATTCGTCACTACGGCTGAGTCCGGTTCATTCGCGTCTACTTGCGCGCCCTCACCAGCGGCCGCGGCGTCCAGTTCAGCCCCACCGCGAAGGTGTCGTCCGTCCCCACCAGATCAGAGCCGCTGAAGGCGCCCGCCAGCCGCACCGCCAGATCACGACTGACCTGCCAGTTCACTCCCAAGTCGAAGTTCAGACTGAGCTCGGTCCGCGAGTTCGATCGTGCACCGCAGCTTCCGCACACATCGATCGAGGCCCTCGGGTGCAGATACGGCGTGAGCGACATCCCCTGCTCCAGTTCGAAGGTGTGCCCAAGGCTCACCCCGACCGGCAGCCGAAGCAGTGTGCCGCCCTTTGCAAATGACGCTCCAGCGCCGACGGTCAGCAGCATGTCCAAAGGTTGCTCTGTCGTCGCGGTGATCAATTCCTGCCCTACAGAGCCACCGGCAAACAGCAACAACGTGCCGCTTCCCTTCCGGTCCGCCAGGCCGGCATCCAGCTGCCAATGACGCCCCGGCTTCCACCCTTCCCGCCACTGAAAGATGGCCGTGGTGCCGGTGCCGCCGGTCAATGCCGCTGTGTAGTCCCGCGTGGAGGCGGTGGGGAGCTGCAGCGACGGGTAGTTGAAGGCCTGTGCTCCCATTGCTCCCGCCGGTCCAAAACCCAACGCAAATGCAGAACCAATCAGCACCACCAACAAGGGACGGAACGCGGAACGTGCGGCCATCAGTATACCCCGAGAGCGAGAGAAACAGGGAAAGAAGGTATTCTACGTGATCGCCCCACGTCGGTTCCATCCCGTCGCGACGAAGCGCACATTTCCTGCATGCCATTTGCGAAAAGCGGGCCGCCTCTCCACGCGGCGCTCTGGCTTGTCTTCTCGCTGAGCGCCGCGCCAGCGTGTCTCAACGCCCAAGCCCCACGCCTCCGCCCACCCACCGACTCGCTTGTGCGATCGGCGCTTGAGCGCGCGTCCGCCGGTGACACCTCCGTCGCCCTGGAGCTCCTCGAACGCGCCACCGATCAATCGCCCCGCGATCCCAACGCGTTGTTTTGGCGCGGACTCATGTTGTCCCGCACCACCGCGCTCTCCATCACCGACACACCTCGGCGACTGCTGGCCGGCTATTTGCTTGGTCGCGCCAACGATATCGACCCAACGAATCCACGATACCTCGTCGAGTTGGGCCGCATTCGACTCAAGACGCCGATGCTGCGCATCGAAGCCGAGCGCATGTTTCGTAAAGCGCTCGCCGTGGCGGAAGCCAGCGGCAATCCGGCGCAGCTGGCCGAGGTGACCTTTGAGCTCGGCGCGGTGAAGGAACGTCGCTATCTCTCAGGACGTGATCGCTACCTCTACACCACACCAAACTTCTTCTTTGATCCGATCGCTGCCCGCGCGCGACTCCACTACACCCGCGAATTCCTCGAGCATCTCGCGCAGCCCATCATGAACTCCGCGCAGGTGGATCGCCTTGACGCCGAGGTGCTCTTTCGCCGTGGACTCGACGCGCTGCCCACCCATGCACCAAGCGCAGTGGCGCTCATGGGTCTGTTGTACGACCAACGCCGTTTTGCGGAGATGACTGCCGTCGCGACGCCGATCGTGGCACTCGACACCGCATCGCCGCGCGTGCTGCTTGCCGCCGGACTCGCCGCCTACCGCATCGGGCAGCTGGCGAGGGCGGAGACGTTGTTCGAGCGCGCGTTGGCGCGGTTCTCGCCCGCCGAACAGGCTGAGCTCACGAGCCTCGGCCGCATCTCGCGACAAAACGACTCGGTCACCTTCGCTCAGCTCAATGCGGACGATCGCGAGCGCACCGCACGCGCGTTCTGGGAAGCCGCCGACCCCGTCCTCTCCACGCCAGAGAACGAAGCACGGCTGGAATACTGGGCGCGCATCGCCTACGCCGACCTGCGATTCACCGACGGCGACATGCGACAAGTGGGTTGGAACACCGACCGCGGCCTCATCATCGCCCGCTACGGCGAACCACCGGTCGTGGCCACGTTCGCTCCGACATCGGACGCCGACGCCAAAGATGCCGTGGGGCGCGTGATCACGGTCTGGTACTACCCACGATCCGAAGTGGAATTCGTATTCACGGGGCCGGCAGCGATGAACATTGCATTCTTCGCCGGCAATCATCGCGGATACGCAGAAGAGCAGCGCGAGGAAGCGCCATTCCTGCTGGACAACGTGCCGGCGGCGCTCGGTGTCGACACGATTCCGGTGCAGTTGGTGCGGTTCCACGGCGCCACACCGACGCAAAACGAACTGCTCGTTGCCGCCAGCATCCCCGTGGGAAAGTTGTACGCGAACGCCGAGATTGATCGCGGGCAACTGGAACAGTCGTTGTGGGTCGGTCCACTCGCCGCGCTCGCCATTGCGCGCCGCGACACCGTGTCGGTGGCGTTGCCCGCACCGCGACGCATGGCGCGCGTCTGGCTTGACACGCTGGTCGCCGGTGCCGATTATCGCATGCGCGTGGAGTCGCGCGATGGAGCGCTACAGCACGCGGTTGCGCGCGCGCAAGCCGACTTCACGATGCTCGCTGCCGGGACGGGTCGGCTGGCGGTCAGCGACCTGCTCTTTGCCGACCGGGCCGCCAATGACCGCGCGGTAAACGGTGCGAACGGGCGCACCGGTGCGCCGGTCTCCGCAGGGGGGCGATGGAATACGATCGGCCTCGTGCCTCGCGGCGATGTCGCACTGGCGCAACGCGATACCTTTGCGCTCTATTGGGAGAACTACGGCTTGACGCCAGATGCCAGCGGACGCGTGTCATACGATGTGCGAATCACCATCACGCTGGAACGCATCGACCGGGCAAACGGCGTGAGTCGATTCTTCGGCGGACTGTCTGATATCGTGGGCCTGAGTGCCGAAGGGGATCAACAGCTCGGGATGCGCTTCCAACGTAGCGAAGCACTGGATGGACGGGATCGGATTCCCGAGGTGGTTTCGCTCGGGTTAGGCAGTGCGCCCGCGGGGCGCTATCGCCTTGACGTGGTGGTGACCGAACGCGCAAGCAACCGCACGGCGCGGACGCAGCGACAATTTTATATCAGAGAGTGATGTCATGCGCTTCTTTTTGCACGATGCACCCCCGGTCCGCCGCAACTCGCATCAATGCGTGTTGCATCAAACCGTCGTGCGTCAACGCTCGTGGTTTTCAGCACCTTCCCATCCGTGCGCCGCTCTGCGCCTCGCGCGAGGCGTCGCCATGGTTGCCTTCCTGTGCACAGGCGCGCCGACGATGGGAGCCGCACAAGGAGTGCCTCGAGGCACGACGCCCGCGGGGTTGGGTCGTGGCACAGGCTCGACAGCGCCGACGGGTGATGCGCGTCCAAACGGACGTCGACTGCTCCGCTCCTCCGCGTTCGGTGCGTTGTCCGGATCCATACTCGGCATGGGCTTTTATTTCCTGAGCGATCGCGGCGCGCGATCAAGTGGTTGTCAGCCCCTCGACTGCGCGCTGCCGTTCCTCACCGCGAGCGGCGCCATCGCCGGCTTGTTCATTGGCCGCGAACTGGATTCACAGCAACGCGCGCTCGCGCCACGCGCCGGCACATCCATCGACTTTGCATTTACCGAAGCACGAGTACTCGCCGCACCGAGTTCCATCGACGTGCGTGACTCGATCATCGCCGTGGTCAGCGACAGTGGTGCGCAGCTATTTTCGGCGGGTGCACAACCGAAAGCCCTGCGCCGACGCGCCGGCGGCTTGAGTGCCGTGCGCCAGGTCGCCATCGCCCCTGACCGCGGAACGATTCTGCTGGGCACAGGCTCGGCGCTGTGGGAAGCAAATTTGCTCAGCGGGCCGGCCACGCGCCTGGCTGACGGCGCCGTTGATGCCCTCGCCACGTCGCGTGACGCCGTCTTAAGCGCCAGTGGACGGCGACTTCGTCTTTCCACCGGAACAGGCGCCGGTGCACGGTCGGACAGCCTTGAGATGGCCGAACAAGTCACGGCCATTTCGTACGACGAAACGGCCGGCGCGTGGTGGGTCGCGACCGACTCGCAGCTCGTGCAGGTCACGAGCGAGGTCGGCACGCTGGCGCTCACCAAATCCAGGGTCTCGTTGCCAGCGAGCGCACGTGCCATCGCCACAAACGGTGACTGGATTGCGGCGGCCCTCGGCGATGGTGGCGTGATCGCCTGGCGGCGCGATGGATTCGCGGACGGTGCGGTGAACGCCGTGCGCGTGCAACAAGAGCCGCGCTTTGCCTACGACCTCGCATTCCTCGACGGCGTGCTTTTTGTGGCTGGCGGCGTGGACGGACTGTTTCAACTCTCGCTCACCCCAACCCCGCGCGTCGTAGGGTCGTCGCGGCAAGTGCGATTTGCCACCACAGTACGCGCCGGCAACGGTGTGCTGTGGGTTGGAGACAGGGGCAGGGAGAGCGTCGTCCGCGTGACACCGTAAGGATCCCGCGGTTCCTCACGCCCCACCACTGAAGCCTTGAACAAGGCCCCCCGGAGCAGATGCTCTGGGGGGCCTTGTTCGTTCTGCTGCTACGCACTGCGCCTGTGACTACCTGCCGCGCACCGACTTCGGCAGGGTTGCCTGGAGGACCGTATTGGCGCCCATCTTTCCCTCAGCCGCGAACTTCGACTCGAGGTTCACAACCACGAGACCGAAGTTCAGCCACGCTGGCGTGCTGTTGGCTTTGGGCAACGAGTCGGTCGACACACGCGTCGCCATCGCGAAGATCACCCGCGGCGTATCGAACACGACATCAGGTGCCGGGTTGGTTTTGTCAGACTCGTACAACGACGTCCGTGACGGATACGGCGACGTGCGGCGACCGAGGTACACGGTGTCGTTCACACGGCCCGTCGTATCCAACTTGATCGCGTACGCATTGTAGTAGTAGCCAACAGGCGGACGGAAATAGTTGGAGTCGTTGGCTATCAGAATCTTTCCGCGCACTTCGACACGTCCACGCGGAACGATCGTCATGCTGCCCACACCGGCCGTGGTGCTGCTGGCCACTACAAACTCCTGACCAGCCGTTGGGCTGCCGGCAAAACCAGCGGCCGGAATGCGCGGCGCGAACGTGCCAAAGCGAACACCTGCCGCGTTCGCCGTGGCCTGGCTGCGACGCGCCCAGAGTGCGCGAACTTCGCTCGGGGCTGCACCAACGGTCGCCCCTTCAATGCTGACCAGCACCACGTTCAGTGAGTCGGCCGCGAGCAGGGCCGCTGACGTGATGCGCGACGTGGCCAGGCGAAAGAGCTTGTTCGATCCACCCGAACGAAAACCTGTGGCGCCGGTCACGGTCGACACCACCGTCGTGATCACCGGATCGCCAGCGGCATTGATGGTCGAGTCTACCCGCGTCGTGCGGATATCCATCGCGCCCGCGCGTGCAAATTTTGTCGCTGAGTCGTTCGCGAACCACACGGTGTACGTGCCGATAGAGAGCGAATCCAAACCGGCGAGGGTTACGATCACCGAGTCGGTAGCCGGTGTCGCGGACGCAACAACAGACGCCGGGAAATTGACAAAGCCACGCGGGAGGTTGGTGGCGGTCCTGACCAGTAACGTTCCAAAGCCCAGCGCGCCGACCGGTTCGAGCGTGGTCGATCGCGTGTCTTCACACGCCGAGGTAACTACGAGCGCCGCACTAAGCGTGCTGGCGAGAATGAGTCGCATGGAGGCCATGAGTTAGTTGCTCCCGCCGACGCCGCCTGGGAGGTAGCGAAAGCCCAAGGTGAACATCGTGCTGAGTGCTGTGTTCTTGGCGGCTGGTGGATTTGGAAAATCTTCCGGGAATGGGTTTCTCAGTTCCGGACGACCTAACGCGGGGTTGAAGAAGTTCCGATCGTAGTTCCGCATCTGCATGGCACGGGCGTCAAGCTGCACACCGACACGATCGCCAAGCTTGTACCAGATGCCGCCGCCAAACGTCAGCGAGAGATCGGTCTTCCGCTTCGCCCTGCCGTTCACCTGTGCGTTCGGGATCAGCGTGTAAGTACCCACGCCACCCATGATGAACGGACTGAGTGTCTTGTTCGGCACGCGAACCGTGCCAAAGGCACCGATGTTGATGGTGCTGACCGCCTGACCGATGTTCTGGTAGTAGATCGAGTCACCGCCGCCAACGCCCGCATTGCCGTAGCGCAGCCGCGTCAGAAAATCTTCGCGGTGGGTATTGCTGCGGAGGACATCTATGTTCGTTCCGATGCCAAGCCACTTGCTGAGCGCGTACTCGGTGTCGAGGCCAAGCAAAGCACCAGTATTCAGGCTGGACGAACGCTCCGGGATGACGGCGCCAAGGCGCGTCACAACCGCGAACTGCTTAGTCTGCACCTGCGCGGAAAGCACGCTCGCCGATACCGCGACGAGGGCGAGGGCACGAAGAATCCGGCTCACTTGCCCACCTCGAAGGAAAAGACCTGGATGTTTTGCAGCGCGCCAGCCGCTTCGTATGAGTAGTCGAAGCGCACACTGCGACCGAACACGGGCAACCGCAGACCGAAGCCGCCGGCGAGTCCTACCTGCCCTACGCCACCACGATCACGATCATCGTTGTATATCCGCTTTCCGCCGCGCACGAATAGCAGGTTCCGGTAGCCATATTCAGCGCCGATGCCGTACTGGGTGCTGTAGTCTGTCGCATCGGAGACTGAAACTTCCGCCGATAGTGTATTCTTTCCGCCCGCTCCGCCGAACAATGAGTTCGCTCCGCCGAGCAAGTCGGTACCAATCGACAGGCGGAATTCGACCGGCAGTTCGGTGTTGTTGGTGAAGAACTGCACACGACGCGCTTCGGGCAGCTGCGAGCCGTCGTCTGTGGTGATCAACCGTTGGATCAATGCACCATTGGCGCGCGCCGTCCCGCCAACGTTCTGGATGGCGCCACCCAACACCAGCCCATACAAACCAGTGTTGAATTGCGTGCCGATATCAAAGGCAACCCACTTGGTGTTGGCGTCAGGAATGCCTTCCGTGATGTACTTCACCTGGCCGCCCACTGACAATCGATCGGTGAGGCGCTTGGCGTAGCCGAGGCCCACCACCGTCGACGTCCACTCAAACGAGTTCCCGCCTAACCGTTCGCCAAACGGGTTCAATTCCGTGGTACGCCTGATCGGACCAGAGCCCAGGGTGTTGAGATGCATACCGACAACGCCGCCGAGCAGCGGAATAGAGCCGGCCGCGTAGGTCTGCGCGAGACCAAGATCGTCGTACAGGTTCTGTCGACCGGCCGACAACGAGAAGGATTCACTCGACGCCGCGCCCGCGGGATTCCAGAACCACGCCGTGGGGCCGGCAACCGAGCTCCCAATCGATCCGGCCATCGCACCGCCGCGAGCGCCGATCGGAATGTGGAGGAAGTTGGCGCCGCGAGTGCCCTGTCGGTTGGGCGAATCTTGCGGCGTAGGAAGAATTCCACCCGGCCCTTGAGCGCGAACGGTCGCGCTCAAGAGGACGGTGGCGGCGCCAGTGGCGCCGATGATGCGAAGAATATTCATCGCCGCTCCGTTATCGAATGATCACGAACTTGCCGCGCTGGACCAGGCCGTTGCCACTCGTGCCGGTTGCGGTAAGAACGTAGAGGTAGAGTCCCGAACCCATGTCGAGACCTTCACGCGTGCGCAGGTTGAACGGCAGGTCACCCGTGGGAGCATTATTGCCCTGATACGTCAGGTCGGTCTTGGTCCACGTGATTTCCTGCAGGTACTGACCGGACACCGAGTAGATGCGAAGCACGCCTTGCTCGGGGACACCGGTAAAGTAGATGCGCGAGACCGCAGCTCGACCGGCAATCTGATCGATGTCTGAGCGGGCGATGTACGGGTTCGGCACAACGGACACACGCGCCAGATCGGCCTTGCTAATCGACGTCTTCGTCGAGAACGGCGTGGCGACCAATTGGACCGACGAGCGAGGATCGAACGCCCGGGCCAAATCGAAAAACTGCGTCCAGCCAGTAGCGACCGGGAGATAGCCACCAGACACCGAGGCACCGCGTGTGTTGATGGCCAGCGGGTTACAGGTGAGCGCGTCGGCCGTTGGACGCACACCAGAGCCTGTCGCACCACCAGTGCACGCGACCAGAAAGCGATTGATACCGATGGAGTCGACGGCCAGCACGGGGATGGGACGGAAGCCGTTCGGGCCGTCCGCCTGCACGACCACGAAGCGAGCTGCGAGGGTCCCCACCGAACTGTCGCGTTCTACGCGCTGAATGGCGATCAGCGTATCGCCCGGAAGCCACACGCTGTCCGGCACCGTGACACGCACCGTATCGTTGCCCGAGCCAAGCAAGCGAGATTGCGTCGTACGACGCAACATCGCAAACTTCACGGGCTCAGTGCGACCGTCCACATCACGGAACGTCATCGTGAAGGGCAGACGCACGCGCTGCAACGGGCGAGCGGTTGTTGCACCAACCAAGGTGCCAATCGCCGCCGACGACTCGGTGATCGTGGTCGCCTTCGCGGTTGCATCGGCCAACGACGCGCTCACGTCTGCCTGCAAGTTGGCGACGGGATCAAGTCGGAACGGTGCCCGTGAGCCCCATGGATCGGTCAGCCAGCTCAGCGTGTAGCTACCACCCTTGATGCGCTTGTTGCCAGCACCAAGAATGGGCTGCACCTGCGGAATAAACGTTCGCGCTTGCGCCGACAAGGAATCGTTCGGGCCGCGCAAGATGAAGTTCCGATCGCGCACGAACCCGAACGGCGTCAGCTCTTGCACGAAGCCCGTGGCGCCATTGGCTGTATCTCGCGGAACAACCGTGTAGCCCGGGTAGAGCGGAGACGCCTGCTGATCACGTTCGCGATTCGCTGCGTACATGTCGTTCAGGATAAAGATGGGCTTGTTGTCGCCCGTCACCCACACATAGCCAGGGTACGCGGCCGGCGCCGCGATCGTATCGATGAACAACCGTGCGGAACCGATCGTGCCGCGCGGAGTGCCCTGCAACAGGAGGTTCGCGCCAACCCGAACCGGGATGTTCCGAGTCACCGAGAACGACTGATCCCGAGCAACAAAATTGGCCACCGCTGGACCCGCCGCACTCGTTGCCGCAGCAGGCAGCACCCATCGCACGTTCACCGTAGTCGTAGTCGCGCTCGTCACCGTATCCACCGTCTTCCGAACGATGAACTGATTGCCGTACACCAGCCGGGTCGTGCCGGAGATGTCGTTCGACAGCGAGCCGTAGATCAGAGACTGTGATGCGTTCCCGAGGATCGTTGACGTATCGATCCGCGCGAATGACCGGCCCGCCACGTTGGTGATCGGCGCGTACACCTGCACGGCCGACGGTCCCGACGTAGACAAACTGGAGCTGATGGTATCGAGCGCGAATCCGAGGGTGTTTTGCACGTCGGTAACAATGAAACCCGCCGCCGTGGAGTCGACGATGCGGAAATCCGAGAAGCCACGCGACCGTGTCACGTACGAGTAGATGTAGTTGCGGCCTGCTTGGAGATTTTCCCCAAAGCTGCCCACCGCAGGCACGCCAAGCGTGTAATTCACGGTCGCAATCGGACGCCAGGCAAACGCGTTGACGCCAAGATCCAGCGAGCGCGTTGGGGCCGCCACACACACACCCTGGTTGCCTCCACTGGTCGTAAAGGTGACGCCACCATCACACGACTTGAACAACAGCACCGCCGCCAAGTTGTCGTTGGCGCGCGCGGACAAGCGACCGCGGAGCCCCGGATTCAGTCGCAGAACGCGACGAACCGTCGCATCGCCAGCCACCGAGTCGGTCCGCAGCTTTTCGACGAGGCGTACCATGAACGGATCAACAGGATTGATCTGCGGGAAGCGCAAGGTGATCACGCTGCCGATGCTCGCCGAGCTCGCGCCGAACGTGGTCGAGTCAACTAGCTCAGCAGAGGTAATCGAGTACGTCGTACCTACGGCAACAGCCGGGAATCCAAAAGGCTGCGGGCCCTCGTAGTTCGTCAGGTAGCTGTTCACTACACCGGCGATCGTTTGACGGATGGTCGTCGAGTCGGTGTTCCACGAAAAGGCCCACAAGAATTGCGTGGTGTCGTTCGCCTTCAACTTGAACGGACCTGCTGACACCGTATTCAGAATGTTGCCGAATCGCGCCGACGTTCCGCTCGCGATGGTGTCGCTCCAGAGCGCCGCGCACCCGCGCGAACCGCAACCGGGCACGGAGATGGTGTCCTGCACACCGTCGTTGTTGTAATCCCACTTGCCGAACGGCTGGCCAGTTTGGGGGTTGGTGGTGTTTCCAGGTACGAACTTCGGGAACTTGGTCTCCTCAAGCGTCGGGAACGTGCCGCTCCACTGTTCCGGCTGGAACAGCTCGGTGAAGTTCACCAGCGTGAAGTCCGACGGGTTGCGGCCATCCAGATAGTTCGCTTCGGTCGACGACATCATGCCAAATCCGGAGCGCATCGAACGGTTGATGTTCTGTCCCGTTTGTCCGAAGGAGTTACGCTTGGCGTGATTGAACGTGATCGTATCATCGGCCAGCGGGCTGCTTGGATTGAAGTACGGGCTGGTCGGCGTGCTGAACAGCTTGTTGCGCATGTCGCCCAACGGCGACTTGAGCAACGTCATCGAGTACACGCCAGTATTAAATCCACCCCCCACGCAGGAGTTCTGACTGCCGTTGGCGTACCGCCTGGGATACGTCGTGGAGCAGAGCCCGCTGGTACCGCCACCGGTGAAGTAGATGGTGTTACTGGAGAACTCCCAGTACGGCGAGACGACCTGCCCATTGAACACGAAGCCGGGACCAAGGCCGAAGTACAGCGAGTCGTAGTCGATGCCCGTGCCGTACACATCTGCCGAGCGATTCACCAACTGCACTTGGTAAAACTGCGTGTTCCGTGTGGCGGGCGCCGAAAACTGCCAGCTATCGACGCGCAACTCGAGGCCCAGCGGATAACCAGGATCAAGAGGCGCCCCCGATCCGCCCGGTACGACCGAACCAAAGCGCAACTTCTGCTCACGGTAGTAGTCGCTCATAAAGCCATACACACTTTGTGTACCCAGCGTGTTGTTCCGATCAAGACGCGTGCGACTCAGCTTCCAGTCATCCCAACGGAAGTTCGCCTTGTTGCTGTTGAAGTCGTTCAGCCACACGGAGTCCGGTACCGCCAGCTTCGCCGCAAATCCTTGCGATCCCCACGTTTCCGGGCAGTCCTTCATGGCCAACAGCGAGAACCCTTGTGCGCGGAAGGTGTTGTCGTCGCGACACGAGCTGTTGAAAATCGACGTCGCGCCAGAAAACGCTCTACCGAATTGGCCGTCGGCTGAGCCGATCTTTCTGATCTGGGGCGGCACCAACACTTGCCAAAACGCCGACGAATAGCCAAGGGATCCAGACATCGCGTTAATGCCAGGATGGACCGCGCGTATCTTGCGGAACTCGCTTGGCGGTGCACCCGCAACAAAGCCCATCTCGAACATCGAGAAGTTAGCGTTGTTGTTGATGACACCCATGTTGATGAAGTTGTTGCCCTGGTTTTCTGAAACCGGGCCGCCTTGGTTCGTCACACCGGTCCGAAAACCGCCGGTCATGCGCAGCGTACCGGCCGCGAGGTCTTCGGCGGCGAACAGGGTGAACGGGCTTACGCGTGGAATGGGCACCGCTTTCACGGTCCCATCGGCGCGCACGCTATCGACCGTGACCGCGGCCGTAGGCTGCGCACGCTGCGCGTGCAGGAGTTGCGGCACCACGGCAAGGACCGTTCCGCTCAACACCAAGGCTGAGTACCTGCGCACAAAACGTTGTGCCCGGGATGGACCTCCCGACAGTCGCAGGACGGCGTCGAAAGTTTTCTGGAGGAAAGTCATGAGGTAACTATTGGTGCGTGGGTTACCGAGCACCGATGCATCGGCCAAGTCAGCCGACACTCGGTGCTCAGAATCGATTAGAAGTTGACCGTAATGCCCGTCGCGAGGCTGCGCCGCGCGCCGATGAACTCGGGCTGATCGAACGCCGTCGACGTCGAGGCATCTCCCGTGTTCCCGATGCGGCGGTTGCTGAAGTCGCGCAAGCCGGCGTCACAGGTCCCGGTGTTCACAAACACCTGCACGCAGTTGATCCGGTCGAACAAGTTGTCGACGCGGAGGAATGCCGAGTACCGCACTTGCGCAATGCGGAACCCCTTGTCCACGACCAGGTTGATCTGCGAGACCGCCGGCTGCCGACCAGCGTTGATGTCCGATGCGTTGGCGATAAGGCCGACCTGGCCGAATGAAGCCGCGCGGACCGGCGTGTACGGAAGTCCGGCGGTACGGCTGAACGTGAACGTGGCGCGCGAGTTGCGGAGCAACCGGCCAGCATTCAGTGGCAACGACGGGAGGTCTTGGACCACCTGCAAAAAAAACGTCGCGTTGAGGCGGTACGTCTGATCGATGTCGGCGACCGTCTCCACCAACTGCTGCCGGTTTGCTTCATCCGTACGCTGCACTTCGTTGGCCCGATCAGGCGGGCGCGAATTGGTCGTCGCACGCGACATCCCGAAGTTCACGTCATAGCCCCAGCGGTTGGCCAGGCGACGACGGAACTGCGCTTCCAACCCACGCGAGGTCAGGAAGTCGCCGTTCACCAGCACCGTATACTGCGGCAACGAACCATCGTACGTCGATCCAATGTCTTGCGTCGAGCGGCTGGGGCGCAGTCCCGACAGGCCGGTCTCGGACCGATTGAACACCGCCACCTGCACCGAGTAGTTGCGGCCGATCTCCGTTTGATAGCCCACCTCGTACTGCTTGGCCTGCTCCAGCAACAAGTTGGGGTTGCCAACGAAGGCCGGATTATTGGTCGAGATGTTCGGGACGCACTCGTTCGTGCCCGGCTTCACTGCCGATGCGCTGCAGTAGTTGTCACCGGCACCTGCAACTGTGCCGATACCCGTGTTGCGATATCCGTTGCCGTATAGCGGCACCATCGTGTAGCGACCCGCGTTGAAGAACACCTGCGACTTCTCGGTCAACGGGAACGCGATCGCAATACGCGGGCTGAACGCCGTACGCGCCTTGGCCTCGGTGAAGTCGTCGAGCTGTGCAATCGCCGCCGCCTGGTCCAACAGCTCGGAGCGCTGCGTCTTGGGATCGACGCGCCCAGCGGCGCACCCGGAGACGCCATACGGCTGCCCCTGCGCGTTCACCAGTTTCTTGCCGCCCACCGAGGCGCCATCACACACTTCGCGCGCCGACGTGTTGTTCGAAGGATTGAACGGGTCGGTGAAACCGAGCCCCGTAGCACGACCGTAGTCGAAACGGCCACCCAGCTTGATCGTGATGAAGTCGTACTCGATGATGCTCTGCACGTACGCCGACGCCTCGATGGGCTTCGCGCGGTACACCTGCGAGGTGAGCGGCTGAATACCCGAGTTCGCACCGAACGCGCTGACATCCTTGTAATTGATGTCGTGCGAGACAAACTGGCCACCGAACTGCAGGTTGTTGTGGTCCGTCACCTGAGACTGCACGTCCGTTTTGAATGTGCGGGTCACGAACCTTTCGCCGCCAAACACACCGTCCACGATGCCGGCATCGGGAATGCGATCACCACCCGCAACGCCCGGTGATGGGCTCAGAAAGCCCTGATCAAAGTTCGGGCGGAAGAAAGGACCCGGCACGCACGTACCCAGAAAGTACGGACAGGTCACGCGCTCAAAGCTGGTCTGCGCAACGCGCACCTGCACGTTGCTACGGCCAAAGCGCTGCTCGAGCGATCCGATGATCAGTCTGCCGGCATCACTCACCGACGGCTGCAGCAAATCTTGCGACAACCGGTTACCACCATCCGTAAGGATGGTCAGCGAGTCGGCGCGGTTGTTCACCAGCGCGAGCGGGTCGCCACGGTAGTTGTAATACAAGCGGCGATCATATCGGCGGGTCGAACGCTCAGCGCCGACGGCCGTCACTTTGATCGTCGTGTTGGTGAACGGCAGGAACGTCAGCTTTCCGACCACCTGCGAGTTCTCATTGCCGCCGTAGCCCTGCCACCCACCGTTCAGATCTCGCTGTGACGGGGGAAGCGCTTCATCGCGCACGACGGGCGCGTTGGCCGTAAAGACGTCGTTGTCGAAGCGCAGCACGGCCGCTGCCTGACTCTGGATCTGGCCAGACACCGCGTAGCGCAGCTTCGACTTCGTGCCCGGGACCGGCCCCGACAGATAGCCGTTCAGCA
>Ga0105049_10000269_pt1 | contig 54510 bp, 49 predicted proteins | sample MAT06_FD_78087 | JGI IMG/M metagenome (GOLD analysis project Ga0105049, IMG submission 78087) | Freshwater microbial communities from Lake Fryxell liftoff mats and glacier meltwater in Antarctica - MAT-06 | ecosystem: Environmental > Aquatic > Freshwater > Ice > Liftoff microbial mat | place...
CTTCTAATTCCCTCGCGCGGATAAATATTGCTGACGGTGCGCCGTCAAAAAAACATTCGGCAGAAATTGCCGGCTCCTTTCTTCACCACTCAAGACTCACAAAATTTACTGACCGGATCGTTCCGTCGTAGGTAGCGCGCTCGTCACGCTACATTCCGTCGTAGGTAGCGCGCTCGTCACGCTACATTCCGACGTAGGTAGCGCGCTCGCCGCGCAACTCTGCTGGCCAGCAGAACGAGGCCAGCTCGCAACCGACATCTCAAACCCCATTCACGCCGCCGCCTCATTCACGCCGCCAGCGCACTTACACCGCAACTCTGGCCGCCTGCAAATTTGGCAGTGGCGCGAGGTTTGGTTTCGCCGCCAAGCATCTCGTCTCAAATTCCGCAAAATCGCGCCCGTGCCAGACGCCATCCGGCACCATCGTCACCGTTCCATTTTGGATCCACGCTGTTTTCACTCCGGCATTCAGCCCCGTCTGCACATCGCAGGGCATATCGCCGACCATCCACGTCTCCGTCGCGGCCAGCGAATATTTAGCCATCATCTCGAGGATAAACCTCGGCGATGGCTTGCGATATACCGTGGGCATATCCGGCGATTCCGTGGCGATGCACACCTCGGTAAATCCTGGGGACGGCAACTCCAGCAAGGCCAACATGCGCTCATTGCAGCGCTGCACGGCCTCGAGCTTGAACATCCCCCGGCCCACCCCGCTCTGATTGGTGAACAAAAACAGCCGGTAGCCACGCGCGATAAACCGATGCAACGCCTCGCGTACCCCGGGCATCAATTCCACTTTCGCGGCGTCAGCCAGATAATCATGCTTCACGATCAGCGTGCCGTCCCGATCGAGAAATAGCGCTTGGTCCATCTTGGGTGCACTTGCGTCAGACCAGAGCCATCTCGGCTTGCTGCATCCAGCTCACGTGATGTTCCGCCGCCGGGTCAAATTCCCGATCCACATAATCCAGCCACGAGTGCATCACCAGCGTGTGCACCTCTTGAATTCGCGCCGTGTTCTGCGAGGGAATGATCAGCTCGTAGTCGCACCGCCCGCGCGCCTGCCCGCCATCGCGTCCGCCGAGCAAAATAGTCGACACCTTCAACGTCTTCGCCACCGCAAAGGTCGCCAGCACATTCGGCGAATTCCCGCTGGTGCTGAAGCCCACCACCACATCGCCCGGCCGGGCAAACGCCGAAAGCTGCCGCGAAAAAACCTGATCATAACCATAATCATTGCCGATACACGTGAGCGCGGTGACATCCGCGTTCAAGCAGATCGCCGGCAACGCCCGCCGGTTTACTTTGTAGCGCCCAACCAATTCTTGGGCGAAATGCAGGGCATCCGCCGCGCTCCCGCCATTGCCGCAGGAAAAAACTTTCCCACCCCGCTTCAGGCAATCCACGATCAATCGCGCCGTGGTGTCGATCATCGGTTCCAGCTGCTGTGATTTGGCCAGCACGTCGAGTAACTCGCTGATTGGTTTCATAACATTAAATGGATTTTCTGCCCGGTCACGCGACCAAGCTTGAGTGGGGGATGGGAGATCCTTCATTGATTAAAGTGCGGCGCGATCCATCGCGACTACACGCGCGTCCAGTGGCGTCCGAACGAAACCGCTGGTGGGCAGACATGATCATGCATTCTCGTAATCGACACTTTCGCTTGAACCTTAACCCAAACCCCAGCACTTGCGCCCATGCCCTCTCCTTCACCCAAGGATTGACCTGCTCCGACGTCCCCGCAATTTCACCGGCTTGCCCTTCTCCTTTCCTGCGCTCCGCCTCGCCCCTTCCTCCCTCCCTTTGGCCCGGCTATGAATTCTCTTTCCGGTCCGAAATTTGCGATTGAGATTCATCCGAGTAACTGGCGCTTCCCGACGGAAAAATCCTGGATCTCCGGCTGGATCACCCCCGCAGCCGATCAAACCATCACCGATGTGCGGGCCCGCCTGCACCACCGCATCATCCTTGGTCTCGTCGGCATGCCTCACCCCGTTTCCGCGGAAAATTCCACCGCCACCCCCTTCGCCCCGGACTCCGGGTTTTCCTTTCTCTTCTCTCCTCAATCAGACGCCTCCTTGCTCCAACTGGAATACCGTGATCAAACCGGCCGCTGGCTGGAATTTTTCCGCACAAATATTTCCCCTGCTCCCCATGCACCCGTCCTCACTCCGATCCCGGGCCTGAGCCAATCACTCCGTCTGCTGACAACCTTGTTGCTCAAAAACCACCTGCTCACTCCGAAGCGAAGCTGGACCTCAGTCGCCCATGATCTCATCGCGGCGCATGTGGCCGAGCCTCTCAACGCCCAACCTAATCCTCCCTTCATCGGATCACTGGAGGAACCGCGCGATACCGGCCGCTTACGTTACGGCCGCATTTCGGTGACCGGCTGGTTGACTCACACCACGGCGCGCATCACCCGCCTCTCCGTCGTCATCAATCCGCTGCCCGGCATCACACTCCCGCACGGTCTGGCGCGCGCCGACATCATCGGCGCGTTCCCCGCCCTCACCGGCCACACTGATTACGCCTTTGTCGGCGAAGTTGTCCTGCCACCCGACCTCGCTTCACCGGTATTGCTCAAGATTTTCGCCGAGCTCGACAACGGCGAGCAACACCTCGCCTTCGCCCGCCGTTTCACGCTGCTGAATCACGGCAATTTTTCTGAAATCCCACCGCTGGGGTCTGGCCTCAACTTCACCCGCGCCGTCTGGGCCTTGTTCCGTGCCGCCGGTCGCTATGCGCTCCCCCAACGCGGCCTCGTCCAAACCCTACGCACCGCGTGGGCCGGTTATCAGACGATGCCGAGCTACCGTCGCCCCAACGCGCTTCCCCCGAAGAAAACCATTTCGCGCCATCCGGATTTCGAAAAAGCCAGCCGCGTCGCCCCATCCGTCGCCGAATCCACCCACGCACCTCATTCAGTCCACGCGGTCCATGCCTTGCCCGCCTGCACCCACATCGGAGCGACCGACGACATGCATGTATTGAATCTCACTCAATATTTTCAAGTCGGCCGCGAAGCCCTGGCTCTAATTCAGGCCGCGGTGGCCGCAGCGCGTTGCGGCCCGATCACCGCGATTCTTGATCTGCCCTGCGGCCATGGCCGCGTGGCCCGCTGGTTGCAAACCGCCTATCCGGCGGCCAATTTGTTCGTCTGCGATACGCAGCAAGCCGGCGTGGATTTTTGCGTCGAGCAACTCGGCGCCATCGGCGTGCCCGCCACGGTGGATGGCCGGCATTGGGCCGTTTTGCCCGGCCCCTATGATATTATTTGGTGCGGTTCGCTCCTCACTCATTTCGATACGGACGAATGGAGCAACCATCTCCACCGCTTCGCCGAGCGCCTCTCGTCGCGCGGCGTCCTTGTCTTCACCTCGCACGGCCTGCCGGCACTCGAACGCCTGCAAACCGGCGACAAAGATTACGGCCTGCCCCCGTTGGCCGTGGAGCAACTCTTGCACGCCACAGTGACCACCGGTTTCGGCTACGCCGCCTATGCCGACACCCCCGCCTACGGAATTTCCATCGCGCAACCCGGCTGGCTTCGCGCCTTCCTCGCCGCCGAAACCGATCTGCAAATTCTCTCCTACCGCCCCTCCGCCTGGGACCAGCACCAAGACGTGATCGTCTGCACCCGCCGCACCCCATAGCCACGGAAGGGCCCGCAACGAGGAGTGCGTGGGCTCAGCCGGGATCGATGCAGTCCAGAGCTGAGAGTCGAGAGACTAGAGCCAGACCAAACAGTGAATACAGTTTCCCGTCACAAAATCACGCAGACCAGTTCTGGGGATCGGGCTCTCAGCTCTCGACTCTGGATTCCGAGGAAACAGCTCCTTTGTAGGATCGGCCATTGTGGCCGGACCGCTCATCCGGCGCGGCCACAAGGGCCGTCCCAACATAAAACACAAGCCATGTTTCTTCCCATCTGGAGCAAAACGCGTTTTGCGATCAGGGGCTGCATCGTTCCGCTCAGCCATCTTACCCCCAATCCGTGCCACGAGGAAAAAAGGGGAAACGCACGGAGCTTGAACCAGAAATTATCGCGCGAAAGATGGAAATCTTATCGAGGTAGGACACCCGGTTGCCCGGGTGCCCCCTCACAGATCCCGGCAGGCGGTATTCTCGCACCGGGCTCTTCAGTGTAGCTCGCTTCGCACGAACGCATTTCTACAAGAGGATTGGCTGGTAAGGAAGTTCGACGATGCGGGGCGTGGGGATGGAGAACTTACGCATCATCGCGGCGAACCCTTCCCATGTGTAACTGCGCTTCTGGCTGCGGCGGTTCAACCATTTGAATAACAGCCGCTGGCACTGGTCATAAAATCGGGACAGGCTCCGAGCGTTGCCCCTGACTCCATAGTAGTTCCAGTACCCTCGTTGCTCGGTCGCCAGTTCCCGCATCAACGTGGTGATGCAACTGTGACGGTACTTCTTGATCCACTCGGGGAACGCCTTCACAGAGGCCCGGAGTCTCTTCGACGCAGTGCGTCGCCTCAACGCCATTCCCCCGGTGCGGGTTTTCACCCAACGGAACTCAAAATCCAAGAACTCAAACGCTTCGTTCGGTTCCGGCACATACCGGTTGAATTGCAGCGTGTGGGTTTTCTCAGGTGTTACGGCCAGCCCAAACTTACCCAAGCGCCGGAGAGTTGCCCCTCGAAGCGCTTGGCATCATCCCAATACTGGAAGGCACAGACGAAGTCGTCCGCGAAGCGGATCATGCACACGTCGCCCCGGCATTCCTTCTTAAACGACGTGCTCGAACCAGAGGTCCAACGCGTAGTGCAGATAGATGCTAGCCAGGACGGGCGAAACAATCCCGCCTTGCGGTGTACCCGTTGCCGGATGCACCACCTGCCTGTTTTCTTCTAGTACCCCTGCCTTCAGCCATTTTCCAACCAGATGGAGCAGCGCACGGTCGTCGATTCGCTCCTTCAGCATCCGCAGCATCCAATCGTGCGAGATGTTGTCGAAGAAACAAGAACTGGCCCGAGATCTTCAACCACGACGCCGGCATCACCAGTGCGATTTTAGATCGCGTGCTGCATCACGCCCAGACCGTCGTCATCGAGGGAAAAAGCTACCGCATGAAAGACCAGATCGAGCCGCCGATCTGATTACCAGCAACCCGACTCACTCGTTCACGCCGGCGGTCACCCAAACCCTTGGCGTTTTTACGAAATACCGAGATGGTTTTCAAACCGCCAGCTTTTGACGGTGTTCACCCCGCCACTCGCAAAAAATCGGTAACAAATGTGGGCAGCGTCCGTGGAGGCGTTTTCAGCGGAGCAAAAGGAGCGCCGCGACTGGCGCGGAGCGGCCCGCGTGGTTGTTCGGCGAGGGCTCGGTCGTCCTGACCTTTCGGGGCGAGCCAGCGGTTTCGCGGAGCGAGGGGCCATGCGGCCCCTCCGAGCCGAGGGCCGACCGGAGCGCAGCGCAGGGAGCGCAACACCGATCCGCCGTCTGCGGCGGTTGAGGTGATCGCGGGAGCCCAAGGACGGAGCGGGGACCCCACCGGGCACTCTACGCCGGACGCGGAGCCGAGCGATAGCTCGGCGGACCGTGGCCCGATCCTTCGGGCCACAAGCGCCTGCGCCGGTGGGGCTGCTCTCCACCGGACGGGGCGCAAGCGGAGGAGGATGCAGAGATCGTGACAGCGTTGCTGGCGCGATCTGTGCCGATGGTTCATTGAAGACGTTGCGACGACAGCAAACAACTAAGCCTGACCCTCTCCGTCAGACCTGACCCTCTCCGTCAGACCCTCTCCGTCAGCTCTCTCCGTCAGCTTCTTGAGGGCAACGACCGCTACCTCGATACGGTCACGGCACGCTGCATCGCGGCCATCGACTCCACCGCGAACCTTCGCTGCAAACCGCGCGCGAGCGGTCTCGCCAACCGCACGGGCCAATAACGCGGTTTGGAAAACGCCCGGAGATCATACCACACGCGGCCATCCGCGTGCAGCTCGACGCTGAAGCGCTCTTCGCCGCAATCGACGTGCGCGGGCAGCGTCCCGTAAGCGAAACCAAAACGTCGCACCGGGATGATTTCATCGAGCGTATAAACAATGCGGCATGCGTTCAGCCACCAGAGTCCGTACACGTGGGCGATCATCGCCACGACTTGATCTTTTTCGAGCAGCGTGGTGGGCGGGGTGATGCGGGTCCACGGTGCGGGAAACATTTTCCACTCACGCAAGGCCTGGCACGCGGCCGCAAAAGTCGCTTCACCGCGTCCGAGTTCCCTGCGATTATGATCGATGGCGTAACCAGTCGGTGAGCGGTCGTGTGAATGCCCGACCTCAGGATAACTTAAACTCATCTGCCGCTGTTCCTCCAGGAAGACTAAGATTTCTTTTTCGGCAGGAGGTGTGAGTGACCACATGGATCCAAACAAACCCGCCCGGAGGTCGGGTTCCACCTTTTATTGCGGGCTCGCAGAATAGACTGAGTTCCTCGCACCTGATCGGGATTGACCTGTAGGTGGCGAGCTTGCCTCGTTCTGCTGGCCAGCAGAATAGCGCGACCAGCGCGCTACCTACCTCGGAACGATCTAGTTCATCCATTTCGCGAGTCGTAGTCGCTTCACGGATCTAGTGGGACCTGTGAATACGACGTCGCGATTCCATGTCAACAGACTCTGTGCCATATAATCCAACCGTCCTTCATTGGCGGTTCCCAACGGTGACGTGCTGATTGGCGATCGCAGAATGGACTGACGCGCCGGGGGCGACGCGCCTCCATCCATATGCCTCCCCTTCGGAGTGAAAATGGAGCTGCGGCGCCCTCGCCGCAGTTGAATTTCTTGTCAGGCTATTTGTACGACCCTCTGCCGGGCTTTGCCGTTCAGCGTACGGTTAAAGTCTTGAACCGGTTGGATTGTCGCTCCTGCATTTCTTCGTGTCCTTTTCACTGTCTCGCCACGCAAAGTCGTCCGGCAGAATCCTGCCAGTCCTCTTCGGTTTGTTGGCCGTCTTCGGTCTTAGCTGCGGCGTATTTTATAATTTCGAAAGGCAACCGGAGCTTTCCCCTGTGGCGCGCGGGGCCCAACTCGCGGTGGCGAGCGGTTGCTTTGCCTGTCACGGACGGAGTGAGGGGGAGGAGCGTTTCAATCGGCGCCAGTTTTCCCCGAACGACTGGAAGACGAAAACCATCCCCACCATGTGGGAAGACGGCGTGGATCGCGCGGAGGTTATCATCGACTGGATCACGCACGGCGTGCCGGCGCGTGATGCCGAGAAACACAAGCAGTTCCTCATCCAAATGCCCGCTTACGAAAAACATCTCTCGCCTGAAGAGATTGATGACATCGCCGCCTGGGTTCTCGCCGAAGGACTGCGACTCACGCAAGGGCACGGCAATGCTGAGAAGGAAGCCCCGTCGCTCGCGGCAGCCGACATCAGCAAACTCACCCCCGACCAGCTCTTCGTGCTGGGTGATCGCGTCTCACGTCAGCACGGTTGTTATCAGTGTCATGGCGAATTCGGCCAGGGCGGTGTCGCCAATCCGGCGTCGTTCAAAAGCACGATTCCCGGTTTCTACGGACGAGAATTCCGCCAGCTCACCGCCAACGGAGACCGCGCGGAGATTCTCCACTGGATCGAGCATGGCCGCGGCCACGCGATCGAGTCCGGGCTGATGGGAAAACTAGCAAAAAAATTCACTGATGGCCAAGCTATCGGGATGCCCGGCTATCGCGAGCACCTCAGCGAAATCGAGAAAACCTTGCTGACCGACTATCTGCTCTGGCTGAACAGGAGTGGCCCGCTACCCGCCAGAGAGGTCGAACGGATTGGACATTTGCTCGAGGATAAAGCAGGGAAAAAAGCCAAAGCCGACGAGTGAGCCAGCGTCGCAGGCGAATCTTCGTAGAGCTGAGCCGGCAATCGCCGCTACCTTCAGGTCCCGTATAACATGGCAGATGAAATTTTCGTGGCCGTTGAGGGCAACGGCCCCTACCAAATAGGTCCAATGATCATGAGTGGCTGGTATTATGAGCAACCAAGCAGTACCTGATTAATAAAAAAGCCCACCAAAGGGCGGGCGTAAAGAAAACCAAGTGAAAATAAATATTAGAATCGCAAAGAGACTTGGTCGCCCTTCAGCCCAACTCGTGTGAAATGTTCACTGTAGGTTGTATCGGTGTTGGCGAGACGACGGGTCAGTCGTTCACGTACGATGGCCGGAGCTTGGGGCTCAGGAGAGAATTGGCGTTCGTTCAATTGGGCCAGTAAACGTGTGCGTTTCGAAGACAAGGCCGAGACTGAAGCGAGTTCTGCCACCGCTCCACCTGAACGTTGGGGCTGACTGTAGGCAACCGGCAGCGACTTGCTGGTTAAGGTTTGGTTTAACCGAGCGTCTGTCCGTTCCGACAAGGTGTTGTTGGTTGCGAATAATTTGGCCGAAGGCGATTGAACAGGACGTGTGGCACTCCACGGAGTAAGTTCGGCCGCATGTTCAGGGAGATGTTCTGAGAGGGGTTCAACCGCTACGGCCACCACATCATGATCGGGCGCGGAGAGGATGGCGGACGTCGGGGCAAGCATAGCAGCGGCATGAGCTAGATCGGAAGCGGCAACCAAGGACGATGCGGCCTGAACCGGAGAAACAACTTGTTCTAAATTATTGGAAGCCACTCCAGCGGCATCGCCAGACTCAGAATATTTGACCGAAACCAAGGTGAACACGAGGATCGCGGCGGCTCCGATGGGCATGAACATCCGTGGTCGGGCAAGGTACTGAGGGAAACTTTGCCACCACGGCCGGCGCTCTATGAGCGCGGCGAGTTGCTTTTGACGAAGCTCTTTTTCGAAACGGCTCCAAAATTCAGGTGAAGGACGTTCTGCACGCTTGAGACGAAGCAGATCTTCAAGGGTCAACGGGGAGTGATGGGGTGTTTCGGGCACGATATTAACGTAGATATTTACTTAACTCGCCTTGGAGAAACTGCTTCGCGTAATGGAGGCGGGAACGCACGGTCCCCTCGGAGCAGTCCATAATTTGGGCAATCTCGGTGTGGCTGAGTCCATCAATTTCGAATAAGCTGATCACGGTACGATGCTTGATAGACAATTTTTGCATCGCTTCGTTCAATTTTTCCTGAAGTTCGTGTAGGTAAGTATCCCTGTCTGCCGTATTTTTATCGGCAACTTGCTCGAGAATTTTTGAGCCGGCATCTTCTTCATTTAACTTTTCCAGACTGAAAAAGTTTCGCAAACGATTACGTCTCAAGTGAGTAAGTGTAGTGTAGATCGCGATTTTATAGAGCCAGGTAAAGAACGAGGCTTGTCCGTTAAATCTATTTATGGCCTGAAACGCCTTAATAAAAGTATCTTGAGTAAGATCAGCCGTATCTTCGCGATTTGAGGTAAGATTATAGACCACACCGAAGATTCGTTCACGATATTTACGGATCAAATGATCAAAAGCGGCGGTATCACCACCCTGTACCTTTTGAACTATGGCAAAATCAGCATCCGCCTCCTGCTGGCGCTCAGGGGTGGTGATAATTGACCGGTTGAAAACCTTCGAAAGGTTCATCTTGAGAGAAAAATGATAGCAGCAGATGAGCTGGGAGCAAATTAATATTAGGCGCTGATGGCCGTACTTTGCAAAGCTTGAACTTGGGCCGAGAGCACATCGCCTAGCTGCAGCATCAAGGCCACGGGTTGTTGGCTGCGATGTGACTCCAAGACCCCCTTGCCCAAGGAGAGCTCTGCGTCGATCGCTTGGACCACCCCTGCCCCAATCCCAAGCTGACGCATTCGCTCAATACTGGTGGCAAGTGGCATGGGCCGACCTTCACGCAATGCCTGCAAGACCTCATCACGTTCTTGGATTGGCAGCTTTTCCAACAGCAGCATGAGTGGTAACGTAAGTTTTCCGGTGGCGAGATCAGTGCCAAGGGTTTTGCCGATTTTCTTTTCCTCCCCGAGAAAGTCCACTAAGTCGTCGTAGATCTGATAGGCAATGCCGAGATGCCGGCCAAAATCATTCGCGGCTTCAATAAAAGCGGGACTATAACCGGATATCAATGCTCCGAGCCGACAGGAAACCCTGAATAATTCGGCGGTTTTCAGATCAATTACTCGGTAGTAATCAGCCAGCGTGAGACTCATATCACGGCGGCGCATCGTCTGCATGATCTCCCCCGAGCACACCTTGCGCGTGGATTCCGAAACCAAACGGCAAACTTCCGTGGTCGGAAACATTGAGGCAACATGCAGTGCTTGGCTAAAAAGGGTATCGCCCAATAATACGGCAGCATCAGGACCAAACTCCCGTGATGCCGTGCGCCGATTGCGTCGAAGCTCCGCTTTATCCATGATATCATCATGGACCAAGGTGGCGAGATGGACCATTTCCACCACCCCGGCGGCCCGAACTAAATCATCATTCACCACCCCACCGCCCTGCCAGCCGCTGATAAAAACCAAGGTCGGCCGGAGACGCTTACCCGTGATCTCCAAACAGTACTTCGCCATGGATTGGATTTCCGGTTCGAATTTAGCCACCTGTCCAGACATGAAATGATCGAGCGCCGCCATTTGCGGAGCGACCTGACGGAATACCGAAGTGAAATCACCTGTCATGGCGGAGTACGTGTTGGTGGTTGAATTCATTGAGCCCATCAAAGGAAATCCAGGAAAGGATTTAGGAAAGGAAGAAGAAAAGGCTAACCTAAACGAGAAACCGATTCATTCGCCATTTCCATTTGATCGGCCAAAAGAAAAAGGCGTGCCTGAAAACTCAGGCACGCCAGAAATAACTTAAAAAAACCTACTGTAATTACTTCCCGGAAGCAGACGGGACGGGTTGAGCATACAAATCTCCACCCTTGGTGATGCGTTGACCAGGCAGCTCGTCACGGGTCACTCCTGCTGCTTGGACTGCGCGTGGGTCGAACATATCCTCAGGAGCTGATCCATCAGCACCAACGGTACGAGCCGTGATAAAGATCAAAAGATTCGTGGTGGTCTCGTCTTTATTTTTATGGGAGAACAGACGACCCAATCCGGGGATATCGCCCAAGACTGGAACTTTAGAGGAACCATTGGTTTTGTTTGCGGTGATCAGACCGCCAATACCCGCCGTATAACCACTCTGCAAGGACACCTGGGTTTTAACCTTACGCGTAGCAATAATAGGGATTTGAGCTGAGCCGAAATCTGACGTGCCATTGCGGATGCTGACTTCAGGTTCGATCGCCAGTTTAATCGCACCACGAGAATTAACTTGCGGAGTAACCTTCAAAATAACGCCGATTGGTTTGTAAGCAAATCCGCTTACGCCATACGTTCCGCGTGTTTCATTATACGTATATTGGGGAATGGGATATTCCTCACCAACATTGAGCGTTGCTTCGGTGTTATTCAGCGTCACAACCGTAGGATTAGAGACAACTTTGATGGTGTTGAGTGACTTTAAGGCAGAAAGAACGACGTGGAATTCTGAGGCGGAAAATACGGCTGATGCGACACGTGCAGTAGATCCAGTTCCAGTTAGTGACGACAAGGTATTCAAGGCATTTGTAGCACCTCCAGTGAAAGTGTTCAATGCCGTGAAGGCGTCTGGTGTCGGAGGGGATCCAGCAGGGTTTCCTGGTACAAAATTCGCAACACCCGTTCGACCCACAATAGTGGAGGGCAGACCAGAAACGTTCCCCGAAGGTAGAGTGATTGTAGATGTTATCCCCGCCCTGGGATCTGCCGGTGCAGTGACGTAAGTAACTGCATTGCCATCTGATGATCCTTTTTGACCGTTAGTCCCATCGCTAAAGTCATACCCCCGACTCCGTGAAAACGTCTGATTAACGCCGTTAACACCCAGTTGCAGACCTTGCAAACCGGCCCAATTGACGCCGATATTGCGGACATCGCGATCCGTCACTTCGATAAATTTTGATTCAATCATCACCTGATCGGTTGCTTTATCGAGTTGCTCAATGATCGTGCGGACTCGGCCCATGCGAGAAGGACGTTCGGTGACCACAAGCGCGTTGCTGCGGGCATCGACCAAAATTTTTCCACCCGCCGCGGCCTCAACCAGACCATCTACGGTTGGTTTGATGTCAGCAGCTTTGGCATAATTCAGCACGAACACATCCGTGGAGGTCGGCTCCTGCTGCAGCGAATCGTTACTGACGATTTTAATGATATTGCCGTCTTCGATGTAGGAGAAATTAACCGGAGCCAAAACCACGGAAAAAATCTGCCGCCACGTAACATCACGAAGCTTAATCGAGGTTTTACCCACCAGGGTGTCTGGCACGACGAGGTTCAACTCGAAGAGATCCGCCACATTGCGCAGGATGGTTTTGATATCTTCATCCGGAAAATCCACGGACAGAGTATCTCGTTCGCGATTCACTGCGGCAGGGGCCGCAGCTGGTGTAGGACTAGCGGGTTTGGATTCGGCTGCGGGGCTTGTCGACACTTGAGCCAGACCAAGTGAGGTCAAGGTCAAGGCGGCAAACGCGGACAGGATTAGTCGTGTACTCATAATGGGGTTCCTCATTTGATTGGTCTGGTGAATTCCTCGCGATTTAGACGAAGGGTAAAACTGGTTCGTTCAATGGCCGTGATCTCAATAGTGTATTCAATGCCTTCAAAGTTAATCGTCATAGGCATGCCCGCTTTCACGCGCTTTTGACCGAAGATCAATGTCTGCTGTCCACCGATAATAAAGTTTCCACTGGGTTTTAACTGAGCCGCAATCAGGGCAATGATCTCCCGATCACTTCGGGGTCCCGATTGCTTGCCCTCAGTGGGTGCAGGTTTACTCAAACCCATCGCATCACTAAAGGCAGTGGAGTTAAATGGGTCAACCGTATCTGCGGGGACCAAGGGAGGTTTAATCAAAAGCATAACATCAGCAGCTGCGAGAATGCTCGTGCGCTCATCAGGCTTTGCCACCACTTGCCCTTGCAGTGGCAGTGAAGAGAAAATGCCTCCGAGTACCGCAAATTTAATGAATAAATTGATTTTCATGGGGTACCGAGCAACTCGATGTTAATGGTAACACTCAGCACACTGCTGGCGACTTCGACTCCCGCCGCCTTATTAAAAGATATCGCGCTATACTTTGAGAAATGCTTTCCACTCTCGATGCGCTGAAGAAATTCCATCACCTGCTTGAAGGTGCCTTGAAGTGTCACTGTATAAGGAACGCCAATATAGAAACCACTGGAACCCCGAGGGGCTTGATTAGGGCGCAGATCAGTGAGCTTTACCCCTGTCTCGCTTTCCAGCCGGTAGAAATATTGGAGATTGGTTGCCAACTGACTGGCTTTGACGAGCCGACCATCCAATTGTTTAACCGCCCGTTGCATCGCCTCCGTTTGCTTCGCAAGAGAGAGCCCTGCCGCATTCCTGACATTATTAATCATGAGCTGGCTTTGCTTGGTGCTCGCCTCAACCTTTAGCCTGCTATCGTCAATCGCCTCCGCTCCCAGATATAGCGTCACACCGCATAACAGCGCAACAATCCCACAGGTCACGCCGATCGGATTTTTTTTGAGCAGTAAAATAATATCGTTCCCATTCATGACTTCTTCTCCTTTGGGGCACCTTTAAACTTCAAAATTATTTCGAAACGCATGAAACCACCGGCAGGATCCGGGTTTAACGCCCCAAGACTCACCGAATCAAATTTAGCAGTCCACAAAGGGGCGTTCCGCAATACCTCGATATATTTCGTAGCTGAACCACTCGCATCTTCCTTGGAACCAGCGACAATCCCCCGCAAAATGCATTGGTCTCCGGTAGCTCCAGAATAACGCAAATCCGCAGATTCGATTTGTACTTCTTTCGGCAATGTTTTGCCCAACATAATAATAAATTCCGAAGGAGGTAATGTGCGTTTGGTGAAATTCGCTGCCTCGGCCATCTTTTTGGCTTCCTCGTCAAATATTTTGGTTAATCTGAGCGCTTCAGTATTTTCCTTGGTATTTTTCTCAATCATGAGCTGCGCTTCCTGAAGTTGCCCATTCAGCTCACGCAACCGCACCTGCCGATAGCCTACGAAGACGACAAGACACGCAGCGATGGTGATAGCCGTGACATTTATAAAAAAAGTCGTCCGGACCACCTTGGTATCAGGCAGTCGCTCGAAGTTACGGAAATTCGGATGCCAGTGAGACATCGAAACCGAATTGGCTTCACTTTTTTTGATCAATGACATGGTCGTAAGAAGCTATCAAAGATAAGAGGCCCAACCAACGTTCGTTTAGGGAGGAGGGTCGGGCCTCTTCGGCAAAACGAATGCCAACCGATTCAAGCCATGGCGGTAGGTCCATCTTAAAACTGCTCACGCCCAATGCACCCGTCATGGTAGAACTCAGCCAACCCAATGATTGCGGCAATTGAGTGCAAAGCACACCGCCAATCGATTGACCGGTTTGCACCTCATAAAATCCGATGGAAGACTGCAGCTCCTTCAGCAGCTTCTTGGTCAAAGCCATTCCCATACTGGTAAAATCAAAGGTATTGGAATAAAACAACTTCCTTGCGGAATCCTCGTCCTTGAGACCGAGCTCCTTTTGGACCACTGGGATCATGGCAGAAATTCCACTTTGGATTGGCCGGGATATTTCCACTCCTTCAGCCGACAAAATGTAGCTTTGCGTCGTATCTGCACCAAATTCCAGCAGCAACAAGGGAGTCTTGCTCTGTTTAAACTTCAAATAATTGATCAAGGCTCCGAGCGTAGCAACTGAGGTGAGCTCCATCTGCTCAGGATAAATACCTTGGGCTAACAGCGAATCCTGCATCGTGTCGATTTCGTCGCTGGGCATACCGCAAAAAACCACCTCTTTTTGATTTCCCTTAGAGTCATCGTACTCGCTGCCATCGGTAGAATTTTGCACCGCCACTGTATATTTCTCGGGATCGATGCGAAATTGCTGAGTGTATATCTCGTTAAAATAGGCCGGTTCTTTAATTCGCTTGAGGTCCAAGGTGTGTCGGCGGACCAATCGTTTAGCCGGAAAAATACCACAACGAGTATGCACCAAGCCAGTCGGTCCCTTCCCGCTGGCTGTTTTCAAGTATTCTTTGAGCAACTCGGTATCGTTAACCGCGAATTCCTTGATCTCCTCAATAACCAAAGGCGCATTCGCTTGTGACAATTTTGCCAACGAAATGGATTGTTCACCAAATTCTATGCAATAGCTCTTGGGTTTACGCGAAAAAAGCATACTGGGGATACGTCGTGTTTGGCTTTGGGTAACTCAATTATCGGTAGGTTGGGGAGAAAATTTAGACCGAAGTTGCTTTCGCAGAACTTCAAGAATGAATTAACCGTGCTTATTCGGATAGGTAGTTCAGCCGTTCCTGACAAGTTAAATAATCACCGACGCCCTTTGGCCACAAGCATTTCTAGATATTTTACATTGCAAATCTATAGCAAAAAACCCGCCGTGTGAATGGCGGGTTTGCGTCGATGGGAAAAAGCTGAGCGTGATGCTCGGTTATTTTTGCCAAGTACGTTTCTTGTGGCGGTTCGCTTTAAGGCGCTTCCGGCGTTTGTGCTTCGACATCTTGAGACGTCGTTTCTTCTTCAAATTTCCCATGGTAAAAGTAGGTGTTTAGCCGGTCAACTTGCGAGCCCACTGCGACGGTGTAAAGCCCGAATTTATACAACTCGCAAAGGGATCGGGACTGCCCGCCACCACTGCGTGAAAATTAATTCACCCTCAACGGACCCTAAATTCAGGCCAGTTAACACGGCCACGACCCGACAATACAGCTCAAGCTGGCCTGCGTGGCGTGCAGCCGCCCCCACCAATAACTCCTCAGCAAACCGATCGGTTTTAAAATCATAGACGACGGCTTTCTTCGCCCGGCCATTTTCATCGCGCTGCACCACGACTCGGTCGAATACCCCGGTCACCCATACCGCATCCAACACCACTTCAAACGCGCGCTCCCGCCATAATTCCACGCTCACCGCGTCGGTCGGCTTCGTCCATACCCCAGCCAACGCGGGAACCCGCAAACATGCCTTCGCCTCGTTCAACACCTCTGGCGGTAAATCTCGCGACTGCCACTCTGCAACCAGATTTGCACTGCCCCATTCCACTTCGGAAAATAATTTATGCACCGCCGATCCGAACTCGGCGCCCGCAACCGCATCGAGAGAAAACAACGTCTTTGCATACCGTCTTCCTAGGTTCTCTCCGGAAGGTCGTCGTGCCCCTAATCGAGCCGGACATTTCTGCACGTCGCTCAATCGCGCCATCGGCGTCGCTGTTCGTTCCGACTCTTTATTCATCACCCACTTCACCTGCCAGTCCGCATCGCCGGCCGACCACCCGCCCGCTAGTTTCAACGCCCCCACTCTCACCTCACCCGTAGCAGCGCCCAAGGTCTCGGTCAGCACGCGCCGATAATTGCGCGACACCGATTCTCCCGCTGGCGCCGTGATCACATACATCGCCCGTTTCGCCCGCGTCATCGCCACATAGAGCAGCGATAGCGCTTCGTAGCCCGCCTCGGCCGCTGATGCGCGAACATGCTCCGCCAGCACCTCATCTGCTTCGCAAAATAATTTCGGCGGCAAGTCCAGCACCCACTCAACCGAGCGCTCCGGATCTTGATGCACGGCAAAACCCTCCCTCGCCTGATCGAGTTTATTTCCCTCTAGATCGGGCAACAGCACCACATCGAAGCCGAGTCCCTTCGCTTTGTGTATCGTCATCACGCGCACGACTGCGGCGCCTTCATTTTCTCGCACCGTATGCCGCTCCATGAACGCCACGAATTCCGCCACCACGCGACTCCCCGTTTCATCAAATATTCTCGCCGCTGCCACGAATTGCTGCGCCCTCACCCGGTTAAATACATCATCCGCCGCCAAGCACTGAATCAGTTTTTCCGACCAGTATTCCATCGTCCGCTCAAATCCATCCGCCTGAATCTGCCCCAGCACGCACTCGGTTAATTTTTCTGCTGTCGCCAAACCCGCCTCCCTCAGCAACGGCCCGAGTGGGGTCATCTGCAAATGCTCATGCGCAAGCGTGTCCCCCGGATGCGCCGCCGCCTGCACCAACGCCAACAGCGTTTGTCCCAGGGGATTGTCGGTGCCCACGCGCAAATCCGATTCCGCCATCGCTGGCATGCCGCCTCCCCCTCGCAGAAAATCCGCCAACTCTGCCGCCACCCGGTTCGATTGCACGAGCACGGCGCAACTCAATCCGCGCTCCCACGGCTTCACCTCCCGCAAAATCTCCAACACCATCGCCCAACGCGCCGCCTCCTCATCCGCGTGCAGCCAAGCGGCCTGCCCCGTGCGCCCCGGCACTGCCGTCGTGTGATCGCGCCACTCGCGAATCCAGTTCGTGGCCATCGTCCCCGGAAAAAGATCCTGCAACACCGCCGCATCGCCAAACACGGCATTCACCATTTCAATCAACGCCGGCCCCGATCGCCACGAATCCACCAACCGCTTTTCGGCAATATTTCCCGGCGCCGCCGCATTATAATAATTAAAGATCTCCCGAAACAGCCGCGGTTCCCCTCCCCGCCAGCCATAGATCGCCTGCTTCACATCACCGACGCAAAAAAAACTTCGCACCTGCGCCTCATCCTGCACGGCCTCGTCGATCAGATTTTTCAACACGCTCCATTGTTCAAAACTCGTGTCCTGGAATTCATCCAGTAGCCAATGATCGATCTCCGCGTCCAGCCGGTAATCGATGAACAGCCGGTCCGTCGCCGCCTCCTCCCTCGTCAACCGCGGCGCCCCCGCGCCCGGTGACAACAGCCGCTGCACATCGCCAAACGTCAGTTTGCCCGTGCGCCGCACGGTCTCGTGATAAAACTTCTCATACCCCCGCAGCACCGCATGAATCCCCCGCGAGGTCTCCAATCGCCGCCCGAGCTCGCCGCCGATCACGGACCGCGCGCATTCCCGCAGCGCCGTGCACGCCGATCCACTCAACTCCTGCTTCTTCTTGTCGAACGCCAACACCGCACGTCCCGCCTTAATCTCGTTCCATGCCGCCAGGGTTTTCTCTAGAACATAAATTATTTCCTTCGGCAACGGCACCCCCGGTGCCCACTCCACCAACGCCGTCAAAAATTTCTCCCAGCGCTCCCGCTGCCTGTCCGCCAAGCCCGCCTCGCCCACCCACGTCCGCAACGCGCGCACCGCCAGCGACACGTCCACTTTGCCGCCGAGCCATTGATTTCCCTCGGGCCAGATCAACGCGGGATTGCCCCAGCATTCACCTTCGGGTGCGGCCAGATACATCTCCTGATGCGCGTCGATAAATTCATCCAGTTGCGCGCCGAGTCGTTTCGTCTCCCGGCCAAACGTCGCGCGCTTGAACGCTTCGATAAACTCCTTCTGCGCTTCGTCGAGCGCACCGGCCCGCGCAAACATGCGCTGCAACACCCGCCGCCGTTCCAGCCGCGCCGCATATTCCTGCAAGATCTCAAAATCGCCCGTCAATCCCAGCTCCAGCGCAAACGACCGCGCGATTCGTGCGAAAAAACCATCCAGCGTTCCCAGCCGTAACCGCGGCATCGCCTCCGTCACCTCTCGCAGCATCCGCAAAAAATCCGCCCGCCCCAGTTCGGGCCGGCCTGTTTCCGCCGCCAGTTTTCCCGCGCGCACCTCACTCCCGGCCGCCTCAGCCAGCTTCTTCAAGATCTCATCAAAAAACTCGCCCGCCGCCTTGCGCGTAAACGTCAGCGCCACGATCCGTTCGGGCTTTGCGCCCTGCGCCAGCAACTCGATAAACCGCCCCGTGAGTGCGAAAGTTTTTCCTGAACCGGCCGACGCCAATATCATCACATGTCGCGATTCTCTCATGGCTGCTCCTCCCAAGCCACGCTCTCCGCGGCTCCTTGCTGAAACAGCGCGGCAAAATCATCCAGCTCCGCCTGCCATCCTTTCATCTCAGTCGGCGGCCAGAATTTCCCCGTCGTGATTGCGGTGCACACTCCTTCTGCGCAACGCCAGGCCGACTCCTGTAATTCCACCGGGTAATCCTCCCATACCGCCAACCCCGTCTCACTCGACGCCTTCGGCAGGTTGAAATATCCGCAGGTAATATTCCGGCCAAACACCGGCACCAGCGCGTGCAAGTAGAGCGGCAATTGCAGATCAGTCCAGACCCGCGGTTTGCCCGAACCAGTATACCGCGCCCACTCCGGCACCGTTTCATCCCCCCGCAATCCCCGAAGATGAAACGCCACGGGCGCGACCGCCGTATCCGACGTCTTGTAGTCGAGCACCCGCACTGCACCCGTGAGCGCATGGCGTTCGATACGGTCAATTTTCCCCGCCACGGTAATCCCGCCGATCACGATCTCGAATTTCTTTTCCACCTCCACGATCACCCAGCCCTCAGCACACTCGCGCGCCTGCACTTCCGCCGCCTTGGCCAGCCGCTGATGCGCGCTCGCCACCTGCACGAGCAGCGGCAGGGTGAGTTCCGCACCGAAACGCCGACGCACCTGTCGATCAAACTCTTTCCCTAAAAATCCCCGCAGCACCGCGGCATCCGTGCAGGTCTTCATCACCGGATCGAGCCCCATCGCTTCGAGCGCACTATGGCAAAGCGTACCGAAATCCATCGCATCCATCTCGCTCTTCACCGCCTCCACCGCCTCCATCTTCAGCACCTGCCGGAAATAAAAACGCAGCGGACACTTCAACCAACCCCGCAGCGCGGTCACCGCCACGCGGGTCGGAGCGGGTTCGCGCCGCGGCACGAGTTTCCATGCCCGCCGCCAAGCCAGATTATTGCCCTCCAGTTCAGGCTCGCGGAAAAGAAATTTCACCCGCGCTGGCAACTCATGGTCCGCGCACCGCAAAAGCAAGCGCGACGGTCGCAGTGGTTCACCCGACACGGCGACTTTGCCAAACAGCAAATCGAGTCGTCCGCCCGCTGCTCGCGAAGTGGCCAGTGCCTGCAGCAAATAATTATCACGGGCCAACCGCGCCGCGTTTGTCTTCAAACCCAACCGTTCCCGCAACGACTCCGGCAAATACGGATCGCCCGCCACGCTCTCCGGCACGCAGCCGTCATTCACTCCGGCGACGACGAGATGGGGCGCATTCTCCCAAGGCAATTCCAACCAGCCTTGCAACTCCACCGCACCTTCCGGCTTTTCCTCCGGCCGCTTTTCTTCGCCGAACAACCGCAGCGCCAGCTCCCACCAATCACTCCGCGCCAGCCCGGAAAATTTTTTCTCCGCTTCCGCGCAAGCCCGCACGGTGTCCATCCAAGCCACCGCTTCTGCTTCCAGCCGGGCATCGGGTTCGCGCACCGGATCAAGTTTTCGCTCGGAAAATATCGCCGCCAACACCGCCGCCAACCCTTCGGCAAACGCCCCGTGCATCAGCCACGAGCGCAATTCCTCCAACACCGCCAACGTTCGGCTTAACTGAGGAAACCGCGTCAACTCTCCCGCGTGTTCCCGCGCCGCCGCCAAAGTTGCCGGCAAATGGCGCGCCCGTAATTCATCCAATCCCGCGAGCCAGCGTGCGGTCGAGAATTGTTCTCCCATCCGACCGCGTAGATACGCCATGATGTCGGGACACCGCGCCAACGCTTCCACCGCCTCGAACGTCGGTTCCCGCGCCACCTCGGCCAGCGCCGAAAGCAAATGAAACAGTCCATCGTGACGATACGCGCGCCCCTCGGGATTAAACATCGCTTGGCCCGAGCGACGCAAGGCACTCTCCAACTGCGGCAACACCTCCGCGTCCGCTACGCCGATCGCCAGCGCTCCTTCCGGCTCTTCATAAGCGAGCGCAAGCCGGGCGATGCGTTCAGCCTGCGTCGCCGGGTCGGCGCACAAATGCACGCGCGCTTCAAATTCCGGCAAGGTCAGCACGCGTTGCTCCCACGCCACGGTGAGTGGCCGACCCCATTCATCAAATTTATCCCCTTCGGCCTCGGGCGCGAATATCACGACCGCCACCACACCCGCCTTCGCGTGTCCGGCCAACGTTTGCACCGCCAGCGGCAACGGATCAGGTGTCGCGAGCAAAATAATTCTATCCACGTCGTCGAACGTCACCGGATGGTTCGCCGCCGAGATTTTAGCCGCCTGCGCATCGATCAACCCTGCAGCATGCAATCTTTCCGCGTGCAATCGTTCCAACCCACCGAGTTGTCGCCAGCGCATCGTCTCCGGGAAATCTCCCGCCCGTGTCGCGACATCCCCCATCAGCAAGCCGCCCTCGGCCAACTTACCCTGCAAGCCCGCGAACTCCTGCGCCTGTCGCAGCGCCCAGGCAAAATTACGCACCGGAGGATCCACGGGAAAAACTTCCCGACACGGCTCCAAATCGAGCGCCATTAAAACATCCGCCCAGGCCAGCAGCGATTCCAGCGGCGACGCCACCGCGCCGTTTTGCCCTGCCAGCAAAAGCCGCTCCGGCGGAAAAACCCGGGGCGGAAAAACCGCCTGCTGGTGCCCAGCGGCAAACGCCGCCAAGGCCTCGCGCAAGCGCCGCCCCGCCTGCTTGGTGGGTACGACCACGACAATCCGCGACAAATCGAGCGGTTTGCCGCCCGCCCAATCACCCGCCAAAAACCTGACCGCCTGCGGAAGCAGCGGTTGGTCCCACGGGAGAAAATATCGGGAAACGTTGGCAGGGGAAACCACGCATCCATTTCTTCCGCGACCGCCACCAAGCGCAAGCCCGGAGCTACACTTCCGCGAAACCATAACGAGCTCAGGCTCGAATCTTTCTCATTTTCCTACTCCTACTCATTCTCCCTTCCCTTTTCTGGCCCCAACCGAACCGAGAACGAGAAAGAGTACGAGAAGGAGAACGATAAATTCCAAGCAGCCCGTAAGCATCCGTAGAGCTGCTCCGGTAGGTTCACCCATCCTGATCCCCGCCCGTGCGGTAAGGGCGGCAAGGAAATAAGTTGAACTCTGCCAAGTGGGGCGAGTTGACCGCAACGCGCTCGGGTTGGCCCGTGAATCACACTCATCCGCGCGAATAAATCACCGGACCCAAGCGCCGGGGCTTTACTGGGAGTAGTTCGGAGCAGGGCCTGCATTCGGGTCAATTCGGGTGAGACCAACGTCTCTTGAAAATCAGCCTGTTGAAACAGGATTCCGCTGGTAGGGCGTTATCAAGCGTAAGCGACACTCGGCAGCGTCCGCGCCGAGCCGCGGCGCACCCGGAGGGTTCGCCCTGCCTAAAGTCCAAATCTTTCGGGACGCTGGGATGGTTCGTGGGCCAATCCTCCGGGAGAGAATCCAGATCTGCCCACTAACCACCCGAATTTCCACGAAGGGAAACAAGCCTAATTAAAGGGACATCGCTGAGTGAAATCACGTCAGGCTCCGCGCGCTCCGGCCATTCGACAGGCTCAGGCGGTCCTGCGCGAAGTCGAACGGACGCGTCCTCCACGTTAATTGTATTTTATCCCGATTCCCGGCGGAGTTGAGCTCACCCTAATTCCTCGGGTCAGGATGTCCGAGACCCTGCGGCAGGTGGCGTGCTCGCCGCGCCGCGGTCTCGTTGCGAGACAAGCGCGCAACCTACGAAGAGCAATCGCACGGGTCGGGAGCCCCGTAGCACTTTCCAACCCGGGCGTATGATTTAAGCATAACGGTCGCATCGCTGATAAAAAGTTCGGCTTCCCCTTGGGCCGGAAACCGGTTGATTCAAGACCACCGTGGTTCTGTCTTCGTTCCAAATATCCTTAATTGCCTTTGAAATCCTCTCCTTCGCGATCGGCGCTTTGCTGCTCGCCCGCTTCCTCAATCTCCCGGGTTTCAAGCCCATGGGCTCCCCCTCCGGAAAACTGGGCTATTGGCCGATGGAGGGCTTCGAAGTCGCGCTGCTCACCGTGCTGATTTTCCTTCTGGCCATCGTGAGCCAAGGAATTTTGGGCTATTTCTTCGGCGCTGCTGTCAAAATCGCGAGCGATCGGAAAGGCCTTGAGCTCGTGCTCAACGGCTTCGCCACCCATGGCGGCGGTTTACTGGCCTGGCCGCTTTTCTATTTCATGCGCCGCCGGCTTTTCGCTTCCTACAATGCCACCCCGCCGGCCTCGACCAGCCCGGAGCCAATTCGCGCCCGCTGGACGCAGGCTCTGCTCGGCGGATTGGTTACGTTTCTCATCGTGTTTGCCGTGATCGCCGTGGTGAGCGCTGGCTGGAACGGCTTGTTAAACCTGTTGGGCATTCCGGCTGAAGCACAGGAGCTGATCGCAATTTTCAAGGCGACCAAGTCTCCCCTCCTTTTGACCGGTATGTTTTTTGTCGCCTGCGTCCTCGCGCCGATAAACGAAGAGCTGCTCTTCCGCCGCGGACTCTACCATTTTTTCCGCCAACGTTTCGGCCGAATTTTCGCGTTAGTCGTCAGCGCGAGCCTGTTTGCCCTGCTCCATGGGAACATGGCCGGCGTTTTGCCCTTGGCCGTCCTAGGCGTGATCCTCGCCCTCGCCTACGAACGCACCGGCGATATTCGTGTTCCCATAATCGCCCACAGTCTCTTCAATCTGAATACCCTCGTCATCCTGCTCGCCGGGTTGGCCGAGTAAGCCATGAAGATTTTCACCCCCACCCACCGTTACTCGGTCGCCGCCTATGGCGAACTCCGTCTCATCACCGAGGTGCGACGCTGGCTGGGCGATGTGAGCCCGCGTACGCCTTTCGGCATCGGCGACGATTGCGCCGTACTCCCACCAACGAAGCGCGCCCAACTCGTCACCACCGATCCAGTGATTCATGGCCAACACTTCGACGACGCCGTGCCGCCCCGCGCTGCCGGGGCCAAACTGCTCAAACGCAACCTCAGCGACATCGCCGCCATGGGTGGCCGACCCGTCGCCGCCGTGCTCTCACTCGCCTTGGCGCCCGCGACGAACGTCGCCTGGCTGCGCGAATTTTATCTCGGCCTCGCCGCGTGCGCGCGAAAATATCGCGTGAAAATCGTCGGCGGCGATATCACGCAAGCTCCCGCCGGATTCTTCGGCGCCTTCCTCACGCTGCATGGTGAAGCCACCGGCCAACGAGTCATCACCCGCAACGGCGCCAAAAAGCATGATCAGCTCTTTGTCACCGGCCGCCTGGGCGGCTCGCGCGGCAGCCACCACTATGCTTTCCAACCCCGACTCGCCGAAGGCGCTTGGCTCGCCCGGCAACCGGAAGTCGTCGCCATGATGGACCTGAGCGACGGCATCGCCAAAGATGTCCAAGCCCTCACGCCGCGCGGCTTGATCGCCTCGATGCTCCCCTCGGCCTTGCCCGTGAGCGCTGCGGCCAAAGCGGCCGCCAAAATTAGCGGTCAACCGAACTGGGTGCACGCGCTCACGGATGGCGAAGATTACGAATTGCTCTTCGTCGTTCGCGCCCGCACCGATGCGGCGAAATTCCTCGCGCGTTGGAAAAAATCCTTCACGACGCCGCTGCATGTGATCGGAATTTTTTCGCCCACGATCCAACCCGGCCACGTCGACTGGAAATCCCTGCACGGTTATGAGCACCTCCGCTAACCGCTTGTCCGTAAAACCCACGAGGGGGTTGCCCGAGTGGAGGGCGCTCAACGCCCGCCCTGAGCCTGTCGAATGGGCTCTCGACTCTCGACTCCCAGGAAACAGCACCTTTGTAGGGTCGGCCCTCTTGTCGGGTCGTAGCCTTGGCGAAGTCCGCTGTGGCCGGACCGCTCATCCGGCTGATGTTCGGGCTCTCAACTCTCAACTCACAACTCTCGACTGCAACGTTCCGGCTAACCGCCCATGACCATCCTCGACCGCCTCCGTCAGGGCATCACGACCGCCTCTGCCGAGCAAACCCGTGCCCTCGCCACCGAACTCGCCGCAACGCTGCCAGCGGACACGACGCTCGCTCTGCACGGCGACCTGGGCGTCGGCAAAACCACTTTCGTCCAAGGGCTCGCCCACGGCTTGGGCGTGCGCGAGCAAGTCACCAGCCCGACCTTCGCCATCTACACCGTCTATCGCGGTGCCGGTCGCACACTGATTCATCTCGACGCCTATCGCCTGGAAAATGCAGCTCAGGTCGAGTCACTTTTACTCGAAGAATTTCTCGTGAGCCCGTGGATCCTCGCGGTGGAATGGCCGGAAAAAACCGGTGACTGGCTTTCCCCCACCGCGCGGCATCTCACGCTCTCCATCGTCGAAGGCGACCAGCATAGGATCATGCTGCAGTGAAATATTCCGCCGCTCAACCCCTGATCGGAAGTGATTACTTCCGGTTGGAGTCGCGTCGCCCCCGGCGCGAAGGAACCGCCCCACGCGGCGAGGGCGCCGCGTCTCCATTCGTTGCCCGATTTAAATCGAACACATTGGTCATTTGATCACCCCGATTACTTTCTGCTGGAACTAACTCGGCGGCCTCGCTTGGTTAATCCCTCTCTCCCATCCCATGGCCAAAACAATTCTCGTCACCGGTTCCTCGGGCCTCATCGGCTCGGAGGTTTGCGTTTATTTCGCCGCCCAAGGCTACACCATCCACGGCGTCGACAACTACCAGCGCGCCGTCTTCTTCGGCCCGCAAGGCGACACCCGCTGGAACCAGAGCCGCCTCGCCGCCGACCTCAAGGGCTTTGTCCATCACGAGCTCGATATCCGCGACCGCGCCGGCGTGCTCGCCCTCGTCAAGAACCTGAAACCCGACGTCATCGTCCACACTGCCGCGCAGCCCTCGCACGATCGCGCCGCCGCGATTCCCTTCGACGATTTCGACACCAACGCCGTCGGCACGCTCAACTTTCTCGAAGCCGCCCACCAAGCCTGCCCCGAGTCGCCCTTCGTGCACATGAGCACGAACAAGGTCTACGGCGATGCCCCGAATGCGATCAAGCTCACCGAGCTCGCCACCCGCTGGGATTACGCTGACCCCGCCTACGCCCACGGCATTCCGGAAACGTTCACCATCGATCAATCGAAGCATTCACTCTTCGGCGCGTCGAAGGTCGCCTCCGATGTCATGGTGCAGGAATACGGCCGCTACTTCGGCATGCCCACCTGCGCGCTGCGCGGCGGCTGCCTCACCGGCCCGAACCACACCGGCGTGGAGCTCCACGGTTTCCTCTCCTACCTCGTGAAGTGCAACCTTGAGGGCAAGGAATACCGCGTCTTCGGCTACAAAGGAAAACAAGTCCGCGACAACATTCATTCCCTCGACGTCGTGCGCTTCATGGCCGCATTTGTCGAGAGCCCGCGCGCCGGCGAAGTCTACAATCTCGGCGGTGGCAAAGCCAACAGCACGTCCATTCTCGAAGCCTTCAAGATCGTGGAAAAATTTTCCGGCAAAGCGCAGGTTCACACCTACGTCGACCAAAACCGCGCCGGCGACCACATTTGCTACTACTCCGATCTTCGGAAAATGCGCGCGCATTATCCCAACTGGGACATCACGCAATCTCTCGAAGAAACCATCCGCCAAATCGTCGAAGCCTGGCGTAAACGTGAACATTGATCGGTCCATCATGCCACCGCCGAGTGAGCATGTCCCTTCGATGCCCGGTCGCCCCTTGGTCGTCATCTTCTTGGTCGTGTTGTGCCTGGCTCTCTGGTTGATGGCGCGTGGTTGGCACGATTCACTGCTCGACCGCCATCCGTACCGCCAGACGCAGACCGCCCTCGTGACTTACTGGATCAAACAGACGGGATTTAAGCTGGCGTATGAGATGCCCGTCTTCGGACCGCCTTGGTCGGCACCGATGGAGTTTCCAACCTACCAATTGGTCGTCGCCAAACTCAGTGGCTGGCTCGGCACAGGTCTCGAATCCACCGGACGGGGCGTGAGCGTCGCCTTCCTTCTCGGCAGTCTGCCCGCAGTGTACGCCCTCGCCGGCCTACTCGGACTCACTCCTTCGCGCCGGTTGCTCGTCGTGGCTACCGTGCTGGCTGGGCCCGTCTTTCTTTTTTGGGGCAGGACTTTCCTGATCGAGACCACCGCAATGTGTGGTGCGATCTGGTTCCTCTATGCCCTTGCCCGGGTGACGCGTGACGGGGGCTTCCTCTGGACCGGATGCGCCGCGCTCATCGGCAGCTTCGCCGCCCTGACCAAGGTCACCACCTTTTTCATCCACCTAGGGCCGGCCGCCATCGTGACGGTCTGGCTGCTCAGGGCGCACTGGCGCGAGCACCATGATCGACTCCGACTTGCCCGTCGCCTTGCGCTCGTGGCCACCCCCGTGCTACTGGCTGGTGCGGTTGGTTACTGGTGGGTGAGTTATTCCGACCACCTTAAAGGATCCAACCCCCTCTCCCAATTCCTGACTTCGCGCTCCCTGACTTCATTCACCTGGGGCACACTGGACCAGCGCCTGTCACTTAATTTCTGGCAGGAAGTCTGGACCAGCGTCTCCGGCCTGGTCGTGAGCGAAATTGGACTTGCGCTCCTGCTGGTCTCGCTCGCCCTCGTCGGGGGTCGCCCCCGGCGAATCGCACTCTGGGGCGCCGGGTTTTTTCTCACAGGCTTACTCTTGTTCTCGAACCTGTTTTACTTCCACGATTACTATTACTGCGCCAACGCCGTGTTCCTGCTCGGCGGCGCGGGCGTGTTGTTAGCCGCAGTCTGGGATGACTCCCGTCTGCCCCTCGCCGTTCGTGCGCTTGTGCTCGGACTTTTTTTTGGCGGCCAATTTCTCGGCTACCACCGCAATTACGCTCACTACGCCGCGCACGACCTACCACCGATCCCGGAGATTGCCCAGGTCATGTACGACAGCGTCCCGCCCGAGGGCGTTGTGGTGGTCTACGGCCTAGATTGGAACACGTCGCTGGCGTACTACTCCCAACGCCGCACCGTGATGGTGACCGATTGGCAGGTGAACAACATCGCCGCGCTCGAGGAAGTCCTGGCCCGGTTACCGCCGCTCAAGATCGCCGGCCTGCTCATCGCCAGCCCCACCCTCGCTCATTCGTCCGATTTCGTGCAAGAGCGCCTCAGACGTTTCGGACTCTCCCCCACGCCACTGGCTTCCGGCGAAGAGGGAGATTTCTATGTACCCCAACCCGCCATGCTGCCCGCCGCGCAAAAATTGCAGGGTCACCCTTTCAAAACCCTCAAGCTGAATCTCACCGCCAACGCAGATACCTCTGATTTCGCCGGCCTGACTGAAACACCGGTCGACACGCTGGCGCTACCCTTTCTCTCGCCCCATCCGATCCGCGCCCAGAGCACCTACGGCATGAGTCCGGTGGAAATTGTTGGCCGGCCAGCGGTGAATGCCCATCCTCTTTCCGAACTCACCTTTCACCCACCGGGCGGCGAGACGCACGTTGTCATCGAGTTTGGCCTGAATCCCGAAGCTTACGCACCCGGCGCTGATTCTGTCACGGACGGGGTCACTTTCGAAATTCTGGACGGCGAGCCCGGAACCTTCCGCCGGTTGCTTTATCATCGCCATCTTGATCCGGTCAGAAACGCCGACGACCGCGGTCCGCAGATGGTCGATCTGCCGGAGGTCGGTTCGTTCAGCAATCCGGTGGTCTTCCGCACCAGTCCCGGCCCCGCCGGCAACGCCGTCCGCGATTGGGCCTACTGGAGTCGCATCGAATTCAAGTGAATGGCGCAGTCTTGAAATACCGATGCTCGCCAACCCAAGTGAGGACAGCCGTGACGCACTCACTCGAAGAAACCATCCGCCCAATCGTCGAAGCCTGACAGCGTAGAACGAAAACGTCCTGAGCTGAGTTCGCCCACGAATCGACACGAATACGGAATCGACCCGGATTTGGTTTTCTGTGCTTCGTGCGGATTCGTGTGCTTAGTGGGCAACCTCAGGGTTCGATCAGTGGGCGTTTAGCTGATTTTATCTGACCGCGACTAAACAGATTGAGTCGTTGTATCGACCGGTGCTGTTGCAGGATTGATCACGACTGTCGGCACTGCCGCACTTGTTGCCGCCTTCACCTTCGGTACTCCCACCAACACCCCGAGCTGCTCCTGGATCTTCATGAAAAAGGCCTGATCCAAATTACCCACGGGCACTTCGTACATCTGGTGTGAGGGCATGTGTTCGAAGATCTGGCGCTGGCCGTCCTCCGTCTTGCCGCGGAGTTTGATGAGGCGTTTGCGCTCCAGCATGAGCGCGAGAAATTGCAGGAGCGGCGTGTTGGTTTCGCTCGGGGGATTGATCGGATCGGCCAGCGTCAGGAACAGCGTCTCGGCCGTGAGCTTCAGGTTGCGATCCGCATTCTCGGTCAGCAGGCGCGGTTTGAAGATCACGACCCACCGGCAATAGATCTCGGCGGGCTTGGTCAGGTTGGCGTCCTCGCTCTCGAGCAGGTCGCGGCGCCCGGTCAGGCCGGAAGCTTGACCTGAGCCTGTCGAAGAGTCCTCGCGGACAAGATAGCAGACCACCCGATCATGCTCCGCGAACTCGCGGCCGGATACACAGCACTTCGTGGCAATTGGGTGAAGATTTAGCTCCATGTCTGCTTTCTTGTTTACGCTCCGGCCTTCGAGACGCTAGCAAAATTACACCGCAGCCGGCTGAATCACCCACCGATCATCGCCCATAGCTTCCCCCAACCAATGCACGATCCATTTTGGCCACGAAAAGGCACAAGGAACATTGAACCGGTGGATCAGATATTCCGCGCGCCTATAGGCACCTTGTTACTCTCGTTAGCCGCCAAATTCTTGTGCCTCTTCGTGGCTAAACTGCCTTTGTTTGTCCGGACTGCTTCCGTGTATTCCGTGCTTGCCGAGCCACAGCCCTTGGGCGACGGCTGGTATTCCGTGTGTTCCGTGGGCAATAATCTTCCCTCATGAGTGGACGCCTTATCGCCGTCGGCGACATCCATGGTTGCCATCAGGAATTCGAAGAACTCCTCGAAAAACTCGATCTCCGCAAAGACGACCGGCTGATTTTGCTCGGCGACTTGATCAATCGCGGGCCCAACAGCTACAAGGTCATCCAGCTCGCCCGCGAACACGCGACCGCCTCCCTCCTCGGCAACCACGAGCTGCGCCTCCTTAATTACCGCAAGACCGACGACCCCAGCCATCTCAAGAAAATCGATTACGACACGCTGGAACAGTTGAACGGCAAATGCTGGGACTACCTCGAGGCGATGCCCCTCACCTACGCCGACGAAGAACTTGGCGTGGTATTTGTCCATGGCGGTTTTCTCCCCGACCGCCCTTGGCAGAAACAACCCGCCCGCATCGTCACCCGCATCCAGGTGGTCGATAAGAATGGCAACCCGCTCAAGCGCTCCGAATCACCCGACTCACCCCACTGGTCCACGCTCTGGGCAGGCCCGCCCTTCGTGGTGTACGGCCACACGCCCCGCCCCGAAATCTCACAAACCAAGTGGACGCTCGGCATCGACACCGGCTGCTGCCTCGGCGATTACCTCACCGCCTACATTCTCCCCGAGAAAAAAATCGTGCAGGTAAGAGCCCACGAAAGATATTTCCGGGGATGAAAAAAGAAGGAACGAGAATCGAGGAGTAAGGAGCGAGGAGTTGATTCAAGCAGGGCCTGCCCTGGTGGCCATGCCGTCGCGCGAAAACAACTGGCGGGGTAGCCAATACGTGTTTGAGCCGTCGGCGAAAACGGGGGCACGCGTGCGCTGCGTTTCCCGCTTGATGGGGCCACTGCGCACTTGCCTCCCGCGTATTTCGCCCCGTTAACTGCCTGAATAATGATGAGCGATATTCTGTCTGATCTCGAATGGCGTGGCTTGCTGGCCGACTGCACCGACCTCGCCGCGCTGCGCAAGCGCCTCACCGAAGGACCGGTCACGCTTTATTGCGGCTTTGATCCGACCGGTGACTCCCTGCATGTCGGCCACCTTATGGGCCAGCTCACCCTGCGCCGTTTCCAACTCGCCGGCCACCACGTCATCGCCCTCGCCGGCGGCGCCACCGGCATGATCGGGGACCCTTCCGGTCGTTCCTCCGAGCGCAACCTGCTCACGCGCGAACAACTCAACCACAACATCGCCTGCATCAAGGGCCAGTTGTCGCGCCTGCTCGACTTCAACGCCACCGCTAATCCCGCCCGCCTCGTCGACAACGCAGACTGGACCGCACCGATCAGCTACCTCGATTTCCTCCGCGACGTCGGCAAGCATTTCACGCTGAATCTCATGCTCGCCAAGGATTCGGTGAAGTCCCGCATGGAAGGCGATGGTGGCATCAGCTACACAGAGTTCAGTTATCAGCTCCTTCAAGCCTACGACTTCTACCACCTGCGCGAGGCCTTCAAGTGCGAGCTCCAGATCGGCGGTTCCGACCAGTGGGGTAACATCACCGCCGGCACAGACTTCATCCGCCGCAAGCTCGGCGTGCCTGCTTGGGGCTGGACCTTCCCGCTGATCACCAAGAGCGACGGCACGAAATTCGGCAAGACCGCCAGCGGTGCCGTGTGGCTCGACGCGGCCCGCACCAGTCCCTATCGCCTCTACCAGTTCTTCGTGAACACCGAGGACGCCAAGGTCAGCGAATACCTGCGTAAATTCACCTTTCTGACCCGCGCCCAAATCGAGCTCCTCGAGGCCACCCATGCCGCCAATCCCGGTCCGCGCGAAGCCCACAAGGCCCTCGCCCGCGAGGTCACCACGCTCGTCCACGGTGCCGACGCCCTCGCCGGAGCACTTAAAGCCAGCGAAATTCTCTTCGGTGGCTCACTCGACGGCGTCAGCGATACGATCTTCAACGACGTCGTCGGCGAAATCCCGACGAAGGATCTCGAGAAAGCCAAACTCGATGGAGCCGGTTCACCCATCACGGACCTGATCGTCCACGCTGGCCTTGCCCCCTCGAAAGGCGCCGCCCGCAAAGACCTCGAAGCCGGCGGCATCTACCTCAACAACGTCCGCGTCCCCGATCACACTCGCGGCGTCACGACGGCCGATCTGCTGTTCGGAAAATATCTTTTGCTCCGGAAAGGAAAGCGGAGCTACGCGGTGCTGAGTGTGCAGGAGAAGACGGCATGAATATTGGATTCAGTCATAGGTGGAAGGTGGAGCGAGTTGACCGCAACGCGTTGGTTTGTTGATTGGTCGTTTAAAACCTGCCTTGTCACGGTTCCTTTGAATGCTAAATTCGCGCCATGACGTTGCCGTAGATCCAACGAAAAGTGAAGACGATGCCCCCAGGGGCGCGTCTCGCTTTCAGCGCCTACCTGCGAGAGATTTCACGGGCCGGGACGGAAACAATCAACGGTCGCTCGATGCAGCGGCCGATCGCATGGCCAAGGGTGAAAAAGTGGCACGCGCAAAACTCCAGCGCCTGCACAAATCACTTAAAGCCGCCGGAGTCTGATGACCGTGTTTCCCGTGTCATCCGTGGGCAAAACCTGCCTTTTCCTCGCATCTTCGACCGTTCAGTTCCGACGCTTGACTCCTGCGCAACTTTTGCGGCACAACATCCCTTCACCAACCAAAATCTATGGGACAACAATTCAATAAAGTAATCAAAAAGAAACGCCGCATGGCCCTCAAGAAGCGCCGCAAGGCCAAGATCAACGCGGCCCGCAAGAAGAAGTAAGGTCGTTTCAACGACATCCCTTTCCTCCGCGCCCGCGATCCTGCGGGCGCATTTTATTTTATGTCGATCAAGGTCAGTCTCATTTCCCTCGGTTGCGCCAAGAATCTCGTCGATAGCGAGATCATGATCGGTCATCTGCACCAAGCAGGCATGAGCGTCATCCCCGAGGCGGAAAAAGCCGACGTCGTGATCGTCAACACTTGCTCGTTCATCGATTCATCCAAGGAGGAATCCCTCAGCCACATCCTCGAAGTGCACCAGAACCGCGGGATGAAAAAACGCCGCAAAGAGCAGAAACTGATCGTCGCCGGCTGCATGGCTCAGCGTTTCTCCAAGGATCTCTCGACATCCCTGCACGACGAAGTCGATGCCTTCATCGGTCTCGACCAACTGACCACCGTCGCCCCGATCATCGAGCAGATTTTCGCCAAGGAACGCGGTAAGAAAGACGCGCCGGCTAATTTCATCGAGGGCAAATCGACCTACATCCCCGACTACGATACGCCGCGTTTCCGGCTCACGCCCAAACATTTTGCGTACATCAAGATCGCCGAAGGCTGCAATCACCCCTGCACGTTCTGTATCATTCCCCAAATTCGCGGCCGGCATCGCAGCCGCACCGTCGAGAGCGTGGTCGCCGAGGCGCGCCAGCTCGTGAAGGAAGGCGTGAAGGAGATCAACCTGATCTCCCAAGACACGACCTTCTTCGGCATGGATACCTGGGAACAGCGCCCGAACCCGCGCACGCCGGTCGATTCCAGCCGCGGCACCGCGCTCACGACGCTCCTCCGCCAGCTCAACGCCATCGAAGGCGATTTCTGGATTCGCCTGCTCTACACGCATCCGGCCCATTGGAGCGACGAGCTCATCAAGACCATCGCCGAGTGCCCGAAAGTCGCGCGCTACATCGACATCCCTCTCCAGCATATCAGCGACAACATGCTTGAGCGCATGCAGCGCGAGACAAGCGGCGACTACATTCGCGATCTCATCAAGCGCATCCGCACCGGCATCCCCGGCATCGCGATCCGCACCACTTTCATCGTCGGCTTCCCCGGAGAAACCGACGCCGACGTCGCCGAACTCTGCGCCTTCATCAAGGAAACCAAGTTCGAACGTCTCGGCGTATTCCGCTACTCGCAGGAAGAAGGCACGCGCGGTGCCAAGATGCCCGACCAGATTTCGCCCAAGATTAAGGAAGCCCGCTGGCACCAGACGATGGCGCTCCAGCAGGAAATCGCCCGCGAGGTTTCGAAGAATTTTGTTGGCCAGAAACTGCGTGTCATCGTCGAGGAACCCGGCGTCGCCCGCGGCGAAGCTGATGCGCCCGACATCGATGGCCGCATCTACGTTTCAAAAGATCTGCCGGTCGGCGAATTCGCCGACGTGAAAATCAATTCCTTCCACGACTACGATCTGATCGCGCTGCCGAAAGGCGACCAGCCCGTCGTCTACAAAATCGCGAAGCAGGCGCAGTGATGAAGATCCCCAGTGCATTTCACAAGAGCACTACCCCAGGCAATCGTCATCTCATCATTCTTTAGTGGGAGGGGTTTTACACCCCGACTCAAAAACTGTCGCGGCATAAAGCCGCTCCCACCTCTATCCAAGCCGAAGCAAACTTAGGGGTATCGGACCCACAGAGAATGACACTTAATTCCGAATGCGCACTCTTTGGCCCGTTCTCGTCGTCGGAATAATGCTTGGTACGCTGGTCGGGTGTAATCGACGCGGCGCCGACCCTCTGGAATGGCGAGTCCAAGGCAGGACGCCGCTCCTCCTCCAAAATTGGGTCGATGAAACTATCCGTCGAATGCCGCCAGAGTTAGCGAAGGAATATTCCGACGCCGTGGTCACGATCCTAAACCTGACGCCACGCCCGAACACGCAGAAGCCCAACGAGCCCAATGATCCGCTCTGCCGCCGGCTCGATCAGCGCACCGTACGTGAGATCATCATTGAAGCGGATGCATTGGAAATAAATGAACACCGCAACACGATCAGCAATGAATACACCAATCTGACCCGATTCCTGCAGATACCCGATCTCACCGCCAAGCAAACTGAAAGTCTGGAACGACGAAAGACGCGCAGCGAAAAGTATATCAAGGACATCGAACAGACCATCGCGCGGAAAAACGAGCGCATCGCCGAACTCACCAAAAAGAATTAAGACGCTCCTTCCAGCCGGGGCATGGACTTGAACTTGGGTTTGGGCTCATCCGCCCTACGCACGAACCATTTGGTCCCCTTCACTCCTTCGGTTCCGGCGCTGATTCCGTCTCTGACTTAGCCGCCGGCGCTTCCACCGGCTCGATCTTGATCGCCGCCGCTTGGTTCGCGATATCGGCGACATCCGCCGCCGGCAAAATAATCAATCCGGCCGACTGACCGCCGGCCACATGGCGCACCGTGATGCCCAGCACTTTCCCCTTCGCATCAAATACCGGACACCCCGGGGAATAATCCGTGGCCAAAATGAAACGCCGGGGCTTCTCGATCATCCCGGAGATATTAATCACGCGCACCGCCGGCACGCGCTGCGCCAGTTTGCTGCCGCGCGCGATATCGTAATACGTGCCCAAAATCTCCGCTTTCGCGGCGACGGCCAGATCCACAAAGGGCAACGGTTTCGCCACGGGACTCTCTGGCGCGATGAAGGCGAGATCCAGATCCGCATCCTTGAGCACTACGCGCGCGGGCATTTCCGTGCCGTTGGCGAGCCGCAGTTTCACTTCTTTGAACTCGGGCTCGTCGAAGCGGATTTGCTGCTGCATGGGCAGCACCATGGAACCCCGCGGGTCAATGCTCCCGAGCGACAACACCGTCAGCCCGCTGGCGTTGACCATCGTGCCATTCACGTCGCGCTTTTGCTCGCGCGGTGGGATGGGTCGGTCGCCCTGCGTGCCCTTCATGGTCACCACCAGCTCCACACTCACGACCACGTTGGCGTATTTTTTCAGGAGGGCGCGGCCCGCCGCTGCCTCCGCTGCCGGCAGGGCAAAGGCGGACGCAGCCATCGAGCAGAGGGCGATCAACGCGACCGGGATCAGACGAATAACAGATTTCATTTCGCAGTAGGTTTAAGTTTAAGTTCGATAAACCGGGTCTGGCTGCGGCGCTGCACGAGCAACACCCACCACTCGCGTCCGGTTTTCCCGGCGGCTTCGCGGGCTGTTTTCAGATCCGCCACCGAGGCCACGGCTGAACCGCCCGCCTGCATGATCAGATCGTCGCCGCGCAGTCCCGCCAGCGCCGCCCAACCGGAGGGCACCACGCTCTCGACCAAAATTCCTTTGGCCTCGGGCGAGAGCTGTAACCTCACGCGGTCATCAAACGCCACCTCCCGCACGGCAAATTCCAGATCGAGATCCTCCCCATACGGCATCTCCGCAGCCGGCGTCGGCTGTTCCGGCAAGAGCACCGGCAAATCCATTTTCTGGCCATCGCGCCACAGCGTGACGACGGCCGTGGTGCCCGCGCGGTATTGCCGGATTTGCCGCGCCAGCACGTCGGCATCCTCGGCGCGGCGCGATGTCACCGGCGCACCATCAAGTGCGACCAGCACATCGCCCACGCGCAATCCCGCCGACTCCGCTGTCGTCCCGGGATAAATTTGCGTCAGGCGCGCGCCACTCTCGACCTTGAGCTTGAGGCGATTCGCCAGCTTTGCCGTCAAAGGCTGCGAAGCCACGCCCAGCCAGGCTTTGCGCGCCTGCGGTGTGACGCTGCGAGGATTCGTGCGACGCAGTTCAGCGATGGCACTGAGCACCGCGCCATTGCGGCGTATATCGACCAACACGGTGTGTGTTCCATTGGAGCCCGGGGGCAGCAGCTTGGCTGTCAGCGCCTGCAACTCCGCCACCGTGGCCACCGGTTTTCCATCCACCGCGATAATCACATCCTGTCGCTGGAGCTCGGGCTCAGCCTGGCCGGCCGGTCCACCCGGCCGGATATTTTCCAACCAGACGCCGCGTTGATCTGGCAGACGTTCATCGCGGGCCAGTTGGCGCGTGAGGTTGCGCATCACGGCGCCCCACTCCGGCAGTTCCACATCGGCTGATTGAGCCGCCTCGCGCGAACTGAGTTTTAAATGCACCGAACGTTTCTGCCCGTCGCGCCGATAATCCAGCGTAAATTCATTACCCGGTAGCATCCCCATTTCCAAGCGGGTGAAACTGGCCACGGAGTTCTCCTTGGTCCCCTCGATGGCATGACCATCCACCGCCGTCACCCCATCCCCCGGAAGCAGGCCGGCCAGGGCCGCCGGCGAATCATTCGCCACATCGGCAATCAATACGCCCGCTCCCGTTCCCTCAGCCTCCAGGCACGGCTGCACCGTGAGGCCCGACCAACCCCGAGTCACCCGACCTTGCGCGATCAACTGATCCGCCACGGCCCGCGCGAGATTACCCGGAATCGCGCCGCCCAGATTGGCCACGCCGATTTCATTGATGCCAATGATCTCGCCGCGAGCGTTGACCAGCGGACCACCGCTGTTGCCCGGAAAAATACTCGCGTCGTGCAAAATCCACCGCACCACCTCGCCCACATTCTCCCCCGCCAAAATCATCCGGAAGGAATCGGGCAAGACCATCGCAGCATTGGCTACGACTCCACGCGTCATGGATTGCGACAGCGTCGCCGGGCTACCCAGCGCAAACACCGCGTCGCCCATGGCCAGAAGCGAGGAGTCGCCAAATTGCGCGACGGGCAAAGGACCGGCGCTCGCCGGGCGCTTGGCGAGATCCAGTTCCAGCACGGCCAAATCGGTCAGCGCATCCTGCCCCACCAGCCGCGCCTGGAGTTTGGTGCCGTCCGTGAAATAGCATTGATAGAAATCCGCATCCTGCGCGACGTGGTAATTGGTGATGACATGGCCCTTCGCCGAAATGATCGCGCCGCTGCCACCCACGCGGGCCTTTTGCAGCCGCCCCTGATTCGGCAGCAACCGGATGGCTTCGATGCGAACCACCGCCGGAAAAACGTCCGCCACTCCAGCGGCATCGGCCGAAGCCGCGCTCACAGCCGGAGCTGCGAGACCCATGGCTGTTCCGAGCAGACAACCGATCATACCGTGAACAACACGCGCCAATATACGGGGTCGCATATAAAGAATTACTCGCGAACCGGAGAACCGGACGCAAGCGACTTCTCATGACGACGAACCAGTCATTATTAAGACTCGCGGATTAAGACTGACAAAAATCGTTCCGTGGTAGGTAGCGCGCTGGTCGCGCTATTCTGCTGGCCAGCAGAACGAGACAAGCTCGCAACCTACAGGTCAATCCCGAGGCCACAAAGTAAATATCCCCGGGGCAAGCCACGGGGCATTTCACAAGTCCACTCACGGCCCCATCCAATCATCATCATAGCATTCCTTAGTGGGAGGGGTTTTACACCCCGACTCAAAAACTGTCGCGGCATAAAGCCGCTCCCACCTCAATCCAAGCCGAAGCCGATTCGACTGGCTCACGGTCTCAGACAAGCTTCGGGGTATCGGACCCACAGGGAATGAAACCCAATCGACTTATGATGATGAATTTTCGTCGGGCACGCAAACGCATCAGACCTGAGTTCATCCCACAGCTTGTATCCTCCCGCCTCCTCTGTGTCGGCGCTCGGTGTCCTCTGTGAACCCGGATCGTCGTCTGTTCGGGTGTGAATTATCCTAGCTCGCTTGGTTTTGGATCTGTGCGTATCCGCGTCATCCGTGGTCAATTTTTCATCACCGCTGCCACGAACTTCTGGATGATCCCATCGAACGAACCATTCGTGAAGAACACCACGAGTTGCGGCTTCGCTCCGCCCGCCTTGATGTCGGCTACCATTTTTTCGAGCAGCGCGTTATTGCTCTCCGCCGTGCAGGCGTGCACACCCTGCGTTTCCAAATGCTGGATCACCGCCTCACTATCAAATTTCTCTTCAGGTTTTAACTTGGCTGAATTCGCCACCGCACCGAGATAAACCTCATCCGCCATCGCCAGTGCACGCATGAATGCCGCCTGCATGACCTTCGTCCGCGATGTATTGCTGCGCGGCTCGAAGGCGGCGTGGATCAAGTGCCCCGGAAACCGCGCGCGAAACGACTGGAGCGTTTCCACCAGCGCCGTCGGATGATGTCCAAAATCTTCGATGACTTTCAGCGCCGCCGTGTTCACCAAAATTTCCTGCCGCCGCTTCACCCCGCGAAAACGCGCGAGCGAATCAAGTTTCAGTCCCGTCGGATCGCCTTGAGGTAGGGCGAAGCCTCCGGCTGAGCCGGGTATCGAATTCGGCTCGTTCGGAGAACTCGCCCTACCCGTTTCACTGGCCAGCGCCAACCCCGCCGCGCACGCCGCCATCGCCGCATTACGCACATTAAACAATCCCGGCTGCGACCACTTCACCTCGCCCCACAGGGCACCCTTCCAGAGCAATTGAAACGAAGCACCCGACTCGCTCTCCGCAAAGTTAGCGATCCGCACATCATTCATCTCGCCCACGCCGACTCGTACGACACGCGTCCAGCCAAGCGGACCGAGCGCGCGGAGATTATCGTCGTCGCCATTCAGCACGATCCAGCCGTTGCGCGGCACGATGCGCGTGAGATGGAGAAACGTCCGCTGTACGTCCTGCAAATCCCGAAAAATATCGGCGTGATCAAATTCGAGATTGTTCAGCACCGCGATGTGCGGCGCATAGTGGATAAACTTGCTGCGCTTGTCGAAGAACGCGCTGTCGTACTCGTCGCCCTCGATCACAAATGGATCGGCCACCGTACCGAGGTGATTGCCCACCGGCGGATCGATCGGCACGCCGCCGATCAAGAAACCCGGATCGCGTCCGTTCTCCCGCAGGAGAAAAGCGGTGAGCGAAGTCGTCGTCGTTTTGCCATGCGTGCCCGCCACCACGATATTTTTCCGTCCCTTAAGCACGAAATCCGCGAGCAACGCCGGCAGCGAAGTAAACACGATGGCCCGGGTATCGAGCAGCCACTCCACCTCGGGATTGCCCCGCGACATCGCATTGCCGATTACGACGAGATCGGGCTTGAGCTGTGCCAGTCGCGCGGGGTCATAACCCTCGTGCAACGTGATGCCCGCCTCGGCGAGGACGGTGCTCATCGGCGGATAGACCGCCGTGTCGGCCCCGAGCACCACGTGCCCCGCCGCGCGGGCCAGCAGTGCTGCGTTGCCCATCGCCGTGCCGCAAATGCCCATGAAATAAATCTTCATCTACGGCTCAGTTGAGAGGATTTCGTCGCTCGCGACAAATGGATAAGCGAATTTTTTGGATCTGAAGAAGGCCCGCTTACTTGAGCCGGTCCTGCCAATAGAGCGGACGCCGTCTGCGATCAGCAGGCACCACAGGACCACCTGATGAAGACGATCAGTCGCAGGCACATTTTCAGGGATTAACTCCACTCCGGTTTCTGCTTTCGCATTGCGCGGCCACGCTTTGCCCACCGGAAACCGCGAGGAGCCCGGCCGATTCCCCGCCCCGGTGGCCTCGACTATTTTCAGCCCAGAAACGGATTGAATTTTCGCTCGATACCGGCGCTAGTCAACGGGCCGTGGCCGGGGGCGATGAGGGTGTTATCAGGTAAAAGCTCCAAAACCCGCCGGGCGTGTTTCATTTGGCGTTGGCAGCAGAAATAGCCGCCACCCAGAGAGCCGGCAAAAATAAGATCGCCGGAGATGAGCACCTCACCCGCCCCGGGATGGGCGACGAGTTTCACGGAGTAACAATTATGCTCCGCCGCATGACCGGGGGTTTGAAAGGTGGTGATGCGCAGGCCGGCGATTTCCACCACCTGCCCTTCCACCAGTCCCGAGCAATTTTTCCAGCGTCCACTCAGCGGACCATAAAACGTCGCCAGACCTGTTTCCTGCAGGACGACTTCCAAGCCGCCGATGTGTTCGCCCTCGTAGTGGGTAATAAAAACCGCCGCGAGTTGCTCGATGTGCCGTGGCCAGGCGCGGTGCAATTCGGCATGACTGGCACCGGTGTCGAACAACACAGCTTGGTTCCCGCCGGTCGACACCAGATAGGCATTGGACACGCCGATCCCGAAAGGCATCTGCAGCGGATAGAGCGTGAAAGGCAGCGCACAAGACTCGGCTGGCGGATAGCAGCCTTGAGCAAGCGCGGAGAGACCGACGTCATTCAATTTCAGCACCCGGGCCAGCCGACCCAATTCGGCCTGAGTCAATTCTGAGCGGTAATCCAGCGCGTCCTTGATCCGGCTCATTTCGACTCCGGCGGTCTCCGCCATTTTTTCATAGCTCAGGCCGGCATGGCGGGCGGCTTTTTCCAGCACGTCACCCAACTCATCTTCGAGGGCTATGGCGGTCGGTGGATTCATCGGAGTTCGGAGGAAAATGAATTCCATTTTTCCCGGGAAGGCCACAGTGTTTTGGTTCATGGATCATGTTCAACAAGAGGTCACCGCCATCTTCATTCGTACTCGCGCCCTGCTCCACGGGCACTTTGTGCTCCGTTCCGGGCTGCACAGCGGGCATTTTTTCCAATGCGCGCAGGTCTGTCAGAACATGCCGGAGGTGGAACGCCTCGGCGCGCTCCTGCTCGGCAAGCTGGCTGATTTGCAATTCACCACGGTGCTGGCCCCAGCCATGGGCGGCTTGGTCGTCGGCCAGGAAGTCGCGCGACAGACCAAGAGCCGGTTTATCTTCGCGGAGAAAGATAACAACGTCCTCGTGATGCGCCGCGGTTTCACCCTCGCTCCCGGCGAGCGCGTGCTGGTGGTGGAGGACGTCATTACCCGCGGCGGGCGCGTGCAGGAGTGCTTGGAAATCATCAAACAAGCGGGCGGTCAGGCGGTTGGCGTGGCAGTGCTCGTCGATCGCAGCCAAGGTCAGGCGAAGTTTAACGTGCCGACAATTTCGTTGTTGGAAATGAGTTATCCCACTTATGCGGCCGATCAATTGCCGCCGGAGTTGGCGAAACTTCCGGCGACGAAGCCGGGAAGCTGAAAACGTTTGGCCTGATAGTGCCGTGGGTGGGCGTCGGTTTCCACACCGACGCTGATCGCCGATATGGAAATCGGCGACCACCTCTAAGCGATCTACTCTAAGCAAAGGCACGTCGATTGGCTCCCTTTGTTTTGTAGCTGAGTTTGAGCCAATGGGGAAAACATGGCCGGCGGCCGGCGAACCGCGTTGTCGCTTCGCTCCAACACGGCGACACACGGCTCCAACACGGCGACACAGCAGCGTTGAAGCGACACCCACCATCCTCAACGCACGTAGAACAAAACGTAGCGGAACACGCCGCGATAGCTGATCGATGCGAGGTTGCGGCCGTCGCGCAGCGCCTTCTTGGCCGAGGCCAGATCGGTGACGGGTACACGGTTGATCTGCTCGATGACTGCGCCGACGGGGAAGACCTCGCTATACTGGGATTGTTCGGCGATCTCGGTAATCACGATTCCCTCGATACCAGTGGCAATGCGCATGTCTTTGCGCAATTGATCGGTCAAAGGGGCGACCGTTACACCGGGCAACCATTCACCTTCGGAGCCTGAGGCTTCATCCAAGTGCCCCAAGGTGACTTCAACTATGTTAGCCTTGCCGCCGCGGAGATACGCGATCTTCACTTTTGTGCCAGGCGCGGTCTCGGCGATCATCAGACGGAGATCATCACCGGTGGCAACGGGGCGGTCGTTGACCGCCGTAATGACATCCTCGCGTTTCAACCCGGCCTTGGCCGCCGGGGCTTCCGTCGAGGTGATATTGTCGATCACAATCCCTTTGGTATCCTTCGGCAGGTCGAAGGATTCGGCCAGCTCAGGCGTCAGTACTTCGGTGGAAACTCCGAGGTAGCCTCGCGCAACCGTGCCGGTCGTGATCAAGCTGTTCATGATCGTGCGAGCCAAATTCACGGGAATGGCGAAGCCGATGCCGATGCTCCCTTGGTTATTTGAAATAATCGCCGAGTTGATTCCGACCAGTCGGCCTTTGGCATCAATGAGCGCCCCGCCGGAGTTGCCCTTGTTAATGGAAGCGTCGGTCTGGATGAAATCTTCATAGCCGGCCACTTCCTGCAAAATGCCGACTTTGCGACTGGTGGCGGAAACAATGCCCATCGTCACCGTCTGGCCCACGCCGAGCGGATTGCCGATAGCGAACACGATATCGCCGACGCGCAATTTATCGCTGTTGGCGAGCGTGGCCGCCGGAAGGTTTTCCGCCTCAATTTTTATCACGGCCACATCGGTCTTGGGATCGGTCCCGATCACTTTGGCGATCAACTCGCGACCGTCATTTAATTTCACCTTCAGTTCATCGGCATCGGCGACCACGTGGTTGTTGGTCAAAACATAACCATCGGCAGAAATAATCACCCCCGAGCCGAGACCATCAAGGCGCTCTTCCTGCCCTTGCACGCCCGGACCGTACAACTGGCGCAACATGGGTGGCACTTGCTGGCGCACGATCTTGCTCGAATAGACCGAGACGACAGCTGGTCGAATCACATCAAGCATGTCGGCATAGCTGGTCAGTGCCGGAGCTTTGCCCTCGCTCAACGGCGTAGCGTCCTCCTTCAGTACCGGTTTGGAGAGAGCCGGTCTAGCGACTTTCTTGGCCTCAGCGGTAGAAAGACCGAGTGCAGCCGCCAGAGTTAACAACACGACAACCCGTTTGGTTTTCATAGTAAGAGTTACTGCGACCATAGCCCAACCGTGTAGTTCCGCAACTCCATCAAAACCCCTTGATCTTAAAAAGACTGGTGACGCTCTCGTTGTTATTAATGCGCAAGATGGCCTCGCCCAGCAGCGGAGCGATACTCAACACCGTGATGGGCAGTCCCCGGGTATCGATCGGTACGGAGTTAGTCGTGATTAGCTCATCCAGCACGCCCGTCCGGAGACGATCGTAAGCCACGTCATTCAGCACGCAGTGACTGACCGCCGCGCGCACGCTGGTGGCCCCGTGGGCCCGCAGCATCTTGGCCGCAGAAGTGATGGTCCCGGCAGTCTCGGTGATATCGTCCACGAGCAACACGTCGCACCCCTCGACCTCACCGACAATATTGATGGCCTCGACGGTGGTCGCATTCACGCGCTTCTTCGCCACGAGCGCCAGAGAGGCCCCGAGAATATCGGCGTAAGCGGCCGCCATTTTCATGCCGCCGACATCAGGCGAACAGACGACGAGTTTATTGGTTTTTTTAGTCGCCAGATATTGGAAAAACACCGGCGAAGCGAAAAGATGGTCCACCGGAATATCGAAAAATCCTTGGATTTGCTGGCTGTGCAGATCCATCGCCAGCACGCGGTTTGCCCCGGCGGCGACGAGCAGATTGGCCACGAGTTTGGCGGTGATGGGGACGCGTGGCTGATCTTTGCGATCCTGCCGGGCGTAACCATAGAAGGGAATAATCGCGGTGATGCGGGAAGCCGAAGCGCGCTTGGCGGCATCCATCATGATCAGCAACTCCATCAAATGATGGTTCGTCGGCGGGCACGTGGATTGGATTATATAAACATCCGCCCCGCGGATGTTTTCATTGATCTTCACGAATGATTCTCCGTCCGGGAAACACGTGACGGTGGCATCGCCCAGCGGCACCCCCATACTTTTGCACATTTCTTCCGCCAGTGGGCGATTGGATGAACCAGAGAAAATCTTAAAGCGCGTGTCCTTCATGTAAGGCCGAGCTAAAGGGAATTATGCCGGGGCGGAAGTCTTTTCCGATTTTAGTTCAAGGAATTCCACCCGCTTGAACAAATCCGGCAAACGCTGGTGCAAGACCTGCAAACGTCGCTCCAACATATAGGACATCGCCGGCGTCCCAATCACATAGGCACCGGGTTCAGTATTATAGTTAATGCCAGTCTGCCCGCCCACCTTCGTACCTTTACCGAGCGTGATATGACCGCCCACGCCCGCCTGCCCGCCCACCACCACGTAATCCTCGAAAGTCGCACTGCCCGCGATCGCGGCCAAGCCACACACGAGGCAATGCTTTCCCATGATCACGTTATGGCCGACCTGAACAAGATTATCGATCTTGGTCCCCTCACCGATCACGGTTCGACTGAACCGGGCGCGATCAATAGTGGTATTGGCACCAATCTCGACATCGTTTTCAATAAACACCGAACCGATTTGCGGGACTTTTTCGTGCCGGCCCTTGACGAACTCATAACCAAAACCATCCGACCCCAAGACCACGCCGGGTTGGAGCCGGACCCGGTTGCCGATCACGCATTCAGATCCCACCACGCACCCCGGCATGACCCAGCAATCTTCCCCGACCCGGGCGTTACGTCCGAGAAAAACGGAGGCCTGCAAAAAACTTCTGGCTCCGACCACGGCATCGGCTTCCACGACGCAAAGCGGACCGATCGTGGCAGAAGGCGCGATGCGGGCTCCAGGAGCAATAAATGCCGTGGGATGCACTCCCGGGGCAGGCCGCGGCCAAAGACGTTGCTCGATATTCGAGCAAATCACCGCCAGCGTCACCGAGGGTTTTTCCACATAGAGAAACAACTGCCGGGGGGCCGGCTCACCGACGTAATCCACCGGCACTAAAATAATCGAGGCCCGGGAAGCCGCCACCTGTAACTTGTATTTGGTATTCCCGAGAAACGACAGATCTCCCGGCTGTGCGGTAGATAACGAGGCGATATCCTTGATCGTCTCGGCCGTGCTTCCAGCGGTGCGCTTGGGAGCAACGAGCGCAATGATTTCCTCAGGGCTATAAGCGACCGGCTTGGACATAAAAAAGCCCTGTTCGTTAGAACAGGGCTTGGCAAGTTTTCTTACTTCGTAGGTGCGGGAGCAGGAGCCGCAGGAACTCCGGCTGCAGCCGGAGTGGCCGCGGCGGCGGGAGCCGGTACCGGTGCCGGTGGTGCCGGTGGGCGGTCCTTGTTCACTTCCTTCAGCACCTCGTCAGTGATATCATAGCTGTCAGCGCTATAGAGAACGCTCGGCAACCCCGTTTCCGGGGAAAGGGATTTATCGAACACCATGGTGGCTCCCTTGGTCAGCGCGATTTTTTTCACGACGACATTAATCTCTTCAAACAGACCATCGCGGTGCGATTTGATACGTTGCTGGATCTGATTTTGGCTTTTGGCCCGGAAGCCTTGCGCTTCATTCTGGAGCTTCTGGATTTGTTCACCTTTTTTCTGCGCATCCGCTTCCGCTTGCGCACGCGCTTCCGGCTTAATTGCGATATTGCGGGACTGCTCAACTAATTCTTGGTATTGCGCTCCCAATTCTTGGATCTGCTTGCCCGCTCCATCAAGCTGCTCCTGAACTTTCTGCCCATATTCAGTGAACTTGGCGTAGGCTTCGATCGTTTTGTAGTGATTCTCAAACACCTTCGCCATGTCTACGACGACAGGCTTGAAGGCAGTTTCAGCGTGAGCTGTGGTGGCGACCAGACCTAAGCTCGCTAGGGCAATGAGGGTACGGATGATTTTGTTCATGATTTTAAGATAATTGAGGTTAGAAGCGGGTACCAAAGGAGAAATTAAACTGGCCGCCCTTTTTATTTTTTCCATCCGACGTGAGCGGGATACCATAATCAAGCGACAACGGAGCACCGGCAACCATCAACCGGATACCGAAGCCGAAGTTATCGTTGAAATCCCGGGGATTAAAATCGAAGGCACCCGAGTTAACAAAACCGGCATCATAGAAAACTGCAAAACGCATGGGCTTGACGATGTCCATGGAGTATTCGGCAGAAAAGAAGCCGTAGCTTTTCCCGCCGATCGGTTCGTTGCTGAGCGGATCCTTCGGGCCCACCTCACGAAATTCAAAACCACGCAAATCGGTCGGACCACCGAGAAAATAGCGATCAAAGAAAGGCACGTCGGGAATATAGGGATCGAGCAGAAGGTTTCCGCTCGAATCACGTGTCTTAAGTTTCCTGCTATCGCCGAAACTCTCGACCGCCCCTGCCCGCCCAATCAAAGAAAGCACCTGACGCTGCGCGGCAAAAACCGGGAGAAACTTCGATCCTTTAAATTCCAAGCGGTAATAATTAGCGTCGCCCCCCAGTGGACCGCCCGCTACTTCGGCGATAAATTCCGCGCGATAACCACTGGTCGTGTTGATCAATTTATTCAGCGTCTGCCGCAGCAGATTAAAGCCCAGTTTGGACGTGGTGTTCTTGCCTTGATACTGTCGAAGCAAGAGCGGGGCGTTATCGCTGACAATGTTGATATCGGTTACCTGAAAAGTGTAGTTGATGGTCCCTTCCAGCAAACCGAACAAGCGCTTGCGCATATAGGTCGTACCGCCTGTGCGAATTTCTTCGTATAACGAGCTGTTGTATTCAGAGCTTTCACGAGAGAGTTGGAAACCGACCGAAAGTTCGCGTTCCAAAAACCAAGGCTCTTCAAAGGCCAACACGATCTGATTCGACTGGCTGCCGTATTGCAGACGTACCCTGAATTTCTGCCCATCCCCCTGAAAGAATGATCGGCGATTGAAGAAATCGAAATTGGACTGGGTGAGCTCGGCGAAGATCGTCCCTCTTTCCAGGGAGCTGAAACCCGCACCAAAGGTGACATTCCCCGTCCGGCCTTCCTGCAGACGAATCTTAAGATTCTTTCGGCCAGGAATGTTGGTCGACTCATCGGTGACGTTGACCGAGCCATCCTCAAAGAAACGGCTGTTTTCCAAGCGCGCCTTGGAAATCTTCATGCGCACCTTGTCGAAAATATCGCCCGGCCCGAGCACGAGTTCCCGCAGGATAACGATACTCTTCGTCTTGGTATTGCCCTCGATCTTTACCGACTCGACGAGGAATTTTTCCCCTTCCTCGATGTTGTATTCGATATCGATATTGCCGGTCTGCATGTTGGGCTTCCGCACCAGTCGGACGCGCGTATCGAGGTAACCGCCGCGGCCATGAAAATCCTCCATGCTCTCCACGTCCTTATCCAACTTGGCGGGACGAAAAATCATGCCGGATTGTTGACGGAGCATCAGGCGCAACAACGGTTCGGCCAGAGTCTTGTTACCCACGAAAGTAATGTTGCCGATATGATATTGCCGCCCTTCGACAATCCGAATCGTGATGACGAGTTTGCTCTCCGAAGGATAATCAAAGGTGACTTTATCTTCCGCAATTTCCACGTCGAGAAAACCCTGATCGCGATAGTAATCCCTCAACTTATCCAGATCATCATCGAACTCCTCGTTCTTCAAGCGGCCACTGCCCATCAGCCAGGACAACGGATGCCAGACGCCGGTCTCCATTTTCTTTTTCAAGCGGCTGGTCTTCATATGATCATTGCCGATAAACTTGATCTTGGAAATGCGCACCTTGCCGCCCTCGCGCACCTTGAAAATCACGGTGCCGAAACCAGTGCTGCGATTGCGATCAACCGCGTACGTGACCTGCGCCTGATTATAACCATGCTTTTGGTAGTACTCGTAGATTTTCTGCGCATCGTCTTTCACCTGCCGCTCGTCCAGTGAACCATTCAACACGGTCTTGATATCGGTCATCAACCGCCGTGCATTGTAATTTTTATTGCCCTCAAATTTGATGCTGAGCACGCGGTACTTCGGTGTCGCCTCAACCAGCAGATTGACCTTATTGCCGGGCAAGCTCTCTCGCTTGACCTCAATGAACTCAAATAGTCCTGTTTTATATAGCGTACGAATATCGCGATCAATCATGGTCTCGTCTAATTCCGAACCTTCCCGTAACGCCATATTCGCCCGCACCGCTTGTTCACTCACATTGGCGACCCCGACAAATTTAACCGTGATCGCTCCAATTTTCGGGACAGGCCCCGGCGAAGCCTCCGCAGCATCCTGAGCAAAAAGCCCGGATGTCGCGGCAATTAAAATAAGAACCAAGGCATATGCCCGGATAAGCGGGCTACTGGGTGAAGTTTTCAAAGCGCGTAATCTCTTGAAGGAAAGTTAATTTTAAGTCTCCTACCGGGCCGTTTCGTTGTTTGGCAATGATTAAATCAGCCGCACCTGCGGCTGTTTGGAAACGTTCGTCGGAATCTTTGGGTCGGGAAAGCATTAATACGACGTCAGCATCTTGCTCGATCGAACCAGATTCACGCAAGTCCGACAAGCGCGGCGCGCGACTTTCTTTCTCCGAGGAGCGATTCAGCTGACTTAGGACTATGACCGGCAGATCAAGTTCCTTGGCCATCGCTTTTAATCCCCGAGAAACCTCCGCGACCTGTTGTTCACGCGGCGAGCGGGGATCCGTGCCACTCACCAACTGCAGGTAATCCACGACAATCAGTCCGAGTTTCCGCCGGGCGTAGATGCGGCGGGCTTTGGCGCGCATTTCCATGATCGTGAGACTGCTCGAATCATCGATCAAAATGGGCGCTTTCTTGAATTCCTCCGCCGCCCGACCGAGATCATTGATCTCCTTGCCGTCCCGGCTCACCAAACCATCGCGCAGAAGCTTCAAGTTAACCCGTGAGCGCGAGCAAAGCATACGCAACGCGAGCTGGGGCGAACTCATTTCCAAGGAAAAAATCAACGTCGCCACGGGCTCTCCCTTGCCAGGCTTGGGCATCGAGGCCGACTCCGCGATGTTCAGCGCAAAACTGGTTTTTCCCATCGAGGGCCGCGCCGCCACGATGATCATTTCCTGGCGTTGAAAACCAAACGTCATCGCATCCAGATCCTTGAAACCTGAACTCACCCCCGTGAGCTCGCCTTTTTTCATGAGCATTTTGGCGATGACTGCATTGGCTTCCTTGATCGCCTCCTTGATTTCCTCGGCACTGTCCGTGACGCGATCCTGCGTCACCCGGAAAAGTTCCTGCTCGATTTTGTCGAAGAACTCCTGCCCTTCCCCCGCGAAATTGTGGCATTGCTCGACGGTACTGGTCGCGACCTTGATCAATTCGCGCAACTGGTGATTCAGCCGGACCTTCTCGAGGAAATACCCCGCATGCGCAGTCGTGGGGATTTTCGAGGTTACCTGTATCAGGTACGGCAGGCCGCCCACCGCCTCGACCAGTCGGCGAATATTTAATTCCTCCGCGATCACTTCCAAGCTGATCGGCTGTCCCTTGGCGTAGAGATCCAAAATGATCTCCATCAGCACTCGATTAGCCGGAATATGGAAAGAAAACGGTGAAACATGCGCCTCCAAACAGCGCGCGATGGTATCGTTGCCGTCGAGCAGGCAACAGGCGATCACGTGCGCTTCAGCTTCCTCGCTGAAGGGCAGCGCCCGTCCGCCCAAGGCCATGCCTTCAGCCGCGAAGTTATCGCCGGAGCGGCGGGACCGGCCGGGACTGCGTGCTTCTGTTGCCGTATCAGCCATGATGAAGTTCTATTGCTCTGAAGAAAGCGCCGCTGCCGGCAATCCTTGTTTTAAAAATCTTATTCACGCGAGGCGGTGAAAAACTTGGGGAAGAAATCGGGTTGGGGTTTCCTGCCGGCCATAAAAAAAGCCGCGATGGGATTCACCGCAGCTTTTCGGGGGGAGAGAAAGAGCTCAGCTCTTTACAGGCTCGATCGGATTCTCGGAGACCACTTCGAATGACCAGGTAACCGTCACATCAGTGTGCAGCTTGATCTGCACCTCGTGCTTGCCGAGGGTCTTGACGGGCTCACCGAGGTGGATGCGGCGCTTCTCGATCACGATGCCGGCAGCAGCAAGTTTGTCGTGCAGGTCATTGGCCGTGACGGCACCGAACAGCTTGCCACCCTCACCGGTCTTAACGGCGATGGCGACGGCCGTCTTCTCGATCTGCTTGGCGAGTTCCTGGGCGCCGCCGAGTTCTTTGGCCTCGCGGAGACCGCGAGCTTTCTTGAGCGCATCGATCTGTTTACGGTTCGACAAAGTGAGTGGTACCGCCATGCCTTGGGGCAGGAGGAAATTGCGGGCGTAGCCGGCGCGGACTTTGACCTGATCGCCTTCGGCACCAAGGCCGTCGACTGGTTTGAGGAGGAGAACTTCGTTGTTAGCCATGTTCGGACTGTGTTGGAGTTTTGTTTAAAAGTTAAGGTGACGCAGCCATGCCGTTTAGAACGGCACGTCTTCGTCGAGATTTTCCTGCTGCGCGGGTGCAGCAGGCTTGGGGGCAGAAGGGCTGCGTGGAGCGGGTGCGGCGTAGCGGGGTTGATCCGCACCGTCGCTGCCAGCAGCAACGCCGGGGGCACCGCCTTCAGCGCGACCGCTGCCGAGAAACTGAAAGTTTTCGCAGACCACTTTCATGCGGCTGCGTTTTTCCTTCGTAGTTTTGTCTTCCCACTGATCGAGGCGGAGGCGGCCTTCGACAAAAAGTGGCCGGCCTTTGGTGCAATATTTGGAGATATTTTCTCCGGATTTGCCCCAAGCCTCTATATCAATATAAGTCACTTCTTCACGCTCGCCGCCACTCTCGTCCTTGAACTTACGATTCACCGCGAGACTGAACGTGCAGATGGCGGTGCCCTTCGGCGTAACCCGGAGTTCCGGGTCACGCGTCAGGTTGCCGATCAACATGACTTTATTGAGGTTGGCCATGGGAGGAGCGCGGCGAACGCCTTAAGCGTTCTGCACGATCGCGCGGTAGACGCTCTGGTTGAGGCGCAGGCGCTCGTGCAATTTCTTGGGCGCTTCCGCCGGAGCGGAGAACGTCATGTTCACGTAGATGCCGGAGGGAAATTGCGGATCGGTTTTGCGGACAAATTCGCGACGTCCCATGTTTTCCACTGTGGTGACTTCGCCCTGTACGGCGGTGATTTCTTTCTTAACGCCATCGATGAGTTGATCGATGGTGTCTTCTTTACCCCGGTTATCGAGGATGAAGCTGGCGCGGTAATTACGCTTGGTCGGTGTCATTTTTTTCTCTGCGGTTGAGGCTGTTCATGGCGAGGGCACATCCACTCTCAATTAAGAGGCGGAGGCCAGCCACAAAGCGGGTGAGTTGTTGATCTATGATTATTTTTTCGTCGTCGGTGAATTTTCCGAGTACAAAATCCTTGAGGTCCATCGCGCCCGGGCGGGCACTGGCGATCCCGAGCCGGTAACGGCTGAAACCGTTCCCGACGTGCTCGAGCAGGCTGGCCGCACCATTGTGGCCCCCCGCACTGCCGCTCTCTGAGACCTTTACGCGGCCCAAGTCGATCGTGAGATCGTCGTAGGCCACAGCGAGCGCCTCAACCGGCAGCTTGTGAAAATCAAGCAGCAGGCGGAGAGCCCGGCCACTGTCATTCATATAAGTCTGCGGCTTGACGAGCCAGCGGGTGACGCCGGGTCGGACATTCCAGCGGGCGATCTCGGCGTGAAAACGAGGCTCGGGTTGCCACGAGAGCTTTTCGGCCAAGGCCAACGCATCTACCACGGTGAAACCGAGGTTGTGACGCGTGCCGCGATATTCGCGGCCCGGATTGCCCAATCCTGCGATGAGCGTTATGGACATGACTCAAAGAACGTACTAAAAACGCGGCCCGGCCGTGAGGACGAACGGGCTGCGGGAAACGGTTATTTCTTGGCGGGAGCGGCGGGCTTGGCACCGGCCGCGGGCTTGGCACCGGCAGCGGGCTTCGCACCGGCGGCGGGCTTGGCACCGGCAGCAGGAGCGGCAGCTCCGGCCTTCGCATCGCCCGCAGCAGGAGCGGCACCAGCGGCAGGAGCAGCAGCTCCCGCAACAGGAGCAGCGGCACCTTCGACCGGGGCGGCGACGACCGCAGCGGCTTCCTCTTCTGGAGGAGCCACACAAAGCACGACCGTCTGGTTTTTGTCGTCGAGAAATTCGACACCAGAGATAGGCTTCAGCTCAGAAATATGGATGGACTCGCCAATCTTGAGTTCGGTGACGTCGACTTCGATGACCGAGGGAAGATCCTTCGGGAAACAGCGGACGCGCACGCGGTGCGTCGCCGTCTGGAGAATGCCCGCTTCGGTTTTGACGCCGTAGGCTTCGCCGACCGTGTGAATGGTGACATTGATCACCATCTTCTCGTTCTCCTTCACTTCCTGGAGATCGATGTGCAGGTAGCGATCAGTGATCGCATCGCGTTGCACTTCCTGCAGAATGGAAAGAGCGGAAGCCCCTTGATCGCGTTTCAGCTCGATGAGCGACGCCCGACCGGAGATTTCCTTCAGGAGTTTGACGAACTCCGGCACATTAACAGCCAGAGTTTCGGGTTTGGTATGCTTGCCGTAGAGGATGGCCGGAATTTTCTCGGCTTTGCGCAAACGACGGGAGGCGCTGCGGCCTTTACCCTCGCGGGACGTGACAGTGAGTTGGTATTTCTTCATGGTTTCGTTCCCCCTGTAACTCCGGAATTGGAGGCAGGCGTAATTGAAAAAGGGTCGGGAGTTGAATCGGCGGCCTTGCCCGATGCAACCAAAACTTTCGCTCTCCCGCAGAAAAGTTTGTTTTTACAGGAGAGCGGTATTGACAAGGCCGAAAGCGCGCCCCTTTTTGGCCCTTCATTGTTATCACTTTGGTGCCCGATAGCTCAGTGGCAGAGCAGGTGACTGTTAATCACTTGGTCGTAGGTTCGACCCCTACTCGGGCAGCCATTTTTCAAACGGTCGATCCATCGACTGATTCCATCACGGTTGCTGAAAGCAAAATTCCCTTAACAAGAGCCATTTTACCGAATAGCGCTTGGTTCCGATTTCCGGGGTAATGCTGATCAATCCTCATTGAAAGCCGGTCTCCTCCCCCCGTTCGACGGTTTATCCTCAGACATCCTGATCCCAGCCCATGGAGAGGAGGACGAGGAAACGAGATGATCCTGTAACGGCGCAAACCAGATGAACTGTATCGGAGGTGGAGCGCGACCTCCGGGCGCGCTGGGTTCCAACTCTCGCGGCAAAACCCGCCCGGAGGTCGGGTTCCACCACCGCAGAGGCATGCGTTGTGAATCCTAACCTCCATCTATCACACGTCATCGTGTGATGCATGCTGGTTAATGGTATTTCATCCCGATTCGCGTCGGAGTTGAACTCACTCTCCTCCCCCGTTCGACGGTTTATCCTCGGCGAAATGGATCGCGCCGGCTCGGCCACAACACCTTCACCCCCGAAGCGCTCGCCCTCGTTGTGCGCTCCGGCGAAGGCCTGTTGCGGCGCACAAAAAATCTCTGCGTATCGTCGCTCATCGAAGCGGTCCGCGATCAGACCCGCACCATCGATTTGAAACAAGTCAACCGCGTGCTCATGCAACCCCATTGACGGAGGGAGCTCGATGTCGCCTAAAACCAAACCACCCCGTCCGCCCCAGACGCAGCCCTCGTGGACCCGCGAACAAATCCGCGCCGCTCGGAAAGTCGATCTCGAGCTCCTGCTCGAAGCCCGCGGGCACCTCATGATTGAGCAAGGCGGCGGCAATTGCCGCGTGCCGATTTCCCCGGCCTCATCGTCAAAGAAAGCTACTAGCGCTGGCCCGAGCGGAACCAGAGCGGCGACAAGTGCGTCAGCCTTCGCGGCAACGCCATCGACTGCCACACGCAAATCCTCCGGTGGTCGTTTCACGACGCCATGCGCGCCCTCACCCGGACCTGACGCCACTCGGCCGCCCTGTCGGCAGACCCTGAGCCTATCGAACGGGAGCGCGTCGAACGGGCCGCTCTCATCATAACCCATTCGACAAGCTCAGGGCGGGTACGATGAGAGCGTGGCCGAAAATCATACGGTGTCCTGCGTAGCCTCGGCGAAGCAGGACGACGCCAGCGGTCAGAACGCTTACTCCGAGCAGTCGGGGCCGGTTGGGGGAAATCTGAGACACGAACAATCCACGATCCCATCGTAAGCTTTGACCACCGATTCGACGCACGATCGCAATTCGGCTCAAAACCGTACGACGTCAGCGGGCCAAATTTTGCACGCGACCAGACTTCAACCGCTCAATGGCATCGTAAGCTACGATAGGAGCGCGGCAATTTGGCTACGAATTACCATGCCAGTCCGGCCAGACCGCAAAAATCCGTACGCGCTCAATTCGGCAAATTTTACGACCAGAGAAAAATCGGTAACAGCTACGCCGGACGTGAAAGCTCGTGCTAACGAGCGGCCCGTGGCCCGATCCTTCGGGCCACAAGCGCCTGCGCCGGTGGGGCTAGCAAAGACGGAGGGGGTCA
>Ga0105049_10000271_pt1 | contig 54079 bp, 46 predicted proteins | sample MAT06_FD_78087 | JGI IMG/M metagenome (GOLD analysis project Ga0105049, IMG submission 78087) | Freshwater microbial communities from Lake Fryxell liftoff mats and glacier meltwater in Antarctica - MAT-06 | ecosystem: Environmental > Aquatic > Freshwater > Ice > Liftoff microbial mat | place...
CCGACGACGATATTCTCGATCCGATTGCTGTTGAGGACAATGCGCAACATCGACTGCACTTCGCGTCCGGCTGCTGCGGTGCGAGTGAGCAGAATGATGCGACCGACATCGCCCTGTTCGAGCGAAAGTCGCGCCGCGCGGGCGAGATGCGCCGTGAGATGTTCACCAATCAGCCATATTGTCTGGCCTTTCATCTTCGCCAGACGCTCGGGCTTGGCGCGTCCGAAGAGTTCTCGCTCCGTGATGGTGCGCTCCTGATGCAGCCCGCCCGATGGCTGAAACGTTTCACCGCTGACGGCGCGATCGGAGAGAAACAACACGGTCGCGAGTGCGACTTCAACTTCGGTCGGCATGTTGCGAAGATGCAGCATGCCCAGCACCCCTTGGCCGATCTTCTTTGCTTCGCCCAGAATCTCGTCGCGGGAAAGGAACGGCTCGGGCGGTTCGGGAAGCGCCGCTAACCAGGCATCGTCGAAGTGCGCACCGCGATCGGGTTCGGTAAGGAATCGACCTGCGAGACGAAGTCGCGCAACGAGACGCTGTGCGATCGCTCGATGCATGAGAAAGCGCGACGAGCTCGCGCCGTCCTCGGTGGCGCGACCGGCGCGCAAAACCTTATCGCAGAAGGCGCGGATCGGTGCCGGGACCTCAGGTGCGGCGGCCAGCGATGTCGCATCGTTTGCAGCCAACAGGTGCAACAGGTCGCTCGCGACCGCCCCGGCCCGCAGCGACTCCACAACGGCAGCGTACAAGCTGTTGAGACGCCGGTTTTCGAGGATGAGTCGCCCGCGCCGTTCGAACAGTCCGGGCTTGCCGCCAACACCGCGCAAGCGATCGCCGTCGACCGGGCCGGGTGCGATCGCGTTGACCTGAATTTCGGGACCAACAAATCGTGCCAAGTTTTCGGTGAGTGCGCGCTGCCCCGCCTTCGACACGGCGTAGTCCGCACGATTCGGATAGGGGACAGCCACGTACTTCTCACCGCCAAAGTACGAGGATACGTTGAGAATGTATCCAGTCCCCTGCTTCTTCATGATCGGCACCACTTTTTCGATCAGGGAATAGTTGGAGACCAGATTGGCTGTCAGCGTGTAGCGCCACGCATCCACGTCCATGTCGACGACCATCTGCTCGGCGCCCGCGACTCCGGCGTTGTTCACGAGATAGTCGATACGGCCGAATGCCTTGACCGCTGCATCGACCGCGCGACCCAATGACGCTTCTTGGGCGACATCGATATCCCCAAGAATGGCAACACGGTCCTGCGCTTCGTAGTAGCCGATGTCTTCGAGTTCGCGAACGATCGACGCGCGCATCTCTTCGAGTTGATCGGTACGACGGGCGACGAGCATGACGCGCGCGCCCGCAATGGCCAGCAAGCGGCCGAGCTGGCCGCCAATGCCGGCAGAACCGCCAGTGATCAACGCCACCTTGCCCAAGTGGAGGCCCATCAGCGACTCCATCCAGCCAAAAATCGCACGACGTGAGCCCGTCGCTTCAACGATCGATTGGGGCAGATACAGATTCACCTGACGAATGCGACGACGTGTGTACAAGAGTCGCGCCGCCTGCCCAGCCGCGAACGGTACGTCTTCGGCATCACGATTGCCCCAACGAATGAGCTGGTTGGACCATTCGACGAACGGCCGTTCGCCGGCGCGCTCCTGCTCGCCCGACTCATCCCGCCAGACGCGACACAACTCCTCAGTCGCCGCTCGCAGCACATCGCCATATGTGTTGCCGTGCCCGTCATCGCCATTCGAGAGGAAGACGACACTGGGTGCACTACGGAGACGGGCCGCGGCCCACATGCGTGTGAGTGCCCGGGCAAGGGCCATCATCCCGACGAGTTCACCGTCGAGGAAGGTGTCGACATCGCCGTCGGAGAGCGCCGCAAAGGGCCCGCGAAAACGCCACGCACCATAAGCGGGGAGAATGATCGCCCCCTGCAACACTTCGCCGCTCGCCGAGAGTTGATCGAAGAACGTCTCCACCGTTTCCGGACGCGTGCGATCGAGCAACGAAACGCTGATACGTTGGTCAGCAGCATCAATGCCGAGCGCGTCAATCGCCGCACGCACACCTTCTTCGGAGCCGAGCGTCAGACGAACGTCCGCACCACAACCGGCTTGTACACGCGCGACTGCAATCGCATCAGTGACTTGATCACCAGCAGCGACGAGCACCCGCACGCCGGTACCATCCACCGTCCGGAGCTCGGGGCGCGACACCCACGTGCTACGTGACTCGGCGCGCACCGCCATGCCGTGCGTGACTTCGAGGTTGTGCCCGCTGATCGCGGCCGACTCATCGCTCGCGAGAAACACAATCGTGTTCGCGACATCGCTGACGGTTGGAAAACCCTTGGTCGGCGCTTCGTTCGGCGCTGGACTGTTGCTGACTGCTGCCGCCGCGCGAACTGCGTCGACCGCAGGATTGCGCGACAGTGTCATCAGGCCAAGAAAGTCCTGCGCTGTCGTCCCGCTCTCTGCCTTGCGCAACGCATCCATGGCCGCGAATACCGTGCGAATGCGGGGCGATTCGATCGGGCCCGGAAAAACCGTGTTCACGCGAATGCCGCGTGGGCCCAGTTCCGATGCCAGCGCACGCGAGAAGGCATTGAGTGCGGCTTTGGGGACGACGTACGCTGCACGACCATAGTACTGCGTGCGCGAAAAGATCGTCGACACGTTGATCACAGAAGCACCAGCGTGCAGGTGCGGTGCAACCGCGCGCACCAGGTTCCACGAAAGTCCCAGCAGATTGCGCGCCGCAGCGCCAACTGTTTCGACTTCGTTGATGCCACGCTCGCGCAGGGCATCGAGGTCTTCCGCAAGCAGCGGCAGATCCTGCAGGCGGCACTTGGGGCCAGCAGTGCCCGCGTTGTTCACCAACACGTCAATGTGACCGACCTTCGCCATCAACTCCGCAATCGCGACACGCACTTGTCCCGGCTCGGCGGCGTCCATCGGCAACACCACAATGCGAGAGGCACTGAGATGTGTTTCCTCGCGAAGCGCCGCCTTCACTGCCTCGAGCTTCTTGCGATCGCGCCCGGCCATTACGACCGTTGCGCCCTCCGCCAGAAAACGGCGTGTGATCTCAGTGCCGATGTTGCCGGCCGCCCCCGTGATCAATGCCACCTTACCAGCGAGCCGACCGCGTGCCGCCCGACGTCGGTCCTTTGCGCCGGGTGTGTCCGCATGTTCTTCGGTGCGCGCGTCACTCATTGCTCGTCTCCATCGCCGCCCAGGCTTCATAAAGTTGATCGACCGAACGCAAGCCAAGTGCGGGCAGTGCGTGATTCACGACGTACGTCGCGCCTGCATGTCTGTTGTCCCACATCGCCTGATGCGCTTCCGGCAACGATGCCCACGCCACGACGGTGGGCGTCGTCACTTCGAGCAATCCTGCATCGACCATCTCGTTCATCCGCGTGACTTCGTACGCATTGCAGAGGTGGGTGCCGAGTATGTTCGCCGTCGGCATGAGGATACGTCGCTGGCGCGTCCAGACTTGGGGCGCGTAGAAACTGTACCGGTGACCGCGCATCGACTCGAAGTAGACGACGCGTCCGGTGAACGGTTGGACCAGTGATGTCGACACCGCGAGCGCGTCGTGGCCAGCGCGCTCAATGATGAGTGCGGGGGCACCGCGCGGGTTGTCTGCCGATCGGAGGATGCGACCGACGGCACTCCCAAACGGCTTGATCGTCTTCTCCTGAAAACTGCGCACAGCCTCGCGAAACGCGGCGGAATCGTTACGGACATCGGGTAGGGATGGCATCGTGTCGGGCCATTCGAACTCGCCGCCGCCTCTGCGCAGCAGTTCTTCGATGCTGAGCACACCCCGCACTGCGTCGCCAAAGCCAAGCGACTGCACAAACTCACGCTGCGCATCAGTGCGCGTGGCCACACAGCACCGCGCACCGCGTGCGGCGGCCGCTTCGATTGCTTCCAGTCCGGCGTCGTCAACGAGTTCGCCCACCGCGAGACCGACACCATAGTAGATCAGTACCGCCTCGCCCGAACGCACGCACGCACGCGCGAGCATTTCGGCCGGCGTAGAGGCCCCATCCTTGCCGGCGAACGTGAAATGATAGCCCGACGACGCGCCGTAGAAGGTGAGCGCGCCGCCATCGGCAAGCAGTTGAAACGAGCGCGGAAACGCCGTCTCGCCGGCATGCGAAACCACATAGTCCGCCAGACGTCCGTTGTGCTGCGCCCGAAACGTCGCGAGCAGTGCCTCACCCTGCCTTTCCCATTCCGCAATTGACCCAGCGTCGCCAGGCACCATGCGGAAGCAGTCGCGAATGCCGTCGTCGCGCCGATTGATCGCTCCCATCGCTCCGTTCGCGCGCACGACATTGGCGCGCTCTGCCGACGAAACCATGCCGGTGACCGCGCAACCGTAGCGCGCCGCACTCTTCAGGGCTTCGAGTCCGGTTCCTGTCGCGGCGCCCTCCACAAACATCGTGCGCCCCGGTTCGATGCGCAGCGTTGTGAAGAGTGCCCGAACGATCGTGCCAAGGTTGAGGATGTACGAGCCTGCCGCTTCGAGTGACAAGTCCTGCGGCACCGGATGCAGCTGTGGCGCTTGCACGGCAAGGAACTGTTGATGACTGCCCGTACGGGACTCGTAGCCTTGAATGCGAAAGTCAGCAGACATGGGATCTCGCGCAGCAAAGGGCGAGAGCAATTCACTCTGCCCCGAATACACGGCGACCAGATCACCGACACGCAGTCGACCTTCCGCTTTGGCTTCGCTGCCGACCGATGCAATCAGACCAATGCCGCCCGAACCCGTGACCTGCCAATCCTGGTCGTGATTGTCGAACGGCGAAACCGGGATGCCGGTGATCGCCCAGATGTCGTTGAAGTTCACTTCCGACGCCAGCACGTACACCAACGCGTCATTCGGTCCGACATCATCCACTGGCACAATCATTTCGTGCTCAGCTTCAATGGGAACGCCGTGCACGGGCGCGCCGGTCAGGCTGTCACGAGCGACCCCAAGCCCGAACTGCCATTTCGGAATTGGCGTGAAGCCCGGATAGAATGGCGCGCCAACTGGCAGCAGTTCACCCTGTGCGATCAGCGATGCACGACGTTCGGTATCGAAATCCTGGCCGCGTCGCGTCGCGAGTGGCGCAGTGCGGCGATCGAAGAACGCTTTGATGCCCAGCTTCCCACCCGCGGGGTCGATTACGGCTTCGGCAAAGAGACGTGCTTCACGCGCGAGCCCGGCGTCGAGTCCTTCCGACCAACCAGTGCGCACAGCATCAAGCACGCGTGCAACTGCAGCGCTTCGTCCGACACGCGCGGCCTGGTCTGTCAAGCGCACAATCGGAGCGAGTGTGAGCACGCGTTCAACGTCAATGTGCCCGGGCCGTTCCCAAGCTGCGCGACGTTCCTGCACAACACGAAAGCGCTTGGCGAGCGTGCTGTGTTCGTCGTCGATGAATGCGCGGGCAAGTGCCGACGCGTGCGAGACGACGTCATCGCTTCCGGTCACGAGTTCATCAATCAGCCCGGTAGCCAACGCTTCGTCAGCACCAACTTGTCGCCCGCCGAGTATGACTTCGAGCGCTGTGATGAAGCCTTCGTTGCCGTCACGATCGGCGAGCAAGCGTGTTAGCCGTTGTGTCCCGCCATAGCCGGGGAGCAGGTTGAGACGGATCTCGGGTTGACCGAAGAGGGACGTCTCTTGTGCGATGCGATAGTGGCAGGCGAGCGCGAACTCGAGACCACCGCCAAGTGCGACGCCGTTGATGGCGGCGATGCATGGCTTGTTCATGCGCTCAATCGTTCGGAAGGCGAGGTGCGCGACATTGGGCAGGGGCAGTGCCTGTTCGAGCGTGTGCATCTCCTCGAGCAACTGCTTGATGTCGGCGCCTGCAACGAATGAGGATGTGCCGCTCCCGGTGAAGATCACCGCACGCACATCGTCCTGGCGCGAGAGATGTTCGACGACCGTGCACAGTTCATCGAGCGCGCGTTCGTTGAGCGCGTTGACCGGTGGATTGGTGACGGTCACGACGGCGATGCGAGCACCCGCTGTATGCGTGTGATACTGCACGCGGAAGTAGCGCCAGTACGACAGAATGCGTTGGGATTCGCTGATGCGTTGCAGCACGCGCCAGGCATCGATGACCCGCTTCAGCTCAGGAATCGATTCCGGATTGCGCAGCGTGGTGGTATCGCCTACCGGCTGCTCTTCAACGAGCGCTCGCACCATGCGCCGCATGTACTTGCCGCTGCGCGTCTCAGGAAACTGCGTAACCTCCAGAAACTCTTCAGGGACGGCGACAGGTCCCTTCTCCGTTCGCACGAGTTCAGTCAGTCGACGTCGGTCGTCCATGGTAATACGACGACCAGGTGCCGGCATGACGAATGCGAGCGGCGTGAGCCCCTTCTCTTTGTGGGGCGCACCAATAACGATGACGTTTCCGACCGGAGAGTCCGGGTTGATCTGCTTGTCGCGCAGAATGGCCCCTTCGATCTCCTCGGTGCCCATGCGATGGCCGGACACGTTGATGACATCGTCGCTGCGTCCGTGCAGCGAGAAGCTGCCGTCGGCATGACGAATAGCCACGTCGCCCTGCGTGTAGGCCCACCGGTCTTTCCAGCGCGACCAGTACGTGGACGTATAGCGCGCGACATCGCCGCGCCACGTCTCTGCCACGCGGTTGCCGTCGATTGTAAAGTTCGCAACGTCGCCCCAGATGGTCCGCGCCAGATACGGATACGGCGCACCGATCACGATCTCGCCTTTCTCGCCATCATCGGTGCGGCGCCAGGGCAAACGACCATCTGCGTCGGGCTCGCCATCGGGCGTCCACACCTCCCCTTCAATCCACGGCAGCGGGTACGTGTGCGCATCAGCGCGCAACGGAAATTCTGCGTTACCGTAGAAGTGCGTCCAGACGATCCCGCCGTGCTCGGTCGCCCAGTACGAGTTGATGTACTGCGGACACATCAACTCCATCCCGAATTGCTGTACCGACGCCGAGACCGGCTCCGCACAAAATGTCGAAACGCGCAACGAGGAGAGATCGTAACGACGCACGTCCTCCGCGTTTTGCGGATCCGACATCACCGCCTTCAGGAAGGTGACACCCGCTTTGAAAATCTTGACGCCGTATCGCTCGATGATCGACGCAAAACGCCCCGCACTCGGAAACACCGGCGCGCCTTCCGCAAGCACCGACGTCACTCGTGTAGTGAGCGCCGCAGAGATCATGTAGCTCTGCCCGGTGATCCACCCCGGATCGGCGACCACATACATCACATCACCGGGACGCGCGTCGAACGACACCCGCATCGTATTGGCAATGCCGGCGACATAGCCACCATGAACGTGCACAACGCCCTTGGGCTTGCCGGTCGAGCCAGAGGTGTAGATGAAGAAGAGCGGGAACTCTGCGTCCACAGGCACGGGTGATGTGGACGCCCAGACGGCTCGCACGCACGTGGGGTCATCGAGTGCGAGAAGTGCCTCGATCGTTGAGACGCCAATGCCTGACGCACGCGCGGCAGCGAGCAACTCCACGTCGGCTTGCGCGAGCAAATCGTGCGCCCACACGTCACGCCCTTCGCGCCAAGGCACATCCGCCTGCCCCGTGTGACGCACCACCACCACACGTTCCACGCGACTGTGCACCGCCACTAGCGCCCGCGCCAGCGTGGTCCGCGCTCGGCTCGCCGCTGATGCATCGAGGGCACCGGACTCCGTGAGCGCTGCAAGCGCACGACCGATACCGCGCATGACGTCGCTGCGTTCGACGGTGATTTCGCCTGCAATCGCGCGTGACGCTTCATCCACAAGTCGCACGGAGTCGGCGTCGGTCAAGCCCAGCGTGCTGACAGCTGTCCGCACTGCTTCGACAGCGTGCTCAGCCGCGACATAGCGGTCCAGCGCCGGATCAGTGTACGCCGCCTTGAAAGGAATCACCTGTGCGTTGCGATATCCACCGTCGGCGGTGATGACCACGCGCGCGCCAGCATCGTAGACACGATCAGCCAGCGTCTTGTCCGAGAAGCCGCCGAACACCGGCGTATAAACGATCCCGAGACGCTTCGCCGCCTCCGTCCACGCAATCTGCTCCGGGATATTCGGCAGATTGAGCGCGATCCGATCACCCGTCTTGAGACCAAGCTGACGCAATGCGATCGCGCAGCGCGCTACATCGACGAGCAGCTGTTTGCGTGTGTACGAAGACGCGACCACCGGCCCACCTCGACCGCTGTCGCGAGACTGATCCCACCGATCGCCCTCAACGAGAAACGCCGCTTCGTCACCAAAGCCGGCCAGCACATGACGATCGACTTCGTTGAAGCACGCATTAGTCAGTGCGCCGGCAAACCAGCGATAAAAGGGGGCGTGGTCATCGTCGAATGCGCGCGACCAAGGTCTGTATGCCGGGGGATACACACCCGCGACCGCAGCCCCGCTCGTTGCATCAAACCCGCCCCAGCTACCGTCGTCGCCAAGTGTGATCCACACGTTGGCCGCACGGTCAAACCAGTGAATCTCCCGCGCGGCAATATCGCCATGGAATGCGCCGGGATCGCGGTGCGCCTCACCACGCAGGCGCGTCCAATCGGCGCGTGTGCGAATACCATTGTACTCCGCCGCCTTTTGCGGGACGGAAGGTGCAGTCATGACGACTCTCGAGCGCACGAGGAGAGCCACGAAACACTTGCTCCGCCAGCGCAGGCGCCAGCGGAGGAGACGAAAGACAAGTTGTCGTGGCAGTAGTATCTATAAGACAGCCGCTAACTGGCGGCGGAAACACTCGTGTTTACGTCAGCGTGCGGAGGATGGTTCCCGCGAGCGCTGCGTCGTCCATGTCCTCATCCCAGCCAGGCTGCATGAGCGCGATGACACGCTCCGCGCCAGAGTTGCATTCGATCGCGACGGTTTCAGCGCCAACAGCCGCAGCGGCGACCCGATGGTCGGCCGGCACCTCCGGCAATTCGAGGCAGATCCACATCACGCCACGCGCATCACGAACGGTCCGCATCGCGTCTTCCTGAAAAAAGTACCCGGAGCGGGGATCGAACCCGCACGACCTTACGGTCACGAGATTTTAAGTCTCGAGCGTCTGCCAGTTTCGCCATCCGGGTAACGTCGGTCCCGGAAATGCCATCGGGAGCGTTTATGCGCTCCCGATGCCCCGCGTTGACACTTGGTCCCGCTGAACTCAAAACACTGTGCTGGCGCCGCAACAACCGCTACGAAGCGGGAAACGGGACTCGAACCCGCGACCCCAACCTTGGCAAGGTTGTGCTCTACCAACTGAGCTATTCCCGCGAACCGTGAAACTATCCCAGCCCCACAAAGACGACAAGCGGCGCACCTGTCACGCCGACGGTATTCTGCGAGCTGCGTGTGGTCGCGACGCTGTTCGATCTACCCGCGCAGGCCGAGTGCGTGTGCCGCGTACCAAAGTGTGTGCGCCAGCAGGCCGGCGAGCGCCGCATCGCCGCCGTTGCGGATTGCCCGACCGGTCTCGTCCACGAATTCTGCGGCCACCCCATTGTCGAGTGGCGCCCGCCGCAGCCATGCCAGGACTTCCTGTGCGTCGGGGCCGAGTAGTCGCGCCAGTTGCGGCAAGAGCGCGCCCGTATCGGCCGCAACAGCTCGCACCGATCGCCGATATAACGAGTCGTCGCGATCAAGCGCTTCATACAAGGGCAACCAGAGCAACGAGCCAACCGGATCATCCTCGAGCGAGGCGCCACCGACGAGATCGATTGCAGAAGCCAGGCGGGCCTTGCCACCGCGATCGACCGCAAAGTGACGACGCAACGCGGCGCGGACAGCGGCCGGGTCTTCGACCGCGTTCGCGGCCTCTTCATCGAGCGTCCGCTTGAAGACATCGAGCGCCAGCGCGACAACCGCGTTCCCGTGCAAGGTGAACGGCATCGGCGCAGGCGATCCCGACGGCATTACCTCCGTCGAATACAACGGAATGCGTTCATCGCGGCGGGCAGCGATATCGTCCGACGCGAGGTAAAGCGTGTCCGCAACAACGGGTTCTTCGACAATCTGCTCATCGTTGGAATCGCGGATGTAGCGGTCAGTCGCAATCGCAAACGCTGCTGGCCCTTCAATCGTAAAGCCAGGCTGAAACAGAGTACCATCGAGGTAATGCACTCCCTGCCCCGGCGCATAACCGTGCAGTTCGCAGGCGCGCACCAGCAACTCGCGCGCGAGCCCGGTGTCGGCCAACTGCACGGCAGGCAATGTCCACATGAGCGCTTCCCAATCGCGCACGGTACATCCCGCTGAATGCCATGGTGCCCGAGAGCGCACGAGATAATAGTGCGCATCGTCGAGCGCCCGACCTACACCATAGAAGTACGCGAACAACAGGTTGCGATTCACCAGACGATCCATGCCATCGCTGCCCGTCGACTGCTCCATCGTCGAGAGCGCTTCGCGGGTTGCCGTCAACAGTGCCCGCCAGCCACGGCGCCGAAGGACCGCGACCGTTGCCTGTGCGCCATCACGCTCGGGCCCAACGGCCATATAGAAAGCCACCTGCACCGACCCATTCGCAGGGGCGATGACATCGCGACGAATCGCAAATGGACGCGGCTCACGCGACGGAGCACTCGGCGCTTCAAGACGCGCCGGCCCGTCGCTGCCGATTGCGAGCGCTGCGAGTCCCGGAATCGCTGCGCCCTCAAGCAGCAGCACTTCGTCAGGGCCAACACTCACCAGATGATCGTCGTCGAATGGCCGCGGGGTGCGCACGCGCTGCTGTCGATGGCCAAGCGTCCCCTCAAGCGCGATTTCAAGTGTGGCGTCCTTGCTACCGCGATTCTCCACCGCCAGCGTGTACACCGCCCCAGCCATGTCCGCATCGCGGCCGTAGGGCGCAAAAACTGTCCCGCGTACCACGAGCTCGCCGACCGTGCACGTAAATGTTGGGAGCCAACCAACAGCCTGTTCCCAGGCAATTCCCTCCGCCGCAAGCGTGATCACCTCGCCATTCACGCGGAGCACCGGCCCACAAAGCGGTGTCCCCGCGGCACTCTCGAAGCCGGCTGCGCCAGCGAACTCGATTGCCGCGCGCGCACCGCGGTGCAGCACGCCGACGGCATGGATCGCGCCGTCCGCCGGGTTGATGCAAGGAAGCGTGAGCCAGTGATTGCCAGTAAGCTGCCACGGAACGGACGGAATCTGCACAGGTATTCGAGACAGGTATTTGTGAGTGAGACCCAGGGAGCTTCGTTGACGCCCCCACAACCGAAGGCTAATCTAGCCGGTTCGCTCCGCCTCGGCCCCTAACTCAGCGCATGGCTTCATTCCCCGTACCCCGTCGGCGTGTCTCCTTGCGGTTGCGGCGCCTCACCGGCGCTGCGTCGCTTCTCGCAATTGCGATGCTCGCTACACTCGCGATGCCGAACTTCGTCGCGGCGCAGGCGGTGGCTGGAGTAGGAGACGACGCCGTGCCGCTCCCCCCAAAGGCGTATCGCTTTCGGATCGGCGGCATTTGGAACGACTACACATCTGTGTATGCCCTCGACGCCAATGGTTCCCTCAAATCGCGCGCGCTGCTGGCCCCTCTGAACACGGCCAGTCTGGGCACGCGTGCGTTTCCGCAACTGTCGGCAGCCGAACTCGCGATTCGTACCCTGACGTCAAGCGCGAACTACGCGCTTTCTCTCGGGACTTTCGAAGCAATCGGCGATGTCCGTCAGAGTACAGTTCCACTCGCGCTCGATGTCGGCATCACACGTCGCATTTCGGTGGGCATCGCGGTTCCGTATGTGGAATCCCGGAACCGATCGCAGCTCGTGCTCAATCGCAATGGAACGAGTGCGAACGTCGGACAGAATCCTGCCTCGTCGACAACGTTCGGCGCTGCGGCACGAACAACGAACGGTTCGCTCCTTCGTCAGCTTGCGCTCGCACGCACGCAGCTCACGGCCGAGATCACGCGCTGTGCTGATCCATCGGCGCCCAACTGCTCAGCCATTCGCGCGAACCCTGCTGCTGCCCAGGCATTGCTGCAACAGGCTCTCGGCGCTCAAACTGCAATCGCTACCGTCTACGGCGACAGTCTTCGGGCCGCGTCACCAGTTGTGCCGATCACCGGCTCGGCGAGCAACACCGCGATCGTCGCAACAATCAGCTCTATTCGCTCGGCGTTTCAGGGATTCGGGGTAACGAGCATCGCACCGACAATTGCGCCGGCCGCGGCAACCATCGCGTACGGCCCCGGTAGCCTCGGAGCGATCGCGGCCGATAGCGCGTTCGGCTTGCTCTACAACGCCGTTGGTGGCACGCGCCGGGCCGGCATCGGGGACATCGATCTCACGGTCACCGCGCTCTGGCACGACACGTTTGCTGCAGACCAAAAGCGTCGACTGAACAACATTGGTCGCGCTTGGCGCAGCACGCTCACTGCGGGGTTTCGCTTTGGTTCTGCCGGCGCCGATCGTGTTGAAGATCCGCTCGACGTGCCTATTGGTGACGGAGCGAGCGCACTGCTAGTGCGAAGCACCACCGATTTCATCGCCAATCGGTTCTTCTGGATGAGCGGCACGCTTCGCGTCGTGAAGCCCTTTTCCGACAACGTCGCCGTTCCGCTTCCGCGGCTCACCGACTCTACCATCTTCAATGCCTTCACTGTCGGCGCCGCTCAGCGGTCGCTCGGGTCGCGCGTGGAGATCGAGATTGCGCCACGAGTCAACCTTGGTCAGTTCTTCGGCATCTCGGGTGCCTATCTGATGCGTCGTGTTGGCGAGTCTGAATTGCGACCGCAAGGCAACTTCGGCGTCGTCGATTGCGCGATCGCCGCGAACTGCCCACCCATTGTCGCGCAGACCGCTCCAGCGACCACGGTCCAGGCGCTGTCGATCGGCGCGTCCTTCTCGTCGCTCGCGAGCTACGTGCGCGGCGGCGCAAAATGGCCGCTTGAATTGCTCTTCTCGCATACCGCACCCATCAGCGCGTCGGGCGGACTCCAGCCGATCTTTTCGACCGACCGTCTCGAGCTCCGGATCTACCGCAAGTTTCCGCGGCGCTGAGTCTTCGCCGCAACTGGCGCCGTGTCCTCGGCGCCACCACGCTCCAGCAGTTCTCGTGCGTGCGCGCGACTCACTTCGCGGTCGGCGTCGCCACCAAGCATCCGCGCAATTTCCATCACGCGTGCTTCGTCTGCGACCACGGCGGTATCGGCCGTGGTAACCGTGCCCACCGCGCCCTTTCGCACGACGACGTGGTGATGCGCACGTGCAGCGATCTGCGCGAGGTGCGAGATGGCAAGCACCTGATGGTGACCGGCCACCCGCCGCATCAGCGCACCCACCTGCCACGCGACGGCGCCGCCAACACCGGCATCGACTTCATCAAAGACGAGCGTCGGAACCTGCTGCAAGCGCGCAAGCACGGTGCTCAAAGCCAGCATTACGCGCGCGAGTTCGCCGCCCGACGCGATCCGGGCAAGTGGACGCGCATCGCTCCCCGCGTTGAGTGACGCGATAAAGAGCACCTGCTCTCCGCCCGCAGACCCAGTCTCGTCGAGCGGCGACAGCGAGACGACAAACCTCCCATCGGGCATCCCCAGTTCAGGGAGCAGCGCGGAAACCGAGGCCGAGAGTCGCTGTGCGCCAGATTGCCGAAGCCGCGTGAGTTCGCTCGCGGCCTCGGCGAGCTCGCCTTCGACGGTGGCGCGCGACGCGGCGATTGCGCGAAGGTCGAGCGAACCACCGTCGACAAGATCCAACTCATCGCGCGACGCACGTCCCATCGCCTGCGCTTCTTCGAGCGTGGGGCCGTACTTCCGCATGAGTGAGTGAAGCAGATCGCGGCGCGCCTCCAGTTTGCGCAGGCGCGCTGGATCGCTCTGGACGCCCTCGGCGTACTCCTGTAGCTCACGCGCGAGCTCATCGAGCGCATAGACTGCGCCGTCGAACGCGCTCTGCCAGCGTTCAGCATTCGGGTCGATGCGGGCGAGCGCCAGCAGTGAACGACGCACGGACGCGAGTCGTGAAAGCGCGGCATCGTTGTCGCCACTGATGGCCTCAGACGCCTGTCCGGCGAGGGATTGCAACTCCTCGGCGTGTGCGAGTCGGCGAAGGTCGCTTTCGAGGACCTCTTCCTCTCCGGTGACCAGCGCGGCGTCTTCGATTTCGCGAACCACAAAACGCAAATAGTCGGCGCGCCGTTCGGCGTCCTGACGCCGACGTTCGAGTTCGCGCTCGCGGACTCGTAGTGCGCTGAGACGTTCGTATGCTTCACTCACACGCTTGCGTACAGTCTGTGCGCCAACGAACGCGTCGAGAAGCTCGCGCTGATGTTCAGCGTCGATCAGCTGACGGGAGTCGTGTTGCCCATGCACACTCACCAGTTGCGCACCGACCTCGGCGAGCATGGACGCCGTCACGGGCGAGCCATTGATCCACGCGCGCGAACGACCATTCGCACCGATCTCGCGCTTGAGCACGAGCATGTCATCGTCGGCATCGATTCCACGGTCATCGAGCAGCGCCCGCAGTGTTGTCAATTTCGACGCGTCGAACACGCCTTCAACAGTCGCCTTGTCTGCACCGGCACGCACTCGATCGGCTGCGGCACGTTCGCCGAGGAGCATGGCCAAGCTGCCGACGATGAGCGACTTCCCAGCACCGGTCTCTCCGCTGAGGACATTCAAACCCGCGGCCAGCGGCAACGTCACTGCGTCAATAACAGCGACGTTGCGGATGCGAAGTTCAGCGAGCATAGGTCACCCGCCCGGTGCGTGTGAAATCAGGTAGTTTGGCCGTCGCGCTCTGAGAGGCCACCCCACCCCAATTTGCGACGCAGGCGGGTGAAAAAGGTGGTGCCAGGAAATCGCACGATGCGAACCGATGAAGCAGCGCGGCGGAGCACCAGCGCTTCACCGCTGGTGAAGGTAGTACCAAATTGTCCCTCGATCGTCACCAGAAGTTCGGCCGGACCATCATCGACGCGCACCATCGCCTCGAGCGACGGCGGCAGTACCAGCGGGCGCATGGCCAATGTGTGCGGCGAAACCGGCGTGAGCACGATACTCTCGACCGTTGGCACCACGATGGGGCCACCCGCGGAAAGGGAGTATCCGGTCGAGCCAGTTGGCGTCGAGATTATCAAGCCGTCTGCGGAATACGACCCAATCGGCTCGTCGTCGACGTACACAGAGAATCGCACCACGCGTGCGAAACCACCCTTGTGCAACACGACATCGTTCAACGAGAGCCACTGCGCTCGCTCTACGCCGTTCCGGTCGAGTGTCGATGACGAGAGTGCCATGCGTGCTTCAGGTTCGAAATCGCCGCGCGCGAAGCGTCGAACGCCTTCTTCAAAATCTTCGCCGCTGCAGCTTGTGAGAAATCCGAGTCTGCCGAGGTTGATGCCAAGGATCGGGACTTCGACGCCATTCAGGAATCGCGCGCCCCTGAGCAGTGTTCCGTCGCCGCCGAGCGTGAGTAGCGCGTCGACTTGCTCGGGGTCTTCAAGCCGCTCGCCCTCTTCGGCGATCTCCCACAATTCTTCCTCGAACGCGAGTTGCAGGCCGAGTTCTGGTGCGATGTCGAGCAGAGTTCCAAGGATCGCCGGTAGTCCGACGTAGCCACGATGTCCGACGACGCCGACTCGCACTAGCCCGCCATCGCTTCAGACTCGTGCAACGCGCGCACGCGATCAGCAATGCCGACGGCATCGAGTCCCAGCGACGCCAACTGCTTCCCACGCGACGCCGAGTAGACAATGCGGTCCGGTACGCCGTGCGTTGCGAAACGCACCGTTGGCGCGAGCCGCTGAATGATGGCGCTCATGTAGGCGCCGAATCCGTTCACGACCGTTCCTTCCTCGATGGTCAAGACGTGCGTGTGGTCCGCAAGCACGGCGTTGAGCGTCACCTCATCGTATGGCTTGAGGTAACGGCAATTGACGACCGTGACGTCGAGCCCTTCCGCGGCGAGTGCCTCGGCGGCGGCGAGCGCTGTGTTCACCATCGTGCCCACGGCGAGGATCGCAAACTCACGACCGCGCCGCAGTACTTCCCACGTTGCAAAGGGCGTTGCCGGAATTTTTGCCATGTCTGCGGCCGTGTCCGGTGCGGCATCGCGCGGATAGCGCATCGAGAACGGACCCGCCGTGTGTTCAACACCGGCGCGCAACAGCCCGAGCATCTCGGCCGAATCCTTCGGCGCCGTGACGACCATGCCGGGCACGGCGAGCATGTACGCAATGTCGTACATCCCCATATGCGTCTCACCGTCTTCGCCGACCAGCCCGGCGCGATCCATCGCAAACACGACCGGCAAATGCTGGAGCGCGCAATCGTGAATGATGTTGTCGTAGCCGCGCTGCAGGAACGTCGAGTAGATCACACACACAGGACGTAGGCCCCGCGTGGCCAAGCCTGCCGCAAAGGTGACCGCATGTCCTTCGGCGATGCCGACATCGAAGAACCGTTCCGGATACGCCTTCGCGAATCCGCCGGTCCCAGTCCCACTCGGCATTGCCGCAGTGATCACCACCATGTCCTTCCGCTCGGCCCCGAGGTCGGCGAGTCCCTTGCCAAAGACCGCGGTGTACCCCGGGTTCGCCGTCGACACCTTGAGCTGCTTTCCCGTTGCGGGATCATGCCCCGGTGGAAGCGCGTGCCACTTCTCGCCACTCTCGCCGGCCGGGAATCCTTTCCCCTTCTGCGTGATGACATGCACGAGACGCGGCGTGTTCATGTCGCGCACCGCCGTGAACGTCTCGATCAACGCGTCGAGGTCGTGGCCATCGATGGGGCCGAAGTACCGGAAGCCCAATTCCTCGAACAACACGCCCGGCGTGAGGAACGACTTCACGCTCTCTTCCCACTTTCGCAGCAGCGTACTTGCACCCTTGAACGGAGCCGGTGCGTTGTCGACGATCTCGCCGATCTTCGAACGCAGGCGATTGTACAGCGGATTGCGCTGAATGGACGTGAGATACTTATGCATCGCGCCAACATTGGGCGCGATCGACATCTCGTTGTCGTTCAGCACGACAATCATGTCGCGCTCGGAGTGACCGGCGTTGTTCAGTCCCTCGTAGGCGAGTCCGCACGAGAGCGCGCCGTCACCAAGAATCGCAGCGACTTTGAACTGTTCACCAAGGACATCGCGACCCGCGGCCATCCCAAGCGCCGCTGAAATCGCCGTCGCCGCGTGACCGGCGCCAAAGGTGTCATAGACGCTTTCGCTGCGCTTGAGAAAGCCGGAGAGCCCGCTTTCCTGACGCAACGTCTCCAACCGATCATTGCGACCGGTCAGCAGCTTGTGCGGGTACGCCTGATGGCCGACATCCCAGACGATCTGGTCTTGCGGCGTGTCGAATACGGCATGCATTGCGATCGTCAGCTCGATAACGCCGAGTCCCGCGCCGATGTGTCCACCGGTTCGCGAGCACACATCGATGAGACGCGCACGCATCTCGTCAGCGAGCACTTTGAGCTCGTCACGTGTGAGGCGGCGAACGTCTGCCGGGGACTGGATGCCTTCGAGAATGGCCATGATCTGTCGGATGTGGCGACGCGGTCGATTGACCGTGCCGGATGGAAAGGCGCTGGTGAACTACCGTGTGACTGCTGCTTACGAGCGACGCTCGACGATAAAGCGCGCAAGCTGTTCAAGGGTCGGCGTCAGCAGATCTTCGTCCGCCAGCGCCGCACACCCTTCCTCCACCAACGCGACTGCACGCTCGATCGCTCCCTCGACTCCAAGCAGCGCGGGATAGGTGCTCTTATGTAGCGCCAAATCCCGCCCCGCCGTCTTCCCCAATTGATCCGTCGTCGCGGTCACGTCCAGTACGTCATCGGCGATTTGAAACGCCAACCCAATCGCTTCCCCGTAGCATGCCAACGCTGCGCGCCGCGCTTCCGTCGCCATCGCTGCCCGCGCTCCCACCGAAACCGACGCCGTGATCAGCGCGCCGGTCTTGAGGCGATGGACACGCTCCAGCGCGGTGAGCGATAGATGCACCCCCTCCGCTTCGAGATCGAGTAGCTGCCCCCCGATCATGCCGCCGCCACCGGACGCAGCCATCAGGTCGCGCACAATATCGCCGGCCACCGCATCAGAGAGCCCAAGCGCCTTCGCCGCATGCCACCCGCTCCGCGCCGCGAGCGGCACCATCGCCAACCCGGCAGCCGTGGCGATCGGCACACCGTACACGCGATGCACCGTGGGCCGCCCTCGGCGCACGTCGTCATCGTCCATGCACGGCAGGTCGTCGTGAACGAGCGAGTACGCGTGCACAACCTCGACCGATGCGGCTAGGTCACGCGCATCGCCAGTGCCACCGCACGCGCGATATGCTTCGAGCAGAAGAATAGCCCGCAACCGCTTTCCTTCGCCAAGCAACGAGTAGCGGATGGCTTCAGCGATGAGCGGTGAAATATCCCCCAACCAACGCGCGCAGAATCCGTCCAGCGACTGCTGCACTGCCGCGCGTTCGTTCGCAAACGATGGTGGCGAGGACATCGACGCGGTCTCCGTTTCAGTTACAGGCACGGCGCGATCACCGACCGAGTTCGACGACAGAGAACGATCCATCGGCAGCTTCGACAAGTTGTTGAACCCGCGCGTCCACTTGCTGCAGAGAAGTGCTCGCGCTGCGCAGATGCACGATTCCTTCCTCGAACATCGCCAGAGCGCGATCGAGGTCGACATCGTTGCGTTCCAGTTCGCGCACTATCTCTTCGAGACGGACCAAGGTCTGCTCGAACGTCATTCAGACTCCGTTCGTGGATACGTGGGCACACCTTCGGGCAACGGGCGAGTCGCGCCAGCTTCGGCGCGCAGGATCCCGTCTCGAAGCCAGAGATCGAAGAGCATTCCCGGCTCGAACTGCCCGTACCCGCTCAAAGTAGCTCCTGAGGGCGTCCGCGCCACCGCAAAACCGCGCGCCAACGTCGCGAGCGGGGACAGGGCGTCGAGTCGCCCCGCCAACGACTCAAGGCGGGCACGACGCCGTTCAATCACCCGCACTCCCGCCAAGGAGAGACGCTTTTGGACTTGTCCAAGGGAGGCCACGGCGCGGTCTTCGCGTCGCTTACCGGCAGCAGCGAGACGCTTCGCGAGGGTATCGACGCGCGCAATCGTCTCGCGACGTGACGGTACGGCCAACTCCGCGGCGGCCGACGGGGTCGCGGCGCGCACATCCGCCACCAGATCGCAGATCGTAATGTCGACTTCGTGACCGATGGCGGAGATGGTCGGAATCGGACAGGCAGCCAGTGCGCGGGCGACCCCTTCATCGTTGAACGCCCAGAGATCTTCCCGCGCACCGCCCCCGCGCCCGATGATGAGCAAGTCGGCGTCGTGCCAACGCGCCACCTGCCCCAATGCCGCGATCAGGGACTCCGGCGCCCCCTCACCCTGCACCTTGGCCGGCACGATTACGATCTCCACTTCCGCGCTCCGCGCACGCGCGACCGTGATGATGTCGTGCATCGCGGCCCCGTCCGGGCTCGTGATGACGGCAATGCGACGAGGGAACGACGGCAGCGCGCGCTTGCGCCCGGCATCGAGCAGACCGTCTTTCTCCAGACGCAGACGGGTCAGTTCAAGCGCCTTGCGCCATAGCCCGTCGCCTTCCGCTTCAATGGCCTTCACCGAGAACTGGAGATCGCCGCGCACCGGCCACACGGTCATCTGACCAAGCGCCAACACCTGCATGCCATCATCCGGCGGCGCTGGAATACGTCGCTGTTGCGAGCTCCAGACCACGCACTTCACCTGGGCTTCCGCATCCCGGAGCGCGAAGTACCAATGCCCGTTTCGATGCGCCTTGAAGTCGGTGACTTCGCCGCGGACCCAGAGCGGTGGAAACGCGCCCTCGATCAAATCCTTGGCCGCCGTCGTCAGAGTGTGCACGGCAATCGCCGCCTCGGGGGTAGTCCCCGGCGCGGCGTCAGACTCCGGCGGCCCATAGCTGCTGGTACGGCGTCCGGCCACGGTGGATCAGCCTGGTGCGCGCTGCGACGACGCCTGTGGCGCCAGCGCCTGGTGCGTGAGCGCCTGGTGCGCGAGCGCCTGGTGCGCCGCGCGGACCGTGTTCTTGAGTAGCATCGCGATCGTCATCGGGCCAACGCCGCCCGGCACCGGCGTGATCTTTGAGGCCACTTCGCACGCGCTTTCGAAATGCACGTCGCCGCACAGTCGGGTTCCCTTCGCACGCGTCGCATCTGGAACGTGATTCATCCCGACATCGATCACCACGGCGCCCGGCTTGATCATATCCCCCGTGATCATCTCTGGACGACCAATCGCAGCAATGAGAATGTCGGCGCGCGACGTGTGGGCACGCAGATCGAGTGTCCGACTGTGGCAGACCGTGACCGTCGCATCAGCGCCAGCGCGCCCCTGCACCAGCAATGCCGCCATCGGTTTGCCGACGATGTTGCTGCGCCCGACGATCACCGCTTCGGCACCGCGCGTGACCACACCGCTGCGCACAAGCAGCTCGACAATACCCGCCGGCGTACACGAGACGAATCCATCGGTGTGTCCGATCAGCAGCTTGCCGACGTTGACCGGATGAAAACCGTCGACGTCCTTCTCCGGCAGAATCGTCCGTATCACCACATCGGGATCGATCTGCTTGGGCAACGGCATCTGCACAAGAATACCGTGCACCGCACCGTCGGTGTTCAGTCGCTCGACGAGCGCGAGCAACTCCGCCTGCGATGTTGATGCGGGCAATCGGATCGTTTCACCCGCCATCCCGGCAGCGCGAGACGCCTTCTCCTTCGCACCGACATAGGTGGCGCTCGCGGCGTCATCACCAACGAGAACAACCGTGAGCCCGGGCAACACACCGCGCGCAGTCAGCAACGCCGTATCGCGGGCCACCTCCGCCCGAATTGCTTCCGCGATCGCTTTCCCGTCAATCACCTCAGCGCGCAAAGTCCACCGCCCGACTCTCGCGAATGACGACGACTTTGATCTGCCCGGGGTACTGCAACTCCGACTCGATGCGACGCGCGATTTCTTCGGACAGCGCCGTCATGCGCGCATCGTCCACCTGCTCGGGCGTGACGACAACGCGCACTTCCCGGCCGGCCTGAATCGCAAACACCCGCTCAACCCCGCGATAGCTCGACGCAATCTTCTCGAGCCCCTCAAGACGCTTCACGTACGTCTCAAAGGCCTCCCGACGCGCACCGGGGCGCGAACCGGAAATACTGTCCGCCGCCTGCACGAGTACCGACACTTCACTTTCATGCGGCACATCGTCATGGTGCGCGGCGATGCAGTTCACGACCAGCGGATTTTCACCATACTTGGTCGCGACTTCGACACCCAGCTGAACGTGCGTCCCTTCGTGCTCGTGTGTGAGGACCTTGCCAACATCGTGAAGCAACGCGCCCCGTTTTGCCAATGCGACATCGAGTCCGAGTTCCGCGGCCATCATCCCGGCGAGCCACGCAACTTCCTTGGAATGGTTGAGGATGTTTTGCCCGTAGCTCGTGCGCCAGCGCATGCGGCCAATGAGCTTGATGAGCTCCGGATGCAGTCCCGCCACACCGACTTCGTACGCCGCCTGCTCACCGGTCTCGACGATCGCGACCTCGACTTCCACTCTCGCCTTGGCCACCACTTCTTCGATACGGCCCGGATGGATGCGTCCATCGCTCACCAGCTTCTCGAGCGCCAACCGTGCGGTCTCGCGACGCACCGGATCGAAGCAGGACACGACCACGGTATCCGGCGTATCGTCGATGATGACGTCCACACCAGTCGCAAGCTCAAAGGCGCGGATATTCCGCCCCTCACGCCCAATGATGCGCCCTTTCATTTCATCGTTCGGCAACGACACCGCCGAAACGGTCGTCTCAGCCGTGGTTTCGGCCGCCACACGCTGAACGGCAAGCGCCACAATCTTCTTCGCTTCGCGCTCGGCGTTTCGCTTGGCACTCTCGCGAATCTCACGCAAGCGGCTCGACGCATCAGCGAGCGCAGAGTCTTCCAGGCGGCGCATCAGCTCGGCTTTGGCCGCTTCCGCAGTTAGCCCAGCGACAAGCTCCAACCGACGGCGTTCATCGTCGACCAGTTTTTCCAGCTCCTGCTCACGCTGCCCCGAACGCGCCTCGCGCTTGCCGATCTCGCCCGAGCGACGCTGCATGTCCTGCTCACGGGTCTCGAGCGATTCACGGGCGCGATCCAACTGCCCTTCGCGATCGAGCACACGCTTCTCTTCACGCTCCACATCAACGCGGCGGGCGCGCACTTCCTGCTCGATCGTTTCACGAAGTAGAAGGACTTCCTCCTTACCGGAGACGACCGCGCCCTTGCGCAGGGTCTCCGCTTCGCGTCGCGCTTCATCAAAAATGCGCGCCGCCGTCTCTTCTGCCGTCGATTTCGCGCGTTGCTGCTTTTCGAGCTCTGCCTTTCGTTCCGATCGCTGCCCGGCGCCATGCGCCACGACAGCCGAGACGACAGCCGAGATCAGTCCCAGGGCGCCTATCAGCGCGGGGAGAAAATCAACCATCGGGATCTATGCTCCACCGCGGCCGGCGCGGATTCGGTGTCCGAATCATCAGATAGCGCAACCAATACCCGCGACTCACCTGAAATGGAGCGGTGATCCACGGGCTTGGCACACACTGCGCCTTGTCACGGGAACGTATGGAAATGCTTGCCACGCCGCAACCTGCGTGGTCTCACCAGCCGCGCAACGTCAGCCCGTCGTGCTTTCGTCGCCGCGCTTGGCGGGGGGTAGTAACGGACGGATGTCAGACGCGAGCTGCTTCAGCTCGCCCGTGAGTGCCGCCAACGCCGAACGCTCCTGGAACAGCTCGTCGGTGATCTGAAGTGCGGCCAGGATGGCGGCCTTGTGGGTCTCAATCGTCGCACCAGCCGCCAGGATCGCTCGGATAGTCCGATCCACGTGGTCCGCCACGCCCTGCGTGTGCTGTGGCGAAGCCTCCGTCCGAAGCGTGTACTCCTCGCCCACGATCTTCACGCGTACCACGCTTTTGCTCTCCATCATCCCGTCCATCATTCCATCCAAGGGTGCGTCTCCGCCGCCTTTCACTTCTCGGCACCCTGACCAAGCTGTTGGCGCAGGAAGCGCACGCGATCAACCAACTGCGTGGTGCGCCCGCGTGCCTCAACCAACAGCGTGCGCAGCTCCTCGTTCTCGCGGGCCAGCTGCGAGTCCGGTACGGCGCCGCTCGCGGCCGGAGCGGAGGCCGCCTCCACCGCGACAACCATCGGCGCTACCGCCGCGGCGGCGGCCGCCGCCGCTGAGGACATCGAAGCATGCGTTTCCGCTTCGTCGGCAATCGCTCGGGCCTGGGCTGCTTCCGACTCGGCCCGCTGTGCCGCGTCCTTCCACCGCACCACTTCTGACTCGGCCGTCGCCAACGCCGAGTTTGCGCCCATCACCAAGGCCTCCAATTCGCGCGAACGCGCTTCGGCGGCCATCGCACGACGGCGATAGCCAGCCAGTTGGTCGCTCAGGTTGCGGACCAACGTGTCGAGTTCGCGAAACGCGGCGACTTCAGGACGCACGAGGTCTGATCCCCAATTCCTTTTCGAGAGCCTCGAGCAGCCGTGCACGACGCCCTTCGATTTCCTTCTCACGCAGCGTGTGTTCCGGGTGACGGAACGTCAGCCGCCACGCCAGACTACGATAGCCCGGGGAGACATCGCCGCCGCGGAACTCATCAAAGAGCGACACGCCTTCCAGTAGTTCGCCACCGGCCTTCCGCAGCGTCGCTTCGACCGTCTCAGCCGCCGTGCCATCCGGTACCAGCAGCGCGAGATCGAATTCGGCCGCAGGCTGGACAGGCAGCGGACGAAAGCGAATGCCGGCCGTCGGTGGCGATGCTCTATCGATGGTGGTCAAGTGCGCCGCGCATCCTGCCGGCGCAATGTCCGCCGACGGCATCACTCCCAACGTGAGTTCGACACCAAACGCCTCAGCTGCCCACACCGGCCGGTCAAGATCCACGCGAACAACGTGTCCGACGGCGCCGGTCCCTTCGCGATAGATCGTCCAGAGCGCACCATCAGTACCGGGACGCAATCCCACTTCGCCGTCGCCAAACGCAATCGTCGCGACGCGTTCGGCGAGCGCCTTGATGTCCCACACATCGAATGCGGGCGGCTGCGGCTCGGTGAAATGTGCCGGACGACGCGCCCCCATGATCAGCGCTGCAACGCGCACTTCTTCGCGCGGCAAGCGATCGCCAGACGGAACGAACGCATTCCCAACCTCGAACAAGCGAACGTTCCCCTGCATGCGCGACAGGTTGTACTCTGCGCGACGCGCCAACGTGTCGAGCAGCGAGGCGCGCAGGTACGGTTCATCGTCCGCGAGCGGGTTCAGGACGCGGGGCGATTGCTCATCACCGGTCGACGTGAACGGCATCGGTCGCGTCTCCGAAAGCCCGAGTGCGACGAGCGTATCGCGCACCCGACGACCCGCGAGATGCAGCGGGTGATCAGGCGCCGAACCGGGACGGAACGGACGCAGCTCATCGGGGAGCGAATCGAAACCAACGAGTCGCGCGACTTCTTCGATGAGATCGACTTCCAGGGTGAGGTCATGTCGCCAAGTGGGCGGTACGACCTGCAACGCGTCGGGGCCAACAGTGACAACACAACCAAGCGACTCGAGACGGCGCGCGATTTCACCGGTCTCGACGTCGACGCCAAGCAGTCGGGCGAGACGCTCCGGTCGGAGTGCGATCGCATCGCGCTCCGCCGCCGGAGTGCCGACTGAAAGCATGGTCACCACCGTCCCGCCAGCGACCTGCGCGATCAGCGCGGCGCCAAACAATGCAATCTCTTCGATTGCGCCTGCGTCGATCCCGCGTTCGTAGCGGTAGCTCGCATCGGTATTGAGTCCGATCGCGCGACGCGTGCGACGCACGAAGCGCGCATCGAAGAGCGCAACTTCAAGCAGAATATCCGTCGTGGTGTCGGTGACTTCACTGTCACGTCCACCCATCACGCCAGCAACCGCAACGGGGCGGACACCATCGCAAATGACTGTCGTGCCTTCGGCAAGCGTCCGCGTAACGCCATCGAGTGTCACGAGCGACTCACCAGCGCGAGTGGGGCGCACGACGATCTGCGCCCCCGCGAGCTTCGCGAGATCGAACGCATGCACCGGCTGTCCGAGTCCATGCAGCACGTAGTTCGTGGCATCAACCACATTGCTGATGCTGCGCTGGCCGATGCTTTCGAGCCGCTTCACCAGCCACGCTGGGCTCGGCGCCACCTGCACACCGCGAATTACCACGCCCACGTAATGCGGGCAGTTCACCGCGTCGTCGATGCGAATGCTCACACCATCGTCTGACACTTCGCGATCGCCCCGATGCATCGGTGCGTGCAGCTCAACGTCGGAGAGATCGTGCGACGGAAACGGCTCTTGCGGCACGCCGAGGATGGCGTGCACCTCACGCGCAACGCCACGGTGCGAGAGCAGATCCGGGCGATTGGGCAGCACATCGAGATCGAGTTGCGCGTCCGAGCTTTGCAAGACGGCAAGCAACGGCGTCCCCGGCGCCACGTCGGTTTCAAGCGCGAGAATGCCGTCGTGTTCTTCGCCGAGCCCAAGCTCGCGCGCGGAGCACAGCATGCCGTTTGACGTTTCGCCGCGAATCTTCCGCTTCTCGATCTTGAGGCCGGCGGGCATGAGTGTGCCAGTCCGGGCAAACGGATACTTGGTGCCCACGACAACGTTTGGCGCGCCACAGACCACGTCGAGCAGCGTACCGCTGCCATCATCGACTTTGGTCACCCAGAGGTGATCGGAGTTTGGATGGCGGCCGGCCTCGACGACCTGTGCAACAACAAATGCGGACAGATCGGCACCGACTGCGCGAATACCGTCAAGCGTGACGCAATGGCGACTGAGGAGATCGCCGATCTCGTTGGCCGAACGCGTGTGCGGCGCGAACTCTTTGAGCCACTCGTGCGAAACGATCATCGAGCGAACTGCTCCAGGAAACGAACGTCAGAATCGTAAAGAACGCGGATGTCATGAATGTCGTAACGCGACATGGCGATACGCGCCGGGCCCATGCCGAACGCCCAGCCGGTGTATTTCTCGCTGTCGAGTCCAGCGGCTTCGATCACGTTGGGATGCACCATCCCGCACCCCAGAATCTCAACCCAACGCAACCCCTTGCCGTCATTGAGATCGACTTCGACATCCATCTGCGCGCCTGGCTCGACGAACGGAAAGTACGACGGACCAAAGCGCACGCGACGTGTGGCGCCGTAGAAACGTCGCGCGAACTCTGCGAGCGTGGCTTTCAGGTCGACAAACGAAATGCCTTCGTCGACTGCGAGGCCTTCCAGTTGCATGAACGCGGGCGCGTGGGTGGCGTCGAAGAAATCGCGGCGATACACCTGTCCTGGCGCGAGCACACGCACGGGCGGCGCGTACTGCTGCAGCGTGCGCACCTGCACCGGTGAGGTGTGCGTGCGGAGCAACGTATCGTCGCCGAGATACAAAGTGTCGTGCAACTCCATCGCCGGATGATCGGGCGGGAAGTTCAGCGAGCCAAAGTTGTATCGCTCCGTTTCTGCTTCCGGACCAAGCGCGATGGTAAAGCCCAACTCGCGAAAGATCTCGCAGATCTCGTCGATGACGAGCGTGACGGGATGCAACGAGCCATGCCAGCTTCGACGTGCGGGCATCGTTGCATCGAAGGTCACAATGCCACTCGACGCCGACTGCGCTGCCGCGAACGCATCGAGCGCTTGCTGAATTGCGTTCTTGAGCTCATTGAACGACTTGCCCGCGATCTTCTTGTCGCCGTGTTGCTCCATCTTCGGAATCGCGCCCTGCAGCTCGGCCAGGCGCGCATCCTTCAACGCGTTGAGTTCACCTTTGATGGCGTCGAGGCGCGCGGCGGAATCGGCGGCGGCCATGAACGCGAGCACTTCGGCCTTGAGCGCGTCGATCAGTGCTTGGTATTGAGCGAGTTGCACAGGAGGAGTCGAGAGAAAGACTGGAACTGGGACGGGTTCGGACGAGCCGCGCTGACAGAATACGCGAGGGGCCGACATCCGATGGACGCCGGCCCCACAACATAACGCTAACGAAGCGAACTACGCGGCGACTGTCTTGGCGGCATCGTAGGCCTTGCGGGCCAGTTCGGCGATCGCTGCGAACGCATCCGGCTCTCGCACCGCGAGATCGGCCAGCACCTTGCGGTCGACTTCGATGCCGGCAGCGTGGAGACCGTTGATGAACACGCTGTACGACATGTCGTGCGTGCGCGCGGCGGCGTTGATTCGAATGATCCACAGGCGACGGAAGTCGCGCTTCTTGTTCTTGCGGTCGCGGTAGGCATAGCGCCAGCCGCGCTCGACAGTCTCTTTCGCTGCTTTCCAAAGCTTGCTCCGGCCGCCAAAGGCGCCCTTCGCATGCTTCATGATTTGCTTCTTACGCTTGAGGCGAACGACGTTGGATTTTACGCGAGGCATGGATCGTTCTCCTTAGGCGACGAGAAGGCGCTTGATGCGCTTGATTTCGCCATTCGTGGTCACGATGGTCGGCCGGCGCAGATTGCGCTTCTTCTTCGCGTCCATCTTCGTCAAAATGTGGCTCTTGTACGCTTTCAGGCGCCGCACTTTCCCTGTACCGGTAATGGAAAAACGCTTCTTGGCGCCGCTATGGGTCTTCATCTTGGGCATGACACGCTCACGGCTGCGGTAATCCGCCTGTCTTTCCAGGCGGCCCTTGTTGGATCACGCGCTGATTACTTCGGCGCGAGGATCATCGTCATCGACTTCCCTTCCATGGTCGGTGAACTCTCGATCTTTGCGAGATCGGTCAGTTCGGCTGCCACCCGGTCAACGACCTGCTTCCCAAGCTCGGGATGCGCGATCTGTCGTCCGCGGAACATCAGCGTCACCTTCACCTTGTTCCCTTCTTCGAGGAATCGCCGCGCGTGGCGGGTCTTGGTCTCGAAATCGTGATCGTCAATCCCAGGGCGGTACTTCACTTCCTTGAGATGGATCACATGCTGCTTTTTCTTCGCGATGCGAGCCTGCTTGGCTGCTTCGAACTTGAACTTCCCGTAGTCCATGATACGGACGACGGGCGGCCTTGCGGTGGCCGCGACTTCGACGAGATCCAGCCCCTGCTCAACCGCCTGGGCCAAGGCCACATCGACTTCCATGATGCCGAGCTGACTGCCATCGGCCGCAATCACGCGGACAGGACTGATCCGGATCTGCCGGTTCACCCGTGGCGGACGCTTCGTGGAATCCTGAATACGCCGTGCTCCGTTGGAGAGAAACAGAAAACGCGGACCCGTGAGGAGTCCGCGTCGCAACAGCCACAACTCCGTCTACGCGCGGCGCGCGAAACAAAGAATGCCTGGTCGATGGACTCCTGCAGCACACCTCGGGGAATTGGAACATCCCACTATGAGGGCCGAAGGGTGAGGACGGCGTCGCTGCCGTCCTGCTTGTCGGGTTGTTCGAAAGCCAAGAAACTCGGTTCTCGATGTACAGATACGTCCGGTGTACAACTGCGGACGGACGAGCGAACTGCCTAGGTGCCAAAACCGCTTTTGGGGATCGCGGTTGCAGCCAACAGAACAACGTAGATAGATCGGGCTCGTACGGCAACCCCAAGCGGCACAATCGCTTCCGAAAGGGCCAGTTTCGTCACTCGGGTGTCGCCAGCCGGTAGCCCTTTCCATCGTGCGCCACCCGCCCGAAGCCGTGGTGTGCGTCATGCTCAAACACGAGTAGCCAGTTCTCCGCCAGCGCTTCCGACAAGAGCGCCCTTTTCGACTCGAGTGTCACGAGGGGCTCGACGTCGTAGCCCATGATCCACGGTAGCGGCAAGTGGTGAGCCGTCGGACAGACGTCGCCGAGAAAGCAGCCTGTCTCGCCCTTCGAGGTGAGGATCACGCTTTGATGATGCGGCGTGTGCCCAGGCGTCAGGCGAACGCGAATGCCGGGGAGGATTTCGCGCTCCCCATCAATGAGTTCGAAGCGACCGGCGGCAATGACGGGATCCCAGTTGGGGGGGAAGTAGCTCGCCGACGTCCGCTCGTTCGCGCGCTGCGCATAGGTGAGTTCGCCCCGCTGCACGACGTAGCGCGCATTCGGGAACGTGGCCGCGACGTCGCCCTCGGCCGAACGCGTCGTGTTGCCGCCAGCGTGGTCAAAGTGCAAATGCGTGTTGATCACCAGCGTCACGTCCGCTGGAGTGAACCCCGCTGCGCGGATCCCGTCTTCAAGCGCCGTCGGACCATCGCCAACGGTGTTTTCGATCCCATAAATCTCATGGAACTTTGTCGTCTCTTTGTTCCCCACCCCAGTGTCGATGAGCACCAACTCGCTCTCATGCTCCACGAGCAGGCAGCGCATTCCCATAGGGATGCGATTCCGTTCGTCAGCTGCGATCCGCTTCTCCCAGAGCGGTTTGGGGACGACGCCAAACATCGCGCCGCCGTCGAGCTGTTGGCCGCCGGCCTGAATCGCATGGATACGCCACTCGCCGAGTGTGCGCGGGTCGTGCAACGGAGTGGGAAAGGTCACGCGATATCGTCCTCTCTGACGGGAAGCGGGAATGCACGACGACGGCGGTCAGCGGCCGATTGGCCGCGCCGCGCAGCCGGCGTGCGCAGCAATCGATCGAGCTCGGCCCAGCTGGAAATTCCCTGGTCTTGCGCGACGCGCAGCATGCGGATCAGCACCTCAGCGGTCGCGACGGCATCACCTGCGGCGCGATGGCGCGCTCCGATCTCGACGCCGAAATAGTGCGTCACATGATCGAGCGAACGGCGCGAAAGCTGTGGTAACAGCACACGTGCAAGCCGCACCGTGCACAATCGCGGACCGGCGAGCTGCTGTCCCGTGCCACGGGCCAGTTCCTCACTCACAAAACGCCAGTCGAACGCGGCGTTGTGGGCCGCGAACACATGGCCGGCAAGGCGTGAAGAAACGTCGGGCGCGATATGCCGGAACACCGGCTGATCACGCACCATCGCCCACGTGATTTGCGTCAGCTCGGTAATGTATGAGGGGATGGGTCGCTCCGGGTTCACGAGCTGCGTGTACACCTCACAGACTGCGCCGTCGTGGACCTGCGCGATCGCGATCTCGGTAATGCGGTCACCGTTGGCAGCACGCGTTCCCGTGGTCTCAACGTCGACCACCGCGAATGCAATGTTCGTCAGCGACGGCGATCGCTCGTGAACGCTGACAGCCTGCTCCGTCCCGTCGGTCAGATCACGTTGGGCGGCCCCAGCGCCCTCCGAGCCGCGCAGCGACCAGTGCCCGGACGGGAGCTGGACGAACTCATCGTGACTCGACAACAACGCCAAGGCCATCCGCTCCGCCGCATCAGACTGCAGACGTGCGACCTGACAGACCTCGCGCATCAAGGTCGTCGCGTCGAGCGGGCCATGGGCGAGACGTTGGGCTGCTCGCGCCGAGAGGGTCGTGGGGCGCTGCAAAATACGAGTTGCGACGACGTCGGGGCGCGGGGATGGCATTGGGCACAAGATAGTCGGCCGTGCTACCTAGTAAATCACCCTTCGGGTATCTATGTTTGTGAAGTATTTCACAAGCTGCTGCCATACCGTGAAACGGATCGCTGACTCAACCGTCCGCCGCCTGTCCATGTATCTCCGCTACCTGGAAGATCTGGACACCCGCGGCCAAAAAACCGCCTCGAGCGACGAACTCGCGCAGCTGTGCGGCACCACGCCGGCACAGGTGCGCAAAGACTTGTCGTTCTTTGGATCCTTCGGGAAACGTGGACTCGGGTACCCGGTCCACGAACTCACCGCCCACCTCCGCCAGATCCTTGGACTGGAGCGGGAGTGGAAAGTCGTCATCGTTGGCGCCGGTAAGATCGGTGCGGCACTGGCCAACTACCGCGGCTTCAAGCAGCGGGGGTTCCATGTGATCGGCGTCTACGATAACAATCCGGACAAGATCGGCCACCCCTGGGGCGAGGCAATCGTTCGCGACATCGCCTATCTCGAGCGCGATGTGCAACAGGAGGAAGCGCTGATCGCCGTGATCGCGATTCCGTCGGACGACGCGCAGCAGGTCGTTGATTCCGTCGTGCGGGCGGGCATTCGTGCGATCCTCAACTTCGCGCCGGCGCAGATTACCGTGCCGCCCCATGTGTCGCTCAAGTCCGTGAACATGGCCATGGAGCTCGAAGGTCTGTCGTTCGCGCTGACCAACGCAACCGATAGCAAGGGAGCGGCCTAAAGTGCGCGAACCAACTTCGCAAAATCTTCGGGCGATAGTACCTCCGGTCGTGCGTCCGTCCGCAATCCACAGCTCGCGATGACGGCCTCAGCACTCGGCGCATCAAGCGACGCGATCGTTCGCACGACACGCACCAGCTGTTTCCGACGCAGCCCGAACGCGGCCTGAACAAACGAGCGATAGCGCGCTTCCAGCTCGTCGTCGATCGCCGGATCCGGCCGCGGCGACACGCGTACAACGGCTGACTGAACCGTCGGCGGCGGGTTGAAGGCGCCGGGCGGCACCGTGCGGACAAGCTCCACCTTAGCGACCGACTGGACGTTCACACTCAGCGCGCCATAGATCTTGTCACCGGGCGGCGCTGCCATGCGATCGGCAACTTCTTTCTGCACGAGATAGACTGCGACGTCGGCCCGCGGTCGCTCGAGTGCGTGAAAGAGAATCGGTGTCGTGATGTAGTACGGCACATTTCCCGCCAGCACGTAGGGGCCGCCTGCCGCCGCCGCGAGATCGGTTTTGAGCACATCGCCTTCAATGATCGTCACGTGCGGCATCTCCGCGTACCGCTCGCGCAAGTGCGCGGCCAGATCACGATCGAGTTCAATCGCGACGACGCGGCCGGCGCGCTTCACCAATCGATCCGTGAGTGCGCCGCGCCCAGGCCCGATCTCGATCACGGTACGGTCGGCAATCGGGCCGAGCGCATCGACGATGGCATCGAGCACATGGTTGTCGCGGAGAAAGTGCTGACCAAACCGTTTGCGCGGCGTGGGCAGCGGTACCGCTTTCGGCGTACGGGGATGCTGTCGCGGTCCCATCAGCCTCTCGCCGTTGGTTGGTTCTCACTGGGAAGTCGATCCACAACAACGGCGGCCAGATCATCGCGCAGTGGTGCGCCGCCGACATGCGCGTCCACGATGGCAAAGATCGCTGCCAGAATTTGTTCGGGCGTTTCCGAGTGCGTCATCGTGGCGAGCGTTTTCAACACGGCAGCCTCGCTCAGACGACGATCGTCTGCGTCGCGAGCGTCGGTGATGCCGTCAGTAAACAAAACCAGACGATCGCCTGTGCGCCACGCCATCACGCACTCGTCAATGGCCGCATCGCTGAATCCAATAGGCGGGGCGACCGCGCGCAGGCGCTCACACACACCGTCAGCACCCAGGCGAAATGCGTGCGGATGTCCGGCGTTCGCGAAGCGCAGTTCCTGCGCTTTGGTGTCGATGACGGCATAGCACAACGACAAGGACATCTCTGTCGAACTCAACTCGTCGGCCAGGGAGCGCTGGACCGCTTCCAGCGCAATCGACGGATCGAATGCGGCCTGCACGTGAATCGCAGCCGCACTCAACGCCAGCGCCATCACCAACGCGGATTGATAACCGTGCCCCGATACGTCGCCGATCACAACGCCGGTGCGATCCCGGTCGAGTCGCGCGAGCAAGTAGAAATCGCCGCCAACACTTTCGGCCGGAACGACTCGGGCGGCAGCGCGTGCTTCGGGCGCCACCACGGTCGGCTTGGTCAGCAGTTTGAGTTGCAGATCGTGCGCGAGGCGCATCTCACGCACCAGCTGCTGCCGTTCCGTGGCCGCACGCACCAAGGACGCGTTGTGCATGGCGGTACCAACCTGCGTACCGACTGCCGTGGCGAGTTTGCGATCGCCCGCCGAAAACGGAATACCGCCCGGACGTCCGCTCAGAATCAGCACGCCGAGTGGAACGGCGCCGGTGGGATCGTAGCCACTCGCGACCGGCCGACGCGAAACGATTGCCGGATACGAGCCCGTGCCGCCGATCCCCGTACTCGGCCGAGTGATGGCGACGGCCAGCAGGGGGCGCCCGTCTGCGGCCAACACGGGATCCGCGAGGCGCACCGAAGGCCCGTCCTCCGTGCACGCGCCGGCGGTCCGAAACGCGCGAATCGCGATATGCGACGCGTCTTCGAGGGAGACCGTCGCGTATTCGGCCGATTGTACACCGAGGGTGGCGATTGGCGAGAGCGTGCCCTGTGCGCGATTGGTGAGTAGGAAGACCGCACGCGACGCACCGACGGTGACCGCGAGTTCGCGTAACAGTGTGTCAGCCACACTTTCCACGTTGGCGGTGCCGCCGAGTAGTTCACCGATCGCATACAGCAGATTGATCTCTTCGTAGCGTTCGACGAGTTCATGCGCGGCGCCATCGCGCTCTCGACTCAATCGACGAATGAACGGAACGAGTCGGCCAAGTATGCGATCGGTTTCGGGCGTGATCCCCGGTTCGACAAAGAGCCAGCCGACGCTGTCGCCGGTGGAAACAAGCTGTGCGTGCAGCCGATGATTGCGCGCCCAGCTGTTGACGTCCCACGCGATCGCGCCGGGTTCCGTCATCGACGCGAAGCCAGGCGAAGATGTGCCGATCAACGTCGGCGTTACGCTGCCGTCGCGACGTTCCCATATGGCCGCCTCGCGCCCGGTGGCCTCATGGAAGGCGGCCATCAGGGCGGCGACCTCACTCATGCTCGGCGCAGTCGCAATCGAATCGTGTGACCGCAGGCGTCACTTGCGCAGCAGCTCTCGACCTGGTCCATCAGTTTGCGCATGAGAAACACGCCACGACCGTCTTCGCGCTCGAGCCAATCGGCGTCTTCCGGCGTGTAGTGAACACCACCAAGATCGAAGCCGGGCCCTTCATCGGTGATCTCGAGAAGCAGCCCTTCCGTCTCGAGCATCGCCATGACGTGGACGGCGCGGCTCGGGTCGTTGCTGTTCCCGCGCATGATCGCGTTGGCCATCGCTTCCGTCAGCGCCACGGGCACATTCAGTCGGCACAGGCGGCTGGAAAAGCCCGCGGCCGCGCATAGTTCAGCCACCGCTTCGACGATCGGTGCGATCTGCTCCACGTCAGACGCGATTGTCCAGTCGTGGCGGGGCGCGGTCATGTGCCCGCGCCCTCCCGGCCGCCCGCGTGTACGCGTCGCCACTGGCTCAACGGGCGGCGAGCGCGTCTTCGCGCGTAGCGAAGACGGGGAAAAGTGAATCGAGACGAGTGAGCTCAAAAAGGGTGCGGAGATCTTCGTTCAGTGCGGCGAGCCGCAACTCGCCGCCGGCTTCGCGAATGCGTTTGCCCAGTGACACCAGCGCGCCCAGCCCGGAGCTGTCGATGTACGCGGACTTGGTGAAGTCGACGACAACGAGGCGCGCTCCCTGCTCGACCTCTTCCAGGACAAGCTGCTTGAACTCTTGGCGATTATTGACGACGAGTTGGCCGTTCACCTCTACCACGAGCCGATCTTCGTCCTTGGTCAGCTCAAAATTCATGCTCGGCTCATACTGGGGTCCCGGATGATGACGTCTCGTGGAGCGCCGCCGCCTGCAGAGCGGTGATGGCAGCCGCATGTACAATGTCATCCGAAGTTGCCCCTCGCGACAAGTCACTGCACGGGCGCGCCAGCCCTTGAAGCACGGGGCCGATTGCAACTGCCCCAGCGAGCCGCTGCACCAACTTGTACGCGATGTTCCCCGCGTCGAGCGACGGGAAGACGAGGACGTTTGCACGACCATTTGCTGGCTCGCCGGAAGCTTTTCTGGCGGCAACCTCGGGGACGAGGGCAGCATCGGCCTGCAACTCACCCGAAACCGAGAGCCACGGGGCTTCTGCTCGTACGATCGCGACCGCTTCCCGGACCCTGCTCACAGACGGACTGTCAGCGCTGCCGATGCTGCTATACGAGAGGAATGCGACACGTGGTTCGTCACCAACGATACGGCGCCGGTCGGATGCGGCCGCCAAGGCGATATCGGCCAATTGTCGCGCGGACGGATCGGGAACGACCGCACAGTCCGTGAACGTGAGGACCGCCTCGCCGGATGCGGCAGTCTCAGGCATCACCATGTAGAACGATGAACTCACGGTCCGCACGCCGGCCGCAGCACCGACCGTCCAGATGGCCGCGCGAAGAACGTCCGCTGTGGTGTGCACGGCACCGGCGACGCAGCCATCGGCTTCGCCCATAGCGACGAGTGAATCGGCAAAATAGAGCGGTTCACGCGCGAGGCGTTCAGCGTCCTCGGGCGCGAGCCCCTTCCCTGCTCGGCGGGCAAGCAGATGCGCGACCACGCGTGGTGTGCGCGGGTCCATCAGCGGATCGAGGATGTGCGAACTCCGCGGCGGGATGACCCCCGTCGGAGAGTCGGAGCGACGTACGAGCACAGGCTTCACCGATCCCCGCCGCGTCAACTCCATCACGGCTTGGATCGTGCGAAAATCAGTCGCTTCAGGAAACAGAATCGTACGTGGCGCCGCTGCTGCACGGGTATGAAGCGATTCGAGAAAGCCTTGGCCACGTCGAGCCATAGCCATGGTCACGTTCCGCGAGCGAATCGCTTCGCGAGCGCGCGCGCGACAAGCGGATGCACGAGCCCCGAAACTTCTCCGCCGAAGCGCGCGACCTCCCGAACCATGCTGGAGCTGATGTAGGTCGTGTCGAGTGACGGTGCCATGAATACCGTTTCGAGTCCGGGGAACAGGTGGCGGTTCATCAAGGCCATCTGAAATTCGTACTCGAAATCGCTGACCGCGCGCAGCCCGCGCACGTTGACCTTGGCTCCGACGTCGCGCGCAAAGTCAACGAGCAGTCCGTTGAATGCCCGCACTTCGACACGCGGCTCGTCCGCGAAGATCTCCGTGATGAATGCGATGCGCTCGTCAACGGTGAACAGCGGCTGTTTGCTGACGTTGGTGGCAACGGCGACGACGAGCCGATCTGCAAACGCGAACGTGCGCTTGATCAGGTCTTCGTGCCCATGGGTGACAGGGTCGAAGGAGCCCGCGTACAGCGCGACGCGATCGGAGGGAGCGGTGGGCGACGGCGTCACAGATCGTCGGTTCGGAAAAAGGTGAGCGCATTGGAACCGTAGCGGCGGGTCTGTCCGGGGACCGGGAATTCCGCCGATGACGAATGTTCAATGCCGAAGACGTGAGCGAAAGGGACCGCGAGCCAACGTTCCACGAGTTCAAGCCCGGTCGATGACGCGTACGGTGGGTCGGCAAACGCCACATCATACGCCCCGGCAGGCAGCGTCGCGACGAATCGCACCGCGTCGTCGCGATGAATCTGCGCTCCAACATGCCCACCGAGGTGCTCGAGATTCGCCTGCAAGATCTTGAGCACCAGGGGTGCCTGCTCGACGAAGTCGCACGTCGCCGCACCGCGCGAAAGCGCCTCGAGTCCGAGTGCGCCGCTTCCGGCACACAGATCGAGCACCTTCGCATCAGGAAGCAGCGTGTGAACAATGCTCATCCACGACTCCCGTACGCGATCGCCCGTAGGACGGACGAGATCGCCTTCTGGCGCTTCGATGCGCCGGCCCTTCCAACGGCCCGCTACGATTCTCACAGCGCGTCAGCCTCGGACATCGGCAAGTTTCAGTTGCAGGCGTGATTGACCGCGATACTCGTCGCGTTCAAGTCGGAACGCCAGATCGAGTGGTTGTCCCGTGCCAAGTTGCGGAGCGCGGATTGCCATCCCCCACCCGATCGCGTCGATGGTGCCACCGCAGACGTCGAACGACAGACGCAAGCCATCTGCTCCAATCTTGCGCGGCGCTGACGCAAGTCGAGCGCCGGTGGTCCGGAAAAGCGGCGCGGGATTGCCGATACCGAACGGTTCGAAGTGGCGCACCAGTTTTTCGAGTTCGTCCCCGATGACATCAAGCGGCACATCGAGATCGACCCGAATCTCGGGCACCAAGTCGTCAGGAGTAAGCCGCGAGCGTGCGACATCGTCAAACTGTTCGCGGAACGCGGGAATCCGGTCGGCATCCATCGTCAAACCCGCCGCCGCACGATGTCCGCCAAATCGCTGAAAGTGCGGCGCGCACGCCGTGAGCGCCGCATGCAGATCAAACGCGCTGATTGAGCGACCAGAGCCCTTACCCACCCCGTCTTCAACCGCGATCAAGACTGCCGGTCGCGCGGTCTGCTCGACGATTCGAGACGCTACGATACCAATCACGCCAGCGTGCCAGCCATCGCGCGACAACACCAACCCGACCCGATCGCGCATCTCTGGCGCGTCGAGCTGTCGCATCGCTTGGTCGAGCACCGACTTATCGAGATCCTGACGCGCGCGGTTCAGCTCTTCGAGCTCGCGGGCAATCACATTCGCTTCGTCCTCGCGCTCAGCGAGCAACAATGAAAGTCCTAGCTTGGCATCGGCAATACGACCAGCGGCATTCAGTCGCGGTGCCAGCACAAATCCCACGCGCCCAGCCGTCAGCGGCTTCCCGTCCAACCCCGACGAACGGATCAGCGCGCGCAGCCCGGGGTGCTCCGACTCCGCGAGCAGCTTGAGCCCATAGCGTACCAGTACACGATTCTCACCGCGCAGCGGCGCGACGTCGGCAATCGTCGCCAACGCCACGAGATCCAGCTGTTTGTGCGCAAGGCCACGAGACACAGCAAACGCATCGCACAATGCCAACGCGATCTTGTAGGCCACCCCCACCGCCGCGAGGTCCTTGTCCGCCGAGGTGCACTCGGGTCGACGAGGATTGCACACGGCGTACGCAGCAGGCAGCGGTCCACCCGGCAAGTGGTGATCGGTGATGATCACGTCCACCCCCGACGCCATCAGTTCCGCGACGGGCTGGCGCGCACTGGTCCCGCAATCGCACGTGATCATTAGCGTTGCCCCAACGCGGCGGGCTTCTGCGACGCCGGCGGGCCCCAAGTCATAGCCGTCGGTAATGCGGTTAGGCACGAAGGGGAACACGCTGCGCGCGCCGAGCCCTCGCAGCACCCGTACCATCAATGCCGTCGAACTCATGCCGTCGACGTCGTAGTCTCCGTGCACGACGATCGTCTCCTGCGCCCGCACGCCGTCCGCGATCCGGGCAACAGCGCGGGCGAGATCGTACATCGTTTCCGGCTCAGACAGATGCTCAAGCCGCGGGCGCAAAAACCGCTTCGCGCCTTCCGGATCGGCGTGCCCACGGCTCACGAGCAACCGGCACACGGGCTCGGGCAGCAGCAGCGAGTCAACCAGCCGTTGCACTTCGACCACCGACGGTTCGGCGATCGCCACCCACCGGGCGTCGGGACGCATAGGCGTGGTGGTGCGGGCCGCGGGTGGATTGATAGTTGAGGGGACAATCCCCGATGCAGATCTGAGAGCGCTCACGGGCGACAATCTACGCGATTGCGACGCGGAACAGGTGACCGAACCGCCGCCGGCTCCATCTTCACGCTGCGGCCAGGCGGTGGTGGTGAACTGTCAGTGTGGTCAGTCCGCTTTAACCGGCAGGCGGAGGTAGAGCAGTGCGCCGCAGCCTTCGCACGTCTCGATCACGTTGCCGCTGGCCATTGACGGTCGCCGCTGCATGGGGATGGACGTGTCGCAATGGCCACAGGAAAAATCTGTGCCGAGTGCGAACACTACCGCCGCTCGCCTGCGCGACTGCAACCGGTCGTACCGCGACAGCATCGACGCTGTCACCCCGATGGACGAGGCCTCACGTATCGCCCGCGCAGCGGCGATATCCGAGTCGACGGAGCTCCGTTCTGCACTGAGTGCCTCACGGGCCGGGCCCTGCGTTTCTTGAAGCGAACCCACTGCCTCACGGGTCGCGGTCGCAGCCGTGCGTAAGTCGGCGATTCGTCGCGAGAGTCCCAGAAGTTCACTTTCTTCTTCCGCCAGGACCCGGCGGGCTGCCTCCACCTGCGCCATCGCGGCGGTCGCCTCTTTCAGTTTGTGCGCCTGATTGAGGACGCCCAGGTTCTTTTCATGCCGCTCTCGATGTTCTGACATTCGCGACTCGAGCGCGCGATGGCGTTCGAGTTCTCGCTCCAGCGCGCCATCGGCGCGTGTTGCTTCGTCGGCGGCACGTTGTCGCGCCTTGTCCAGCGCGGCCAGTCGAGGAGCAAGCGAATCACGCCGCGTTTCGATTGCCCGGATCCCTTCGTCGTGCTGCTGCACCACCAATAGCGCTTCCAGCTCCGGATTCACCGCGCCTCCAGGTAGTTAGCCAACATTGTCACCCCTTCGGTTTAGCCCGTGGGCTGCGGATCGGCAAGAGCCGCCGCAATTCAGTCTCGAGATCGAGTCGCTCGCGCAGCAGCACATTCATCGCTTCACCCGTCGTTGCTTTTCCGATCGCCGCGCGAATCTCATCAATGCGGGACTCGATCCGGCGCGCGTCGAGACGGTCGAGGCTGAGCCCGATATCGGCCTGCATGCCGTCGTTCGATACTGCGCTTTCGGTCAACTCACGCAAGGTCCGGAGCGCCTGCGGTGCGAGACGTTCGGCGATCTGCTCAAGGTCGTCGCGGTGATCGGCGTCGAGGAAGGCCTGAAACACTTCCCGATACGTCGGCTCGCGAAAGTCGGCGGGACCATGCCGTTCCGCGATACGCTCGGCGAGTCCGCGATCGCTGAGCATTGCTCGAAGCAGCGCCCGCTCAACAGGCTCGTCGCGCCGCGGTCGCGGTGGAACGGTCGTGGCTTGCCACTCGGGGCCGCTGTTCCGGCCTCGCTTTCCCTTCCAAGCGCCACGCTCCTTGGCTGCGGCGTACGGGGACGGCGGCGCGGCGTCGCTTTGCGCGGTGGGAGGCGCAGCCATCTCGTGATCGGACGCTGACGGCCCTGGGTCGTTGTCGCCGTCCGGGGGCCGATGACGAGACTCGCGCGACCCCGCCGGCGGTTCGTCCGCCTCGCTCGCGAGGGTCGATTTGTCGAGATGCGAGACTTCCGCGAGGCGGGTCAGATAGAGATCGCGCGTGAGTGGGTCACGCGCTGCGCGAATGGTCGGCAAAAGTTTGTCGATCGCCAAGCGCTGTTTGCGCAGATCGCTGAACCAGCCCAAGCGTTCGAGCACTTGCACCTGACGGTCAAAGAGATCGATTGCCTTTGTCAGCTGGCCCTCGAGCGCCGCGCGGCCGTGCGCGCGCACGAACGTGTCCGGATCGTCGCCATCCGGGAGCGAGACAACCCGCACGGCGGCCTTGTTGCGGAGCAGCTCCAGCCCCGAGCGAAACGTGGCCTTCTGGCCGGCCTCATCGCTGTCGTAGAGCAGAAAGATCTCATTGGCATACCTGACCAGCAATTGCGCCTGTTCTTCCGTCAGCGCGGTCCCCAGCGGCGCGATCACTTCTTCCACACCTGCGAGCGCCACACGAATGGCGTCGAGATAGCCCTCGACCACAATGGCGCGACTGCTGCGACGCATCGCGTTCTTGGCCCAATTCAACCCGTACAGCGTTTCGCGCTTCTTGAAGACCGACGATTCGCTGCTGTTGAGATACTTGGGCGTGTCGTCACCCATCGCGCGACCGCCAAAACCAACGTGATGTCCGAACTCATCGAGGATCGGGAACATGACGCGGCCGCGAAACGCCATGTACGGTTCCGATGACTCTTCACGCACCTTGAGCAGGCCAGCGTCAAGTAGACGCGAGTCGTCAAAGCCAAGCGTATGTAGATAGCGACGCAGCGCTTGCGTATCGCGCGGCGCAAAGCCGATGCCAAATCGTGCCCGTGCGGCGGCATCGATGCTTCGGCTCGTCAGATAGTCCCGCGCGTCCTTGCCGATGGTATCATGATCGAGCTGCGTGCGAAACCACTCAGCGGCCGTGGCGAGTACTTCCCAATTGCGTTCGTTGGGGTCTGGTGCCTGCTGGCGCGATGGCGTGTCAATCACTTCGATGCCAACGCGCTCGCCGATCATCTTCACCGCCGAGATGAAATCGAGGCCGAGTCGCTTGCGGACAAAAGTGAAGACGTCGCCGCTCTCATGACAGACGAAGCAGTGGTAGCTGCCACGCTTCTGCGACACTGAGAAATTGGGCTTGGTGCCGCCGTGGAATGGACACGGTCCCCGAAAGTCACCGCCCATTCGCCGCAGTGGCACAAACTCCGAGATGATCTGCACCGCGTCCGCCGCGCTGCGGACTCGCTCGACCGTCTCGTCGGAGATCATGACAGTTCTGCCACCGTCACACCGGCACCACCCTCGTTCCACGCACCGAGTCTGAAACCACCGACCCGCGTGTCCTTCTTGAGCATTTCACTCACGCGCGAACGCAACGCGCCGGTGCCCTTCCCGTGAATGATGCGCAGCTCGCGCATGTCCGAACGCACCGCCGCATCCAGCGCCTGGAGTACAAGGTCGTCGAGCTCATCCACACGCACGCCACGCACATCCACCTCGCGCACGGGCTCGGCGTCCGGCACGTTGCCGACCAACGAGACCTTGTACATCGGCGGAGGCGGCGGGGCCGTGCGCGACAGTGTGGTCGTTGGCGCCGTGAGCGTCAGCGATCCCACCATGACGCGCGCTTCGGCACCGCGAATGGAGACGATGCGCCCAATCTTGCCGTCAAGTGTGCTGACAATAACGGTGTCTCCCTCGGCCAGTGGCTTGGGGCGCGCGTTGACATTGGGACGGGTGGCGTTGTTGCCGACAGACGCTGTGTCCGGTAACCCGGCAGAGGTTGACACGTCGGCGTTCAGTTCCCGCGCCAGCGCTTCGCGCAACTTTTCGGCGCGCCGCTCCCGTTCACGAGAGGCCTGCTGCGCAACTCGATCGACTGCCGCGCCCTGCGACGCCGCCGCCTCCTCCACCGCACGTCTCGCTGCGCGCGCAGTTGCTTCGATGGCATCGGCGTGCTCGGCGGCCTTCTCGCGCACTTCAGCGACGGCGCGTTCAACGACAGCGCGCGCCTCCAGCAGGTACTTCCGCGCTTCCTGCCTGGCTGATCGTTCCGCTTCGCGCTCCTTGTCGCGCACTTTCACTTCGCGATCCGTCACCGTCGCGACGCGCGAGCGCAGCTTCTGCTGCTCCATCTCCATCACGCGTTCGCGATCACTCAACGTCGCGTCGCGCAGCTCGATGTCGGCGAGCAACACCGCGAGATCGCGCTCGCCCTTGGGAAGTCGATCTTCGGCGCGAACCAACACGTCTTCGGGCAGCTGAAGCCGTCGCGCAATGCTGATGCCGTAGCTGCGCCCCGGGACGCCCTTGAGCAGACGATATGTCGGCGCGAGTTGCAGCGCATCGAACTGAAGCGATGCGTTCACCACACCATCCACTTCAGTGGCGAGCAACTTGAGTTGGCCCAAGTGCGTCGTGGCGATGGTGAGCGAACCGCGCAGTGTCAGCGTCTCGAGAATGGAACCGCCGAGTGCCGCACCTTCGGCCGGATCGGTACCCGAGCCGAGTTCGTCGACGAGCACGAGCGAGTCGGCCGTCGCGAGACGAAGAATTTCGCCCTGATTCTTGAGGTGCGCGCTGAAGGTTGACAGACTCGCTTCGATGCTCTGTTCATCGCCAACGTCTGCAAAGGCATCGTCAAAGACGGGCAGTCGACTGGTCGGGCCAACGGGCGCGGGCACACCGGCCTGCGCCATTGCGGCGAGCAATCCAATTGCCTTGAGCAACACGGTTTTTCCACCCGTGTTGGGGCCGGAGACGAGCAATGTACGCTCGTTCGGCAGCATCGTCAGGTCAAACGGGACCACCGGCGTGCCGCGCGCCAGCAGCAGCGGGTGACGTCCATCGACGATCGCCAATCCATCCGCCGGCGCACAGAACGAGAGTGGCGCGCAGAGGGATTCAATCGCGTAACGCGCGCGTGCATATAACGAATCGAGTGCGACCAGCGCGACGTACGCCCGATTGATGGCTTCATGATGCGGTCGCAGTCCGTCGGTGAGTTCGCGGAGCACGCGCTCGACTTCGCGCTGTTCGTCGATTTCGAGTTCACGGAGGCGATTACCGAACTCCACCGCTGCCGGCGGTTCGACAAAGATCGTTTCGCCCGTGCCCGAGCTGTCGTGCACGATCCCACCCACGTAGCCGCGCGCGCCGCGACGCATCGGCATCACCCAGCGTCCGTTGCGCATCGTCACCGACAGATCGCTGACCTGATGATGGGCTTCGAGCTTCCCCATCTCGCGCTCCAGCAATCGCACCAACTCACCTTCCGCCTGCCGAAGCTCCCGACGCACTCGGCGCAGCGCGGGCGACGCGTCGTCCTTCACCACGCCGTCGTCGGTGAGGGCGCGTGCAATCGCTTCTTCCTGAGCGTGCAGATCTATGAGCGCGACTACAAAGGGCGTCAGATAGGCGACGATAATGGTTGGGCGTCGCGGATCACGGAGTGCATCACGGGTGCGTCGCGACGACCGAAGCAGTGTGGCACCTTTAACGAGCTCTTCCGCGCTCCACGAAAGCCCGGCGATGCGCAATCGCTTGAGCGGTTCGGCGAGGTCGGGAATGGGTTCGCTGATCCATCCCGCATCGGATGAGACGAGTGAGCGCATTGCGCCAACGCGCGCATGTTCCGCCTCAATCCAGTCGCGATTGGTGCGTGGCTCGAGGCCGCGCACAGCTGCGGCGCCTGGCGCGGAGTGAGCACGACCGGCGACGTGTGCAAGCAGTCGCGGAAATTCGAGAATCTGGAGGGCGTGGCCGTTCATCTGCCGAGAAAAAACGAGGACCAGCCACGGAGATCAACCGCGCGCGAGTTCTTCCTTTGCGATTGCGTTGATCGCACTTCCATCTGCGCGCCCCTTGAACTGCGGCATCACCTTGGCCATCACGGTGCCGACATTGGCCGCGCCGCCCGCAATCGCTTCACGGACTGCGACGCGCAACTCGTCGATATTCACCTGCGCTGGAAGGTACACCTCAAGAGCGGTCGCTTCGGCCTGCTCTTTGTCAGCGAGGTCGGTTCGATTGGCCTTGGCGTACAGTGCAACAGATTCCTTGCGCTTCTTGATCGCCTTGCGGATGACGTCGATGACGTCGTCATCCGTTGCGTCGTGTTTGAGCTCAATCTCCCGGTTTTTGATTTCCGAGATGACCATGCCGAACAACAGCACGCGATCCTTTTCCTGCGCCCGTCGGGCCGCAGCCTGATCGGTCTGCAGCCGCACGAGCAGCGAAACGCCGTCGGCGGCCACGAGAGAACTCAACCTTGACGCGTGCGCCGATTCTTACGAACAGCCGCGTTCATCTTGCGCTTGCGGCGCTCAGACGGCTTTTCGTAATGACGATGCTTGCGCAGGTCTGACAGGATGCCGGCCTTTTCGCACTTCTTCTTGAAGCGCTTCAGGGCCCGCTCGAAGTTCTCGTCCTCGTGGATGATGACTTCCGACAAACTCGATCTCTCCATGTGGTCCCGACATCAGCCCACGCACACGAGGTACGAGAGTCAAACGGCGGGAAACGCGGCTCGCGCGATCCCAGTCGACAAGAGTTGCCGAGTGAATCGCGCGTCCTAAGTGAAGGCACGACAGCCTTGTATCCTACCTACAGTGGGTCAGTGGGTCAAGGAGAGGACGATCAACCGGGCGGCCACGTCATGGTTCGGCCACCGAGCACATGCAGGTGGAGGTGTAAGACCGTCTGTCCGCCCTCCCTCCCGGTGTTCATCACCGTCCGGTAGCCGCTTTCCTCGACCCCCTCCCCTCGCGCGACCTCGGCTGCCAACAGACATAGCGCGCCGAGTTCCTCCGCGTCGGTAGCGTCGGCCAGCGACGCGACGTGCCGCCGCGGAATGACCAACACGTGTACCGGCGCCTGCGGGTGGAGGTCACGAAAGGCGACGCCGTGCGTGTTTTGCGCGATGATCGTAACGGGGATCTCCCCGCTGGCGATTCGGCAGAACAGGCACGCGTCAGCCGTTGGTTCAGGCATCTGGCACTCCGTTCAAAGAGGACGCGACGTTGGGGGCAAAACGGTCCGTGCAATAGCGAGCGCTGCAACCCCCGCGGTCTCGAATCGCAGGATGGTGGAGCCGAGACTGACGCGCCTGAACCCTGCAGCATCGAGCGCGTCGAGTTCGTCCATCTCCAACCCGCCTTCGGGGCCGAGTGCGACCACCACCGGCGCCCGGATCGCGATAGCAGACGGACCGGTGAACTGCGGGGCGCCTGGATCGAGCGTGACGCGGTCGCCAACGGGCGCGGCGAGGAGCGCGCGGTCGAGCGGTGCGTCAGGAAAGATCTGTGGCAGCCAAGCGCCTTCAGACTGCGCCAGCGCCCCGGCCATGCGCGCCGCGATCTTGGCGTGAAAGCTCATCCCTTCACCGCGCGGCGAGACACTCCGCGAACGACGCCACAGCACGGGTCGCCAACTGGTGCACGCGAACTCACACGCCTTCTCGGCAAGCCAGAGCATGCGATCGCGGTCGGCTATCGGAACGAGCAGGTGCACGGGTGGCAATGGTTCGACCAGAACTGCATGCGTCACTTCGACGACCGCCTGCGATTTGGTCAGACGGACGAGAGTACCTTCACCGATCGTACCGTGCCCGTCGCGCAGTCCGACCACGGCGCCAGCGACGAGACGCAGCACACGCATGTGCCGCGCGGCGTATTCATCAAGCGTGCATGCGGCGCCGACGTTGAATACGTCGGCCGTAACAAAATTCGGGCGCCCGGCGCCTACACCCGCGCGATCGACGCCGACCACCAGATATCCTCAGCGTCTTCTTCGACTACTCGCCATCCTGTCGCGCTCAAGACCTCGAGCATTGGCGTGCGCTCCTCGCGCAGGATGCCGCTGATGATGACTGCACCATCGGCCGAAAGGTTGGATGCGACAATTGGCAACAGTTCCACCAGCACCGACGAGATGATGTTCGCAAGGACGACGCGCAAGGGGCCGATCATCGGTAAAAACGCAGCGGCGTCGCCTTCAAAAACATGCACCCGGTCCGCCACTCCGTTGCGTGCGACGTTCTCTTCGGCGTCGGCAATTGCATCGGCATCAAGCTCGATCGCGTACACGCGCAACGCGCCGAGCTTCGCTGCCGCGATCGCGAGCACTGCGCTACCGGCTCCGAGGTCAGCGACAACATCGCCCGTGCGAATTACACCAGGGAGCAGGCGGACGACTCCGCGCGTGGTCGCGTGATCGCCCGTCCCGAATGCCATGCCGGGATCGATGATGATGGTCCGAGCAGGATCCATCTCGGTGGCGAGCCAAGGCGGCGCCACGGTCAACGCGCCCAGTTCGTGGGCAACGATGCGCGCCTTCCAGGCTTCGCTCCAGTCGATATCCGGAACAGGCGCCATCTCGACCACTGCGTGCTCGTCTGCCTGGGAGACGATGGCGTGCACTCGAGCGAGATCGGTTTGCGGCGGGAAGTGGGTGACGAGCGAACCACCGTCTTCGTGCACGCCCTGCGCGCCCGCTTCAAACAGCGCAGCAAGACACGCTGAGCGAGCGGACTCGTCGTCTGCTCCGGGGCGCACGCGAAGGCTTGTCCAGCTGGTGAGTGACTCAGGCACCCAGTGCTTCCTTCATCTTCGACCAGATGCTTTTCTCACGCTGCGGCGGAGCCCGGCCCTGCAGCGTCCCCAGGTGCTTGATCGCCTGCTCTTCGTCGCCGTGAACTGACTGTGGTGTCCACAGCTGCACTTTGACGTGCAGGTCGCCAACGCCGCTCGCGTTCACGCGTGGAAGCCCGCGTCCACGCAGGTGAAACACAGCACCGCTCTGTGTTCCGGACGGCACGCGTAAGGAGAGCTCGCCGAGCACACCGGGCACACGGATGTCTGCACCAAATACGAGCTGGGAGTACGTGACCAACGCCTCGCAGAACAGGTCTTCACCGTCGCGATCAAAGCGTTCGTCGTCTTCCACCTCAAAGACCACGAGTACATCGCCACGCGTGCCGCCGCGCGGGCCGATATTGCCCGCACCACGAAGCGTCATGTACTGACCGGTCGCAACGCCTGCGGGTACCGTAATCTTGAGTGTGCGCTCCGCACGGAAACGTCCTTCGCCGCGACACTTCTTGCACGGCGCCGACACCACTTGTCCCTCGCCTGCGCACGTTGGACAGGGTGCGACCGACACGAACTGTCCGAAGAACGACCGTTGTGCGCGACGCACTTCGCCCGCGCCGCCGCACGTCGCACACGCCTGCGGCTTGGTACCCGGTTCCGCCCCCGACCCTTCGCACTTCTCACACGCTTCGAGCACCTTCATCACGACAGTCTTCTCGACACCCGTCGCCACCTCGGCGAGCGTCAGCGCAAGCGGAAGCTTGATGTCAGCCCCCGAGCGCGGTCCGGACTGACGCCGCCCACCCTGCGCACCGAACAGGTCGCCGAAGCCGCCGAAGTCGCGCATGAAGATGTTGAGCGCATCCGAAAGATCGACGTGCTCGTACGCTGCCTGGCCGCCACCGCGAAGCCCAGCCTCGCCGTACCGGTCATACGCTGCGCGCTTCTGCGGATCACGGAGGACGTCGTACGCCTCCATGATCGTCTTGAACTTTTCTTCGGCGTCCTTCGAGCCGCCGTTGCGGTCGGGGTGCCACTGCATTGCGAGTCGACGATAGGACTGCTTGATGTCGTCGTCTGAAGCATCGCGCGATACCGAAAGTACCGCGTAAAAATCGGCCATGTCGAAAATCCCGTGAAAGCGGAGCCCCGAAGGCTACGCCGGACAAGCGACGGTTTCCCGTCAGCAGAGCAAGTCGGAAACGAGCTGCGAAGTGTGCCCGACCAGCGCGATCACCTTTTCGTAAGGCATCCGCGTGGGCCCAATTACCCCAATCACGCCACTCAGCGATCCCACCCTATACTCGGCGGTTACGACCGTGAAGGGCTCGAGCCTGGGGTCGCCGTGCTCGTTTCCGATGGTAATGGACATCCCGTTCGCACCGGGACGCACCTCAAGTAAAGTAGCAAGCTGCTGTCTTGTTTCCGTCAGCTCGATCAGCCGGCGGAGCTGCTCGCCGGTGGCGAACTCCGGCTGGTCTGCCAGAAGCGACGGCTGCCCAATGACCACCGTGTCGATCGGCTCGGCGGCCCGTCCAAACACCTGCTCGCCCTCTTGGACGAAAATGTTGAGCAGTTCGGCACTTGATGGCCCGGCCTGTACGCCGCGCAACCTGGATGCGAGAGACGTCCGAACCTGGTCGAGGGTCAGCCCCGCCAACCGTTCGTTGAGAACGATGGTGACCTCGACCAGCGCTTCATCGGCGACGATACCGGGGACTTCCACAAAGATCGTCCGGACGGTGCCGCCTGAAAGGCCGAGCACCATCAGGAGACGGTCGGACGAGACGCGGACGAGTTCGATCTTGCGGAGAACCGCGCGCTCGAGTCGGGGGCCGATAGCGACACCAAGTTCCTGCGTGAGAACGCCGAGTGATTGGGCCGCGCGCCGGAGGATGGTTTCGATGGCTGAGCCGCCTGCAGCAATCTGTTCGGCGAGTGTCTGGCGCTCTTCGCGGGACACCGGGTCGACGCGAATGAGTGAATCGACATACACGCGATAGGCTTTGTCGGTCGGCACTCGTCCCGCTGAGGTGTGCGGGTGGAAGAGAAAACCTTTCTCCTCCAGATCGCTCATCGTGTTGCGGATGGTTGCGGGAGAAATGCCGAGTCCGAAGCGTCGGGAGATGGTGCGCGAGCCGGCGGGCTCGGCGGTGGCCACATAGCTCTGAATAACCGCTTCCAGGACCTTCCGTTCGCGTTCCGAGAGCTCGCCGCTGTGCGTCATGGGTTGAACGTTACGAACGACTTCGGAGCGCGGTCAAGTCGGCGGCCAGCGCGTCGAGGCGAAGCCAGCCGAGGGGGGTGCAACGAATCGTTGTTTTTTTGTCGAGTTCGGTCCACTCCACCCATCCAGCCTTCAGCCATGTTTGGACGTGCAATCGTTCCGCTTCCGTAACGGCGAGCCCGTCGCGGGTTCGTAGCCCAAGGTACACCTGCTCAGCGAGGCGGTTGTCTGCGGTCAGCAACTCCGTGCCCGAGACGGGGTCGGCAGCTCGCCCCAATAAGGATAGCCATGCGGCGTAGGCTGGGACGTTCCAGCGTCGATGCTTACCGTCGAATCCATGCGCGGACGGGCCAATGCCGAGGTACGGGACGCCTCGCCAGTAGGCGCTATTGTGACGGGCGCGGTGTCCTGGCATTGCGAAATTCGACACTTCGTAGTGCTCGAAGCCGGCGGCAGCGAGCCGCCGATTGGCATCCATGAACTCCGATTCGTAGCGATCTTCGGAGCTCTCCTGCACTTCGCCACGCGCGTGCCACCGGCCCAGTGGTGTGTGTGGTTCGACGGTGAGACCGTAAAGCGAGAGGTGGTCCGGGTTGAGCTGTAGCATCATGTCGACATCGCGCGACCAGTCTCGTTCCAGTGATTCGGGAACGGCGAAGATCAGGTCGAGGGAGAAGTGTTCGAGTCCACCATTGCGCGCGATTGCGACGGCGCGTTGCGAGCTCGCTGCGTCGTGCACGCGATGCATCCAACGCAGCACACGATCGTCGAAGCTCTGGATCCCGATGGAGAGCCGATTGATTCCGCTCGCGCGCCACGCCGCCACGGATTCGACTGTGACGTCCTCTGGATTGGCTTCGAGCGTGACTTCGGCATCGGGGGCGAGCGTGATGTGCTGGCGCATGACATCCATCAGTTTCGCCACGCCGTCTGCGCCGAGGCGAGAGGGCGTTCCGCCGCCGAAATAGAGTGTGGTCAGTGGTGCGCATGTCGATGCAGCGTCGCGGCGGGTGAACTCCGTAGCGACGGCGTTCACGTACTCGCTGACGGGTACGCTTCGGCGCACCACGATTGCGAAATCGCAGTAGCTGCAGCGTCGCGTGCAGAACGGAACGTGCACGTACAGATGTTGGTATTCCGTCCCAACCTGGGTGTCTGGATTCGTTCCGACGGCCATGCTATCGAGACTGACGGCCGATGGATGTCCGTACGGCTCCGGTCACGTCGACCGAAAGCAGCCCTTCTAGCTCGAGCATGCTGATGGTTGCAGCGACTGTGCGGTGCGAAAGACTCGTCGCCCGTGCGATGGAATCGAACGTCGTTGCGCCGGCGACGATCGCGCTCCAGCAGGATGCGGCGTTGTCGTCGAGGGGCGGGAGGAGCGTGGGAGTGGCGCGCAGCTCAAGCAGGGCGAGCACGTCCTGCGGTTCGAGCACAGGCTCTGCCCCCCGCTTGAGCAGGGCGTTGCTGCCGAAGGCGCTTGGTACGTCGATCGCGTTGGGGACGGACGCGACCGCGCGTCCGAGTTCGAGTGCGCAGTCGGAGGTGATGAGTGCGCCGCTGTCCCGTCCGGCTTCAACGACCACGGTGACGTCGGCGAGTGCGGCGATGATGCGATTTCGACGAGGGAACGCACCCGAGTGACCATTGGCCCCGGGTGGCAGTTCCGAGAGCAGCAGTCCGTCGCGCGCGATGGTTTCCTGCAGCGCACGATGCGGGCGCGGGTAGTGTACATCGACGCCGGTGCCGAGTACGGCGACGGTTCGACCGCCGGCACGGAGGGCGGCGTCATGTGCTGCGCCGTCGATTCCCCGTGCGAGGCCGCTGACGACCGTGGCGCCTGCGCGTGCGCACGCCGTGGCGATTGCCCGCGCGACGCGGAGGCCGTAGCTGCTGGCTTGGCGTGTGCCGACGATCGCGACTGCCGGCGGTGCCGCGGCGAGCATCTGTCCACGTGCGTACAGCACGGCTGGCGGATCGTGCAGTTCCAGCAGGCGCGATGGATACTCCTCATCACAGCGACCGATCACTCGGGCGCCGCAGCGATGTGCCGAATCGGAGATTCTGTCGGCTTCGTGGAAGGCAGCGGTTCTGCGCTCAAGTGTTTCAGCGTCGAGCGCGCGCCGTGCCGATTTGCTCGTGGCCAGGCGTCGGGCGATGCCGAGGTCCCCGACGCCGGGGAGCGTGCTGAGAGCGAGGAGCGCGCGCGTCTCCTCCCAGTCAGGGGAGGAGCTGGGCATCCTGCTTCGGCTTTGCTTCGGCGGCGCGGAGCACCAGCAATTCGCTCCACCATGCGTCGAGGAGTACATCGAGTCCCATGCGTCCGGGTGCGCTGATGGAGAACATGCCGAACGCGCCAGGTGCGTCGATCTCGGGGACGTAGTGCTCGCCCAAGAGGTCGAGTTTGGTGAACACGACGCAGTACGGTTTGGCGGCGAGTTCTTTTGAGTGTTCAGCGATCTCGTGGCGGAGCTGATCGAGTTCTTTCTGCCAATCTTCCGATTCGATCGGGATCATGAACGCGAGGATGCGTGTCCGTTCGATGTGGCGGAGGAACTGAAGGCCGAGTCCTTTGCCTTCGTGGGCGCCCTCAATGATGCCCGGGATGTCGGCGACGACAAACGAGCGGTGATCGCTGAGCGGGATGACGCCCAGGTTTGGTGAGAGCGTTGTGAAGGGATAATTGGCGATCTTTGGGCGTGCGGCGGAGATGACCGAGAGGAGTGTGCTCTTGCCCGCGTTCGGCTGTCCAACGAGCCCGATGTCGGCGATGAGTTTGAGCTCCAGCTCGAGGTCGCGCGCTTCGCCCTCTTCACCCGGTTGCCACTCGCGTGGCGACTGGTGAGTTGCAGTGACGAAGAACGCGTTCCCTTTGCCGCCGCGTCCGCCCTTGGCGACCGTGTAGGAATCGGTCTCATCGAGAATTTCGCAGATGATTTCCTGCGTTTTCGCGTCCCGAATGATGGTGCCGCGAGGCACCGGTAGGATGATGTCTTCGCCGGAGCGTCCGGTGCGATTCGAGCCACCGCCGTGTTCGCCGCGTTCCGCACGCCAGGCGTCGCGATAGGTGAAGTCGAGGAGCGTCGTGAGATTGCGGTCCGCACGAACGATCACATCGCCGCCTCGGCCCCCATCGCCGCCGTCCGGACCACCCATCGGGTAGAACTTCTCGCGTCGGAATGAGGTCTGTCCTGAGCCGCCGGTTCCTGCTTCCACTCGTACGATGACACGATCTACAAACATGAGACTCTGCGCTTTCTGGGAGGCGGCGGTGGCCGCGAGAAACTTCGGTGGGACGATGGAGTGTTTCACGGACGAATACTTGTTGCTGATGGCGCGAAAACGTACGAACTACTTCCCCTGCACGCGCGCCCAAAGGCCCAAGTAGCGCAGAAGGTCGTCAGGGTTGATCAGGTCGGCGATGGCGTGAAGCGTGTCGGTGACGGTCGATACGGAAGCACCGGCGTTCACTGCGCCGTGCAGATGGGAGTGCAGCTGCCGATCCTGTCGTGCGATTGAGCAGGCGGCGACCACGCAGAGTTCGCGTCGTGCAAGATCGAGTTGGGGACGGCCGAGGACTTTTCCGTAGCCGTCGACGATCATCCAAGTGTCGAGTGCAGGATGGAGCCCGCGAATGTTGATGCGCAGTCGGTCATAGAACTCGCCGTACACGGTTTCGCACGTTGCTTCGCCGCGAGCGGTGGCCAACTGTGGGTCGAGCTGCGAACTCTCATCGCTGACTGGTGCGCGTCGCCCGGAGATGCGGCGCCATTCGCGTGCGGCGTTGAGTGCACGTGGAAAACCGGCAAACAGGTACGTCTGCAAAATCACTTCTTCGACCCAGACTGGGTTGATGTCTGCATGCGCGGTGGCGAGGGCCGACCGGATCTGCGCTTCGGATCCGCCAGCTAACTGTGCGGCAAGACGCACCAGCAGTGCGGTCTCCGCATCGAGCGCAGGCAAGGGTACTCGGTTGGTCTGGTCGTGCATAACCAAATCGTTTGTCGCATCACCGTTCCACTGCGCGTCGGCCGCCGGAGCATGAAATTGTGCGCTCGGGCTCGCGTCCGTCGCTGATTCCGAATGCTTCACAGTGCCTGCCCGACGGCGCCGCCGCCAACGCGAATTTCACCGACGGTTTCGCCGCGGGTGTTTCGCACTGCGTTGGACGCGAACTCACGCATCCCTTCCGGCCACTCGCGCGGCGCGACCCTCAGTGCGGCTAGCACCGCCAGCACGGCGTGGTACTGCGCGCGAGCCGCCCCATCTTCCACCTTGAGCGCGATGCCGATGCCCTGCTCCACCACCGCGAGCGTGTGGACGCCTTCCGCCCCGATTTTGCATAGCACACGTCCTTCGAACGCGTCCATGAGGACCGTATCAAATCGATCGCTGCCACCGACGAGGAAGGGGCTCCCGGTCATCGCGGCGACGATGCGCGCGGGCGTTTCGTCGCCGCGGTGCGCCGCACTGGCGAGACGGGCGTACGCAAGGGCCATGTTTGCGAGTGGCAGCGCAAAGACGGTCACGCCGCAACCGTCGACGGCGAGGTCGATGTCGTCGACCGCGATACATCCCCACTCTGACACGGTCTCGCGGGCAGCGATCTGCACCGGATGGTCCTCGCGCTCATACCCGCGCGTCGGCCAGCCCTGCAGCACCGCACGGGCAAGCATTGCCGCGTGCTTCCCCGAGCAATTGTTGTGAAGCCGCGTCAGCCGCTGCCCGGACTCACGCAGCAAGCGAGAGCCGCGTCCGGAAAGAGGCTCGTGCGGACCGCACGCCAAGTCCCCGGCTTCGAGCCCCACGGCGGCCAGCATGCCGGCTGCGAGTGCCACGTGTTCGGGCTCACCCCCGTGCGACGCACAGGCAAGCGCCAACTCATCCGGGCCCCAAGCGAGGCGCTCAAACCCGCCCTCCCCGACGAGTGGCATCACCTGAAACGGCTTGGCGCACGACCGCCACCACGTCCTCAAATGCGCATCGCGTGCAGCGTGAACCAAGACACCATCGGCGGTCACCACAGCAGCGTGCACCCGATGGCGCGACTCGATCATGGCGCCGCGGGAAACCACGACGTCCAAAGACAGGGTCGACTCAGGCCCCCCGAACGCGAATGGTTTGCGACCGGAAGCAGAGAGCGATGAGGTGACGCGCGAGGGGCTGGACACCCATGGAAGATAACCCCGACCCGCCCGAGTTCGGCCTCCGCGGCTCGACCCACCGCAGCCCCCATACAGTTACCGCTTGGCGGCCCGGAGCACCCCCGCCAGCACCAATGCCCCCCCAAGCACAGTCCCAACCCCCGGCACCTCGGCGATTCCGGGCAACAGTGCAG
>Ga0105049_10000275_pt1 | contig 53679 bp, 42 predicted proteins | sample MAT06_FD_78087 | JGI IMG/M metagenome (GOLD analysis project Ga0105049, IMG submission 78087) | Freshwater microbial communities from Lake Fryxell liftoff mats and glacier meltwater in Antarctica - MAT-06 | ecosystem: Environmental > Aquatic > Freshwater > Ice > Liftoff microbial mat | place...
GAAGGACTGCAACTGCGGGAAAATGAGGGACTGCAACTGCGGGAAATCGAGACAACGGAAGGTGTGAGACAACTGAAGGCGCGAGCTGTGAGCTTTGCGGCTTGAGGTGTGGGGCACCGCGAGGAACTCAGGGAAGGAGGTGCGAGTGAAAGGAGGCACGAGAGCAGTTTACCTCAAGCCTCACGCCTCAAGCAGGAGCCCACACCTTAAACCCCAAAGCTCACAGCTCACGCCTGAATGTGCCTCACGCCTCTCTCCCCTCACACGTCAACCCTCAGCCTCCTCAACCCTCCAAGTCGCGTCCCCTCAGAAGATTTTCAGATTCACATACTTCTTCGGATTCTTCTTGAAATCCGCCATCAGCGAATCCACCCGCGCCAGCAGCGTATCCATCCGCGCATACACCGCGCCGTCGTTCATCAGCTTGCCAACCGTGCCGTTGCCGCTGTTCACCTTCTCCACCACCTGCTGCACTTGCGCGTTGGTTTCTTTCAGGTCGCGGGACAGTTGCTCAAAGCTCGCCGATGTCGCGCGCAGGTTGGTGAGCGTCGAATCCACCTTGACCGAATCGATCGACGCGATCGCCGTGCGCAATGACTGCTGCGTCGCGGTCAGCTGAGAAGATTGGACGGCCGCGACCTTGCTCAGCTGTGCCACAAGCCGGGTGACGTCCGCCATCAATGCGCGGATCTCCTCCACGCCACCGCCTTCCACAAACTCGGCGCGCGCTTTCCCCGTTATCGCGCGTACGTCGGAGGCGATCGAGTCTCCTTTTGTGAGGAGTTCTGCCGTGCCGGGTGAGCCTTTGCCTGTCGGGATGGTATCGTTGGCCGGCAGAAATGCCGTCTGGCCAAGCACTGGCTGCAGCGCAATGAGCTGATCGCCGAAGATGCCGTTGGCTTGCACCGTTGCCGTCGAGCCTTTGGGAATCTTGTACTGTTGTTCGATCTTGAGGCCAACGACCAACGTGCCCTTCAGGTCGAGCTCCACGCGATCGACGAAGCCGATACGAACGCCCGCCAACAACACCGGCTGTCCTTGTTTGAGCCCAGCGCCCCACGGGAACCGTGCATACATCGCATAATTGCGCGCCAGTCCGCCGCGAGCGATCCAGATCGTCCCCCCAATACCTACGGCCACCGCTGTCGCCAGCAGCAATCCCACCAGCACTTCGTCGCGTCGTTTTTTCATAGGACCTGAGGAAGAACCGTGCAACGCTGTGGCGTGCGCCGTCAGCGCGTCACGCTTGAATGAAGGGAGCAAGTACGGCCGCAACAATGGCGTCGAGCACCAGAATAGAGACCGAGGCAATCACCACCGCGAGCGCCGTGGAACGACCCACGCCTTCGGCGCCGGACTCGGTGACGTATCCTTCGTAGGAGCACACGAAAGCGATCGCGCCACCAAAGCAGACGGCTTTGATCAGCGAGTACACGACCTGGAATGACGTGAAGGCCAATTGCAGCCCTTCTTTAAAATCAGACGTCCGCACGTCGGTGGCGAGGATCAGCGTCAGCCACGCGGAAAAGATCGCGGTGGCATTGGCGATCATGGTGAGTGCGGGGATCATCACGAGGGCCGCCAGCAAGCGGGGCACCGCCAGATAGGCCACCGGATCGAAGGAGAGTGTCTCCAGCGCATCGATCTGCTCCGTGACGCGCATCGTGCCGATCTCCGCGGTCATGCGTGCTCCAACGCGCCCGGTGAGCACCAGCGCCGTGAGCAACGGACCAAGCTCCAGCACAATGCTCTGGCGCGCGATCAGACCGACGACCGAGAGCTGGACGCCGGGGAAGAGTTGATAGCGTGTTTGAAATGCCGTGACGCCGCCGAGAAATGCTGCGACGATAACGGCCAACGGCACCGACTCGACACCGATCGTGCGCATCTGTCGAATCATTTCCGGAAACCACGTAGCCGGCTCACGAAGACCACGCAGGATATCGCGCATGAAGTAGGCGCGCTTCCCAATGGCGGCGAGCACACCGCTCGTACGCTTCATAGCGGCGTTCATCAAAATGCCAACGGGCATCAGGTGCGTACCCGCGCCAGCAGCACCAACGCCATGAAACCGACCACGATATTGGGCATCCACGCGGCAAGTTCGGGCTGCATCAGCCCTTTGCCGCCGATCGCTTTGGTGAGTTGAATGAGCACAAGGAACAATATCGTGGTGCCAAGGCTCACGGCTACGCCAAAGGCCGCCCCGCCACGCTGAGAACTGGTGGCCAGCGGCGCGCCAAACAGCGCGATGATGATACAGGTCACCGGGATGGCGATTTTGAGCATGCGTTCGACTTTCAGCAGATTGACGTCGGTCCCTGAGCGCTCAAGGCCCTTGATGAACCGGGTCAGCTCACCAAAGTTCATTTCGGTGGGCTCGCGCTCGGCGGAACGCAGCGCGTCGGGTGTTTCGGTGAGCCGTCGATCGGCCAAAGAGTCAAAGCCAAAAGCCAGATCGATGGAGTCGTTCGGGAGCACATGCATCTGCCCTTTGCGCAGCATCCACCCAGAACGCGCGCTCCACGTCCCGCTGTCGGCGGCGATCAACATGCCGGCACTGGTCGCGGATGCACGCTGTTCGATTTCCACGCGTTCAATGCGCTTCTTGTCAGTATCCAACGTGTAGATGCGGTAAATACGGCCGAGTTCGTTCGCGAAGGCGAAGTTGTAGCGGGTGGATTCGCGAAACTCCGACTTGCCGGCCAGGAGCTTGAGTCGTTTGGCATTGGCCGGTGGTGCGATTTCGCTGAACACCAAGCCCAGTCCGGTCGCGAAGCAGGCCATGAGCAGGATAGGGGCGATGAAACGATAGAAACTGATGCCCGACGCTTTGGCCGCTGTGATCTCGGCGTAACGCGTGAAGGCGCCGATCGAGAAGACCGTGGCGAAGAGCACGGCCGCCGGGAGCACCATGAACAGGGTGTCCGGGATCCAGTAGTAATAGCTCATGGCGACCGCGTTGAAGCTGAGCTTGGCTTCGGTGTACTTGCGAAGGTGGTCAACCAGGTCGATCACGAAGACCAGCACCGGAAAACCGGCGGCGGTCACGAAAAAGATGCGGGCGAACTCCGACGCCACGTAGCGGTCGAGTGGGGTGACTATTTTCGCGCGACCGGAGTTCGCGCGCGGCAACGCAGGAGCGTCACTCATGCCGTGGCTTCCGGGGAGATTTCGATGCGTGCCGAGTGCTTGCGGCCGGCCCGCTCGCGCGCGAGTTGACGTTTCACGGCGCGATCGGCGAACCATTCCCGAATACCTCCGCCGCGCGAACTGTCCACCGTGGATTCTATGCGCCAGAGCAAAATGACACCGACCACGGTAAAGATCACATTGGCCGCCCACATCGCGACGATGGCTGGAAGTCGCCCTTTGTCGGCGAGTGCCTCGCCGGCCATGAGGCAGATGTAGTACAGGCCGAAGACCACGATACTCACGCCTAGGGTTACGCCGACGCCGCCCCGGGGAAAGCGAAGTGCGATAGGCGGGCCAAACAACACGAAAACGAAGCAGGCGAAGGAGAGCGCGAACTTCTTCTGAATTTCGACCGCGAGGCTATCCAACGACTCCCTCGCCTGCGCCATCTGCGTGGTTGAGGCGAGGAGCGAGCCGCGGTACATCTCGATACTGTCGACCGCAGGTGCCTTAGGGGGGATCGCCGCTGCGGTAGCCGCCACCCGTGCGATCGAATCGGCGGTGGCTACCGCCCGCGCGATCGAATCGGCGACGCTATTGGGGAGCACGGCGGCGGGAACACCCACCGCGCCGGGGGCGACGCTCGGTATTGTAACTGGCGTCGGTGTTTGGGGTACCGTGGCAGGCGTCGCTTGTTGCTGGACGGGCGGTGGCACGACCGGCGGTTGCTGGACCGGCGGTTGCTGGACCGGCGGTTGCTGGACCGGCGGTTGCTGGACCGGCGGTGGCTGGACCGGCAGTGGCTGGACGGGCAGTGGCTGGACGGGCGGTGGCACGACCGGCGGTTGCTGGACCGGCGGTTGCTGCACTGACGCGACCCCCGCGGCCTTCACGACCTTGGGAGCGAACAACCCCGGAAGCGTCACACAGTATAGGTAGGCCAAGCGATCGCGCGCCGGACGCTCACGCGGCGCGCGCAGCCCAGTCGTACCCTTGGGAGCCAGCAGGTAGGAAAACTTGATGAACTCGCTCCGCACGTTCATGAACTCTTTTGACGCGACCACGTACTTGCTCTCCATCTCGCACACCGACATCTCGCGGTCGCCCTTGTACGTGTCGGAGCGCGACGCCTCGAAGCCCTGCGTGATGCCGCGTACCAGCACGGTGTTCTCCCGGAAGAACGACCGTTGAAAGCGCTTGGGATCGCCCCGCACGAACTCCTGCGAGTACCCGTCAAAGAGCTTGAGCTGCAGATCCTTCCCGTTCGGCGCCAGGATCAGCAGGCCGCTGTCCGCGTAAATAGTCTTCCGTTCCGGCCCTTTGGAGAGGTCGAAGACCTCGACGTCCTTCATGCTGTTCCGGTCGGCGTTACTGCTGGAGACGCGAATGTAGAGTTGATCATTGATGGCGTTCATGGCCTGATCACGCAAGGCGAGCGTCGGCTTGGTTCGCGAGATATCCTGTTGCAAAATGCGCAGCGCATGGTTGGCGCGCGACAGCACCTGGTCGTTAAATCCCACCATGGCGATGGAGAGGAACAGGGCACAGAGCAACACCGGCGCCATCAGGGAGCGTACACGCACGCCACTGGCCTTGAACGCCGTGATCTCGTGTTCGGCCGCCATATTCCCGAACGCGTACAACGTCGCGACCAGCACGGCCATCGGCATCGTCATGGCGATCGTGAATGGCAGCGAGAGCACGAAGAACTTCGCGATGGCGTTCCACGGAAGCCCCTTACCGGCCAGATTGGCCAGTTGCCGCGCGACGTACTGCAGCATGAGCAGCGAGGTCAGGGCGGTCAGCGCAAAGATCAGGGGGCCGATGTGCTGGCGCACGACGTAACGGGTAATAAGCTTCACGACGTAAAATCCTCGTACACTACCTGCATTATCAAGGGCAACGGCGTAGATGAGTGCATGAACTGTGGGTGAAAGGGCGGAGAGCCGTCCCGTAGGGAGCCGTGGCCGTCAGGCTGGCTCGTACCCCACGACTGGAAATCGGTGCGCCGCCTGATGCGCGAACCGTATCTGGGCCGACAGGTGAGCACTCTGCAGCGAGTGCCACGGGGGGTGACGCGCGCCGTCGTGTCCCTGGGATTGTCGGTCGCCTGCGGTGCGTTTTCAACGAGCTCACCCGTGGGCGCACAGCCGGGGATCCAACGGGCAGGCGTGGATTCGTTCCCGCGACTGCCCATCGCCGGACTCTCGCTGCGCACGCCAGGTGACACCTTCGCGCTCAAGCAGCTCATTCGATTTGGTGCGCTGAGCAAGGGGCTGCCCTATCACCCGGATCCTGCTCGCGTCGCCGATCGGCTGGTTGCCGACGCCATGCGCCGCACGAGAGCGCGCGCCGCGGCCCGCTGGCAGGCAGTGATTCAGGCGCCCCTGATGCGCGGAGCACCCGAGCCCATGGCCGTGGGCGCCCGACCCGCGACCGACTCAGGGCCCACACCGGGCGCGCTCGTGCCGCTGCTTCCGCCCCGATCCGGTGGAGCCGATGATCGTACGCGCATCGGCGGTGCCGACTTTCTCGACAACGCCGCCAACTTAGGCATCAACCTCGATTCGCGATTGGAATCGAAGATGGAGCGCACGCGGAATCTACGCTGCACCACGGCCCAGTTGACCGTGATCGGCAACAACTGTACGGGCTCATTCCAACCGGCCTTCGATTACCAGTTCAACTTGCGCACCGGCGGGGTTATTGCCAACCGGGTGCATTTGAACGTCGACTTCGACTCGCAACGGGAGTTCGATGCGTCAAACAATATTTCCGTGTTCTACGAAGGCAAATCTGACGAAATGCTGCAGCGGCTCGAGGTTGGCAACGTCAGCTTTCAGGCCCCCGCGTCGCGCTTTCTGACGTCAGGCATTCCGTCGGGTAATTACGGGGTGCAAGCCACGGGACAGATCGGTCCGATGCGGTTCACCTCAATCGTCGCCCAACAAAAGGGCAACGTGTCGAAAGACAATGTGTTCACGGTCGGCGACCGGACGCAGCAGCAAATCGAACGCCCGATCGAAGATATTCAAATTGAAGTGCGCCGGTTCTTCTTCACCGTCGACCCGCGACAGCTCCCCGGCTATCCCAATATCGACCTGCTGAACCGGCCGCAAATGCAGCAGTTGGCCGCCGCGCTGCCCGATTCGGTGCGCCCCACACGCGTGTACGTCTATCGACAGCTGGTCGGCGCCTCCAACCAGAACCCGCGCGGCCCGCAGTTTTCAGTACGCGGGGCGAGAAATCCCGCGCGACAGATCTACGAGGTGCTGCGCGAGAACGTCGACTACTACATCGATCAGTCGCAGCTCTGGATCTCGCTGGTGCGACCGCTCAATGCCAACAACGAACGACTCGTCGTGGCCTATGAAGTGAATCGTGGGGGCGTGCCGGGGCGCAACGTCAACACGGGTGGGACGCCGGACATCGAATTCACCGACGCGACGCAGTTTGCCAACCTGCTGTGGGAGCCGGAGCTGCAGCCATCCACGCAAGACTACTTCAATCGCGAAATCAAATCGATCTACCGATTGGGCGGCGAAGACATGCAGCGCGAAACCGTCACGCTGAAACTGGTCACCGGGTTGTCGGGTGATCAGGAAAAACCGTTCGACCCGTCGCGCGGCGAAACATATTTGCAGCTCTTTGGGCTCTCGCAGGCCACGAATCCAACCGCCTTCGACGTCGAAAATCGCGTCTGGCCGCGCCCCAGCGATCCCAACTACTCGGCCGCCAGCGGAGGACGCGAAAAACTGATTCGCGACTACTTCGTAGTGTTCCCCTCGCTCCAACCGTTCGCCCGTGCCGGCCTCGCGCAGCCGCTCGCCAACCCGGCAAACGACACGCTCTACCGCTACCCCAACGAGTACCTGTACTCGGCACAACGCCCGCAGGCGATCTATCGCATGATTGCGCGCTATCAGTCGGAAGGTGGCTCGTCGCAGTATGCGGTGCGGCTGAACAGTCTGCAAATCCGCCCGAACTCCGAAAGCGTGTCGCTCGAAGGGCGTCTCCTTGAACGCGACAAGGATTACACCATTGAGTATGAGTTGGGCACGATCACCTTTGCGCGCGGTGACACCCTCTTTCCGCGTCCGCGCCAAATCTCGGTGCGCTACGAGGAAAACCCCCTGTTCGCGTCGGCGCCCATCACCATTCTGGGCTTCGCGTCGCAGTTCCCGCTCGACAACGGACAGCTGGCCTTCACGGCCATCTCGCAACAGCAGCGATCGGGCTACAATCGCCCGCCGCTTGGCTTCGAACCCATCGGATCACTGGTCGCGGGCGTTACGGGCAACATGGCGTGGGATGCGTCGCTCGTAAGCAGTGTACTGAAAAAGCTGCCCTTTCGGTCTGCCAATACCCGCTCACGTGTGGCGCTTCAGGGCGAGTTTGCCATGAGCAAGCCACAACCGAATTCGGCAGGGCAAGCCTACGTGGAATCGTTTGAAGGTGATGCGGGGCTGGGCATTCCACTCTCTGAAGCGGCGTGGTATTACAGCTCACGACCGGCGCTGGGCGGTGTGCTTCCCGGTCTGATCGGTGCGCAAACCCTCTCGCTGAATCGCGCGAGTACGCTCGCGTATCAGAGCAACGGCGTCGACGCCGCCGGCACGTACATTCAGTACAACATCCAGCAAATCGACCCCTCAGTGCAGATCATCGGCGGCGGCATTCAGCCCCCGGAGCCACTGCTCTGGATGACGCTGTACCCGTTGAAAACCGGTGGCATCTTCGATTTCGAGCCGGGATCGAATCGCCGTCGCTTCGCGTGGACCGTCGGCGACAACAGTGCTGTTGGCACCACGCCTGTGGGACGGCGGTGGCGGTCTGTCCGTACGATCCTGAATACGAGCGGCGCCGACCTGTCGCGCATCGAAAACATTGAGTTCTTCGTGCTGGTGCAAGCGGAGTCGGCGAAGCTCACGAGGAATCCCACGCTCATTCTCGACTTCGGGGAGATCAGTGAGAACAGTGTGACGTTTGCGCCGGAAACGCTCACGGTGAAGCCGCCCGTGCGCCCAGGGCTGCCCGTCGATAGCACGTACCGCGGCAAACGACTGGTGGGATTTGATCGCCTGGATAGTGAACGTGATCTCTTCTCTCGCGCGTTCAACGCGGAACTCAACGACACGGGGCTGGCTGGCGACGTGGCGGACACGATCGTGGTGGTTAATCAGACGGTGTCGCCAGTGCAGGTCACGACGGTCAACAAGGTCCCGTTGTGCACGCAGTCGGTCAACATCGTGCAACTGCTTGGTGATAGTCGCGCGGTGTGCACGGTACGCAACAACCGGCTTGACGAAGAAGACATCGATCTGGACGGGCAATTGAATCTGCCCTCAGCTACCGTTGAGAATGAGCAGCTGCGCCGATTCGTAGTGGACTTGAGCGACAAGCGGACGTGGACGCGCGTTGGTGGATGCTTGCCCCAAATCGATTCGACGGCGGCGGTGGTCGTTGCCGACACGGTCTGCTGGGTACAAATCCGGTTGAACTGGCGCGCCGCGGCGGAAGAGCTGAACAATCCCAACGAACGTCGCGTGCGGGCGTTGCGTCTGACGATGGTCTCGAACGCGCTGTCGCCTGATGCGGACTTTGAACGCATCGCGTTGGCGCGCTTCAAACTGGTCGGCGCGCCGTGGCTGAAGCGCACGGCAGCACCCATCAGTGGTGCGGCTGGCGACCAAGCGTCGCCGGCCGGTGGCTACGTGATTGCCAGCGTCGTTGGCACGCTCGATTCCTCGGCGGTCTTGCCGTACACGCCACCACCCGGCGTCGTGCAGGAGCCGGAGAACCGGCAGACTGGCTTTGAGAACACGCGCATTCAGATCAACGAGCGCGCGCTGCGGTTGCAGACGGGCGTGCCAGGTCAGGCCTTTCGGCTATTCGATCGCGCGGAGGCATTCTTTCGGTTTCCGGAAGGCACGAAGTCGTTCATGGGATACAAGACGTTGCGCCTGTGGATGCGCGGGCGGGGAAATGGATGGGGGCCGGCAGGGGAACTGAATGGCTTCGTCAAGATCGGCCGAGACGAAAACAACTTCTACATGTATCGCACGCCGGTGAACGCGGGGCCGACGCAGAACGCGTGGGATCCGGAGGTGAGTGTCGATCTCACCAGGTTCCAGTTCCTTCGCGCGCAGCTCGAAAACAACTTCCTCACCAGCTCGGCCGACTCGCTGTCGTGCACGGGCACGGATCTGGAATTGATCACACGATCCGGATTGCCGCGTGGTCAGATCGTTCGGCGATATGCGGTGTGTCAGGACGGATACATCGTCTACAGCGCCGACCCAAGTGTCACGCCGCCCAATCTGGCCGGTGTACAGGAGTTGGCGGTGGGGCTGGTGCGTGTGGACAGCATCCCACGAGGCGGCATTGGCGTGATGGCCAACGATACACTGGAATTGTGGGTCAACGACATTCGCCTCACCGACGTGGTAGACGATATCGGGTTCGCCGGGGAGTTGGGCGTATCGATGAACGCCGGTGACCTCGCGGATTTTCGCGTGAACGTGAGTCGGCGCGATCCGAACTTTCGGCAGTTGGGGGAAACGCCGAACTTCCTGACCACCAGTGGCGTGAGTATCGGGACCACGCTGCATCTGGAACGTATGCTCCCGGCGCGTCTGGGGGTGGTTGTGCCCTTCAGCATCGACTACGCGGGCGCCGGCATCGATCAGCTGTTTATCAACAAGTCCGACATTCGTGCGAGCGGAATTGCGGGGCTGCGAAATCCCAGTGATCGCCGCATGAACTACTCCGTCGCGCTGCGCCGAGCAATGCCGCTCTCTGGTGGCTGGTATGCACCGGTCTTGAATGGGCTCTCGATGTCCGGGAACTGGTCGAAAGGCGAAACGAAGACCGCGTTTCAGGAGGGAAGCCAGTCCAACTACGTGCTTGGCGCCACGCTCGACCTGAGTGACGATGCCCGCGTCGGTAAGTTGCCCGGTGTTGTGGACCGCGTGTTTCGCATTCTGCCGAGGTTTTTGCGCGAGAGCGGTGCCATACGAACGATTCGTACGCAAAACTATCGATGGCAGCCCACGCAGTTCCGCGTCACCAGTTCGCTCGCGCGCAACGCCAACTCCACCACAAGCTTCACCAAAGCCGCCACGGCGCTGTCTGACACGGGCCAGGTGATCACGGGGCTGAACCACGCGTGGATCAACAACGCGCGGCTGGAGTTTCGTCCAACCGTCGGGCTCACCGGTAGTTTCGACGCACGGCAGGTTCTTGATCTGCGCGACTATCGTGACGTCGCACTCGGGCTTGACAGCACCGATCGTCGTCAGGCAGCGGCTGGGGAACGGATGCGCTTCCTCGGGGCCAATGTCGGACTCGAACAGGATCGCACGGTGACGAGTGGCATCTTGTTCCAGCCGCAGCTGGTGGGCTGGATACAGCCGCGGGTTGATTTCCGATCGTCGTTTCGGCTGTCCAAAGATCCGAACGCGCGGGCACTGCTCCGTGATGAAGATTCGACCGGCCGATTCCGTTTGCCTAAGCGATTGGGTGCCGTGCAAAGCTTCTCCGCCGGTACGCAGTTGCAACTCGGCCGATTGATTATGTCACGGTCGAAGGAGCAATCGTGGTTGCACAAGATCGGCAAGAGCTTTGCCCCGGCCGATGTGTCGTGGCAGCGGGACTTGACGTCGAACTACGACAACACCGTCTTCGATCCGCAGATCGGATACCAACTCGGACTGGGGGGCATCGCCAGCTTCCGTGGACTGAACAACAACAAGTTGGCCACAGCGGCCGGTCGCGTGCAGAACTTTACGGCGATCAGCGCGTTGAACTTACCGCTTTCGATCAATCTGCAATCGCGCTTTGAGAGTGGCACGACAGAAACGTGGACCCGACGTATCCTTGACGGCTTTCAGGCACTGATCACCAGTGAGCGGAAAACGTATCCCGACGTGAACATTCGGTGGAACTGGCGTCCGATGCGAATCAAGGCGGTGGTGAGCAACGTGTCACTGCAGGGTGCGTATGTGCAGCGCGAGCAGAGTACGGTGGTGCCAAATGAGACGGGGGGCATTGCCGATCGCAGTCGCACGCTGACGCGGAACCGGCCGATATCCGGGTCGATCACCTGGACGTTCCTCGGCAATCTCACCACGAACGGATCGGTGGGCGTCGAAAGCCGGGAAGATTCGCGGCCCGGTTCGCTGACGACGAGCGACACGCGCAGAGTGTCGTTCGATGTCGCGCGCAGCGTGCCGCTCCCGAAGAAGTGGAACACGCGTACCGGAAAGTTGCAGACGCGACTCTCGTACCAATCGGACGAGTCGATCGTGTCGGTGGGTGGCACGAGTGGGGGAATCATTCCGCCGGTGTCGGACGTGTTCTCCAATTCGGTATTGACCAACAACGGGCGGCGAGCGTTCAACATCAATGCAGATACGGATGTCTCCGAGCTGTTGACCTTTCGGCTTACGGGGTCGCATGCGCTGACGTTCGATCGCAACTACAATCGGCGCCTGTCCAGCACGGTGGTAAGCGTGATTCTGCAGATGCGCTTTTTTGCTGGTGAGTTGCGGTGAGGTGTGAGGGGCGAGGGGCTGAGGGTTGAGGGTCGAGGGGCGTGAGGGTTTGAGGGCGTGAGGGGTGAGGGGAGGGAGGCGTGAGGCACATTCAGGCGTGCGCTATGAGCTCTGGGCTCTGAGGTGAGAGCTCCTGCCTGAGGCTTCAGGCCTGAGCAGCTTATGCCTTTCGCCTCAAGCTGGAGCTCCCTCCCCAGAGCCCGGAGCTCACGGCGCACGCCTGTAGGTGCTTCACGCCTTTCGCGCCTCATCCCTCACCGCCCGCACTGAGGGGTGCGCTTGAGCCGGTGCTTTCGGCAGCAGAGCGCACCGCAGTCGTTGCGGCCCCGTGTTATAGCGCGCAATGCGGCGGTACCGTATGCCGCGCACCGATCATGTATGCTGTTGCATGCCGACCCCCGCCGAACGACAGGCTCTTCTCTTCCTCGCTGCGCTGGCGGTGTTGGGTGGAGGGGTGCGCGCAATCGGAGCGCGCCGCTTTCTGGCGCAAACGGACGCGGCGGAACAGTTGATTGCTGGGCGGCCGTCGGCGACGCTGGGGGCGCGGGCGCTGGCGGCCCAGATTGCTGCGGTAGACTCCGCGCAACAGACGGCGCGTACACGACGGTCAAACTCCCGGGCGCCGCGCCGTACGTCGGCCGCTCCGCGGACGCTGCCCGAGCTCCGCGAAGAGCGCGTGCCGCGTGTGGACACACCCGTCGTGGTCAACCTCAACCAGTCGTCGGCCCGCGAGTTGGAGCGCTTGCCTCGCGTCGGACCCGCGTTGGCGGCACGGATTATCTCGTGGCGAGAGACGCACGGACCGTTCCGGTCACTGGAGGACCTCCGTCACGTGCGCGGCATTGGCCCGGTCACGGCCGCCTTGCTGGCGCCATCAGTGACGTTTTGACGGTGGCACCGTCCATTCCAGTGTGAGGCACGCCTTGGCGTGTCATGACACCAAGTGTCCTACATTCTGACGATTCTTTAAAAGGTATGGCCGCTCCCGCTGCAACTCAACCCACTCGCGCCGCCGAACGGCTAGGCGATCTTCTCGTTCGAGAGGGTCTCCTCACGCGCGATCAGGTTGCCAAAGCCCTTCAGGAGCAGGCGCAGAATCCGGGGCAGCGGTTGGGCTTGACGGTCGTCAAGATGGGCATGGTGCCGGAGAACGCGGTCGTCCGCATGCTGGCACGCCAGTACCGCATGCCTGCCGTCGACCTCACCCGTTTCGAAGTCGACACCCGTCTGCTGAAGCTGATACCGGCCGAGTTGGCGTCAAAGCACACCGTGCTGCCGCTCAAGCGTGACGGCCGTCAGCTCACCGTCGCGATCGCCGATCCCACGTCGATGGGTGTGGTGGACGACCTCAAGTTCATTACCCGCTATGACATTGTGCCGGTGTTGGCGGGCGAGTTCTCGATGCGCGCGGCGATCGAGAAGCACTACGAAGCGAACGAAATCCAGATGCAGTCGCTGCTCCAGGACATCGCCGACGAGGACAGCGATGTCGAGGTGTTGGAGTCGCAGGACGACATCAACGAGAGCGCCATGGCGTCGGCGGTCGACGAGGCGCCGGTCGTCAAGCTGATCAATGCCATTCTGACGAACGCGGTGACGAAGGGTGCTTCGGACATTCACTTCGAGTGCTTCGAGCACGAGCTGCGCGTGCGCTACCGTGTCGACGGTGCGCTGCAGGAAGTGATGAAGCCGCCCATGAAGATGCGCGCCGCACTGATCTCGCGATTCAAGATCATGGCCTCACTCAACATCGCCGAACGTCGGGTCCCGCAAGACGGGCGTATCAAGCTCAAGGTCGGCAAAAAAGTCATCGACTTCCGCGTGAGTGTGTGCCCCACGCTGTTTGGCGAAAAGATCGTGCTGCGAATTCTCGACAAGGGCAACCTCACGCTGGACCTCGAGAAGTTCGGCATCGAGCCGCGCGCCGAGCGGGAACTGATGGAGGCGATCTCCAATCCGTACGGCATGGTGCTGGTGACCGGGCCCACTGGATCCGGCAAGACCACGACGCTCTATTCGGCGTTGTCGAAGATCAATAACGGCGATGTCAACATCATGACCGCGGAAGATCCCGTCGAGTACAATCTCTTCGGCATCAACCAGGTCCTCGTGCGCACCGAAATTGGCATGACGTTCGCCGCCGCCCTGAAGGCGTTCTTGCGGCAAGACCCGAACGTCATCATGGTCGGTGAGATTCGAGATCTGGAAACGGGCGGTATTGCCATCAAGGCGGCCCTCACGGGCCACATGGTCATGAGTACGCTGCACACCAACTCGGCGCCCGAAACCATTACCCGCCTGTTGGACATGGGGCTGGAACCGTTCAACGTGGCGTCGGCGCTCAACCTGATCCTGGCGCAGCGACTGGTGCGCAAGATCTGCCCAAACTGCAAGACCAGGTACACCCCGGACGATGCCGAACTGGCGGGCGCCAAGGTGAAGCGCACCACGACCCTTCGTGAACTCCGGTTTACGGACGAAGCGCTTGACAACGCCAAGAGCCGTGCGCTCCCGGAAGCAGTGCCGTTTCTGACCAACCTTGGGCTTGATACGACGATCGGCGAGTTGCCCTTCTTCAAAGGACACGGGTGCGATACGTGCGGCGGCACCGGGCTGAAAGGTCGCCAGGGTCTGTATGAGGTCATGTTCCTCACGCCGCTGATCAAGAAGCTCGTGATGCAAAACGTGGACGTGCAGCAGCTGCGCGAAGGGGCCATCAATGAAGGGATGTTGACCCTGCGCATGGATGGGTGGCTCAAGGTCCTGAAGAGCGTCTGTACCCTCGATCAGGTCATCCGTGAAACAGCAAGTTAGCGTGGCGTGACGGTGGGTTTCCTCGCTACGAACCATTCGTCCACCATGGGATGAGCCGCGGCGTTCCGCTCGCGGCCGTCTCTCTCGTGCATACATGACACAGCCAACACAACCGCCCGTTTCACTCCGGACGCTGCTCGATGAAATGATCGAGCGCGACGCGTCCGATCTGCACATCACGGCCGGTGACCGGCCGAAGATGCGCGTGGACGGTGACATCGTGAACTCGGTGGTCGATCACATTCTGACGCCCCGCGACACGCTCCAGCTGGCGTACTCGGTACTCACCGAGAACCAGAAGAAGCGGTTCGAAATGGAGGACGAGCTGGACTTCTCGTTCGGCATTGCGAATCTCTCGCGTTTCCGGGGCAATGTGTTCAAGCAGCGCGGCTGCGTGAGCATGGTCATTCGCCAGATTCCGTTCCAGATCAAGACCTTTGCCGACCTGAATCTCCCGCCGGTGATCGCAGGCTTTTCGGAACGGCCGCGCGGACTGGTGCTGGTGACGGGGCCAACCGGTTCCGGCAAGAGCACGACGCTGGCCGCGATGATCGACAAGATCAATACCGAGCGCCGTGGGCACATCATCACGGTCGAAGACCCCATTGAGTTTATTCATCGCCACCGCAACTGCATCATTAACCAGCGCGAAGTGGGTGCGGACACCAAGAGCTTTGCCTCGGCGCTCAAGTATGCATTGCGTGAAGATCCCGACGTCATTTTGATTGGCGAAATGCGCGACCTGGAAACGATCCAGGCTGCGCTGACGATCGCCGAGACGGGCCACCTGGTATTCGCCACGCTGCATACCAATAGCGCGGCTGAGGCGATCAACCGGATCATCGACGTGTTCTCTGCGCATCAGCAAAGCCAGGTGCGCGCGCAATTGGCGTTTGTGCTGGAAGGCATCATCACGCAGGTGTTGTTGCCCAAGCTGTCGGGGCGCGGCCGCGCCATGGCCGCCGAGATTCTGGTGGTGACACCGGCGATCCGCGCGCTGATTCGTGATGACAAGGTGCATCAGATCTACTCGTCGATGCAGTCGGGCAAGAAGTTCGGCATGCAGACGCTGAACGACGCGCTGTATCAGTTGTACATCACCCGGCAGGTCAGCGCCGACGAATGCGTACGCTCGTCGAGCGACCCCAACGAGTTTTTGCGCATGATCGGCAAGAGCCCGGGCGAGGATCTGGCGGCGACGGTCGAACGCCGGTCGACCGATCGCGCGCTGGTTGGCGGCGTAAAGCGTTGAGGCACCACGCGCCCCTCGCGCACGAAAATCAGCTGTTGATGCTCTGATCTGTACCACGTTGTACCACGTTGTACCACGCACACCGACATCCGACACGACTATGCCAACGTTTACCTACACGGCGCGCAACAGCACCGGCGATCTCAAGACAGCGACGATCGACGCACCGACGCGTGATGATGCAGTCACGCAGCTGCGACGGCAGCGGCTGACGATCATCAAGGTCGACGAGTCGAAGTCGACGCCCAAGAAATCTGTCGGCTCGATCAAGATGCGCGACATCGTGATCTTCACGCGACAGTTTTCGACCATGATCAACGCCGGCTTGCCGCTGGTGCAGGCGCTGGATATTCTGGCGAAGCAATCCGAGAGCAAGGCGCTGCAGGGGGTGGTGCGCGAGGTGGTGTTTGACGTGGAGTCCGGCAACACCGTCGCCGATGCGATGCGCAAGCATCCGAAGGCGTTCACCGATCTGTACACGAACATGGTGGCCGCCGGCGAGGCGGGTGGTATTCTGGACACGATTCTGAATCGCCTGGCCGTGTTCATGGAGAAAAACGACGCACTGGTGCGGAAGGTGAAAGGCGCGATGATCTACCCCACGGTCATCATGTGCGTGGCCGGGTTGTGCGTCGTGATCCTGCTGTGGAAGGTGATTCCGGTATTCGCGAGCATGTTCGGGAGCGTGGGGATGACGCTGCCGTTGCCCACGCGCATCGTGATCGGCGCCTCAGGGTTCTTGAATGCGTATTGGTGGGCGCTGATTGCCGGCATTGTCGGTGGTGGCTATGCGCTCAAGACCTACTACGGGACGTCAGGCGGGCAGTTGGTGATCGACAAGTTTCTGTTGCACGTCCCTGTGCTGGGTGACGTGTTGCGAAAGTCGGCCGTGTCGCGCTTTACGCGGACGTTGGGTACGCTGATCAGCTCGGGCGTCAGTATTCTGGACGGCCTCGAGATCACCGCGCGCACCTCAGGCAATCGCGTCGTGCAAGACGCCATCATGGGTAGCCGCGCCAGTATCGCCGGCGGTGAAACCATTGCCGGCCCGCTGCAGAAGAGCAAGGTCTTCCCGCCGATGGTGATCAGTATGATCGCGGTCGGTGAGCAAACGGGTGGTCTGGACGAGATGCTGACCAAGATCGCCGACTTCTATGACGACGAAGTAGACGCCGCCGTGGGCGCGCTGCTTTCGCTGCTCGAACCGATCATGATCGTATTCCTCGGCGTGGTGGTTGGCGGCATGATCGTGGCCATGTACCTGCCGATCTTCGACATGGTGAATGCGGTGAAGTAAGGGAAGCGCTGTTGTGAGGGTGCACCCGTGGTGGATGTACGCGGAGTGCGCTGATTGATGCAGTCGGCGCAGGGTCGTTGACCGTGTGGTGCAAGGCGAAGGGCCGCTCGTGAGGCGGCCCTTCGTTTTTGGTGAGGGCGTCCACCATGCGCTTCGAGTGCGTTAGCTGTTGTGTGTGTCAGTCGCTGGCACGGGACTGCCGATCCGTTCAGATCTTGGCGCGACCGGCCGCTACGACCATCACGCGACGACGGGAGACGAACACGATGAACGGGGCGTGCGCTTTCAATGGTGGACACACGCGGGTGCGGCATTTCGATTGGCCGATCCTGAGCCCACGGGGATGCGCACGATCGGGCCGCACGCTACACATACAAGGGGTAACGTGTGTGATGCGTGTCGGCCGGTCCTCTCGATGTGACGCGGATCTGCGCCATACAAGCCTCCTCTGCGTCTGGCGATCAATCACTGGAGCGAGTTGATGGCGCAGCACCCTCGATGTGTGATTCTGGCGGGCCCCAACGGAGCGGGAAAGTCCACGCACTCCGCCCGGTTGGTCCAAGGACTTCATGGTATCGCGATCTACATCAACCCGGATACGATCGCCGCGGGCTTTGGTGCAGCGTCGGCAGGTGCCGTGGCGTTCGACGCAGGCCGGATCGCGCTGGGTGCGGTCGATGACTGCATAGCGCGCGGCGTCGACTTCGCGTTCGAAACGACGCTGTCCGGTCGTCGCTGGCCCCGCCTGCTCGACCGCTTGGGCGCGGCCGACTACAACGTGTTGCTGCACTACCTGTGGATTGCGGACGCAAGCCAGTGTGTTGCGCGCGTTGAGCGCCGAGTTGCGGTCGGCGGTCACGGCGTTCGGGAATCGGATATCCGGCGACGGCATCCAACTTCCATGCACAACTGCATAACCGTCTTCATGCCGCGAATACACGCATGGACGCTTTCCAACGCGTCGCGGCACGACGGACTGGTCACCGTAGCCACGCGCACGCCCGACGGCACGGTGCATGTAGCCGACAACCACGCGTGGCGGCTGTTTACAGGCGCCGCGCGAACGGACATCGTTCGCGAGGTGGCAGCACACGGATACCAGAGCACGCCAATCTGGGAGACACATATGGACGATCAGCACCTCAACACGGCGTCCTCATCGGCCGCCGATGAACGGGCGGCGCTCATGCCGTCGGCAGAACTGGTCGAGGCCGCGTCGCGTATCGCGGTCCGGCGCGCACTGGCGATCCATCGCGCACTCGGCGTCGGCGCCGCCGGCTGGGAAGACGGCAAACTTTTACTGCTTTCACCCGAGGAACTTCCTCGCGACGTCAACGACGTCGAATGGACCGAGCGGCAGATCGCGCGACGATCGCGGTAGACACCGACGGGACGTCGGCTCACGGACGCGGATCGGGCGGACTCACCGCTCTCGACCCAGCATCCTGTTCGACCGGCGAACGGCGCACGAGGCTAGGGGAGAACGCGTTAAAGAAGGTCAGCCTTGTCTCGATTAGTACGCGTATAAAGATATAACGTGTAGGGTTATATAGAACTGTTGATATCTTGAGTTTGCGTGATATTCTTCCGATATGCGCATCGAGTTCGCCGACGCGAAGTTAGAACGCCTGGCGACCGACATCCGCTATACCCACGGTCTTGGGCCTGAGGTCGTAAGGGCGTAACGGAAGGCGCTCGGCTTTCTCAGCCAGTGTCGTGACGAGCGTGATATCCGGCTGATCCGAGGATATCGCTTTAAGCAGCTGGAGCGAGAGCGAGCTCACCAGTCGTCGATACGATTGAACGACCAGTTCCGCTTGATTCTCGAACTCAAGCGGGATAGTTCCGGAAAGGCGCTCGTTGTGGTGGACGTGGTGGACTATCACTGAAGAACGGAAGGGGACTCTATGAGGATCGCACTGGCAGAGGTCTTCCCGCCTGGAGAGTATTTGCGCGATGAGCTATTGGCGCGCGGGTGGACGCAGGAAGAATTCGCGGAGATCATCGGACGGTCGTTCAAGCAAGTGAACGAACTGCTCAGCGGTCGCGTGACGCTCACCGCGCCAATGGCGCAGGTGGTCGCGGCCGCACTCGGTACCAGTGCGGAAGTCTGGCTGGGGCTGGAAAGTGCGTATCGATTGTCGGTCGCGGAGCCCGTGTCGGATGAGATTCAACGACGCGCGCGGCTGCGCACCGACTTCCCTGTGCGCGATCTTCAACGGCGCGGCTGGCTTCCAAAAACGAATGACATCGCCGAGCTCGAGACGTCGGTGCGTACGTTCTATCAGATCGACTCTCTTGACGAGCGGAGTCCTTTGCTGTGCGCGGCGAAGAGGAGTGGGTATGACGTTGGGCTGTCGCGCGTTCAGGAGGCGATCCTCCTGCGAGTGATCGAGCTTGCTCGTCATGTGCACGCGAAGAAGTACAGCGCCGAAAAGCTTCGGGCTTGTATCCATCAGTTCCGCGCGTTGATGCACGAGCCGGAAGAGATCCGGCACGTGCCCAAACTGCTCGTGGAGGCCGGCGTGCGGTTCGTCATTTGTGAGCCGTTTGCGGGATCGAAGCTCGATGGTCTGTGCACCTGGTTGGACGACCAGACGCCGGTGATCGGCCTGACACTCCGACTGGACCGAATCGACAATTTTTGGTTTGTCCTTCGGCATGAGTGCGAGCACGTACTGAGACAGGATGGCGCGACGACTGGCTACGTGATGGACGATGACGTCGGTGCGGGCGACGACACCGAACTGCCTGAAGCCGAGCGTGCAGCCAACGCGGCGGCGGCGGAGTTCGCGGTTCCTAGCCATCAACTGCAAAATTTCGTCGACCGTGTCGGACCGTTATTCTCGCGCGTGCGCATCACTGGTTTTGCCGAGACGCTGCGAGTGCACCCCGGCATTGTTGTTGGCCAACTGCAGCGAAAGTTGCAGCGCTGGGATCTGTTCCGGCCGATGTTGGTAAAGGTTCGCCACCTGCTTACGCCGGTGGCACTCACCGATGGGTACGGCAACGTTATCGCCTAGGAGTCGCTAAGAGCTACGCAAGGAATATGCGGAGGTACTTTCGCGAGTACGAAGCGGAGGGGAATCCAATGCCGGCGGACTTGTCCGACGTGTTCGAATGGGCAACGACTGGGGCACGGCAGACAGGCGGCCCGATATGAATCACTTCATGGCGCGGCTCATTTTCTGCCTCTTTGCCGAAGATACCGACATCTTTGGCCCGAATGGTCAGTTTACCGGCACGATCGAGCAGATGAGTGCGAAAGACTCGTCCAACACCCACGAGGTGATCGGTACGCTGTTCCGTGCGATGAATGTGAAGAGTCAAGACCGGAGCGTGGAGGGCGTACCAATCTGGGCGCGGCCGTTTCCATACGTGAACGGCGGTCTTTTTTCAGGTAGCATGGTGGTGCCGCGCTTCAGCCGTATTGCGCGCTCCTACCTGCTGCATGTGGGTCACCTAGAAGAAGCTCGCGTTGGCCGCCGCCTGCGTGGCGTTGGCGTTGCTTGCCGCCGGCATCGCTCGGCGCGCGCCACACGCTGGACTCGGTCTTCAGGCGCTCGTGAGCGTGGTCGTCTTCGGCGCCTACTACGTCAGCTTGATCACCGGCGAGTCGCTGGCCGATCGCTTCGTGGTGTCGCCGGCACTCGCGATGTGGAACGCCAACGTCGTAATGCTTGCCATCGCGTTGCTTGCGCTACGGAAACGGGCGGTTTCCGCGTAGGGCGTCAAAGCGATAGCGCGCGCGTGCGGGAGTGCGCGCGGCCGGTCGAAAGACCGGCCCCGCTGTTCTCGGCGCGGACGCGGGCTCGTAGTTCGCGATCCTAATTTACGGCAAGTCGCGTTTCAACCGCGGCGTTGTTTCCGCCACGCCGTAAACTCCGATGGCCGCAGTCCCAATCGCGCGAAGTTTCCATCGTGCAGCGAGTCGAGCGTCGCATTCTGCTCCTCCGAACTGTGGATTGACACCTATTTCTTACACACTTTTGTTGACGAATAGCCTGATTCGACCTAATTTGATAATCATGGGTTATTCCTCCTTCCCGTTAGCCGGCTTTAAGGGCCTGCGCAGCGACCTGCTCGTCGCGTTGCGAAGGGACCAGCCGTTGACGGTGAAAGAGTTGGGTGCACGCTTCGGCCTCTCAACCAACGCCTTCCGCCGCCATTTGAAGGAATTGGGCAATGCGGGCCTTGTTCGCTTCCGCCGCGAAGTGCGCGGCGTGGGCGGGCCGGAGTACGCGTACTCGCTCACCGAACGAGGCGAGCAGCTTTTCCCGAGCTCCTATGCAAGTCCGCTCGCCGACGCCCTCGAAGTCGTGCGCGCCGAGCAGGGGAGCGAAGGGGTCGTCCGAATCTTCCGCCGTCGGTGGGGGGCACTCGCGCATGCGGCCAATCCCGTGCTTGCCACGATGCCACTCGCCGAACGGGCCCGGGCCCTTGCCGCGATGTTGACCGAGAACGGCTACATGGCGGAATCGGAGTCGACGTCGCCCCATGCAGTACTCATCCGCGCGCACAGTTGCGCGCTGCGCGAAATCGCGCGGCAGTTCCCCGAAGTGTGCAGCGCCGAGGTGGCGTTCATCGAGGAGGTGCTCGGCTGCGTCGTCGAGCGGCGGTCACACATGATGCACGGCTGCACGTCGTGCGAGTACAGGGCGCACGAGGTCGCGCACGCGATCGAGGGCACAGCATGAGGCGCCACGATCGAGTCTTACACGATCACGCCGGTCGCATCGAGCATCTGTTCCACCGCGTGTCACATCCTGAACGACAGGCTTTCGTGCCACATCGCGGAGCGCCTCAGGGCGCGCTGCGTTACCACCCTCACATGTCTCACGAGAGGAACGACCAGTGACTTATGTGATCACACAAGCTTGCATCGACACCAAGGACAAGTCCTGCGTGGACGTGTGCCCCGTGGATTGCATCTACGAGGGGCCGGACATGCTGTATATCCACCCGGACGAGTGCATCGACTGTGGTGCGTGCGAGCCAGAATGCCCGGTGACGGCGATTTTCCCGGATATGGATGTGCCGGCGAATCAGAAGCAGTACGTGAAGATCAACGAGGACGCTTTCAAGAGCGCGACGCCACCGCACCCGCCGACACGCTGAGATGCGACCGGCCCGCCTTGCCCACGCGTAGACGGTGTCACAAGGAACCCGAGACATGCAGAAAAACGATCCGCACCATGATCACGCGCCTGACGCGCTCTCCCGCCCGTCCGTCGGTCCTGAAAAACTGCCGGGAATCAAGCATGTCATCGCGGTGGCCAGCGGCAAGGGCGGCGTGGGCAAGTCCACCGTCAGCGTCAATCTCGCGCTCGCCCTTCAGCAACTCGGCAGTCGCGTCGGGCTCCTCGACGCGGACATCCTGGGTCCGAGTATCCCCGTCATGCTGGGACTTCCCACCAACCAGCGGCCCGAGACCACCGCAGACCAGAAAATCGTCCCTGCGGAACGCTACGGCCTGAAAGCGATATCAATGGGCATGCTGACCGGGGACGACAACCCGGCCATCCTGCGTGGACCGATGGTGGGCAAGTACCTGAAGATGTTCATTGGCTCCGTGCAGTGGGGGCAGCTGGACTATCTGATCATCGACTTCCCGCCCGGGACCGGCGACACGCAACTGACGTTGGCCCAGAGCGTCCCTCTGTCCGGCGCGGTCATCGTGACGACGCCGCAGGATGTGAGCCTCAAAATCGCCCGCCGCGGGCTGCGGGCGTTCGAGACCCTGAATGTCGCCATCCTCGGCATCATCGAGAACATGAGCAGCTTCACCTGCCCGCACTGTGGAGAGAAGACGGACATCTTCCGTCGTGGCGGCGGCGAGCGGATGAGTGTGGACCTGGGCACCCAGTTCCTCGGGGCCATTCCGCTCGACGCCGACATCGTCACTGGTGGAGACGAGGGGCGTCCGATCGTGGCCGACAAGCCGAACTCCATCGCAGGCAGGGCCTACGTCGCGATCGCGACGGCGCTCGCCAGTCGACTCGAGGCGCTGCCCACGACGGCGCTGGAAGCGTTCGCCTGGAACTGGGAAACGAACGAGGGTGCGCCGGCCTGGGTGGAAAGCGCAGTGCATGCGATGGGCTCCCCAACCACCCCCGTCGGTTTCCGCCGGCGCGACGCGCGCACGCTGTCCGTGCTCTGGGAGGACGGGCGCTGTGACGACTTCGACGTCCGGGACCTTCGACTTGCATGTCCGTGCGCCCTTTGCGTCGAGGAAATGAGCGGGAGGCCGGTCCTCGATCCACAGAGCGTGCTGCCGGACGTGGCCCCTCATACGATCTCCAGCGCAGGCAATTACGCCATCATTTTCCGCTGGAACGACGGCCACAGTACCGGAATTTACCCAGCGACGCACCTGCGAGCCCTTGCGGAGCGCTTCGCTGCGAGGGTGGTGGACGATGTCTGATGTGATGCCTGTCGAAGCGGCGATAACGATCCGCGCCGAAATTTCCATCGCCGATCCCGGCACGTGCAAGTTCACGGTCAGCCGTACGGTGCACCCGGGCGGTCCCTTCTTTTTTCACGCCAGGGAATTGGCCGCTGGTTCACCTCTTGCCGAGCGGCTGTTCGCGCTGCCTGGCGTCGCCCACGTACTGGTGGTCGAAAACGTCGTGACGGTCGGGAAGCACTCAGGCGCATCGTGGTCGGCACTGAAATCGGGGATCGGAACGGTCATCCGTACGCAGCTCATCTCAGGGGTACCGGCCATCCTCGATGCCCCGCGCACCGCCGGAGCGTCGGGTCGCACCGATGCCGAAGTCCGCACGGTGGTTCAGGAACTGCTGGACCGGCAAGTCAACCCTGCCATCGCGGCCCACGGCGGGAGGATTTCGATTGTCGACGTGACGGACGGGAACCTCTTTGTCACCATGAGTGGAGGGTGTCAGGGATGCGCGGCCTCGCAACTGACTCTGCGACGCGGATTCGAGGTCAAGGTGCGTCGTGTTGCACCGGAGATCGTGGACATTGTCGACACGACGGACCACACGGCGGGGAAGACGCCATTCTACGAGCGTGGACGAGCAGACCGCCTGAACAGCGACGAAACCATCCAGCCCGGCGCGAGAGGAACAACCGAACGCTGATCGCGACTGCCAAGCGAATCCGGACGCGCGTGGTGAGCGTCGGCGCAGGCTTCGGTTGCCTCGCCGGTATCCGCGGCCCGCAGCGCGTTGACCCCGAGGCGGAGATGCGCTTCAGGGCGTTATCTTGTTCGCCATGAGCGATCTGTTAGCCGACCTGCGGGCCCAGCTGGGCGACCGCTATCGCATCGAGCGGGAGCTCGGTGGCGGTGGCATGAGTCGCGTGTTCGTGGCCGAAGAGATCGCGCTCGGTCGTCGTGTCGTGCTCAAGGTATTGCCGCCGGACATGGCGGCCACCGTCAACAGCGACCGGTTCCGTCGTGAAGTGCAGTTCGTGGCGCGGTTGCAGCATCCGCACATCGTGCCGGTGCTCGCGACGGGTGAAGACGCGGGCACACTCTGGTATTCGATGCCGTTCGTGGCAGGGGACACGCTTCGCGGCCGATTGAGCGCGGGGAGCATGCCGGTGCGCGAAGCGCTCACCGTGTGGCGCGACATGCTCGATGCGCTGTCGTACGCCCACAAGGCGGGGGTGGTGCACCGAGACATGAAACCCGAGAATGTGCTGCTCAGTGGTCGCCACGCGGTGGTCACCGACTTCGGTATCGCGAAAGCTGTTGCAACGGCCACCGTAACCGACGGCGGATCGGCCGCATTGACGGGTGTCGGGTTTGTGGTCGGCACGCCTGCGTACATGGCCCCGGAACAGGCGGCGGGGATGACGGACGTAGACCCACGCGCCGACGTGTACTCCACAGGACTGGTGGCGTACGAAATGTTGACCGGTGTCGCACCATTCAGCGGCATGACGCCGGCGCGCGCGCTGGCGTCGCAGGTCCAGACCATGCCGGCCGCAGCGCGTTCGTTGCGGGCAGACCTGCCGCCAGCCATCGACGCGCTGCTCATGCGCTGTCTGGCCAAGGACGTGGACGATCGTCCGGCTTCGGCCGATGCGGTGCTTGAAGCCCTCGATGCGATCGACAGTGCTGGAGTGGTTGCGACTCCCGTATCGCAGTCCACGGGCGCTAAAGCGAAGGCGGCGACGGAAGCACGGCCGGTGTCTCGTGGTCGTGGCCTCGTGTTTCTCGGGTTCGCCCTGGCGGCGGCGGGGCTCGCCACGTGGCTGCTGGTCAAGGGCCGAACGCCTCGCGCCGCCGTCGCAACCACCGAACGTGATCTGCTGGTCGTGGCGTCCTTCGAGCATGAAGCGAAGGATTCGTCGTACTCGCGCGCCGTGACTGAAGCGCTGCGCATTGATTTGCAGCAGTCGCCGAACGTGCGCGTGGCCGAGCCGCAGTTGGTGGCCAGCACCCTGCAGACCATGCGCGTAGCGCCGGACGCCGAACTCACTGACAGCCTGGCGCTTGAACTCGGACGACGCACCGGCGCCAAGGCGTTCGTCACCGGCGCGCTGCGGCCGCTGGGCACGGGCTACGCGCTCACGGCACGACTGGTGAGTGTGGCCGACGGCAGCGAAGTCAAAGCCCTCCGCGAAACCGCGAAGACGTCGTCGGAGTTGCTGGACGCCATCGATCGGTTGTCGAAGGCGTTGCGCGAGCAGGCTGGCGAGTCGGTGTCGTCGCTGCGTGCGAGCCCCGCGCTCCCCTCCGTGACCACGTCGTCGATCGATGCGTTGGTGGAGTATGCGTCGGCTGTGGAGTTGATGCGCCGCGGCGAACAATTCACGGCGTCGCAAGGGTTCGAGAAGGCACTCAGGATCGACAGCACCTTTGCCAGCGCGTGGAGCGGACTCTCCACCACGCTCGGCAATATGGGAATCCGTTCAGCCGATCGCGACCGTGCTGTGCAGCGTGCCTACGACTTGCGTAGCAAACTCCCCCAAGTCGAGCGACTGCGCATCGAGTCTCTCTATCACTCGGCGCGCGGCGAAATCACCGAAGAGATGGCGGCGTACAAAGCATTGCTCGCTATCGAGCCCACCAACTACGCGGCGCTCAACAATCTTGGCCGCCTCATGATCGGGAAGGGTCGGTATGCCGAGGCGGTGCCGTTGCTGCGCGCCGCGCTCGACAGTCGGCCTGGAACCGTGGCGCCGTGGGAAATGCTGCATCAGGCGGCGCTGGCTCGAGGCGACACGGCACTCGTCGACTCCTTACGTCGCACCGTGTCGAACATCACGTCGGCGCGCGCGCCACTGGTACTGGCGTACGACAAGGGGGCATCGGTGGGCGACTACACGTCTCTCGCGACGAGGTTTGACAGCGTCCTGGCATCGAAGCCGCCCATCGACATCGAAGGCGAGACAACATTCCGGCGCTTCCGCCTTCAACTCATGCGCGGACAATTGACCACCGCCGAGCGCGACGTGAATGTGGTACTTCGTCCGTTGGCGATGAAGGTGGACCCGGCCTCGCTCTTCGAGGCGGAGGCCGGAATCGCCGAAGCGCGCATCATCGCTCTCGACGACAGTAGCGGCGCGCGAGCTCGCCTGGCCACGCTTGAAGCGACGATCGCCCGATCGGGCGTGGCGTCGACAGATCAGAAGACGCTGCTTCGGGCCTTCGTGCATGCGCGTGCGGGCAACGTGGCGCAGGCGCGGCGGATGCTGGCCGCCGCCGAACCATTGTTGCCGCGAGATACCACATGGCGAAATTGGATTGCAGGCGAGATCGCGATGGCAGAAGGTCGTCCAGCCGACGCCGTCCGATCGTTCCGACGCGTGCTTGGGGCAGAGATGTTTTGCCAGATCTGTGGATCAGGCGCACTGGCCCGCGCCTATGATGCGATGGGCCAGCGCGATTCGGTGGTGGCACTGTACGAGTACATGCTGGCGAACCGCGACCCCGAAGCACGGTTTACCGAGGACGTCTTCGAGCGCGCCCGCGCCTTGAAGCGGCTCGGGGAGATCTACGAGGAGCGCGGAAACGCGGCGCAGGCCATTCGCCGCTATCGCGAGTTCGTGGAGCTCTGGAAAGACGCGGACCCCGCGCTGCAGCCGGTGGTACAGGACGTGAGGGAGCGGATCGCGCGACTGGAGCGGAAGCGGGGGTAGCTCGTTCGCTCGCGTCCCTGCGAGGCGACATCACGCACACACAACGCGGCGCGTACCTGTGCGGCAGCACCGCCGCGCGCTAAGCCTCCAGCGAACGATCCAACTCGACACGCCCTCGACGTTCCAAGGATGTTGCACCACGGCAATCAGCGTGTCGCCCTGCACCGCAAATCGTGGTGGCGGATCTGACGGCACCGGAATGGCCACCTCGCCGCACGATTGTCCGCACGTTGTTGTCCGTGCTGGCAATACGATCAACCAAATCGCGACGCGTGGTGGACTCGAGCAGGTACGCCACCGCGCATAACGTGCCAGTCTTCCGGTCCGCAAAGTACGGCGTCGCTGCGTCTAGCGTACCGCTTTTCGCCTCGACCGGCCATCCTCTCGCCACTGCGCGGCCCGCATTCTGATATCAACCTCGATCGAATCCGTCGGCCAAAGTGGAATGCTCCCCAGAGCGGTGCCGCGTTGGCGTAGGGAAGTGGTTCATCGCATCAGGCGGTAGAGGCGAACTTCCGGCACTGCCGCATCGGCGTCGATGTATCGGCCAAGCACGTAGTCGCGCCCGATCTCATAAACTTCCAGCGTCGCGGGCAGCGCGATCGTGGCGCGCACGCGTCCGTCGTTGCCGAACACCGTCCACGTCACGTTCGCCTGACCGGCACGTGGGAAATGCTGGACCCACAAATTGTCATCGGCATCGATGACAAGATCACGCGTGCCGGGAAGGAATGTGGTCAGTGGCATTGATGCGTACGACTGTTCAATGCGCCGTCGCGCCTTCTCGCCCATCATTGCGATTTCGCGCTCGCGCTCCGCATCCAGATCTCAGGCTGCCTCAGAGCGTTACGCCACACGCGCGGCAAAACTTCGCGTCGTCGGCATGGTCGCTCACGCCACAGTGGTCACAGACCTGCGTGCTGGTGGGATGCGCTCGTCCCTGTTGGGCCAACTCTGCAGATACGATCCCCGTGGGCACGGCCAGGATGCCGTAGCCCAGAATCATGACCAGGGATGCGAGCGCTTGGCCAAGTGCCGTCTTCGGCGAGATGTCACCGTAGCCAACAGTGGTGAGGGTAACGACGGCCCAGTACATACTGCGCGGAATGCTGGTGAAGCCGCGTTCAGGGCCTTCAATGATGTACATGAAAGATCCGACGATGATGACGATGGCCATCACCGTCAGCAGGAAGACCGAGATCTTCCGCGAGCTTGCCTGCAAGGCGGTACGGATGGTCCGCGCTTCTGATAGAAACTGTGTCAGCTTGAGCACACGAAATACGCGCAGCAGGCGCAGCACGCGCACCACCATCAACACCCGGGCTCCCGGCACGAACAGGCTGACCCATGTTGGGCCGATCGCCATCAGATCGACCAATCCATAGAAGCTGGCAGCGTACACCACCGGACGTCTCACCACGATGAGGCGCAACACGTATTCGATGCTGAACACGACCGTCAGCGTCCACTCGGCGATGCGCATCGCGCGATACGTCCAAGTGGGCAATCCACTCACGGTCTCCATACAGACGATAACCACGCTCAGCGTGATCAGCGTGATGAGCACGAGATCGAACGCGCGACCCGCTGGCGTGTCGGCCTCGAAGATGACGGTGTGCACCGTTCGACGCCATCCGTCGCGCTCCGGTGCGAGTTCTGAGCTGTCTTGGATCGTAGGCGCAGTAGTGGACATGTGCAACGTGCGTGATGTGATGGGGCGAGACCTCTCCCTAAAACTCGATTTGCGTTCCCAACTCGACCACACGGTTTGGCGGGATGCCGAAGTGCTGGACTGCCGAACGCGAGTTGCGCGACATGAATGCGAAGATCTTTTTGCGCCAGAGTGCCATGCCGTCGCTGCCCGTCGGGATCAACTCCTCTCGGCACAGATAGTAGCTGGTGGCGAGCGACTTGGTCTTGATACCGTGCTCGGCCAAGCGCGCGCGGATGTCTTCGACGTTTGGCGTTTCCATGAATCCGCAGGATGCCTTCACGCGGTAGACGTCAGGCGCGAGCGTGGTGACGGTCAGCCGTTCGGTGCTCGGTACCTCAGGCACTTTCTGTGAGACAACCGACAGCAGCAGCACCTGCTCATGCAACACCTGATTGTGCTTGAGGTGATGCAGCAAAACAACCGGTGCGCCTTCGGATTCTGAGGTCAGAAAGATCGCGGTGCCGGACACGCGTGTGCGTTTCTCGAGGCTTGTCAAGAGGCCTTCAATGGGGATCGGGCCGTGAGCAGTTCGCGCAGCAGCGTGCGTCCGCGCTTCCAGGTGGTCTTGTGGAACAGGATGGTGGTGATGGCCATCGTCCCCGTGACGGCAATGCCGTACGCGGCCCCGGGCTTCGACACGGATCCGAAGTACAACACAACGGCCAGGCAGCCCAGCATCAGCAACCGGTTGACTTCGGGGATGTAGATCTGTCCAGCTTCCGTCTTCGAGGTGTGAATGATCGTCACACGAGGCGAGAAGCCAAGCTGTACACACTGCTGGGTAATGGAGAACGCGCCGGAAATAAGGGCCTGCGAGGCAACAATGGCCGCGAGTGTCGCGAGAACGAGCAGCGGGACAAAGAAGAAGTCCGGCGCCAGGTTGTAGAACGGATTAGCAGACGCGGACGGGTCACGCAGCATCAACGCCCCTTGGCCGAAGTAGTTGAGCAATAATGCGGGCAAGACCATCCAGAACCACGCGGCCCGAATCGGCTTCCGGCCAAAGTGCCCCATGTCTGCATAGAGCGCTTCGGCACCGGTGACGGCGAGCACCACAGCACCCAGCAAAAAGAAGGCCTTCATCCCGTTCTCGGTCAGGAAACGCGCCGCATACAGGCCAAGCACGGTGTAGAACGCGAGCGTCGACTTCGCCATGCCATCTTCGCGTTCTTCGCGGAAGATCAGGGCGAGTAGCGCGAGGATGCCGCCCTCCCCATTATTGTCGGCCCGCATGATGAACACGATGTATTTGATCGCCACGATACTGATCAGCGCCCAGACGATCAGCGACAAGACGCCGTACACGTTGCTCGTCGTGGGCAGCAACCCATGCTCTGGCTTGAAACACTCCTGGAGCGCGTAGAGCGGGCTGGTCCCGATGTCGCCGTAGACGACGCCCAAGGCGGTCAACGTGAGAAAGGCGAGGCGTTTCCCGGTCGGGTTGCTGTCCACATGGTGCCGTTGCAGCGGCGCAGCGGTTTCCGCCGTCAGCGTCGCGGTGTGTCCGGTACTGCTGGGTACATCGGCCACGGCTGGCGAGTCAAGGATCCGATACACGGCATCCGCCGTCATCAGGATGAATACTAGTCTCGGGCCGCCCGAGAATGGAATCTGGCCGCCGGCCACGCCGCCACCGAGTCACGTCTGCTGGTCTTCGCGTCGACTTGTTGTGCGGGTGAGCCGAACACACGCAGCCAGGACAGCGAGTATACGGCGGTTCGTCGGCGCCAGCGCCATCCCGGGAGCAAGCGTGCCTCTGTGAACACGGCCCCCCAATCCCCAGCACCTCAGCCCCTTGCCCGAGCCGCTAAACATCTGATTCGCCTTTCCGTCGCCGCTGTGTTGGGTGAGGATCATTCCCGGCACGTTCTCGAGAATCTCCCCCTCACGCGACATCGGTCGGGTGCGCAGATCGGCGCGACTAACGCGACCTTGCGAGGCACTCTGCGCGACACCCAGCAGGTTGTCGGCACGTCCTTGCACGCGCACCGTTCCCAGGAGGGTGGTACGTGCCGCGGCGCGAGCGGAATCCGTTGCGGACGTTGTTGTCGCCGTTCCTTTGGAGAGCGCGTCGGCGGCCTGGGCGCGGAGAGCCAAGGGCGAACACCATGCCAGCACGAATCCTGAGCAGAGGGCAGGTCTCACGACCGCATGCAATCGGGGCATAGTGTTTCTAGAAGGAAGGGAGGGACGCGTTTTCGCAGCGTGGACGCTTCGACACCGGCGTCAGGCTCTCTACGCGTGGCGTCGCGCGTCGGATGCATGGAACGGATTGGGGAGCGGGTTCGCCGCGCGCCTGTGTCACGCAGGTGCGGCCAATTGCAAACAGCAGAGATCCAAATGCGGGCGAGGCGCGTACCACCTCGGAACACCGTTCCAACGGCGACCACGATGCAGTGGCAATGCCGTCCCTACACGCGTTTCGCGATCCCCCTTCCGGAGTTCCCTATGTCGCGTTCCACCCTCCAGCGCCGTTCGCTTCGCTGGCTCACCTTCTGCGTGGTCGCCGCTGGCTCCATCGCGGTGACGCACCGCGTCATGGCGTCGGACCACCAGGACACGCCCGAAGTTGAGCTCAACCCGCGCATGGATATCAATGATGTCTATGCGTTCCCGGGTGCGTCTGCAGGTCGCATCGCCCTTATTCTCACGACGTCGAGTCCCATTGCCGGACAGACTGCGTCGTTCGATCCTGATCTGCTCTATCAACTGAAGGTCGACAACACCGGTGATGCCGTCGAAGATCTCGTGTTTCAGATCACGTTCGATGATGGTGTCGGCTCAGCGCAACGGTACACGATTCGCGGACCGGTCGCGCCCACGCGAACTGGTACCAGGGCGGTACTCGTCACGACCGGACCAACCATTACCGGGTCGGTGGGGAGCGTGGCTGGGTCAGCGACGGCTACACAAGGGTTTGCTGGCATTCGCGCCGATCCGTTCGTGATCGACCTCGAGCGGTTCTTCGACATCATTCCTGACCGTCGTCCATCCACTGGTCCGCTGTCCGGCCCGTCGACGCAAACGGCCACCCAGTTCCGGACGCCTGGGATCGACTTCCTTCGCCCGTTCAACGCCCTCGCGATTGCGATTGAACTGCCCAGGTCGCAGCTGTTGGCCAGCACCGACGCCGCCGCGAAGTTTGGTGTGTGGGGCACGATCAGCCGCTAATGCGACGCTCAACTCTTTCACCTACCCTCGGAGCCTTCCCCGTGTCTCTCTCCGCACTCCGGCGGGTCGCCATCGCGACGTCCGCCCTCCTCGTCCTTACCGCGTGCTCCGACAACGATGACGGTGGTACGACCGGCCCCACCACTACGCGTGTATATAACCAGGTCGAACGCCTTGGCAATCCGCTGGTGAGCGAAGTGTTCTTCATGAAGCGTGATCACGGCTTGCACAATTCCACGGCGCCGGCCACCGACGTGGCGAACGGATTCGGCGACAAGATCAAAGCGTTCACCAACGGGTTCAATCGTGGCCCGACCATCGCCAACACGCTGGCCGCAGTGCTGGTCCCCGATATGCTGCTCGTGTTCCCCAATCGTGCGGGCAATACCTCTGGTTGGCTGAGCTGGGCGCTGGCCGCTGGCTACGGTGGCCGCAATCTGCGTGATGACGTGGTCGACGCTGGGCTCACCGCGATCTTTGGATCATTGCTGGATCCTGCGGCGCCTGTCCTTCCCGGCCTCACGTCGGACAACATCAGCACCAGCGTTCGCACATACGGCACGACGTTCCCGTACCTGGAAGCGGCGCGCTGATGTCACCCGGACAACCGCGTCGGTTCGTTCGATTCGCCGGCCTGTCCGCGGCAATCATCGGCGCGGTTGCCGTAGTGGCCATCACGCAATCGGTTCGCGCATCACATGACACGTGGGCGAGTGCGCAAGCCGACGGGGGACCCGAGTGGTCCAGCACCGCCACAACCGGATTCTCTCAGGCGTCCGATCGCGAGACGCAGATTCGCGTGTGGCACCAGGCGCTCGATGCCGACCCCACCAGCGCGCTCGTGTTGGGGCAACTTGCGGCGCTTCATGCCCAGCGCGCGCGCGAAGGGGGGATGGTCAGCGACTACACCATCGCGGAACAGTTTGCCCGTCGCTCGCTGGCCAAACGCACCCAACGCAACGGGGCGACAGCGGCCACGCTCGTGTCTGTGTTGCTCGCACAGCATCGCTTCCGCGACGCGTACACGGAAGCCACCACGCTTCGTGCACGGGAGTTCGACATTCCGCAGTATCGCGCGTTGCTGGGAGAAGTCGCCATGGAAAACGGCGACTACGCAACGGCGCGATCCATGTTCGATTCCTCCTGGACCGAGCGCGGACATTTGTCCACGGCGCCGCGACTGGCTCGGTGGCTCGAAGTGAATGGACACCTCCGCGAAGCACATCGCACGTTGGTGCAGGCGCGCGCCGACGCGATGGCCCGGGGTGATGTCACGAACGAAGCCAAGGCGTGGTTTTGCTTGCGCCTCGGCGATCTGGAGCTGCGTAGTGGCAGACCGAAGGCTGCAGCACAGGCCTATCGCGAAGGACTTGTGGTCGAGCCACACGACCCACGTCTCCATGCCGCGATGGCGCGCGGTGCGGCGAGCGAGAAACGCTGGCAGGACGCCATTGCGTGGGGTGAACAAGCGATTGCCCTGCAACTCGACGTCGCGACGTTGGCGGTTGTCGCCGACGCCTATCAGGCGCTGGGTGATACCGCACAAAGTGCCGCGTACACGCGCACCGTTCAGGTCACGCTGGCCGCACAAGAGGGACCGCAGCATCGCGCAGGAAGTCTCTTCCTGCTGGATCGCGGCATTGACGTGCAAGAGATTCGCACCGTCGCCGAGCGAGAGCTGGAACACCGCAAGGACATCTATGGCTACGATCTCGCGGCGTGGGCGTTGTATCGATCAGGCCAGCCGGTGCGTGCGGCGCAGCTCATGGAGAAAGCACTGTCCATGCGTACGATCGACCCGCTGCTGGCGTGGCACGCGAACGCTATCGCCGACGCGGCACGGGCGCAGGCCACCGATTCGGCGTCGCGGCGTACGGTACGGGCGCTTGCCGTCGCGATGCACACCGCAAAACGGCAGTAAGACATGTCTGACCTGTTCGCCTTCATGACCGTTGGGTTTCGCCACATCGTAGGGCTTGATGCGGCAGACCACATCCTGTTCCTGGCCGTTCTGTCGGCGATTTATCGGCCGCGCGATTGGCGCATCGCGCTGGTGGTGATCAGCGCGTTCACCGTCGGTCACTCGATCACGCTTGTGCTCGCCGTCACGCGACTATTGGTGCTGCCATCACACGTTGTGGAGTTTCTCATTCCGGTCACAATCGCTGCGACCGGCGTTGAAAACTTATGGTGGCGAAGGCAAGCCGAACGCGGTGTGGCCGTACCCGGCCGCCCAATCTTTGCGGCCGTCTTTGGCTTGGTGCACGGCGCGGGCTTTGCCGGGTATTTGCAAAGCCTGTTTGTCGACGATATCGCGCTACCGCTCCTTGGCTTCAACATCGGGATCGAGCTTGGACAGATTGTCGTGCTGGTCGGCGCTGCCGCCGTGTACCTGCTGGTCGACGCCGCGCTTCGTGCACTGCCGACGCAGCACTCAGGCGGTCGCCGATTCCAGCTCCGCCTCGTGACCGTGTCCGCACTCGGCCTGATGGTGGCGACGGCGTGGGCGATCGAACGATTCCCACGATGAGCGCGCGAGTCGCACGGAACGGGCGAGGGATTGTCGTGGTCTGCGCGCTCGTCGTCGCGTCGCTGTCAGCAAGCCACGCGGCGATGGCGCACCCCATTCACACCACGCTCACCGTGGTGACCTTCGACAAAACAGGTACGCAGTTGATGTTGCGCGCCTTCGCTGACGACTTCTCGGCGTCGGTTGCTCGATACGTGGGGAAGCCCGCGCCGAAGGACTCGGTCGTTGGTGATGCCGATGTGATGCGCTACGTGGCGGCACACGTAGTGCTCACCAGCGCCGCTGGTTCCCCCATTCCCTTGCAGTCGTGCGGCGTGCGCCGTGAAGGTGGACTGTACTGGGTCTGTATGCGCGCCCCGGGCATGACGGCAGGGAAGGGAAACGCCGTGCTCAACACGATGCTCACCGAATTGCACGCCGACCAGGTCAATATTGTTCGCGTCGAACGCCCCGATGCGCGTCGTACGCTGGTGTTTACGAAAGGCAGTAAAGCGACCGCAATCAGCTGAGGATCAGGGAAGGCGTGGGCGAACGCGGAAGTGCGCGACGGTCGCCACCACCACCACCTTACCCCGTCGCCGACTTTCGCCGAGCGATCAGCGGCACGAAAAGCATGGCGACGGCGACCATCAGGGCTGCTAGACTGACCATCTTGCCCTTCGCGTACGTGTCTGAGTCAAACACGAGCGACACTTCGCGTGCGCCAACCGGCAAGTCGACGCTGATCAATGCGTGATCACCGCGACGCACAACACCAGGCTTCCCATCCACGGTAGCCTTCCAGTCGGGGTACCAGTTCTCCGACACCAGCAAATGGCTGGCAGCCGCTTCGCTGCCCGTCAGCGTAATGGTCATGCTGCCGGGCGCCCATGCGCGGACTGCCGCCTGAGTCGTGGCACTGGGGAAGGGCGGGGTTGCCGGCGGCACCGTGGCAGTCGAGCTGTCTGGGAGGAGCAACGCGCCGCTGACCGGGAATCGTGGGTCGACCAGCGTCGCGACGACCTGTGCGTCAGGCACCTTTGCTGCCGCACGAACAACACGTGCGTACGCGGGCACGGTATCGCGCTCGTACAGCACCGCCGTGGTCCCGAATGGCGTTTGCGTTGGGCCGACCACCTGATGAAATCCGGGTACGTTCTGCGCCTGTCCGAGAATGACATAGCGAATCGCGAGCAGGTCGATCATGTTCGGCGTCAGAATATTCTGGAAGCCGGCGTCCTTCCCCGCGAGCTCATCATAATTGCGTAGTTCGAATCCGTGGTATCCCAGCGCATCGGGAATTCGGTACTTCATGAGGATAGACTTGCCGTAACTCTGCCCGGCATCAATCACCCGGTACGGCAACGGTGCTTTTTGCAGATACGAGGTGACGTCATCGTTGGCGAACAGCACGTTGGCGCGGGGTGAGAACTCGTAGAACAGGCGGTTGACGCTCCAGAGATCAACCGACATCAGCGCAACAACGCCGCCAATCGCCACGGCACCCTTGATGCGACCAGCCGTCGCCGCCCAGAGGGCAGTCCCGCCAAGCAGCACGAAGAGCAGCAAGCGTGCCGCGCCGCTTTGCAATGCCGAGGCATTCGCCGAGACGGCATCATAGCGCTCAGGAATCGCCAACGCGGAGGCGAGTCCCTGCAAGCCGCCTACGGTGCCAAGCAACGCAAACGCCGCAAAGCTACCGACCGTGATCAAGACCGTTCGCGCTCGCACCGTCTGCGACAACACACGCTCCATGCCGATGGCGGCCAATAGCGAGACAGGGAACGCCACGAGATAAAACACCATGCCCATCGCGCGAATCTTCTTGAGCAAGGGCAGGAACTCAAAAAACGGACGGTAGAACGGTGTGTGACCGGCGAACGACAAGAGCAGAAAGAACAGAGCCCCGAACGACATGGCGATCACCAAACGGCGGCGCGCTTTGTCGCCAAACGACAGCGCCGCCAATGCCAGCGGCAAGAAGCCCATGTACTCGGTGTGAAACTTGATCGGATTGTTCCCCCAATACTTGTCCAACACACCGTTGAACTCCGGGAGAATTGCCGTAAACACTTCCGACGGCGGAAACGCGTAGCTCGTGGCAAACTCCCACCCCGTGTTCGGACCGCCTTCAGCGCGCGGCGAAAAAGGGATGTACTCAAAGAACGGCATCACCTGCAGTGCCGTGATCCCCAAACCCACGCCAACCGCCAACGCTGCCAATGCCAGCGACACGAACGGATTGTTGCCAGGGGCACGCTCCGAATCCCAGAAGGCCAGGTACAGAGCCCAGAGCCCCAGCGCAAACAGCAGAAAGTACGCCATGTGGTAGTGGCCAAGCACGATCAGGGCAACGACGATGGCGAACGCCCCAAACGCCCACGTTTGCTGGCCGCGAATGGCCCGCAACAGAATCCAGAACGCCAATGGCGTGAGGGCCGACACAAACAGTTTTCCGTCGTGGCCGGGACTCATTTGCGACGCGACGATGCCGCTCATTTCATACGCGATGCCAGCCACCACCCCGGCGCCCCAGCTGAGTCCCAACGCACGCGCAAACCGGTACGTCAGCCAGCCCGCCAACACAAAGTGCACAGCCATCCCCCACGTGATCGCGAGGTCGACCGGCATAATCCAACGGAGCCACGCCGTGGGATAGAAGATGTCGCCGTGCATGGCCCCGATGTACGGCAAGCCACCAAAGAGGTATGGATTCCACTGCGGAATGGCCCCCGTTGCCTTGAACGTCTCTGCGCCAAAGAGTCGGAAGGAGTAGCCGGCAATGAACATATCCGAGCGAGCGCCGCCGAACAGGATCTGGCCCGTGAGCAAGGGCCACAGCAGGAGGAGGGCGGCGGCGATGCACGCGGCCGCGGCAACCCAATGGGGAGCGCGCGGCTCGAAGGCACGTTCGCGAGGGCGTTCAGAGGTCATCGGAGCAAACTAGCCACTCGGCGCCCCAGCGTCACGTCAGCGCGTCGTTTACGCGCATCAGCGCGTTTCCTCCGCCCACCTCACGAGGAGGCGCGAGTACGTGCCCAAGGTTTTGTATCGCGCGCATGCATCCGCCAGCAGTGGGGCAGCCTCGACGCGCCGGTCAAGCTTGGCCAACGCAATTCCTCGTCCGCAATCGTCACCCGCAATCTCGGGGTGCAACGGCGACGTGCGAGCGCGTCGCCCGGAGGCCGCCGCGGTGAAATGCGTTGCAGCGTTGTCGTACCGCGCTTGTCCGAGCGACAGCATGCCCAGCGCCGTTCCATGGGTGTCAAGCAACCAATGTGGAAATGGCGCCAGGCGACGTATCGGCGCGTCTGTCTGCTTCAGCGCTCGCTGCGCGTCGTCCCACCGCTCGAGCTCAATGTGGATCCCGGCACGCAGGTCGTGCAACCACAGGGAATCCGTTTCACTGGCCCCTCCTGCTCGTGCGATGCGCAACGCGCTGTCGCTCACCAGCAGCGCTTCCCGTGACCGCCCGCGGGCACTTGTCAGATACGACAGGCTGCCCATGTTCATGAGGATCATGGAGTGCGTAGGCGCAAGCACGGAGTTCTCAAGCGTACCGGCCTGTCGATATCCACGCTCCGCGTCATCCAAAAAGCCTCGCAGGGCCTGAGTCGACGCCAGCCGTTCCATCGCGCCGGCCATCGCAATCGGATTGTCGGTGACCTGCGTCCGCTGCAGGTCCACCATCTTGCGCGCCATGCCCTCCGCAAGCGCAAACTCGCCAAGATCGCGCAGGGCCATGGCGAGGTTGCCTTCGACCACCAAACGGTTGGGATGCGCGACCGGCAGCAGTGCCTCAAGGAGACGGAGCGATTCGCCGAACAGCGTGCGCGCGTCGCGCATTTGCCCGGCCCCGTAGCGAGACGACGCGAGTGCGTTCAGGCTTGCGGCCTGCTCCATCGAGTCGGCGGCGCTCTTCATCACCTTGGCAGCAACCAATTGCTGAAGCGCCTTTCGCGACGCTGCCTGGTCGTTGCTCCGTTCCGCCAGTTCGCGTTCGGCAACCATCAGATCTTGTGGACGTACGCCCGGTGACCGACGCAACCGTTCGAACGATGCCGCAAACATCGGTAACGCCTTCGCTCGGCCTTCATGACTCTCCACCGCACGCGCCAACTCGTGATACGTCTGCGCGACTTCGAGCGAATCCGAGCCGTTCATAGCCATCATGCGATCGTACGCACGCCGCAGTGTCACCTCGGCGACATCGAGTCGGCCGCGTGCCTGATGCATAGTCCCCAACACGCGCCACATGCGGGCCTGCACATACGGGGTTCCCGAGAGCGAATCGACCAGCGTCTCGCCAGCGGCCAGCAATTGCTCCACGCGGAGCGTGTCGCCGCCGGGAACGAGCACGGGATTCGCACGAGCAAACAACGAGGTCAGGAGTGCCACGACCGACTCGGTGGTCGCCTTCTCACCCTGTACCCGATCACGCTCCCGAGCCAGTTGTCGCGCCTGCCACGTCATGCTCACGGAAAGTACCACCATCAACAAAGCCACGACGGCGGCAACCGCCACGCCACCACGGTTGCGGCGCACAAACTTCTCAAACCGGTAGCCGAAGCGGTCTCGCTCGGCAGCTACCGGCAGTCCCTTCAGGAATCGCTCGAGATCATCAACGAGTTGTCCAACTGATCCATATCGCCGCGCCGGCTCCTTGCGCAGCGCCATCAGCACAATGCGATCGAGATCACCACGAACGCGACGCGCCCAGGTAAAGGGTGATGCTTGCGTGCTCGGGGCCGCGGGCTCACGCTCGAGAATGTCCCGCTCAAGCTCTGGCATCGACCGCTGTCCCAATCGATGCGGTCGTGTATCGGTCAGGAGTTCGTACAGCAACACGCCGAGCGCATAGATGTCCGTCGCCGTACTGGCTACTTCGCCGCGCACTTGCTCAGGAGACGCGTGCTCGGGTGTCAACAAGCGCAGCGCCGAACGCGTCTCGCTCTCTGTGTGCTCGTCCGGTCCGGCCAGCAGTTTGGCAATACCAAAATCCAGGAGATGGACATCGCCCGTGGGCGACACCAGAATGTTCGAGGGTTTGATATCGCGATGCACGACCAGATGTGCGTGGGCGTACTGCACGGCCGCGGCAACGCGCATGAACAGCTGCAAGCGACCGTCAAGCGTTGGGACGTGCGCGTCGCAGTGTGCAGTGAGCGGCAGTCCTTCGACAAACGGCATCACGAGGTATGGACGTCCGTCAGCGGTGGTGCCGCCATCCAGAATCCTGACGATGCTCGGATGTTGGAGACGCGCAAGAATTCTGCGCTCCGTCTGAAAACGTTTCACCAGTTCTCGCGAGCCCAGCCCAGCGCGAAGCACCTTGATCGCGACGTCTTGTTCGTACGTGCCATCAACACGTTCGCCACGATAAACCTCGCCCATGCCACCGCGCCCAATTGTGGCCGCGATGCGATAGCTGCCAATGCGCGTCCCCGCATCCAGCTCGATGGCGGCCTCGGCGCCGTCGGTCACCATCCACTCCTCAATGGAGAGTGGCTGACCCTTCTCGTGCTCCTCGAGCACGCCCTCCAGTTCCCGCCGGGCGACGTGGTCGTCGACGAAGACGCTACGGACAAACGCCGCGCGCTCTTCCCCGTGGAGCTCAATCGCGCGCTCGAAAGCATCCGCGATGAGGTCCCACTGGGCCGAGTCGAATGTCTGCCGGTCAGTCATGTCCTAAAGTCGAACGAAGGCGCCGTCTTGGCGAGAGGGGGAGCAGCGGCGACACCTTCGGTACGGCGACACATCGCTCAGGATTTGGACATTGCGCATGTCACCGGCTCGGCTCGGGCCTGACGCCCCGAACAAACGCCGCCATGAACTTGCCGTCGATCCCGTTCAGGCTTGAGTCCACGTCGATCCCCGACTCAGTCAGAAACTGTCGCGCGTCTTCGCTACGATATACGCGCGTGGGCTCGATCTCCACGTCAGTAAACCCGGCCTCAGTCAATAACGAGCGAAATTCCTGCTCCTCAAGGGCGCCCGCCACGCACCCTACCCACAGCTCCATATTTTTGCGCAGCGCGGCCGGTACCTCGCCTCGCACGACCACATCGCTGACCGCAAACCGCCCACCCGGCTTGAGCACGCGAAAGGCTTCGCGAAGCGTTTGCCGCTTGTCGCCGGAGAGATTGATGACGCAGTTGGAGATGATCACGTCCACGCTCTGGTCCGGGAGCGGAATCGACTCGATCTGGCCTTTGATGAACTCTACGTTCGTGACGCCCGCGTCAAGGGCATTCTGCCTCGCGAGCCTGAGCATGTCATCCGTCATGTCCAGCCCGTACGCCTTACCCGTGGGGCCCACCCGGCGGGCTGATAAAATGACGTCAATGCCGCCACCAGAGCCCAGGTCAAGGACCGTCTCGCCGGCATGCAGCGCGGCGAGTGCCGTAGGATTGCCACAGCCGAGCGACGCCAAGACGGCGGCAGTCGGCAGTTCGACCGTCTCACCGTTCACGTAGAGATTTGACGTGATCGGATCGACGCTGCCATTGAAGGCGGCACCTCCGCAGCACGAGCTGGCTGGACCGCACCCGCCATCGGTGCTCTCAGCGGCAAGGACACGTCTGGCCGCCGCGCCGTAGCGCTCTCGGACGATGTCGACGAGCGAGGCCACCGGCTGGTCGGCGCTTGTCTCGGTGGTCAGGATGGGGAGTGTACTCGACATGATCGCTCCTATCAAGAAATGTTGATGCGTGATGGCGCGATGCACTCCGTTCGCCTTCGGTGGCGCCCAGGTAGCCTAAGTAGTGCCCAGGTAGTGCCCAGCGGACGACAATGACGCGCGACGGCCTACCCGCAGCAGCGGCCGATAACGGGCAGCTTTACGCACCCAAGCGCCGTCGCTGAGCGCAGGGACACAACATGATCATGGACCTCGGCGAGTGTGTCGGCGGCGAGGGCATAGTACGACCACCGTCCTTCTTTACGATCGGCTACCAATCCGGCGTCACGAAGCACGCGCAGGTGAAAGGAGAGACGCGACTGCGCGGCACCAACATCCGTTTGGAGATCACACACACACCGTTCGCCGTCCCGGAGCAAGTCGAGAATCTGAAGACGCGTTTCATCTGACAACGCGTGAAACAATTCGACGGATCGGGACCGATGCGAAGCGGAGAAGCGTGCAACACGTGGCATCCTTTTAAGATATCAAGAAATGTTGATGTGTCAATGGGCGGCAGATACCCACGTGGCGCCTTATCCGGAGGCCAGATATATGCTGCCGATCACGACGACAACGGCCAGGATCGCGAATCCGATCTTCCACGGCGACCACGGTCGATCGCCAACGACGTCGCCATTCTGCCCGTTCACCACCACGCGCCAGACCTTCCCGCCGTACTTGTACGAGGCAATCCACGTGGGGAGCAGAATGTGTTTAAAGGTCACGGCATCGTAGGCGGTGTTCACGGTATCGACCTGCTGATGATTGCCACCAATATCCTGGCGCACCGCGCCATCGATCGCGTTGGCGAAAATCGCTCTCGCCTCGACAAACGCGGGTTCGAGCGCCAGCTGATACGCTTCCACGGTAAAGCCCGCAATGTAGTCGTCGGAGTAGGGTTGCATTCCGTCGATCTTCCATCCGTGCAGCACCCTCGTGAGATGCTCGGGAATACTGTGCGACGCGGAGACCAGCGTGTCATCGAATGGCACATAGACCTGACCAGACGCCGGGTACCAGTCGGTAATCGTACGCGACACCATGACCTCGCGGCCATCGCTGTCGCGGCGCGTTTCGTGCACCACGCGATCCACTCCGCGCATGCCCGAGTACGTAGAATGCGTTTGCGCATCGAACGTCCAGCAGGGTAGGTAGACCCCGCGAACGCCCTGCGCCGATTGTACCAACTCCTTGAGCGCGTTGGGGGCGAACCATCGGCCCTGGATCCATTGTCGGAAAAGCTGTTGGGCCGCTTTAGGCTCCAGTGCAAACGGGACCACCCCACCGGGGCGAATCTGGCGCGTGGCGAGCGCCGACGCCGCGACTAACGGCGTGGCACAGAACGCGCAGACGGACGCCACCACGTGGTCGTCAAACTGGGTCTGCGCACCACACTGCGGGCACTCGAGCAGCTGCCGGCTGATGGTCGGTTCGTTCCCGAGCTGCCGTCGCAAATGCGACTCGTAGTCCAACTCCTCGAACGCACTGGCCACCTCTGCGGGGTGCACGGTTGGCAGCTCGTTCACAGTCCCGCAACTCGGACAGGCAAGGCGTCCCACGGTTGGCGCGAAGCGCAACGAGGCGCCGCACTGCTGACACGGAAAGACGCGACCCTCTTCGGGCGCGGACAGGTTCGGAGTGTCGGTCGGCATGGAGGGACAAAGATGCGGTCCGGCGTGACGCAGCGGCACTGCCGCGTGCCGGACTCCTTTCGCCAGGCACAGCCCCGTAGCCGACCGGGCGAGTTCATGACCGCCGCAGCAATCCCTGTAACGCGAATCAGCACGCGTCGTCTTGAAGGAAGGAGAAGGAGGCCTGTACCGGTGGCAGGAGGTCGCCGGGTCTCGTTCGCGCACGGGGACGATGCGCAATTCTTTCATGCCAGTGATCTGCCGTGCCTCAACTTGACCGAGTGCTGACGCGCCTCGAAGTAGGTGCCGCGTCTCACGTGATTCTCGAAGCTGATGCACCTATTCGGTGCCAGACACCGTCCGGCCTGCAAGCCGTAACACAGCAGTCGCTCACGCGGCAGCAGGTGCTGGCCTTGGTGGCCGAAGTAGCCCCCCCGGAAGATCGCGCGTGGGTGGCGGAGGCCATGGGGATTCGTCTGCTCTACACGTGGAATCACCAGCGCTATCTCGTGTCGCAGGACACGGACTCAGCGACGCTCAGGCTGATGATCCGCAAATGGGTCGACAAGGCGGGCCCGAAGGAACCGGACACGCCGACCGGCGTGCGCCATCTGCGGCGACGGGCCAGCGATAGACCCTACGGGTCGTTCGAAGGGGAGACTCCGGCCAGAGAGGCGCTCGAACGACTGCTGCGGCTCCAGGTGGAACGCGGCGCCGCGGATCTTCATCTGCGTACGGGAGAGCCGCCGATTCTGCGCTTGGGCGGCGATATGGTGCGTGTGGTGGGCGAGCCCGTCCTCGACAAAGAGGACATTGCCGGCATGCTCTGGGCGATCATGCCGAACAAGAACAAAGGCGAGTTCGACGAAAACTGGGACACCGATTTCGCGTATGAAATCGAGAATATCTCGCGCTTCCGGGTGAACGTGCTGCGCGATCGGTTCGGTGTCGCGACCGTGATCCGTACGATTGCCAATGGCACGGTGACCGTCGAGCAAATGGGCCTGTCGCCTGAGGTGCAGGCGCTCTGCACCCTGACGAAGGGCCTCGTGCTGGTGACCGGTCCGACAGGGTCTGGCAAGTCTACCACGCTCTGTGCGCTGGTCGACCTGATCAACCGCACGCGCTCGGATCACATCATCACGATCGAAGACCCCATTGAGTTCGTGCACGAAAGCAAGAAGTGTCTGATCACCCAGCGGCAGGTTGGTGTCCACACGCAGTCCTTCAAGTCAGCGCTGCGCGCCGCCCTGCGCGAAGACCCCGATATCATTTTGGTGGGTGAGTTGCGCGACCTCGAGACGATCGCCATCGCTCTCGAAACCGCCGAGACCGGACACCTGGTGTTTGGAACCCTGCACACGTCGACGGCGGCGAGCACCATCAATCGTATCGTAGACCAGTTCCCGGCCGACCGCCAGGAACAGATTCGAATCATGCTTGCCGAGTCGCTCAAGGGCGTGATTTCACAGACGCTGTGCAAGAAGATCGGCGGCGGTCGCGTCGCCGCGCGTGAAATCCTGTTGGTCAACAAGGCGGCGAGCGCGATGATCCGCGAAGGGAAGACAGTGCAGATCCCGAACATCATCCAGACCCAACGCAAGCTGGGGATGGAAACTATGAACGACGCGCTGTTGTCGCTGGTCAAGAGCCACACGGTCGATCCCGAAGAGGCCTATATTCGCTCTGTGGAAAAGAAAGACATGGCGGTCAAGCTGCGCGGATTGGGCTACAAAATGGATCTCGCCGGGAGCGAGGAGTAGTGTGGGAATCGTTGAGCGCTCGCGCTGAACTGCTCAGGAGCGCTACAGATCGGCCGACAGTTTGATGGTCAGCGCGCGGCCTGCGGCGTCGGCAAACTCTTTGTAGCGCGACATAAAGTCGCGGTATCGGCTGTTGAGTGCATTGCGCACCGCGACGTCGACAAACACGATACCGCGACCGGTGGTAAACCCTTTGCCCACGGATGCCGAAAGCATCGACCACGCGCGCGGCGAGAAATCGTCGCGAAAGGTACGCGTCTGGCGCGCGTTGTACTCGGCCGAGACCGACGCGTAGCGCCCGGGTGCACGCTCGTCCCATCGCAACGTCGTGGCCACGCGCAGAGGCGGCACGAAGGGCAGCGCGCTGTTGTCCGTGGTATTGCGCGCGCGCACCACGTCGGCGGCCGTTTGCAGGCTGAATGCAGGCGACAACGGGAACGCCGCCGAGAGCTCCAGGCCCACCAGCTGTGCGTTCCCCTGCTGCACCTGAAGCGAGTCGAGCGCGCGGCCGGGCGCCCCCACGGGCACCAGGTAGATGTAGTCCTGAATACGATTTACGTACCCGGTCAGCTCACCGCTGACCCGAGCGTGACGCACGCGCAGACCGACATCGGTATTCAGAGACGACTCCACGCGAAGATCCGGCTTCCCACGCTCGAATGCGCGCGTGCCTTCGTGAAAGCCATTCGCCCACAAGTCCGGGGCGCTCGGCGCGCGAAACCCGCGCGCCACGTTCACGGCAAGCGCGAGTGGCTTGTCGCTGCGGTATACGGCACCCAGCGTGCCCGTTACCGCGCCAAAGCGGTTGCGCGAAGGCAACAGCGTGAGCACCGGATTGCCGGGCGTGCTCAACCACCGCCAGTCGTGTCGTGCTCCGACAGACAACGCCCACGGGCCCACCGCTCGTTGCTCGAACGCGTAAAGTCCCACGGACGAGGCCTCGTTATCCGGGATGAGTGTTTCTGTACCGTACGTGCGAAAGACCGTACGTTGCGCCGCAACGCCCACGATGCCGGTGAAGCCGAGCAGCGGCGCGTGATGCCAGTGCGTGAGGCCGTTCAGCGTGGTGGATTGGAGACCAAGGTCAATGATGTTGGTCTCCGCACTCCCGTACTCCGCGCGTCGGTTCTGCTCCCAGCCGGCCAGCAACTGGAGTCGTTGTGCACGCACACGCGTGTTGACGTCGAGTGTTGCGCGTTGCGTCTGAATGCGCTGACGCCCGGAGTATCCAGGCGCTGTGAGGGGATCGTCGGCGATGCGAATACGTTCATCACGTATCGACGTCGTGAGCGCCACGTCGTCCCGATCGTTTCGCCATCCCAGGCCAAGTTCGCCGTAGCCAGTCACGTTACCGGAGTTCGCGAGTACCCCACCTGGTGTGCGGAGGTTGTCCGCACGTCTTCCCGTGCCTGACGCGCGCCACCCAAAGGCGCCGCGGGCGCCTTCCCCAACGAGCGTGGCCGACGGTGCGACGGCCGCCGTGTTGAAGGCCAGCGCCATGCGTCCACGCACGATGCTGGTGGCGCGCTCTGTAATCGGTAGCGCGCGGCGGACCACGTTGACCACGCCGCCGAGCGCATCCGAACCGTACAGCACGCTCGCGGGCCCTTTGACCACTTCAATGCGCTCAGCATCTGCCGACTCGACATTGGGCGAGTGGTCGTGACCCCACTGCTGCGTTTCCGTGCGTTGGCCATTGGCCAGCGTGACCACGCGATTGTTGGTGAGACCACGAATGACCGGCTTGCCGATACCGGTCGACATGGAAAGCGACCGAACGCCAGGAATCTGCTCAAGCGTTTCACCGAGCGACGCGCCGTTGGCTTTGCGCAGCGCGGCGCCCGACAACGACGCGGTGGGCTGTGCCACCCGACGGGCATCGGTGGCGACGGGTGACGCGGTGACTTGCACGGTGGGGAGCGCGGCCGCGCTTCGCGCCGCTGCTCCCCGCGCTGCTGCGGCTCGCGCTGCGGAGTCGGGAGGAGGTACGGGTGGCTGCTGGGCAGACAGCGACGCGCCAGCCACCAGGCACACAGTGGCGCAGACAACGACCAGAGGTCGGCGACGCATGTTAGGATTCATGAACTCAGGAATTAGGAGAGACTAAAGATCGGGGTATATTAGCCTCAGCTCAAACAAAAAGTCAACGGCCCTGCCACGAGGAGGACATATTCCCACAGCTGTTTCCCCTTCCTCAGGAATTCCGCGTCCCATGAAGAGACTTTCTCGCCCGTTGTTGGTTTCGGTTGTCACGATGGTTGCCGTCACGAGCGCGACGCTGCCGCTCGCGCCGGTCTCGGCGCAGGGCACCGGCGCCACTGGTGGCGCAGTGGCGCCTGTGCAATCGCTGCCCGATCGCGCCATTCGTCGCGATATCCCGATGACTAACGCGATCCGCCGCGCCTTCGCCGCCGGCACCCGCGACTCCAGCGGGCGGCCCGGTCGCGCGTATTGGCAATTGCGCACGGACTATCGCATCAACGTCGCGCTTGACCCTTCGTCCCAACGTTTGACCGGTACGGCGCGCATCGCCATCCAGAACAACAGCAGCGACGCGCTAACCGCCATCGCGCTGCGGCTCGATCCCAATCACTTCCTCGGCAACGCGCCACACGCCGCGCCGTGGGTGCCAGCCGAAGTCACGGATGGCATGACCATTACGCGGCTTGTCGTAGACGGCAAGGCCGCGAACCTCGGCGCGCAGGCGGCGCCGGGCGACGGTAGCACCGGCGCGCGGGCAGCCGTAGCCGCAGCGGCGAACGCCGCCAACGCGCCGGCGAATGGAGAACCGGTCTTGACCAACCCCAGGTCGACGGCCGCGCGCATCCGACTGGCCACACCGATTCCCGCGCACGCCACGGCCATTCTGGAAATCGATTGGTCACACAAGTTGCCCGGCGGGCCGGGCTCCGGTCATCGCATGGTGCAACGGTGGGCCGATACCCTGTTTCAACCCACACAATGGTATCCGCGCGTGTCCGTCTATGACGACCTGCGCGGATGGGACAGCGAGTTGTATCTCGGCCCGTCCGAGTTCTACAACAACTTCGGCACGTTCGACGTGCACATCGACGTGCCCGCCGGTTGGATTGTGAGTGGCACCGGCGTGCTGCAAAACCCGACCGAAGTGCTCACTCCGCAATCTCGTCAGCGATTGGCCAAGGCACTCACCACCAACGAAAACACGATGATCGTTGGGCCCGACGAAGTCGGTCCGGGCCAGGCCACACTTTCCGGTGGATCGAGCGGACGTCTCACATGGAAATTTCACGCGGATACGGTGAACGATTTTGCGTGGGCGACCGCGAAGAAGTTTGTGTGGCAGGCCACGAGAGCCACTATTCCGGGAAAGGGTGTCGTGCCCATTCACATGGTCTATCTGCCAGGTCGTGCCACGGCGTTCGCTCGCGCCGGCGAGATCAGTCGTCATGCGCTTGAGTTCTACAGTGCCTTGTGGTTCCCGTATCAGTTCCCGCAGCTCACGTTGCAAGACGGTCCGAGCGCAGGCATGGAGTACCCGATGGTGATCAATTCCAACCAGGGTGCGGCAGATCACGAGACGGCCCACATGTGGTGGCCGATGGTGGTCAGCAACAACGAAACGTGGTATGGGTGGATGGACGAAGGCTTCAATCAGTACATGAATGTGTTGTCCGACGCCGATGCCGCAAAGAAGGCGCCGGTGCTGGACGGTCTGGGTCAGGCGTACGGGCGCACGAGTGGTAACGAAGCCGAGCCACCCATGATGTGGAATGCCAACTATGGAGGGCCCGGCTTTTACGGGTTTACTACGTACCAGAAAACGCCGCTGATGCTCTCGATGCTTGGCGGCGTTGTTGGCGATTCGGCGGTGCAACGTGCGCATCGTGAATGGGCGACAGCGTGGATGTTCAAGCATCCCTCCCCATGGGACTACATGTTCGCCATGAACAAGTCGCTGGGACGCGATCTGGGCTGGTTTTGGTACTACTGGCTGTTTACGACAGAGAGTGTAGATGGACGCATTGCCAGCGTGAAGAACGCGGGCATTCGCACCACGGTGACGATCGTGCAGGATGGCCAGATGCCGTCGCCGGTGGTGCTGGACGTCAAGTTCGCGGCCGACGGCCCGGCTATTCGACTGATGAAGAATGCGGTGATGCTGGATGCCACGACGGCACGTCTCACGTGGCCCGTCGACGTGTGGTTTTCCGGCAAGCGATCGTTTGTGGCTGACCTGGTGTTTGGTGGGCGCAAAATCGAAACGATCACACTTGATGCACAGGGACGATTCCCGGACCGCGATCCCAAAGACAACCGCTGGACGACGGCGGCGGCCGCCGGGGGAGTGGGGGCGTCGAAGCCATGAGTGCGTACCCCTTGCGCACCAGCGGGAACCGTACGATTGCGGCTGCTGTCGCCGCCGCCGTCGCGGTAGCACTGACGCTGGTGAGCGCGCCAGGTGCCGGTGCGCAAGAGGCGCGCGCGCGATTTCGCGTGGAAGAGACGACCATTGCGGAGGTGCACGCGGCATTCAAGGCCCGCACGCTGACGTGTCGCTCACTGGTGCGCGCCTACCTCGCGCGCATCGCGGCCTACGACAAGCGTGGCCCGGCAATCAACGCGCTGATCACGATCAATCCGGCTGCGCTCGCGATTGCTGATTCGCTCGATGCACGCTACGCGCGCAGCGGACCGGCAGGAGCGCTGCACTGCATTCCCATGATCGTGAAAGACAATTTCGAGACCACCGATATGCCTACCACGGCAGGCTCGCTGGCGCTCGAAGGGTGGCGACCGCCGCAAGACGCGACGATGGTCGCCAAGGTGCGGGCGGCCGGTGCGATCGTGCTGGCGAAGTCGAATCTCGCCGAGTGGGCGTTTACGCCGTACGAAACCGTCAGTTCGATTCTGCCTGGGTACACGCGAAATCCGTACGCGTTGGATCGTGTGACGGCCGGATCCAGCGGCGGCACGGCGGCTGCCGTCGCCGCCAACTTCGGTGAAGTCGGACTTGGCAGCGATACAGGAAACTCCATTCGCGGTCCGTCGGCCCATCAGGCGTTGGTGGGCATTCGCTCCACGATGGGGTTGACGTCACGTGCCGGTGTGGTACCGCTCAACGCCACCGCCGACATCGCCGGCCCCATGGCGCGCACGCTTGCCGACGCGGTCGCCGTGTTCAACGTCGTGGTGGGCAGTGATCCCGCGGATACCGTGACCGCCCCGGCGGACAGCAAGCGCGATGCAGACTATCGTGTGCATCTCACGCGTGGCGCGCTACGCGGCGCACGCATCGGCATTCTTCGGCAAGCGTACGAGCGTCCAACACTCGATACGGCCGTGCAGCGCGTGTTCACGCAGGCCGTTACCGCACTGCGCAACGCGGGGGCAACGATCATCGACCCGGCGCGCGTGGATTCACTCGATGCGATTCAGCGTCGTCAGCAGGGCGGTTGCAATCGTTTCAAGTCCGATCTGGAACGCTACTTCACGGCTCGCGGCCCCAACGCGCCGGTGAAAACGGTCGATGAGGTGCTCCGCAGCCGTCGCTACCATCCCACGGTCGAACAGCGTCTTCGCGACGCGGCACAGGCCACGGAAACGCCCGAGCAGAGTGCCGGCTGCCAAAGCCGCGAGCGTGTACGAGCCGCGCTGCGCGTGGCGGTGACGCAGCTCATGGATTCGCTCACACTCGATGCGATGGTCTACCCCACGTGGAGCAACGCACCGCGCTTGATCGGTGATCTGAATACGCCGCACGGCGACAACAGCCAGCTGTTCGCGCCCACCACCGGCTTCCCGGCCATCACCATCCCGATGGGCTACACCTATGAGAACGCGCTGCCGGCCGGTATCACGTTCTTTGGGCGTGCGTGGTCGGAGGGGCGATTGATCTCGCTGGCGTATGACTACGAACAGCTGACGAAGCACCGTCGCGCGCCGAGCACGGCACCGGCGCTTGCCGCGGCGCGTTAGTGAGACAGGACGCGGCACCGCACGTGCAACAGCACGTTCGACACCACGTTCAACAGCACGTTCGACAGCGCGTTCGACAGCGCGTTCGACAGCACGTTCGACAGCACGTTCGACAGCACGTTCGACAGCACGTTTGACAGCACGTTCGACAGCATGATCGACAGCACGTTCAACAGCACGTTCAGTAGCACGGTTCTCAGCGCGCCAGCACCCCGCTCGTTCTCAGCTGACCGTGCGTCCCTCAAGACCATCCCATCGTGTCCATCGCGCTACTTGGTACCGGCCTTCTTGGCAGTGCATTCGTTGAGGGACTGCTGACGCGTGGCGAAAAGGATGTCGTCGTGTGGAACAGAACCGCGGTGCGTGCCGAGCCACTCGCCGCGCTGGGTGCACGCGTTGCACCTACGGCGGCCGACGCGGTGCGTGACGCGACGCGCGTGCATCTGGTGCTGCTGGATGACGATACCGTCGATACCACGATTGCCTCATTTCGCGACGCCTTACGGCCCGACGTGGTAATTGTCGATCATACCACCACGCAGCCTGCGCGCACGGCGGCACGAGCCGCTGCGCTCCGCGAGGCCGGGATCGCCTACCTGCACGCCCCGGTGATGATGGGCCCGCCCGCCGCGCGTGGCGCGAAAGGCATGATGCTTGTGGCCGGGCCAACCAATATTGTCGACCGTGTGCGTGATGCGCTGGGAACGATGACCGGAGAGCTCTGGCACGTTGGCGAGCGCGCTGATATGGCGTCAGTGTATAAGCTGGTGGGCAACGCCATGATTCTCTCGGTGGTTGGTGTGACCGGCGATATCATGCGCATGATGGACAGCGCCGACCTGCCGCGCAGCGCGGCATTGGAGATGCTCGCCAAGACCAATCTCAACGGCGCCGTGGTGTTCCGTGGCAACATGATGCGCGATGAGCAGTACGACACCAACTTCGCGCTCGACGTGGCGCGCAAGGATATGCGGTTGATGCTGGAAACGGCGGGTACGCAGCCTACACCGATGCTGTCGGCACTGGCGCAGCGCATGGATGCGCTCATCGCTGACGGACGTGGCGAGGATGATTTCGCCGTCTTGGGTCGTCGCGAGCCGACTGGCGCGTAGCGCGAGAGTGGCGCTCCGGTGTGTGACGCGCCCGCATGGTCAGGCGACCGGTGTGGTTAGCCACCACCAACGCTTCAGCAAGCATTCTGGTCGGATCGCACCGCCCGTTTATCCAGGTGCAGCGCACCCTTCCACCGGACGCGTCGTCGCGTGACCAGGTCGTCCAGTACAAGGACGAAACTGCCTTTGATGCACCGGTCATCTCCACTCGATCGATCATCGCGCGCTGAACCAGCCCGCCGCCCGCCACTTTATTGCGAGTCCCGCGCGCCCGCGCGGACGGACTCTGCGCCAGAATGTCCGCGCAGGACGTGCGTGCTTTACCCATGGTACTTCCTCCGCAGCGAAGTAGAATCTCGGCATGTTTTCTAACACGTGGGTTGCTGCAACCGCTCCGCCAATGCCGCTGCGCTGTTCACGGCGATCGACTGCAACGACCACGCGCTGCTCCGTTAGCTCGAGTAGTACGCCGCGTTCTCGTCCACGTATCCCTTCGTGAGATCGCAGCCGTACACGCGCGCGCTGCCGTCGCCCACGCCGAGTGTCACGTCAAGGTCCACCACATCACGGGCGAGCGTGTCGCGCACGGTGGCATCGTCAAAACGAAGGCGCTCACCGTGCTGCACAACAGGGAACCCGTTGATCGACGCCGAGGTGGTGAGCGGTGTGATGGTGCAGTCGAAGCACTTGCCGATGGCCATCAACAAGCGGCCCACGTTGGGATCGGCACCGTGCACCATCGTCTTGATGAGCGGGGAGTTCACGATCGACTTGGCCACGACGTGCGCCTCGTGATCGTTCAGCGCGCCGCTCACATGGACGCGAATCAGGCGCGTGGCGCCTTCTCCGTCGCGCGCGAGCACTTCGGTCATGCGAATGCAGCCGTCACGCAACAGCGCAAAGAAATCCGCTTCGTTCACAGGGCCGGCGCGACCGTTGGCCAGAATCACGCAGGTGTCCGAGGTACTGGTGTCGGTGTCTACGGAAAGGGAGTTGAACGACGGAGCGACGGCCGCGCGGAGCAGGCGATCGAGGGTGTGCGCGTCAATCGCCGCGTCGGTGAAGATGTACGACAACATCGTCGCCATGTTGGGCTCGATCATCCCGGAGCCCTTCGCCACCCACGTGATGGTTGCCGCACCGAGCGACGCAGACATCGCCTTCGGATGCGTGTCGGTGGTCATGATCCCTTCGGCTCCAACCATCGGATCGCCCTGCAACTCATCGCGCATCCCCACCACACCGCGTTCGATCTTTTCGATCGGCAGCGGTACACCAATCACTCCGGTCGAACTGACCAGCACACGATTGGAGTCGGTGCCAAGTTCTGTCGCTGCCGCGAGCGCCATGCGACGCGCGTTGGCGATGCCCTCGATTCCCGTCGCAACGTTGCTGACTTTGCTGTTGGCCACAATCGCCCGCAACACACCATCCCGTATCGTTTCACGCCCCAACACAATCGGCGCACCAGGAAAGTGATTGCGCGTGAACACCGCCGCCGCCGCCGCATCCACGTCGCTCGCGAACAGCGTCAGGTCACGCGCCGACGGTTTGAGGCCGACATTGCGACTGGCACACCGAAAGCCACGCGGGAAGACCGGCACGGCGTGAAACGGGGAAGGCAGGATAATCATCGGGGAAACCTGATCGGGTTCACCGAAGGACGCCAGACACGACGGGTCGACGGCGCGCGCCTCCTGCGTTACACCGAGCGTTCGCTACTGTCGCTCCTCCTTGCAGTTACTCGTGCCATCGCAACCCACGCTCCGCCCGTTCGATGTCGCTGTTGGTCTTCGACTCCTGCTCGAACCGGAGGAGCGCTATGAGCCGCTCGCCGAAGCGCTGGTGACGAGGACAAGTGCGGTGCACCGATCGGTGGCACGGCTGCGGCTGTCCGGCCTCTGCACGCCCAGCACCCGCACCATCGCGCGCTTCGCTTTCCGCGAATTCCTGGTGCACGGGGTGCGCTATGC
>Ga0105049_10000276_pt1 | contig 53624 bp, 45 predicted proteins | sample MAT06_FD_78087 | JGI IMG/M metagenome (GOLD analysis project Ga0105049, IMG submission 78087) | Freshwater microbial communities from Lake Fryxell liftoff mats and glacier meltwater in Antarctica - MAT-06 | ecosystem: Environmental > Aquatic > Freshwater > Ice > Liftoff microbial mat | place...
TATTGGAAGCGTTTCATCGTTCACAATTTCTCCATTTCGTACAAGGCCGTCATGACCATCACTGCTGTAAGGATCCATGGCCACATCGCTCATCAGAATCACCTCTGGAAAACGGGCCTTTATAGCTCTGATCGATTGGAGATAGAAATTAGACGGATCGCTGCTCAGAGTCGCTTCAGTGTCTTTCAGCGAATCTGCAAAAGCCGGAAAAAGCACAAACGAGCGCAATCCTAGGGATACACATTCTGCGATTTCATCTATTAGCCGATCAGCAGACCAGCGCGAAATGCCCGGCATCGAGTGGATGGGGCTGCATTGGTTTTCACCATCTATCATGAACAACGGATACATCAAAGAAGAGAGCGGCAGTCGTGTTTCACGAACCATTTCGCGCACAGCCTCTGATTTGCGGTTTCTGCGTGGGCGTTGTTGCATTTTTAGTTTTTACTAATAGAATCAATTGAAGCCTTGAAACCATTCATAGTGTTGAAATTCTCGTTCATTGCGTTGAGTATATCTTCATCAGTAGCACTTTCGCCAAAGGGATTTTCAGATCCTGTGGGCAATTCACCTTCAGGAATCATTGGCATCGCGGAGGAGAAATCAGACAGTTTCGATTTCCATGTAGCCAAACTTGAAACTCGTGATTGAACTCCACTGAACTCCTTCATAAATCCACTATCAGTCATCATTGCTTCATTCTGACTCATCGTAGAGATGGTCTTATTAAATTCCTCAACCGACGAATCGATCAAAGAATCCAGCTTGACTTTCTGTTCCATAATCTTCTTTTGAATATCACGCGCCTCACCCATTCTGCTACTTTCCTTGGAAGCACAGGCAACGCATGTCAGGCAAAGGGCGCAAAAAAGAAATAGATACAGAATGTTCTTCATGATACATTTTTTCGGTTTGGATTTTTTGGTACGGGATCAACTCCACTAGTTCCCCAGGGATGACATTTACTCAGGCGTTTGAGTCCCATTCTCATTCCTTTCCAGGTGCCCCACTCATTCATGGCGAGCACCATATACTCGCTGCACGTGGGCAGGTGTCGACAGTTCTGACCCAATAGAGGTGAGATCGCCGCCTGATAGAATCGAATAAGCAAAATGAACACTTTTTTCACCGCAGTAATTACGGCTGCAAAGTTACCTAAAAGAAGACAGGTGAGCTGTTAAGCCCCGTGAAATGAGCGACAGTATGGTTTCCGAAAACCTAGTTTCCGCCACCAATTTCAAACTCGGTTCCATCTACTGTAACGGTGAAACCTGCGTTACAATCTCCGCTTCCAAAATTGATCACTCGCTCAGCAATTCCTTCGGGAACAATTTTCGAACTGCCACTGATAATCCATGGGCAACTCAACGTAACACGGAGAGGCGTAAGTATCTGGGTGGTGTAAGGAGTGCCAAACCGATTGGTTCCACTTCCTGATCCTGTGATTTCATATATATCATCCCACACCTGAATTGTTTCAAAACCTTCTACCCACGTGCGGGTGCGCTGCGCGGTTAGGTCGAGCGTGTAGGCATTTCCCGGAGCAATGACAGAGCCATTCACAGAAACAATGAAATAGGGTTGATCATTGCCGTTCAATCCCATATTGGTAATTGTCTTCACCCCTTCAATCAGAAATCCGTTCACCTTATAATTTTCGGGGGTTACGGTGATCACTGTGCCTTCATCTCGGTACTGACCAGTAAATGTCATGTGTAATTTTCCATTGCGGACCCGGCCATCCATTCCGATGCACTCATCCGTGCCGAAGTCCACCATTACAGTCATTGGAGTAGATTCGAGATCTACGATAACCTCATTAATGCAACCAATTTCATACTCTCGGATTCCTTCCGTCCCTTCCGCCACATCGTGTAAGACCTTTAGAATATCAGTAAACAGCGACTCCGCATTGCTGTTGTCGCGCGCCACGGTATTATCTACTGGCGTAACATCCTTCTTACAAGAGGCGAGAATGGCAAGTGTGAAGAATACAAGAAGAGACCTTTTCATGGTAGTAAAAATTGATTTCAGGATAGACGGTTCAAATCGGTTAGAGTTTAAAGACCATTTCCCTTTTCTATGAAATGTGATCAGATTCGCTTTTTGAATTTCTTCTTGATTTTCTTCTTGCCTTTGTTGCGGAAATCATCCTCCTCAAAGTCCTGGTATTTGACACCTTGAATCGTTTTCACGGCGTGCAGTTGAGTTGAATCTTCCAGGGCAATAAGTCCCTTACTCAAATAGCGAAGATCCTTAATGACCACATCATCGGTTACCGTATTGCGGTTCCAGTTGAGCGCGTTCATCTTCATCAGATTGGCAATCGAAAGTTCGAACGCCTTTCGTTCCTCGACTTCTTCCAGCACAACACATTTCTCGATCATACTTTGAACATAGCGACCGTAGTGACCGAATTTCACTTCGCCTTGCGGGTAAGGGATTCGCTGCGGCGGACTATCAAGCTCCGCTGCTTCCGGACGAGGATATGGACTATCTACATCGAGTTTGAAATCACTCATAATGAACAAGTGATCCCAGAGCTTATGATTAAAATCTTCGATATCCCGGAGATAAGGGAAGAGTTGGCCCATTACAGATAGGATCGCTCTGCAGCATTGATTGCGCTGCTCCCGGTCTTCGATAGTCATCGCAAATTCTACCATCTTCTGAATGTTGCGTCCGTATTCAGGGATTGTCAGATCAGGGCGCTGGCTATTGAGGTCGAGGTTATGCGGGGCGGTCTTTTCGCCAGGTAGACGGAATGAACTGGAAGCTCTCATGAAATAATGTGTCGAGGAAATAAGGCTGACGATTCGTGTCAGCCAAGGACAAATATAAGAAGAATAAGGGCTTCATCCGGTTTTGAGCCTCTTGAACTATATTTGAAAGAGCGATTCTGGTAGCATCCGGATCGCTGGTTAAACCGCTAATGCTGAACAATCTTTAATCTATGATTCCATCACTGATCGCCTTGGGCGCCCTGATCTTGATTGTGTTCTACATGATCTCCGTGTACAATGAGCTCACCAAAGAGCGGATATTGGTTCAAGAGGGTTGGAGCGGCATAGGCGCATTCCTTCAGCAGCGACTGGATGTGATTCCTAATTTGGTGGAAATTGTCAAGGGATACGCCGGACACGAAAACAAGACATTAACTGATGTGGTGAGGGCCCGCAATGAGTCTATCTCCGCGCTCACGCCTGAAGCTCAAATCGAAGCGGCAAAGCACATGAGTGCTGCGATGCTCAACTTCAAAGCACTTTCGGAGAGCTATCCGGATCTTAAAGCCAACGCCAACTTTCTTAGGTTACAGGAGCAACTCTCCGAACTTGAAGAACGAATCAATCAGAGTAGAAGGTATTACAATGGCACTGTGCGGGAGTACAATCAAAGTCTTGCGGTTTTCCCGAAGAATATGATCGCCAGTATGTTCGAGTTTCAAGCATCACCCTTTTTTGCTGAAGACACTGCTGCTCAACAAGCGCCGAAAATCACATTTTCCTAAGACTCTATTTTGATTGCCCAGTTCATTCAACGAATTTTAGCGCTATGGATGCTTCTTTGTGCATCCTCCGTTTTAGTTGCACAAGATCCTTACGAAAATAAAAATCAACTTGATGAATCTGATCGGATTACCCACTTTCATTCATCCCTCACAGTGGATGTGTCAGGAGTCCTGCATGTAGTTGAAACGATTCGGGTTTTCAATGGAAATGGCGGGGCCAACAGCGACAACGATGAGATACAGCGAGGAATTGTGCGATCCTTTCCTACCCGCTACACTGCGCGGAATGGACTGCTCTCAGACGTTCCTTTTGAAATACTCTCTGTCAAAAAAGAGGGTGTTTCTGAACCCTTTCACACGGAAGAATCGGGTAATGGAATTGTCATTTATATAGGCAATCCTGAAACCTATCTCGAACTTGGATTTTACACGTATGAGATCACGTACGAAACAGATCGGCAGCTTATTTTCCACAAGGAAAAAGATGAACTCTATTGGAATGTAAATGGCAATGGATGGTCGTTCAGCATAGATTCAGTACGCTGTGAAATTACGTTTCCGGTGCAGAGCAAGGTCATCGAATATCAATGCTACACGGGCACCCAGGGCTCTACCGCTCAATCATGTCACAGCACTTTAGATGCCCCAAATAAAATTGCATTTTCCACGGTTGAGCGTATTGGTGCGTACGAAGGTTTAACCGTTGCTGCGGCCATTTCAAAAGGAGTACTTGCCACCCCCACTCGAGCTCAATCTGCGCTAAATCTACTCCGCGACAACTATATTATTCCACTGATGATCATAGGTGTCGTGCTACTCTTTCTTTTGCTCTACCGGGGCTGGAACCGCCATGGACGTGATCCGAAGGCGGGTACTATTATTCCACAATTTGCGCCTCCCAAAGATTTTTCGCCTGCAGATGTGGGGTATCTGCTTCACCAAAAGTTTCAATCCCATCTCTTTAGTGCGTCTATCATAGACCACGCTGTGCGCGGTTTGGTGACAATTGAAATCAGCAAGGTAGGAGTGCTGAAACGATCTACCGTTTACCATTTTCATCGTCCGGAAAAATTTCCAGCTTCAACAGCGAATGGAATTACAAGGCACAATCTTTATGGTTATGACATTCAAGATTTGTATGGTCAAAAAGCAGAAAAAGGGGAATACAATGCTGTCATAGCAAAGGCTTTTGCGGCACTTCATGCTGAACTCAAGAACCGCATTCTTGAATACAAAGGGAAAGGAGCCACATTTGAGGGATTACTTCGGTTGAATGAGAATTACATAGGATTAGGGGTATTGCTTCTGTTTGTAATGGGCATTGGCTCCATTGTAGTCTTGGCCATAAATTTTGCCTGGCTCGCCCTATGGATTACGATTGGACTCTTTACCATCGCTCTGATCACTCAAATCGTCTTTTCCCGCATTATGAGCGCATACTCCGAAGAAGGACGAAAAATTGTTGATCATATTTTGGGTTTTAAGATGTATCTGGAAGCGGCCGAGCAACGAAAGTTCGACGCGATGAATCCACCTGAGCAAACCATCCAATTATTTGAAGAATATTTGCCCTATGCGATTGCTCTGAAGTGTGAAAACCAGTGGGCTGAAAAGTTCGAAAGCATTATTCAACACGCCATTGATCGCGGTGAAGAGCCCTCCTACTACCGCCATAGTGGTGGCGGTCATTTCAGCGCTGCGGTTTTGGCTTCGGGCATTTCATCGGGACTTAATTCCACGATATCTTCTGCAACCACGCCACCTTCATCGAGCAGTGGGGGAAGTTCGGGTGGCGGCAGTTCGGGCGGAGGAGGAGGAGGCGGTGGTGGTGGGGGTTGGTAGGCTCGAAAAGAATTCTTACACCACTTCGCTCTCTCTACTGCGCACCAAGAAGTGTAAGCTTAGCAAATTTGAGTAGGAGTTGTTTTTGACCTGCCGCTGGAAAAAAGATTATGGCCTTGACATCAGGCAATGTTCCTTCCAATTGCACCACTTTGCCCTTTCCAAATTTCTCATGAAGCACTTCAGCACCCACGAAGATATCGGCAGGATTCGCGTAGTTGCCATCGCCTGACGTGGCAAGCTTAGAGGACACCGCAGTCAACGGTTTGAAATGAGTCGGGGGAGACTTTGGTTCGGGAAGATCTGGCTCTATTGGCTGCGCTGATTGCCGTCCCCCGAACGAAGCTCTCGCTACCCTGAAATCGATCCCAGATGGCTTTGGAGAGGCCGTGCGCTCTGGTGCCGGAAGTTCGAGGTACTGTTGATCTATTTCTTCGATAAACCGGCTTGGTTCACAATAGCTCAACTGACCCCAGCGATAGCGTGTTTGAGAATAACTGAGCGTGATACCCTTTTCGGCCCGAGTAAGCGCCACATAGAATAATCGGCGCTCTTCTTCCAATTCCTCCCTCGAATTGAGCGCTAACTGAGACGGAAACAAATTCTCTTCAAGTCCAACGATATTTACATAGGAAAACTCCAATCCTTTTGATGCATGTATTGTCATCAGGCTGATCTTCTCCTTTTCGCCCTTATCGATATTATCCGCGTCTGTTAAAAGTGCCACGTCGACCAAGAAATCACTCAGCGTGTTCACAATCTCCGGAGCCAGAGGATTTTCCCGATCAGAGAACTCCCTAATACCATTCAACAATTCCTGAAGATTGTCATAGCGCGCCACGCCTTCTGGGGTGCGATCGCTGTATAAGTCTTTCAGCAAACCGCTATTGTCTGCGATCTGATGAGCCATGTCGTAGGCATTTCGTGTTTCCAATTCCACAGCAAAATTTCGGATCATCATGCCAAAATCCTGGAGCTTTTGGTATGCGGAAGCTCCAATCCCCAATTCATGAGAGGCTGGAATCATCTCCCAGATGCTCACGTTGCGCTCATTGGCTGCAACAAAAAGCCGGTCTAGAGTTGCTTTACCAATTCCACGGGCGGGATAGTTGATGATGCGTTTGAGCGATTCCTCATCATTGTGATTCGCGGTAAGTCTGAAATACGCCAACAAGTCCTTGATTTCCTTTCGCTGATAAAAACTTGTTCCTCCATAAATCCGATATGGAATATTCAACTTGCGAAGCGATTCTTCAAAAGCGCGACTCTGTGCGTTGGTGCGGTATAAGATGGCAAACCTGTCGAAGGTTTCTCCATGTTCCCGATGAGTTGCCAGAATCTGATTGGCGACAAACATTCCTTCGTCATTGTCTGTAGTGGATCGATACACCCGAATACGATCACCTTCGGCGTTGGCGGTCCAGACATCCTTCTCGATGCGGTCTTTGTTTCGCTCAATCACACTATTCGCCGCATTCACTATCGTGCGTGTACTGCGGTAGTTTTGTTCCAGTTTAAACAGCGCATAGTCCCGATAATCCTTTCGGAAGTTGAGCATATTCTGAATGTTTGCTCCGCGAAATGCGTAAATGCTCTGGGCATCATCTCCAACTACGCACACATTTTCATGCACTGCACCCAGTTGTTTGATTATCATGTACTGTGAAAAGTTCGTGTCCTGATACTCATCCACCAGAATAAATTTAAAACGGTGCTGATACTTATGTAACACGTCCACATGATCACGAAGGAGCAGGTTGGTCTTGAACAACAGATCATCAAAATCCATTGCACTCGCCTTAAGCAATCGTTGATCGTAGGTTGCATAGATATCTACCATCTTGAACTTTCCGCTTTGGTTGTCCTCGTTGATTAGATCCACATCTTGGCGGTAATCTTCGGCGGAAACGAGGTTGTTTTTGCAGGAGGATATCCGATTTTGAACCAGTCCGGGTTTGTAGATTTTATCATCGAGACCCATTTCCTTAATGATATCCCTGATCAGCCCTTTGGTATCCGCAGTATCGTAAATCGAAAAATTTCTTGGATAGTTTATTTTTTCAGATTCAATGCGTAGGATTCGTGCGAATATGCTGTGAAACGTCCCCATCCAGATGTTTTTGGACTCTTGCTCACCAATGATGTGAGCTATACGTGCCTTCATCTCTTTGGCGGCCTTATTTGTAAACGTTAAAGCCAAAATGTCGAATGCATCAATACCCTGATTGATTAGGTGAGCAATGCGAACAGTGAGGACACGTGTCTTTCCGGAACCTGCGCCGGCAATGACCATCATTGGACCGTGCATGTGCGTTACAGCGTTGTGCTGCGCTTCGTTTAAATTGTCTAAATAATTCGTCGTCATCCTACTGCGAAAATACGTCCTGCGCAGCGACTTCCCCGGCAGATTTCTATAGGAATTATCCATAATCCAACGTACGTCATCACCCGGCGCCATTTGGATTATGGGCTACCTTCGCAGCCCTCCGGCCTGATAATTGGTCAGCCGAAGCGTTCTTAAAAAACACTGACTTATGCCACATATTCTGATCATTGATGATGAAGCTGCTATAAGAAGCGCTCTGCGAGAAATCCTAGAATACGAAAAGTATACAGTAAAAGAAGCTGAGGACGGTCCGTCCGCATTGAAGATGGTGGAAAAGGAATCGTTTGACCTTATGTTTTGTGACATCAAGATGCCTCGAATGGATGGCATCGAAGTCCTTGAAAAGATAAGGGAGCGGGGCATAGAAACTCCGGTGGTGATCATTACCGGGCACGGGTCGGTAGAAACCGCTGTGGAGGCATTGAAAAAAGGAGCGTATGACTTCATTCAGAAGCCACTTGACCTGAATCGGATATTAGTTACTGTGCGAAATGCCTGTGATCAAACGGCATTAGTGAAGGAGACCAAAACCTTGCGTCGCAAAGTCAATAAGGTACTCGGCTCCGAAATTGTGGGAGAAAGCGAGGCTATCATGGAAATCAAAAAAATGATCGACACGGTAGCCCCAACTGAAGCTCGCGTGATGATCACAGGAGGCAACGGCAGCGGAAAAGAACTCGTTGCCCGACAGCTTCATGAAAAGAGCGAGCGCAGTGCCGGACCATTTATTGAAGTCAATTGTGCCGCCATTCCTTCCGAATTAATTGAAAGCGAGTTGTTTGGTCATGAAAAAGGCGCCTTCACTTCCGCTATAAAACTACGCCAGGGTAAATTTGAATTGGCAGACGGAGGAACCTTGTTTCTGGATGAAATAGGTGATATGGCGCACGCCGCTCAAGCCAAGGTTTTGCGGGCACTTCAGGAGAGCAAGATTGCTCGGGTTGGAGGCGATAAAGACATGAAAGTAAATGTGCGAGTGATTGCGGCCACCAACAAAGATCTGCGTCTGGAAATTGCAGAAGGACGCTTTCGAGAGGACCTGTATCATCGTCTGTCTGTAATCGTGATTCGCGTTCCATCTCTCAGCGACCGAAAAGAAGACATTCCACTGCTCGCCGATTACTTTCTCCGTCAGATCTCTGAAGAATATGGGCAGCCGAAAAAAGAGATCAATGCATCAGCGATCAAAGCTCTTCAAGAACTGGACTGGTCGGGCAACGTACGTGAATTCAGAAACGTGATGGAGCGATTAGTCATTCTCTGTCAGAAGTCTATTGATGACAAAGCTGTGAAAGCCTACGCTACCCCTCACTTTCGCTAGCCCTTTCCTTCTTTCCTTTAAAAAGGAAAACCAAATTGGCCACGCCAACTGAAACGGAGCCTACAATAAGGAATGACAAGTTCGGTGTGCGCGCAGGTGTAAGAAACGTGAGAATAATAATAAACACGGTATAAGCGTATAGAATTAGTGCGGTGCGGCGATGCGATAATCCCAATGAAAGCAATTTGTGGTGAATGTGATTTTTATCCGCTGAAAATGGAGATCTCCCGGTAGCCATTCTAAGCACAAATACCCGAAGCGTGTCGATGAGTGGATAAGCCAATATTGCCATTGCGAGAACCGGTTTGGACACACTCATCATAGCCGAGCTCATGCGATAGGGCGGAAACTCAATCATCTTCATTGTGAGCACGTAGATGACAACTCCAATGATTAGTGACCCCGAATCTCCCATGAAAATGCGTGCAGGTTGGAAATTAAACAGTAAAAATCCGAATAATGATCCTCCAAGTCCGACGGCAAGAAGAGCTAGTGGAAGATCACCTGTGCGGTAAAACCAATAGGCGAAAGTGGTGCTCGCAATCAACCCAATTCCTGCGGCCAGTCCATCCACTCCATCGATGAGATTGATCGCATTTACAATAACGATGTAGATGAACAGCGAAAGAGCGATACTGATGGTATAAGGTATTTCATCCACATTCAACAACCCCCAGAATTGCGTGATTCGGATATCGGCCATCAATACCAGAATGAGCCCTACCACCATATGAATTAGCAACTTCTTCGTGGGAGAAACTCCGATGATATCATCTTTCAATCCCATGAAAAAGAGAATGAACATAGAGGCCACTAAAAACTTGAATTCGTTCAGTGCTCCCAGCACATCATAGTTCTGGCCCAATTGCCACTCCGCCCTAGAAGGGAACCAAATGCAATAGGCAATGATAGTACCGGCAAAAATGAGAATGCCCCCGATAGTGGGCACACTGCGTCTGTGCAACTTGCGGGCTTCGCCAGGTTCGTCGACAAGATGCTTGAGCTTCGCTACTTTGATTAGCGCAGGCATCGCCACAACGACCATAAAAAATGCCGTGAAAAAAGCTAGTATAAGGTCGCGCAAGAGTTACTTTTTTTTGATGGGAAATCCGAAACCAAGAGTTCCCAAATCCCACACTACAAAAGTACAACGGGAAACGCTCATATCGGTGGTTCAGCCCTAAAAATCGAAGTATCTGTTCTGAATTGATGTTCTGAATGTGACGTTAAAAAAGCCTGTTTTCTGCTGAGAAAAGGGAGAATAAATTTCGTGCCGAAACAGATAACCTACAGCAATACGTGCATTCGTTTTGGGATTTAAAAAATAGCCTAATGAAAACTCAGCCTGCTCCATCCTTCGTTCACGAAATAACGCGATCGTTTGAATGCCGTCTGGATCCGAGCTCCAGTTCCCCCCTGGACCCTGAGTCTGCCGCACCACGTTGTACTTGGCCTGAAATAGTATTCGGCGAAAACGATAGTTTAGAATTCCGAGATACTCATTCATTCCGGGTCCAGATGGGTGTCCGAGCGGCTGTGAAAATTGAGAATAACTCTGGAGCACATTGCGATGCGTATAAAGGAAATCACTTGCTGTATTCCATTCCGCCTGAAAGTCTAGGTTAGCCAATAATGCATTGTAAATGCGCAAACCAGCCTGATAACCGAAGCGCGAATTGGATGGGTTATCCAACGCAATCTGACCGTACAACTCAGCCCTGCGAGCAATCATAAGCCGGCCGTTCAATCCAACTACTACATTATTCTGTGAATCAAATCCCTGCGAAATCAAACCCATCCCAGTGATTGGCACGTACGCCGCCAAGGGCAAGGGTTGCACTCCCGTGCTATCCCAGCGCTGCCACATGACCGATTCAAACAAACCAATTTCCAATTGAGGAATAGGTTTTAAACTCAAATAATGGAAGGTTGCCACTTTGCGCTGAAACAGAGCTTCCGGAACCTCACCAAGCGGAAGTCGATCCAGATTCTGAAGGATTGCCATGTGGGCAGAATACTCTAGTTTACCACCAAACCATTGCGATTGAGCGCGGAGAAACGGGTAGTTAAAGGCGGCATCTGACCAAAGCATACTTCGATAACCAAACCCTATGAAATGCTTTCCATATCCCATTTGAAAATTCCACCGGTCGTTGGGACTAAAACTCAGCGTTCCAAATGACACACCATAATCAAAGCCATTCGTTTTGAAGACCTTTACCCGACCCATTCCGGGCATGATGCCAGCGGCCGTCACGAATTGCCTTTGATAGTTGGGAAGCAGCGTCTGCGTTTCGTAAAAACCAGATTGAAAAGAAACCTTTTTACCAAGATTTGCTTGAACCAGAATTCCGCGACTGTTGACGGATAACCGAGTGGTATCCGCGTACTGAGCTGTATCCATCAGTTCCGTGCCTAGACTGAACTCAAAAAGCGGGTCAATGGTGCATCGAAAATCGCCTGATTGAATATCTACAAAGTGGTCCCTGAACATCATCGCGGTGCCCTTGTAGTAATATTTCACAGAATCCTTTTCGTATCCAAATGTGTTTGTGACATCCACCCGACGAAGCAATCCAGGACGCGCACCCATATGAATGGTGGAGACAGAATCCTGAAAAAGTTGTCGTTGGATTTCTGAATAAAAAAAACGGTCGAGAAGAATGTTTTGCTGTTGCGCGTGCAACAAACTCGGAATCACCGAAGCGCAAAGAGCTACAATGATCAGGGCAACTCTCACGCGTTGATCGAATTCAGTTGACAAAATTCCTGATAGACCTTCTCAATCCCCTCACGCAACCCAATGGTGTGAATCCATCCGAGATTATGTAATAGCCCGACATTCATAAGCTTGCGCGGAGTTCCATCGGGCTTGGTCGAATTCCATTGAAGTTCGCCGGTAAATCCAACGATGTCCTTAATCATTTCCGCTAGTTGGCGAATACTCAGATCTACTCCGGTTCCCACATTCACAAAACGCTTTTCATTGTAATTCTGCATCAAAAAGAAACAGGCATCCGCGAGGTCATCAACATGCATAAATTCGCGCAACGGAGAGCCAGTTCCCCAGACTTCGACAGACGGAAGACCTTCTGTTTTTGCCGTATGAAATTTCCGGATAAGCGCAGGTAACACATGTGAATTCATCAGGTCGTAATTGTCGTTTGGACCGTAAAGATTGGTCGGCATAGCCGAAATGAAATTGCATCCATATTGATCGCGGTAGGCCTCACACAATTTTATTCCAGCGATCTTTGCAATTGCATAAGGCTCATTTGTGGCCTCGAGTTCACCTGTAAGCAACGACTCTTCACTTAGCGGTTGAGGAGCCAATTTGGGATAAATACAAGAAGAGCCAAGGAAGAGCAATTTTTCAACCCCACTTTCATACGCCGAATGGATAATATTCGACTCAATCATGAGATTGTTGTACAAAAATTCCGCGCGATAGGTATTGTTTGCATGAATACCGCCCACTTTGGCAGCAGCAAGAAACACATGGCTAGGTTTTTCAGTCTGGAAAAACTGACGGACCGCAGCCTGATCGATCAGATTAAGTTCACTAGACGAGCGCAGGAGTAGATTAGTGAATCCATCTTTTTGCAAACGTCGAACAAGCGCTGATCCTACCATGCCGCGATGGCCGGCTACAAATATGCGTGAACTGGAGTTCATGCCGCGAAGGTAATGAGTCTAAGTGGTCGGTCAGCCTTGAGCAGCGCCCACTACATGCAATCCGAATACACCGTTCTTACGGGCACCCCAGATGCGAAGCCAAACTGGCAGCACTGCTTCAGTGCCGCGGGCTGAAGAGATATCTCCTAAATCCAACAGATTTGAGTCTTTCCAGCCAAATGAGAGCAACAAGGAACGTACTTTTTGCTTGGCTTCTTGGCTATTTCCGCAAAGGAAATTGGTATGATCTCCACCAGCAAGAGCGGGGTTGACCATCAATCCAGCCCACATGGTATTCAAGGTTTTCACTACGTGCGTGCCCGGCAAAAGCTTTTGAATCTCTTCTCCCAGTGAATTTGTATTACTAAGAGCTGGGATAAGTGAAGGCGGCTGTCCATTGCTAAAGTCGAGTGGATTCGAAACGTCCACGAGAATCTTCCCCACGAGATTTTCTTCCCCTGCCAGTTGAAGTGCAATGAGGGTAATTTCACCTTTAGTGCAATTGAATACCAATTCACCAAACACAGCGGCATCAGAAAAACTACCATTTAGCGCATTCTTTTCATGTTTCTTGACAAAGGCGCGCGCCTTATCGTTGTCAGAAGAGCGCGATCCCATCATCACTTCGTGCCCGATCTCCACAAGTTTTGAGGCGATGGTCTCACCGACTGATCCTGTTCCAAGTACTGCAATTTTCATAGCTCGAATATAGCCTTTCCCCCAACCGTCGATCAGAAGTTGTGTGGATTTTTGGATGAACACTACCGACGCACATCGAGTGCATCGCGCAATCCATTGCCGATCATCATAAACGACAACACAAGGAGCATGATCATCACACCCGGAATGAGGGCCAAGTAGGCCAGGTCCGTAGTCAGATAGGCATAGTGTTCGCGAATCATATTTCCCCAGCTTGGCACCGGTATTTGTGCCCCAAGCCCGAGAAAACTCAGGCCTGCTTCAATAAGAATTGCGGAGGCAAAATTCGCCGCGGAAATGACGATAATTGGCGACATTACATTGGGGAGAATATGACGGAATATGATCCGTCGATCAGGAAAACCCATTGCCCGTGCAGCCTCCACATATTCCTTCTCTCTTGCTGAAAGTACTTGTCCGCGTGTGATGCGGGCGACTTCCACCCACATTGTCAATCCGACTGCAAGGAACACTTTCCAGAATCCAGTACCAAATGCAAACGTGATGGCCATGACCAGCAGCAATGTGGGAACTGCCCAAACGACATTTGTAAACCACATGATCAGCGCATCCACCCAACCCCGGTAATAGCCAGCGAGCAGTCCGAGAGTCAAGCCCACAAGCAATGAAATAAACACGGCCACAGCTCCCACCGCAAGAGACACAGAGGCGCCTGCCATCAGGCGTGAGAGGAGATCACGTCCATATTTATCCGTACCCAATAGAAACGTTCTTGAGCGAACCAACTCACTTTTCACAGACCAAGCCACTGGAGCACCTGCCTGCGCGTCCAGTCGGTAGAAGTGAGCGGACAAAGCGGTGGAATCCGCTTCATCAATAGGCAATACAGTCGTAAAATCTGACTGCGTAATCGCCCCGTGCACGACTATGTCGGTATAGCCCTTCTTTCGACCTCCATTCCACCATGCTGTCCAGATACTCTCCTCTATAAATCCCACTTTTGGTATACGCACCACATCAATCGTGTGCCCGGGCGCCAGGCGAGAGAGCGACAAATTCTGATCATTGGCATTGACCGTTCCATCAGGTCGGATGAACGGCCCCAACGCTGAAACCAAAGTAAGAAGACCAATAAAAACAAGCCCGCCAAACGCCAGCGGATTCTTCCGAAAGCGCGACCAAAGAGTCGAAGTGGTGGAGTGAATCATGAAGCGGAGATGCGTGGTTCTGAAGAGCGCAAACTTATAGTTCTTCCTTTCCATTTTGGGCGGTAGAAAAGTCCGGCTATTGAAATAAACACAGAATAGATAGGGTAAATGAGTGCAAGAAGCGGAGCAAACCACAAGAGTCGTCCCTTATTGAGCCAGCGCGCGGCCGGAAAAGCAAGGGTCACATCCGCGGCAGTTTTGAGGGCAAACCAAATGAAAGCCGAACCATAATTGATCGCTCCAAAAACCGTTAGAACCATCACTAGTAAGCCCGCGAAATTCGTTAGCCAGACCAGACCTGTAAACAAGAGAGTGATGGGCTCACGATATGCCACGGACTTCGACGCCCAGCGAATACGTTGCTGCAAAATTCCCAGAATACTTTCGGGAGAATTTGTCCATGCAGTGGCTGCTTGATCATGAAGCCAGTGGATGGGTCCAGTGCGAGCAGTCCTCAATCGCAGCAAAAAAAACATATCATCGCCACTCGATATCTGATCCGAGTGATGCGGTCCCATTTTCTCCCAAACAACTTTCGGGAAAGCCAGGTTAGCACCACTGCACATCAACGGTGTGCCGGCCCGTGCAGAAGACGCAGTGACTGCCAAAAGTGAAATGAGTTCGAGTGCTTGAAGTCGCTCAGCCACGCTCTTCTCCGCAGTGGTCATTACAGGCAGTATAATCAGCTTACTTCGATTCGCGCGATGATGATTGCAGATTGAATGAAGCCACGACGGACCCACTCGCACATCACCATCAAGCGTGATGATCAACTCACCGGTAGCGGCGTGAATACCCTCTCGAAGTGCGCATTTCTTTCCCCCACCTCCGGTGAATGAAACTAATTTGATGGCCGAATCATGTGCTGCGAAATCCTTCACGATGAGGGAAGTGCGATCTACAGAATGATCGTCCACAACCACTATTTCAGGACGGTCCTCCTCGCCTAATTGATCTTGAAGATCCTTGAGAAGTAGGGGCAGCGCGTGTTCTTCGTTGCGCACAGGAATTATGACGCTCACACGAAACGAACGAAGCGATTTACGCTGCGGTTCCGGTGCCCGAAGCTTTCCCCACCACACACGCAGCAAGATGAAAATGAAAATATAGATCCCAAGGACAACGTACATTGGAGCGAGTACCTTTACTGCACAAAGAAACCCAATTGGCAGTCAAGGAACGCATTATCATGGGAATTGACCCGGGAACGACTATTCTGGGTTATGGGATCATCAAGGCTGAAGGACAAAAAGTAACCATGGTCACCATGGGTGTGCTTCGCTTGGAAAAAATCGAAGATCATCATCTTAAGTTAGAAAAAATATTTGTGCGATGCACTGAGTTGATTGACGGATTTTGTCCGGACGAACTCGCTATCGAAGCGCCTTTTTTCGGAAAAAATGTCCAGTCCATGCTCAAGTTGGGCCGGGCACAAGGCGTGGCCATTGCAGCCGCATTGAATCGACAGATGCCGGTAGTAGAATATGCCCCCCGAAAAATCAAACAGTCCATTACTGGAAATGGAAATGCGGCTAAAGAACAAGTGGCCGCTATGCTTCAAACCATTTTTTCGATTCCTGATGCAGACATGCCTCATCACATGGATGCGACAGATGGCCTGGCGGTGGCGCTTTGCCATTTTTACCAAAGCAATTCTCCGCTAGCAGGCGGAAAAGCCTATACCGGTTGGAAAAGTTTTCTCAAAGACAATCCGGGTCGGGTCAAATAGATTCCCCACATCGGGTGTTGAACAATAATCCTTGAGGTCTGCCAATTGAGAGAAATCCCAATCATCTTTGTTTTCACATCACCATACGAATGAAACGCATTGCAGTTGTTTGCGGTGGATATAGCGGCGAGTCGATAGTCTCCATGCGGAGTGCCGACATGATCATGACGCATATCGACCGATCAAAGTTCAATCCGACCAAGGTTGTTATATCCCGCAAGACTTGGCATGCGGAGATCGATGGCGCAGAAGTCATGGTAGACAAGAATGACTTTTCGGTCACACACCTCGGAGAAAAAATCACGTTTGACGGAGCCTTCATTATCATCCACGGAACACCCGGCGAAGACGGTTTGCTGCAAGGATATTTTGCGATGTTGGCCATTCCGCACACCACTGGAGATGTGCTGAATATGGCCACTACTTTTAACAAAAAGGCTACCACGCGGATACTCGGACAGTTGGGCTATTTGGTAGCAAAATCAATGGTACTTCGAAAGGACGAGCCCTACAGTGCTTCGTTCATTTCACAAAGTCTTGGACTGCCTTGTTTTGTAAAACCAAATTGCGGAGGTTCATCCATAGGAACATCTCGCGTGAACACTTCTGACGAAATTCATCTCGCTCTTGACAAGGCGTTCAGTGAAGATAGTCAGGTGATTATTGAGCAGTTTATCCAAGGCACAGAAGTGACTTGCGGAGTGATCAAGCTTATGGGGAAAGCCACCGCATTGCCCATCACAGAGATCGTCAGTAAAAATACATTTTTCGATTTTGAGGCGAAATATAATGGGGCTTCAGAAGAAATAACCCCAGCCCGTATTGAGCCAACCATCTATGAACGCATTCAACGCATCAGTGAAGATATCTATCAAAAAATGCATTGTCGCGGAATGATTCGCATCGATTATCTCATTCCGGAAGAAGGGCCATACGTTGTTGAGATTAATACAGTGCCCGGCTTTACAGAAGCGTCCATTATTCCGCAACAAGCCGCGGTAATTGGAATATCCAAGACCGAATTGATCTCTGCAGTCATCGAAAGCTGCTTCTGATCCCATCCCAAACTACCTTTGATCTATGTACAGATTACTTCTTTTACTTCTTCTCCCGCTCCCTTCGCTTGCACAATCATCCCCTTACCAATTCACTGTGGTGAAAGACAACACAGCAGGAGCGGTAGAAAACCAATGCGCCACAGGAACATGCTGGAGTTTCGCAACCATTTCGTTTCTGGAGTCTGAGATCCAGCGCAAAGGCGGGCAAATAGTAGACCTTTCAGAGATGTTTAACGTGCGAATGACATACCCCAAAAAAGTAGAAAGCTATCTAAGGTATCAGGGTAAACAGCAATTCAGCATGGGCGGTTTGAGCCACGATGTATTTGATATTGTACACGAATATGGTCTTATGCCAGAGGAAGCCTATACTGGCAACGCAGTGTATCATGACCACTCCACGCTCGATGCACTTCTCGAAGGAATGGTGCAAAACATTTTAGATAAAAAGCTCTACGTATCCAACCAGGAGTGGAAAAAAGCTATGAACGGTATCCTCGATGGAATGCTAGGCACGGCACCTTCTGAATTTTTGTATGGCGGAAAAAAATATACCGCTCAAACTTTTCGAGATGCCATGGGCATTCGTACCGAAGACTACGTAGGTCTTACTTCATTTACCCACCGTCCTTATTATTCACCAATGGTTGTAGAAGTTCCTGACAATTGGTCGCATGCCTCTTATCTCAACGTACCCATGACTGAGATGATTGAAGTGATGGATCATGCCCTTAAAAATGGCTATACCATTTCATGGGATGCGGACGTGAGTGAACCTGGATTTTCATTTTCACAGGGCATCGCGGTTATGCCTGTAGATGAGATTGGAAAGAATCAGTTTTCGCGCACAATTATTAGCGAACTCAAACCTGATGCTGCGCTGCGCCAGGATCTGTATGAGCGTCAAGAAACCACTGACGACCACCTCATGCATATCACAGGTCTAGCGAAAGACCAGCAGGGCAATGAATATTACATCATCAAAAACTCATGGGGAAGTTCGAATCCATACAAGGGTTTTCAATACATCTCCAAATCCTATTTCTACTATAAGACCATCAGCATCTATGTGCACAAGGATGGCATTCCTGTCCTCCTGAAGAAAAAATTCGGGATGTGAAAAAGAGACTTCAAGGCTCATGTGGGTTTAATTCTACGTCATGAAATCACTTTTCAGGAAACAGAAAGAGAACAGTGCACTCGCTGTGAAACGTCCGCTATGGCGTCGAGTATGGCAATTCATGTGGAAATCTACTCTGTGGTTTTTCATTATTACCATCTCGTGGGTCATTGTGTATAAATGGATCAATCCTCCCACGACCTATCTCCATCTCAAGGAGTCGTGCAATTGTCCGAAGGGCACTGAATTCCGAAAGGAATGGGTGGATGCGGATCAGATTTCGCTGAATATGAAGTTGGCTGTCGTGGCTAGTGAAGACAACAACTTCATGAAGCACGATGGATTTGATTGGGGAGCCATTGAGAAGGCGCGTAAGCACAACGAAAAAAGCAAACGCCAAAGAGGAGCATCTACCATTTCGCAGCAGGTAGCAAAAAATGTGTTTTTGTGGCCGGCACGATCGTGGATTCGGAAAGGCTTCGAAGTCTATTTCACCTTTCTTACAGAACTATTTTGGTCCAAGGAAAGAATCATGGAGGTCTACCTCAATGTGATTGAAATGGGGCCTTGCAAGTTTGGAGTAGAAGCTGCTGCTCACGATTACTTCCATAAATCAGCCTCCCGACTTACCCGTGATGAGGCAGCTCTCATTGCCGGAGCGCTTCCAAATCCAAAGAAGATGAATCCTGGAAAACCAGGGAACTACCTGGTGAGACGCAAAGGACAAATCACTCGGCTGATGCGAATGATCGGGGATGGCTATTTCGAGCGTTACAACAAAGAGTGGCCGGAAGAAAAACGCGTAAAAGAAGAAGAAGACATCCGCAAGAAAATAGATGAGCTGCCACCTTCAGAAAAATCCTCCAATGAGATTGAAGAAGAGTCGGAAGAAATTCCGGTAGAAGAAGTGATTCCGGAAGATCCGGAAGCGGAGGCAACGCAGGAGGCTCAGGAAGTTCCAACAGAAGAAGTAGTCCCTAATTAAATGCCAATCATCATACCGCCGCGAATTACAGGATTGCCATAAGGAGATAATGGGTCGCCTATGAGATCGTAAAGCAACTGAATTCCGACCCGCAATGCTTTTCCTCCTGTAAAATAACCTCCGCCCACGAGCCAGATCGGCACATTGCGGCGCTGGAAGCCCAACTCTGGAGTAAATGCCTCACGATTCAACACTTCATATTCGGTAGTGAGAAATAATCCATCGGCTACGAAAAAGCGTGACCACACGCTTGCTCCATAGATGGACTGCGATCGCCCTTGCGTGTTGAAGTACATATAATTCACACCGATCCCATTCACCCAACGCTCAGTGGTACGATAACCTACCTGCGGGGCAATTTGAATAAATGTGATGATGCCGAAACTAGCTCCCAGTCCACCACCAAACGTAAGACGATCCCGAAAGGGCACTTTCGGTTTGGGTTGAGCCGATGCAGGTGCAGAAGAACGATAATCATCTTCAGTACGCTGAGCAGACCCAAGTAGGGTAAGCAGTGTAAACAGCAAAAATATAAACGACTGTTTCATGGCGAATCCAATTATCAAAAAGGGCCCCGCATTCACAGGGCCCCTTAGTTGTTCACTCTTTTCCTTGCAAGAACAGAGTTGGACTATCGAACAAGGACGGTGGTTGCTGCCAAACCTTCCTGACCGACGGAACAAATGTACACACCTTGTGGAATTTCGATACCATAGAGAAGGACTTTGTGTGAGCCTGCAGAAAGATTTTCAGAAAGCAAGGTGTGAATGATCCGTCCAGACAGATCACTGATGGTCACTTCAGTAAATCCTGACCGCAACAGTTCGATGGAAATTACTGATTGATCGGTCACTGGGTTCGGCATACATCCCACGCCGATGGGTTCAATGTTCGTCTGCTCAGAAACCGAACTCGTCGCAAAGCCTATAAAAGTCAGGGTCTGATTGCCTGTATTAGGAATCGCGAGGGTATCAATTTCTTTCGCATAACAAATGTCAGCCGGTGACGAAAGTCCTGGTGCAGTGATGATCTCCCCAGCGCTAAACACATTATCATAGCGGGTAATGCGCGCTGTCGGCGACCATGAACTGATATAAAAATTACCGTCGTTGTCATCATCAATTCCATCAATGTTGGAGATCGAGGTAGATATTAACTCTGTGACCACATAGTCACTCAGATCAACCTGCTTGATTTTCGCGTTCGATCCCCAACCTGCAAATACCAGACGGTTATCATCGGCGTCGTATACAATACCATTAGGCGTATTGACTGTATTTGCGACAATTGTGGTCACCACGGGATTTGCCATATCTGTCACATCCAATTCGTGAATTCGCTTGCCTCCAAAATCAGTCACCCAGATCCGGTTAACTCCGTCGCTGGCCATGCCATTCAAAAATTGCGCACCGGAAATACTCACATTCATTACTTCCAGCCCCGTGATGAGTTCATAGGCACGCACGGAACTACCCACAATGGTGAACAAATTCCCATTCATGACCTCCATTCCATAATCGGAACGAGGAGCTGTTCCAAAAAAGGCCACTTCCTCTCCATCGCCGTTTGCTTCAATTACTCTGTTTCCATTAGAAACCAGAAAACGACTGTTCACCGCATCGTACTCTACGGACTCAATACTTGAGAACACTTGAGCAGACACAACACACACGCACAAGGATAAGAACGAGGTAAAAAGTGACTTCATCTGATTTTCTATTTTTGGCAAAGATGATCGATCCTGTCGACGACTTGGCATTCAAATGGAGCGAATCTTTCACTCCCAATTTGGTGAGCACTTAAGCCTTGCCCTTTACCAAGGAATAAAGCCGCTCAGTAGCGCTGAATCCGAGCAATCGAAACATACTTCGGTAAACCTTTCCATTGCCTTTGCGCAGAGGGGGTTGAAACGTTTCAGTCAGGTGAACGCTGAATAATCTAAGAGCTTCCTTTCGATCATAGCGGTAAACACTTCTGATGGCGTCGAAAATGGATTCGTTCGCAGTGGCAATGCCTTTGATATCTTTCAGTTCAACGAGGTATTCGCGAATACGCAGCCGAAGATCCAAATAGCGCAGGGCATTTTTGCCTGCATTGGATTTAGAAATAGACCCCGACTCACGCTCAAGTATGTAGGTCTGAACTGTCGAGTCAAACACTACAGTACCGCCCGATTTCAATAGGCGAAACATGAGATCATATTCCTGCGAGCTGCGCAGTGTGACATTCCATCCGCCCGCCTTGCGAACGGACGCAGCAAGAAAAAGGTTGGAAACGGTATTCCCCAGATTTGTATTCAGCAGCAGCGACCAGATTCGATTCTGATCCGAACTACTATACATGCGTTCATGAAATATTTCCCCCGATTCTTTTACCCGGGCAAAACCTCCCACAATGAAATCGGGTAATCCACTTTCTTCGCCAAGCCTAACCTGCGTGCTGATTTTGCCCGGTAATAGCCAATCATCTGAATCGAGAAACTGAATATAGGTGCCATTGGCATGTTCAAGTCCGTGATTGCGTGCAGTCGAAGCGCCCGAATTCCTCTGATCAATCACAGCAAATGGAAATGAGCTTTTGTAGGTGTCGCAAAGCGCCTGTAAGACAGCCAATGTTTCGTCCTGACTTCCATCATTCACACAAATCAATTCGATATCCGCGTAGTCCTGCGCAGCCACAGAAGCCACCGCGCGGTTTACAAAAGCTGCTGCATTATAGCAAGGAATGATAACGGATACCTTCATGACCAACTCGTTTGACGGCAGCAATTTACATGATGTGCAGTAGCTTCGCGGCATGAAAGCGTTTTACTCCGGATCATTCCGATTGGGTATTCTGGGAGGGGGCCAGCTCGGACGCATGTTCATTCAGGAGGCTGTCAACTATGACGTGCGCATAAGCGTACTCGACCCTTCGGCAGACGCTCCCTGCGCAGGCCTTGCACATACTTTCATAAAGGGTGACTTTGCCGATTACGATGCGGTGTATTCGTTTGGTAAAACAGTAGACCTTCTCACGATTGAAATCGAGCATGTCAATATTGAAGCACTTGAAAAACTCAAAGAAGAAGGGCTGATAATATATCCCGATCCTGCTGTGCTTCGGGTGATTCGCGACAAAGGACTTCAAAAGCAATTCTACCATCTCAATCATATTCCAACCGCTCCATTTCATTTAGTTGAAAACAAAGAGGAAGCCGCTTCATTTGTTGCAGAATTTCCGTTCATGCAGAAGTTGCGGAGAGGTGGATATGATGGAAAGGGCGTTTATCCACTTCGTGTAGCTGACGATCTGAAAGGAGCTTTCGACGCGCCTTCTGTGTTGGAAAAAATGATGTCTTTTGAAAAGGAACTCTCCGTAATTGTAGCAAGAAACGCTAGTGGCGAAATACGTACCTTCCCATTGGTTGAAATGGATTTCAATCCTGAAGCAAACCTTGTAGAACTCCTTTCATCTCCTGCACACACCACTCCTGAAATAGCTCGTGCGGCTGATGAAATGGCGCGATCTATCGCAAACCATCTCGAACTAGTGGGTGTACTTGCGGTTGAATTATTCCTGATGTCGGATGGGTCGCTTCTCGTCAACGAGATTGCTCCACGCCCTCACAACAGTGGACATCAGACGATCGAGGGAAACATTACTTCGCAGTACGAACAGCATCTGCGGGCTATTCTGAATTTACCACTCGGTGATACGTCACTCATTCATCCCTCGGTGATGATCAATCTGCTGGGAGAAAAAGAGCACATCGGTCCTGTGCATTATCTCGGACTAGAGACTGTGCTTCAGTGGCCAGGTGTGTATGTTCACCTTTACGGAAAAACCGAAACACGGCCGTTCCGCAAAATGGGGCATGTAACCATTACTCATCCCGATCTGAATGAAGCGAAAATCATTGCCAGAAAAGTGATGGATACGCTAAGGGTGGTTTCTGTCTAGTAGCAGCTTCGCCAAAACTTTCTCACATTTTTTCCAGTATGAAAAAAACGATGGATGAAATCCTGTCACTTCGGGAAACAACCAATCGCGCTCATCCTGTATGCCTGAAAAATGATCGTTTGTAGGATGTTCTTTAAAATAAATTTCACCCGGATAAGCTGATCCGAATAAGTCATTCCATTCGCCCGAAAAAATGCAAAGGCCATCAATTTCACGAGCAAGAGCACTTACAAAATTGAGTGTGTTTGGGGAAACCGGAAACTGAAGAAAAAAGGAAGGCTCGAGTATTAGCACACGATTCGCCTGCATGCTCGCACGCCACAGAGGATCAAGATTGTGAAACGTATACACGAGTGTAGGAAGTTCGGGATCTAACTCAACTACATCCGATTCGGGCAAGAGCGAATGCAGCTTCGGCATTTCTGCCGTTTTGAGAATTTCAGGCACAGCCTTCTCAGGCAATTCCTTATACGAGAAATCCAAAAAAGTAAGAGCTTGATTTGTGCGCGAATACCGATTGATATTTTCCTGATTCACCCAATATTTCTTTGAGCTAAATGCTCCCGCCACCCATTGCCAACTACAGGCATTGCTCGCCCAGTCAGCATCTAACAAATGATAATACATCCATCGTGCAGGCAAGAGCCAATGCGCACGACCAACATTGCACACGATGCTCGCGAGGTACATTCGATAGTGATTATGGATATATCCGGTTCGACGCAAAGTTTCAATCATTTCATCCACCGACCGAATACCCATTCGGCCGTTCAACACTGCCTCTGGCATCGAGGAATGTTCGACTTCCATCTGGGGATTCTTGAGATCACCCAGCAGATTCCCCTCCGTGTTTTGCCAGACTCTTTGAAAATATTCGCGCCACGCCATCTGCTGAATGTAGGGGGTCAATTCGCGGGCATTGAAACCATTTTCCAATAAACGCTCAAGAATAATTTTTGTAGAAATAACTCCTCTTGAGATATAAGGGGAAAGCGCAGTAACAGCGCCATCTCCGACATTTCGAGTTAGACTATAAGCAATAGGATCAATGGCATCAATCCGACTCAGAATGGACGGTCTATTTACAGGAAACGATTCTGTATACCTCGCTTGTGCAATCGTGCCGCTCATCGCACCACACCCATCCCGCCGTCTACGTGAATCACCTGACCAGTCATCCAGCCCGACTCATTGCTCAGCAAGAACTTTGCTGCGGATGCACTATCCGCTGCGGTGCCCACACGTTTCATCGGATGGCGCTGCGCACTGGATGCTCTTCTCTCTTCATTGCCGAGTAACGGCGCAGCCAACGGCGTATCCGTAAGTGACGGAGCCACCACATTCACCCGCACCGTTGGAGCCAATTCAGCCGCAAGTGTGCGACCCAAACCTTCAATTGCCCCTTTCGACGCAGAAACTATTGCGTGGAAACCAAAGCCTGATTGAACAGCCACGGTGGAAAACAGGACCACTGAACCTGCCCCGGATTTCTTTAGGGCTGGCAACGCGGCCTGAATGGTTTTCACGGCGCCAATCACCTGCAATTCATAATCTACTCTAAAATCATCTGGTTTGGTCCGTGCAAAGGGCTTTAAATTAATGGCCCCGGGGCAATAAGCCAGACCGTTGATCGCCTCTGGAATAAAAGAAAAGTCGGGATTTTCATCAAGGACATTCAACCGATGCATCGGGACACCCAATGTTCCTGATTCTTCATTGGCCGAGAAATAAGTTCCGATCACCTCGTGTCCCGCGCCGACCAATTGGGCAGCCAATTCTTTTCCAATGCCCGAGGAGGCTCCAATGACGATAAATATTCCCATAACACCTTTAAACACACGCATGGCACGAAATGTTTCCCCTCCTTTCCCTACCCAATTTTTCAACATCCAACGCGCCTCCTCACCCCGCTGACTTAGTTTCGCCCTGCGATGAAACAATACCACGACCTTCTTCAGCATCTGCTGGATCATGGAGCAACGAAAAGCGACCGCACCGGAACGGGCACACTAAGCGTTTTTGGTTATCAGATGCGCTTTGATCTGGCGAAAGGATTCCCGGTGCTCACGACCAAAAAGCTACACACGCGCTCAATCATTCATGAACTTCTGTGGTTCTTGAAAGGCGAGACCAACACTGCCTACCTGAAGGAAAACGGGGTCAGTATTTGGGACGAATGGGCTGATGAGCAAGGAAATCTTGGCCCTGTTTATGGCTATCAGTGGCGCTCTTGGCCCAATCCGGATGGCACTCACACCGATCAGATTGCTAAGTTGATTGATGGCTTGAAACGAAATCCGGATTCTCGTAGACACATCGTTTCGGCCTGGAACCCTTCTTTCATTGACCAAATGGCGCTCCCTCCCTGTCATTGTTTATTTCAGTTTTATGTGGCAGATGGCAAACTAAGTTGTCAATTGTATCAGCGCAGTTGCGATACATTTTTGGGAGTACCCTTCAATATCGCTTCCTACGCGCTTCTTACGCTAATGGTAGCTCAGGTGGTCGGTTTGGAGCCCGGGGAATTCGTTTGGACCGGCGGAGATGTGCACCTTTATTCCAATCATGTCGATCAGGCGAAATTGCAGCTAAGTCGCGATTTCAGGGAGCTCCCCCAGCTCAAGATCAATCCGGAAGTAACTGATCTTTTCGCATATCGCTTTGAAGATTTTGAGTTGCTCAACTATGATCCTCATCCTCACATCAAAGCGCCAGTTGCCATTTAAAAACGAATGTTCCGCCTTCGGAACACGAAATATGATGCAATGAAAATAAGTTTGATCGCCGCCATCGGTCGCAACCATGAGATCGGCAAAGACAATGATCTGCTTTGGCATTTGCCCGCTGACATGGCTTTTTTTAAAAATACCACGCTGCATCACTTTGTGATCATGGGGAGGCTTAGCTACGAAAGCATTCCTGCGCGCTATCGACCGTTCGCAGATCGTTCCAATGTCGTTATTTCCCGAAACAAAGCATACGAAGCACCAGGCTGTTTTCTTGCAGATAATCTTCATCACGCACTTCAGATTGCGCGAGAAAACCAAGAGACCGAGGCTTTCATCATCGGCGGAGCGCAAATCTATACTTTGGCGCTTAATCAGGAAGTTATAGATACCATGTATATTACTCGTGTAGACGCTTCGTTCCCTGATGCACAGGCCTTTTTCCCAACTTTTGAAATGAGTGAGTGGAAGCGCACCGAACTCTTTCATCATGACGCAGATGCGAAACATGCCCACACATTTACAGCCTATCGGTACGACCGAGAATGATTCCAAGACACGCTAAAGATTATTTACCTATAGCGCGACCAACTGGTTTTCGTGAACAAGTATGACTTGCGTCAGTTTGATTACTGATGAATGCTTTTTGCACTTTACTAATCTTCTCGACGCCTGATAATCAAAGGATTTCCTTTCCCATTCGGGATCAAAACATACTCATCCAGCGTGTGGTGACAATTGCGTGACAGAACCCCCTGTCATCGCAGAGTAATTTGCACACGAAATACAGCACTGAGTGAACGATATACGTGTCATAGCCCTAACCCACCGTGAGTTTCCCCTGGAAACAATTGGTGCATTCTACATGCAGCCTGAGGTTCGGGAAGAAATGCTTCACAACTTGAAGGCACAATTCGGCTTGACCGAGTTGATGTATCTCGCCACCTGCAATCGGGTGGAGTTCATTTTCAGTCTGAATCACTTTGTATGTCCTGGTGTTACAGCCGGAATTTTGAATGCGCTGAAGCCTGCGATGGATGAAGAGGAAGTGCGACAGATTGCCCATCGTGCTGAGCGATACAATGGTGTCGAAGCGGTTCACCACTTACTTCGAGTGGCTTCTAGTCTTGAATCAGTAGTTATTGGCGAGCGCGAAATTATCACTCAGTTGCGCAAATCCTATGAGGATAGTTTGGCTGCCGGGCTTACTGGCGACAATCTGCGTATCGTGATAAAGCAGTGTGTGAAGACGGCCAAAGAAATTTTCACCTTCACTGATCTGAGCAAGAAGCCCGTCTCTGTGGTGTCACTCGCTTGGAAGCAATTCCGCGATTTTGGTATTCAACCAGAATCACGTGTAGTGCTAATTGGCGCTGGACAGATCGTACGCAACTTCTGCAAATTTCTTAATGAGAATGGCTACCACAACCTCGTGATTGCCAATCGCACCCAAGCAAACGCTATGAAACTTATTTCCGAGCAAGGAGGCGCAGCACTCTCACTCGATGAGTTGAATCAATACACAGGAGGTTTTGACGCGCTTGTTTCGTGTACGGCCTCCAAAGAAATTATTGTCGATTCCGCGCTCTACAAGCAACTACTTGCAGGTGATTCATCCAAAAAGCTTGTGATCGATCTCGCGCTTCCCGCAGATATTTCTCCTGAAATCGCCTCAGAATTTCCAGTATCGTACATCGGTATGGACACTATTCAACGTCTGGCTTCTGAGAATATCTCTTTCCGCGAGCAGGCGCTTCACGAGTGTGAGCCGATCATTGAAAACGGCGTAAAGGAATTCGAGCGACTTTTTGCAGAGCGAGAAGTAGAGCGTGCTATGCGCTCCATTCCAGATGCGATCAAGGAAATCAAATCCACCGCAATGGGTAGTGTATTCGCCAAAGATCTCGAACGTTTGGACGCAGAATCGCGTGAGGTTCTGGATAAAATACTGTCCTATATGGAGAAAAAGTATATCTCTGTCCCGATGAAGATGGCAAGAGAAGTACTTTTGGACGCAGTATCGAGGAACTGAAATCATTGAACAAGTCGATTCGAATAGGAACAAGGGGGAGCGACCTCGCCTTGTGGCAAGCTCATTTTGTGCAAACACAATTGGAGCATCTGGGTCAATCGTGTGAAATTCAAATCATCACCACCAAAGGCGATAAAGAGCAAGAACTCAGCTTTGATAAGATCGAAGGCAAGGGTTTTTTCACCAAGGAAATTGAAGCCGCTCTGCTAAATAAAGAAATAGATCTGGCTGTTCATTCTCACAAAGACCTCGAAACAACTTCTCCGGAAAGTTTGGTCATTGCAGCCGTCAGCGCACGAGCAAACCCCGCTGATTTGTTGATCATTCACCCCGAATCGGTGGATCTCAATCAGCCCTTTCGGCTGATGAAAGGAGCGGTGGTGGGCACTTCATCCGCGCGTCGCAAGTCGCAGATGAAACATATGCGAGCAGATGTCACACTCAAAGACATTCGCGGAAATGTGCCAACCCGCATTCAGAAGCTGCGCGACAAGCAATTCGACGGGATATTGATGGCAGCGGCGGGAATTGAGCGCCTTGCATTGGATTTATCTGATTTGCATGTAGTGCATCTCGATCCTACCCAGTTTATTCCTTCTCCGGCTCAGGGGGTACTTGCACTGCAATGCCGAGCTGAAGATTTTCTACTCCGTGAAGTGCTGATTCAACTGCACCACCCTGAAGTAGCTGATGTGATTCGCATCGAAAGAGAAGTGCTCCGCGGCATGAACGGCGGGTGCCACCTGCCTCTCGGCGTTTATACTGAATTCTCCGAAGGAGAATATGAAGTTCACGTGGCCATCGCTTCCGAATGGGATGCGCCACTTCGTAAAATTACATTTATAGGTGACGATGCCCAGGGTTTGATTGACCTCATCGTTGAAGAAATCAAACCACAATGAGCCACTCCATTTTTATCTCTCGCGAATTGAGTCCGACGGACCACTTGCACAAACTTCTCACTTCTGAAGGATTTGAAATCAACGCACTGCCGATGATTTCCACTAAAGGCATTGCCTTTGAACCCAACGAATTCCGCTCCGGCTGGCTATTTTTCTCCTCCAAGCAAGGCGTGAAGCATTTCTTTGAAGCAAAACCTGTGCTCGGCAAAGTATTGCTCGGAGCAATTGGTGAAGGTACCGCACGTAGCCTCCGAAAGCATGGAGAAGCATCGTTCATTGGGAAGTCTACAGACACTGAAGAAGTAGCCAAAGAATTCAAGAAAGAAGTTGGCCGAAAAAAAGTATGTTTTCCCATCTCTGACCAATCCATGCGCACCGTTCAGCAGGCTCTTCCAGAGGCGCAGGTAACCGATCTTATCTGTTATCAGACGGTGGAGCTCCCCAAGCCAATTGGAAATCCAGATGTGCTGGTGTTCTCTAGCCCGTCGAACGTGCAGGCATTTTTCAAGAGCAATAATGTAGTGCCTTCCCAGGCAGTGGTTTCCTTTGGAAAATCAACTGCCACTGCCCTCGCCGAACATGGTGTAGAAGATGTGGTGATCAGCAAAGGCACTTCTGATCAGGCTTTGCTCAAAGCAATAAAAGAAGCGATTGGGAGTTGATCCCCGCTTTGAGCCTGTAATCGGCTTGACCATTAACTTCGCCCTTGATGATGCGTTTCGCCACTCTCCTCTTTACGATCGCAGGTATTTTGTGCGCCCTCATCGCGAAGGCCCAGTCAACCAACTCTACACCAGCAGCGAGCGATGTCACGCCGAAATACGTGAATGAATTCTTGCACATCGGCGTAGGGGCCCGCGCTCTTGGAATGAGTCTTTCGCAAGTAGCAAGCGTGCGCGACGTGACCTCCGGCTATTGGAATCCAGCGGGGCTTGTCGGCATTCAATCCGACCTCGAAGTAGCCGCTATGCACTCTGAATATTTCGCAGGTATTGCGAAATACGATTACGCGGCAATAGGCAAAGCGATAGACAGCGTGAGTGCTGCATCTATTTCATTCATTCGTTTTGGGGTAGATGACATCCCGAATACCATTGATCTGTTTGACCCTTCGGGAAACATCAATTACGACCGCATCACCACGTTCAGTGCCGCCGACTACGCCTTTATCTTCTCATACGCCCGCAAGGGGTTGCCTTGGAAGCCCTCCTCGGCGTCGGCAGTGTCCCAAACAAAGGGTTTGCAAGGATTTCGCTGGGGCGCCAATGCCAAAGTAATTTACCGTCAGGTGGGTGACTTCGCCAGTGCTTGGGGCTTCGGACTCGATGCCGGCGCTCAGTTTGGATACAAAAAATGGCTCTTCGGATTCACTGCCCGCGACATCACTTCTACCTTCAACGCATGGACATTCACGCTTGATGAGCGGACGCAGCAGGTATTCCAACAAACCGGTAACGAGATTCCTCAAAACGGTCTTGAGATAGCTTTGCCTCGTCTAATCGGCGGTGTGGCCCGTCAGTTTGATATCAAAAAAATAAGTGTCCTCGCAGAGGCCAACGCCACTGCGACAACCGACGGACAGCGCAACACACTCATTTCATCGAAAGCATTTAATATCGATCCTTCGATTGGTGTTGAAGTGGGTTACAGCAATGTGATTTTCCTTCGAATGGGAGCAGGCAATGCGCAACGAATAAAGGATTTTGATGGCTCGGATCAGATGACCTTTCAGCCCAACATTGGAGTTGGACTCCGCATCAAACAACTTCAATTAGATTATGCACTATCTGATATCGGAAATGTCTCGGACGTGCTTTATAGCAATGTATTCTCACTTAAATTCCATATCTACAAGTCAGACTCGAAGTCTCGGCTATAGCTTTTTCCTTTCCTTCTTTCAGTGATTCGTGTGCGCAGGATTTGTCTTCTGCTTCGCCAAGCGCAGCAGAAAATAAGCACTTAAAGAGAAAATCATCACGGCGAAGAGCAAGTGCAGCGGCTGCATAAACGCCGGCATGCTGAAATAAGCAAGTACAATTCCGGCGAACACTTCCAATCCTACTATTGCCGCGAGTGCGCGGCCCCATGACACCAATTCGTGGTGGCGCAATTTCCACCATACGAATCCGGACAGCACAACCACTAGGATAGAAAAGCTGCGGTGCACGTAGAACACGATGCCCATCATCCCGATCCATTGCGAACGATCGGAATTGGCTCCAGCAATCACATCTGTTTCTTCGCGCACCTGAATGCCTAGCATCATCTGAACAATCGAAAGTAAGAGTGAAAGAATAAGCAACGTGCACACCCCACGGGGAAGAGTGGATTCCCCTTTGCGCTCCGCGATGCGCACAAGCACACCCATGATGCAGAGAATGATGGCCAGAGAGCCGATCATGTGAAGCGACACACTTGAAGTGGCGAGGTTTCCGTCCACTACCAACTTTCCAAGCCAAGCTTCAAATCCTATGAATACCATGGAGCCGAGTGCGAGCATCAAGGTCAAACGGTCACCCGTTTTTCGCATGCGCTGAAACGCAAACACACACATCAACAGCACAGGAATAGCGAAGACTGCGGTGGCCAGACGATTCACGTATTCTATCCACGTTTGCACCGGATTGAAAATGGCGTAATCATGTTTGGGATACTTGTGCCAATTAGTACGTTGAAATTTTTCCCCAGACAAGAACCCTTCGTTCGCCACCCACAAGGTATCACTTTGAACCACCATCTGTCCTTTTTCATAAGTATGTGCAGCATGAAAAAGGAGAGGTTCAATATCAGTTGGCGGCACGAGGTAGCCAAAGCATTTGGGCCAGTCGGGACAGCCCATGCCACTTCCTGTAGTGCGCACCACACTACCTGCGACGATAACTGCAAAGAAGAGTATGAGAGAAATTCGCGCTGCCTTGCGCAGTCTTGAAGTGTGTTTCATCTGGGCGAAGTTAAACTCCGCTTGAGTACACTATTTTCAAATCCGGCTACCATTAGTCTACCAGATGGCGCAAACTTGAAAAAAGATTCAGAATTTGAAAAAACCGATTGAATTCTACCTGATAGGACTCTTCCATATCAGACGAGGCCCCTGATCCCAAGGCGAGCGGCTTAACCGTCTGCACTTCCATTGCAACTACGTGGTATTTATCCCCATCAGCAATTTCGTTGACTGCGGCAATCAATTTTTCTTCAGAAAGGGAAGCAGGATCAAATTCCACAGAAACCACATTCAGCGGACGCTCATCGGAGTAGTCGAGATCGGTTGACTTCACCCCTTTCAAAGCCTGCAACTCCTGCTGGATCTTTCCACCACATCCGTGCGAACACGTCATGCCGTCAATAGAAAGAAGAGCTACTGTCTTGGCTTGCTCACCTGCAATTTCTGTGTGAGAAATGGTAACCGCTGAAGCTACTTGCTCAGGTGCTCCAGGGCCACACGACCAGATCTGAAAAACCAGCACAAGGCTCGAAAAATAGATCAATGATTTCATATGATTGGGTATAAGGACCCGCAAGGTAATTCACCGGATTGGGAACGGTGAGTTGAGTTCGTTAAATTTTATCAATTTGAATCCTTCTAAACTCCACCTTTGTCGCCGATGAACGCACCTGCCGGCAAGCGCCCACTCTATTTTTTCATCTTACTGGGACTGGCGCTCATCTGGGGAAGTTCTTTCATTCTCATGAGCAGAGCGATGAAAGCTCCCGACGAGACAGCAGTGCTCTCTCCGGTTCACGTGGCCGCTCTTCGTATGTTTTTCGCCGGCATGGTCTTACTTCCTTTTGTGCGGACTGCGCTTCGGTCAGTGCAGCCTGCCGACTGGAAGTGGGTAGCAGTGGTCGGCATTTGCGGCAGCGGCGGGCCTGCATTCATGTTCACCTATGCCTTGCAGCACATTGAAAGCAGCGTAGGCGGCATGCTTAATGCACTCACGCCTCTTTTTACCCTTCTAATAGGAGTTGTGATCTTCAAGCTAAAAGTGGCGCCGCGCCATGTGGCAGGTGTTCTTCTAGGTCTGGTGGGCGCTATCAGTTTACTCAGTCTGGTGGGCAACCAATCCGTGGATCGATTGGGCTGGGCGTTATTAGTGGTCCTCGCCACCTTATGTTACGGTATCAGCGTGAATGTGATCCAATTCAAGTTGCGTCATATTCCTGCCCTTCACCTCGCTTCGCTTTCCTTAGTCATGGTAGCAATTCCCTGCGGGGTGATCACTGGAATGTCCGAGGCGCCGCACATTGTCACGACACACTGGCACGGCTGGGCCTCACTCGGTTACGTCTTCCTGCTAGGAGCAATTGGCAGTGCGCTGGCCAACATCATTTTCTTCTGGCTGACCAACACCACTTCGGCCCTTTTTGCAGCTTCGGTAACCTACCTGATTCCGCTGGTAGCTGTGGGCTGGGGCGTGGCAGACAATGAACCCCTAACCCCTCGGCACTTGGTGTGCGGATTGGTGATTCTGGCTGGTGTGTGGATGGTTCGGATGCGAAAATGAGGGTAATCTCTTGGGATAAGTCGAAAAAGGGCTATATTTGCCCCCCCTTAAAAAGCAAATAACCCAAATCTCATACATCATGTACGCAATTGTAGAGATAGCAGGGCATCAGTACAAAGTACAGAAAGATCAACAGATCTTCGTCAATCGTCTGCAGGACGCTGAAGGCACGCAAGTGAGCTTCGATCGCGTGCTCCTCGTAGAAGATGGTGATAAGGTTTCTGTTGGCGCCCCGGCTATAGAAGGTATGAAGGTGACCGCCAGTGTGGTGCAACACCTCAAAGGAGATAAAGTGATTATCTTCAAAAAGAAACGCAGAAAAGGATACCAGAAGAAAAATGGTTTCCGCGCTTATCTGACAGAACTAAAAATTGAGAAAATCGGCTGAGTGTAATCACTCATCCTAATTCTAAGTACCATGGCACACAAGAAAGGTGAAGGTAAAGTAAAGAACGGCCGGGAATCGGAAAGCAAGCGCCTTGGCGTGAAACTCTTCGGAGGCCAGGTTTGTATCGCCGGAAACATTATTGTACGTCAGCGCGGCACGCACCATAATGCGGGTGTGAACGTAGGCGTAGGAAAAGACCACACTCTTTTCGCTTTGGCGAACGGTGTTGTAGAGTTCCGCAAGAAGAAGAACAACAAGTCGTACGTTTCGGTAGTAGCTCCAAAGGCTTAACCGGAGTTCAGACTCATCACATTAAAAACTCCTGGTCATGCCTCTGCGCGGGATCAGGAGTTTTTTATTGCCCGCTAAACTGAATCTCATTCACTAGATCGATTTTTCCAATGCTTTCTGTCCCATTTATCCGCGAACACAAAGACCTCGTATTGGCCGGACTGGCCAAGCGCAACAAGGATTTTGCTCCTGTCATTGAAGACATTCTCTCTACCGACGATCTGCGTCGAAAGACACAGAATGACCTCGATAATAACCTCGCAGAAGCCAACCGTATTTCCAAAGAAATCGGAGAACTGATGAAGTCGGGCAAGCGCGACGAAGCAGAGGGGCGCAAAGCACAAACCACTGTGCTCAAAGAGCAGTCAAAGATTCTTGAAAGCGCTCTCAACGAAGCCGAAGAGAAATTAAAGCAATTGCTCTACGGAGTACCCAATGTGCCTCACGTGAGTGTGCCCCATGGAAAAGTGGCTGACGACAATGTGGAAGTATTTATCTGGGGAGAAAAGCCTGCATTGCATGCCGATAAAAAACCGCACTGGGATCTTATTCAGGACTATGATCTGATCGACTTCGAACTCGGCACCAAAATAACAGGAGCCGGGTTCCCAGTTTATAAAGGAAAAGGCGCGCGCATACAACGCGCTATGATCAACTACTTTCTGGATCAGGCGCAGCAGGCCGGATACCGCGAGTTCATGCCACCGCTGATGGTAAATGAGGCCAGCGGTATTGGCACTGGACAGCTTCCCGATAAGGAAGGGCAGATGTACCACTGCACTGCCGATGATCTATACCTCATCCCTACTGCGGAGGTACCTCTTACCAATTTGTACCGCGATGTAATTCTCAAAGAAGACGAGCTCCCGGTGAAGATGACCGGATATACGCCGTGCTTCCGTAGGGAGGCAGGTAGCTGGGGAGCGCACGTGCGCGGACTAAACCGTCTGCATCAATTTGATAAGGTGGAAATTGTACAGATCGTGCATCCGTCCACTTCCTACGCCGTGCTCGAGGACATGGTGAATCATGTGAAAGGACTGTTGCAGCAACTCGGATTGCACTTCCGCATTATCCGTTTGTGCGGCGGCGACATGGGCTTCACGTCGGCGCTCACCTACGACTTTGAAGTATATAGTGCCGCGCAAGAACGTTGGCTGGAAGTAAGCTCTACCTCCAACTTCGAGACCTTCCAATCCAACCGACTGAAGTGCCGATTCAAAGGGGCCGATGGCAAAACTCAACTCGTACACACACTCAACGGAAGCGCGTTGGCATTGCCGCGCATTCTGGCTGCGATTTTGGAAAACAACCAGACGGCAGACGGCATTCGCATTCCGGAAGTCCTTGTCCCGTATTGTGGTTTTGATTATATCGGAAAATAGCTTCGTGGCCAAATCATTCACTTCACCACTGTGAATCGTTTTGGACTTTTTCACACCTGATCTTGCGGGCCGGACGTACCTTAGCACGTATGGTTAAGACGTTTCGAACTAGCTGGAATATTCTAATGCTTCTCGGAGGCATTGTCATCTTCACTCCTTCATGCACGCCGCCGGATTTTTCAGGTCCGACATCCACCGTTGATTCACTCAAAACCGAATTGGATTCTTCGTATGCACGGTTCTCTGCGGTCAACACTGATAGTCTCCAACACATACAAGATTCAATCGAAAAACACCTGGATTACATTCAGAAAAACTACGTAGGCCCTATGCTTCGTGGCATGGGCAAAGACCTTGGTGATTATCGCATGGTGAAAAAAATGGTGCCCTCTGCAGCGAGTCGCGCGGAGGAAGTTGAGCTAGGCATCGAATTGGCAAGGAACCAACTCAGTGGGCTTCGCACTGCGCTTGCCGATGGCTCAACGCACGATGCTCTGGGCAATAAACTCACACCGGAATACGTAACTACTTTGGTGCGCGAAGAAACAATTGCCGCAAGTGCGCTGATCAAAGAAATGAACCTCATCACCGAGCGAAGTGTACCGATGATTACCCATTTCAATACACTCTATCCGAAGGTGCGGTTTTGGATAGATAGTATTCCTTTGAAAACCGGCGACAACCTGATGTATTGATCAATTCACCCATGAGCACCCGAATATTCACCCTTATCCCTTGGCTTCCCGCCGCATTGCTCACTGCGGTGTTGATGATCCTTTCTCCATCCGATGCTTCCGCGCAGGATGATATAGAGCTCGCAGAATATTATTACAATCAGGGACAATTCGAACAAGCCCGGTTGTATTACGATAAAATTTATAAGACCAATAAGACGAACCGCGTGTACACCAATTACCTAAGCACGCTCATCGCTCTGGACGATTTTGAAGAGGCGGAGAAATTGGTCAAGAAAAAACTAAAAGCAGAGAGTGAAGACGGAATTCCGTTCGTGCAACTGGGTGAATTGTACAAACGATTCAACCGGACAGAGGAAGCCACTGCAGAGTTCAATAAAGCAGTAAGCAAATTCACTGTCACGCGAAGCAACGTAGTGCGCCTTGCCAATGAATTTACGCGCATCAATGAATATCAATATGCGCTGCGAGTATATGAGCGTGGCAAACAAAATTCGCCCGACGGATATACTTACACTTTTGAGATCGCCAACATGCAAGGCAATTTGGGCGACTATGAATCCATGACGGAATCATTTCTCGATCTCATTCAAGAAGAGCCCAATTATCTGCAAACCGTTCAGAACTCATTGAACCGTGTATTGAATGTACAGGAGAATCCGGAGAACATGGAAATGCTCAAAGGCAAGTTGCTCCGTCGCACGCAGAAGTATCCAGAGATGACCATTTATCCGGAAATGCTCACGTGGTTATTTCTACAGAAAAAAGATTTCCCCTCTGCATTCGTGCAGGCTTCTGCACTCGATAAACGATTGGGTGAAAGCGGCGGTCGCATTATCAATCTGGCTCAACTGGCCAATACCAATAAGGATTACGCCACTGCCAAAAAAGCGTATCAATACATCATCGACAAAGGTCCGATGCATCCCTATTACGTCACCGCCCGCATGGAAAAGATGCAGGTAATGGGCACCGAACTCGCAGATCGTCCAGGCATCGATCGAGTGCAATACGGACAACTCGAACAGGAGTACCTTCAAACACTGAGTGAAGTCGGACGCAACCTGGAATCAGCCATGATGCTAAAAGAACTCGGGCACATTCAGGCATTCTATCTAGACAAAACAGATGACGCCATTGCAAATCTTCGCGAAGCCAAAGACATTTCGGGGCTTTACAATAAGTCGCTCGCAGTCATCAAACTTGAACTCGCCGACATTCTATTATTCAAAGGAGAAATCTGGGATGCGAGTTTGCTTTACTCTCAAGTGGAACTCGACTTTAAAGAAGATCCTCTAGGACACGAAGCGAAGTTTCGCAATGCCCGCATTTCATATTATACCGGCGATTTTGAATGGGCACAAGGACAACTCGATGTGCTAAAAGCATCTACCACTAAACTAATTTCGAATGACGCGATTGAGCTCTCTCTGTTAATCACCGACAATTTCAACATGGACACCACGACGATGGCCATGGAAATGTTTGCACGCGCCGACCTGCTCGCCTATCGCAATCAAACCAGCGCTGCTTTTGTGACCCTTGATTCCATTCTCACCGAGTTTCCGTTGCACAGCTTGACAGATGAAATTTTCATGTTAAAAGCGAAAATTCATACACGCTTTGGTGAGTTCGCACAAGCAAAAGAACTGTATCAACGTGTCCTCGAATTTCACTTCAAAGACATCACTGCAGATGATGCACTGTATCGACTTGCAGAAATTGCAGATAAGATTGACAATGATTCAGTGAAAGCAATGGAACTTTACGAGCGGCTGCTTACCGAGTATCCCGGCAGTTTGTACGTGGTTGATGCGCGCAAGCGTTTCCGAGAATTGCGCGGAGATGTGCTGAACTGATTATCTTAGTCAGTGTCAAAGTCGGTCATTTAATCCACTAGTAAAAAGTAAGCTAGGCTATTTCACCTTCACCGACCCAAACTCCGATTTCACACTCACTTTTCCTGTGCCGCCTGAACCCACGCGGCCTTTGATCTCTTTGCTCGTGTAATCGTTCTTCGTTTCCTTGCCTTGAACGTAGGAGGGTAAATCAATTTCACCAAAGGAAGAGGTGATTTGAAAAAGAAAATCGCCACCGTGACTAAGGTCAACTGACACTTCTCCAAATTCAGCCTGAATGTCAACCTCTCCCGACTTCACATTGATCGGACCAACACTGAGGTTTCCAAATTCTGAATGGAGTTTGCCGGGGCCGCGTACATCTTTCACTTCCGCATTACCATATTCAATCTTCATGGTGCCGCCTCCAAACGTCTTGATTTCTGCATTGCCAAATTGAACCTGTACATCATTCATAGGAGAGAGCAATTCACTTGCGGTGAGATTTCCGTACTCCGTTTTTACCCGAAAAGAGCCATTCAATTTCGTGATGGATAAATTGCCAAACTCCACCTTACCCCTTACAGATCCTGTGGCCGGCATCTGGATAGCGACATCCACTTGAAAGCTCTCTGAATTTCCACAGTTCACCTTTTCGATGTCTGTTGTTACGATCACGAGATCCATCGATTCTTCGACCGACGCGGTTATGCGGTCCAAAATCTCCTGATTGCGCTTTTCTGTTTTGCCATTCGCGGTGATGGTCACTACCACTTCCATTTCATTCTTCGACCATGTGGTAATGGACACCGAAGAAAAATTGACATCGAGTTCGAGCGCTACACCAGGATTTACCACAAACGATTTGCGAATATCCTTGGGAGACGAAGCATGCGCCTGAAGCGTGATGCTGCAGAGGGCGCAGAGGATTCCAATGTTAAAGATCAATGCCTTCATTTTGTTTCTTTTTCACGTTATTAGAAATTTCCACATAGCTCTGCATCAGTTCCATGATCTGCAGCCGGTAGCGGTAGTTAGACACCATGGCATCCACTACAGGTTGATTCGACGGACTTTGCGCTAATGCTGCCTCGAGTCCTTCATATTCGAGTTCTAAAGCCTCGAGCTGAGTGCGAAGCCGCACACTCATTTCATCCTCGTTGCTGAGCACGGGTGTCTTCTCCTTGAGACGTTGCTCGTAGAACGACTCTACGCGGGCCATTTCGTACGACAGGTCAGAAAGTCGCATGCGCGAAAACTCTTCGTTCGTCTTTTTGATTTCAGACACCACCAATGTAATGATTAGAGCAGCGACCGAAGCGGCGGCCACGCTGAGATAGGCCCACAGTGGGATGGTTCGCCCCTTCTTCTCCGACCGTTGTCGGGCCAGTCGCTGGACAAACCGCTGCTCATGTCCCGGATGAGGCGACTCATCAGGCACATTGGCCAAGGCATTGCGGAGCATTTCTTCAGGTGTTTGCATAGGTAGTCAGAACCTGTTGCTTAAGTTTATGTAGTGCCCGTGAGTACTGTGATCGTGCGCTGGAGGCTTTGATGCCCAGCGCTTCGCCAATTTCTTCGTGGGACAAATTATCCATCACATACAGTTGAATCACGATCCGATATCCGTCGGGTAAGCGTTCCAATTCCTTTTCCAATAGGGCAGGATCGAGTTGATCCCATCCGTTTCCAACCTCTTCCTTTAACTCATCCATTCCCGGTTGCAGGCTTATCTCCGGACGCAGTTGACGCAGTCGATTCAAGGCATTGCGCACTGCAATTTGCTTTTGCCAAGCTGGATAGCTTGAAGGGTCGCGGAGGTCTTTCAACCGCATAAAACCCTTCACATACGATTCCTGCATAATATCTTCTGCCTCCTCCCTATTTCGCAAAATGCGCAGAACGGCAGGAAAAATAAATTTCCACGACAGCCTGTAAGCCTCCATTTGGGCCTTTGGCTCACCGCTCCTACAGCGTCGGATAATGTCATTCCACTCAGTCACGTGCTTTGGCAGGGTTCAGTACTATGACACGGGAAGATAAGAAACGCTGCATGGGAAAAGAAAAAAGAAAGAGAGTGGAGAGGGAGAGCGGTGAATTGCATGTGCGTGGGTGCTATCGCAATTTTTATTCCTGAGTAAACATGCCGCGAAAATTGAGGAGTTAAAGCGGGAGAATAGCGGCTTCATTGGTCTTCATGGAGCGAATCGTTCAAACGAATTGCCATTCCATTTGTAGACTCCATTCTCGTGCGTGCCTAGCCATAGTCTGCCTTGTCTATCATTCTACATGGAGAAAAGGGTGATATCCATCGAGTCACTTTTTACAGAATAATGCGTGATCTTCTTCCCATCATATTTGGATACACCTTGATTGTAAGTGGTCAACTATAAATCGGACACGGAGGAGAAGGAGGTTACACAGAGGAGAAAGAAAACACAACGGACGCAGAGTACGCAGAGAATCGCAAAGTGCGCAGAGAGATTACTTCATGAACTTTGATTTAACCTCCAAACTCGTCTTCTCTGTGTTAAATTTATTCAACGAAAGTTTCGCCGGCGCTGATCTTTCAAAGCCACAGGCCAATGTTGTGTACCTCCTGTTCGATGATCAAATGATTCTCAAAGACCCCCGAAGCTCAATGATAAAAATAGTCCACCCAATCAGTTTGGCAGCATGAGCCGCAACGGAAAAATACCGAAGCGCAATGGGCTCTTCTATGTCTATGTCATGAACCGCGGTCAAGCCCAAGTGCATGTCGCCTGCCTAGCTAGAAGCCTGCCCATTTATTCCATTTCACTAAAATTCCTACCTTCGACCATGACGGGCTCCAAGATCTCTTGCACTTATTCATAGTATAACCCCGAACATTGAAACTCCCCTTTTTGCTCCTAGTGCTTCTCTCTGCGGGATTTGCACACTCCCAAATTCCTACGGATAGTCTGAAGGGCCATTATCGTTTCAACGAATCCCTTCTTGACTTTTCGGGAAATGAGCATCCTATCATCAGCGCATCCGGCCAATACACCACCGATCGATTTGGCACTGCAAATAACGCCTACCTGCTTAACGGCCTCAGCGATTCACTCGTTCTCCCGATACCAGAATTCGCTCCCATTGAAGGCGACTTTGCAATAAGCTTCTGGTACAAAACAAATTCTTCGGAGATCATGAATTTATTTTCATCCAAGGAATTTCCTAGCGACACCACAACCAATTTCGAAGTACAATTAAACAGCCACAGCCGCTATTACCAAGAAAACAACCCACAAATTTGGTATCAAACCTATGTGTACTGGAATGGAAGCGGATCATTCCCCAATGGGGCAGGAGAAGGCAATCCGGGGAATTTCGCCAAAGGGGAATGGAGTCATTTTGTGGTCACGCGCCAAAGCGATACACTGAAAATATTTCGAAATCATCAGCACTACATCTTCAGTACAGATTTCTACTATGGTGGAACATTGGGCGATGCTGTATCTCTTATTTTTAGTGCTTCGCCCCAACGATTTAAAGGAGCAATAGATGATTTACGACTCTATAATCGCGCACTCGACCAATCTGAAATAGATCGCCTTTTCTTTGAAGACAACCCCATTGTATTCGTTCAACCTAACGCGAACGACGCTTACGTGCAAGGCTCTGAATTGCTCGTCTATTGGGAATATGACGCCACTCAACTCAGTGATTCCATATTGGTCGAATACCGAATAAACAGCGGGGACTGGACGGCGGCCGTTCACTCGAATCACGCCTATGAGTACTATACCTATATCAGCATGACGTATCCTCCGGGTACTGTGGTAGAAGTGCGTGTCTCTGATTTCTCCAACCCCGAGCAGTTCGCAACTACAGGTCCATTTAGCGTGAGTGAATATGACTGGGTTGAAGTGACCGACAATCTCCCCTTCCCCGCTAAGGATGGCGCCGGACTATTAAATTTTGACGGTAAGATGTGGCTCCTGGGTGGTTGGGATCCACCCAACAATCCACCAAACCACACCCATAGCGAAGTGTGGAATTCTGTCGATGGAGCCACATGGACGTATGTCGACACCGCTCCATGGCCAGCGCGACATTGCTCAGGTTGGATAGCAAGTGATGAGGCTATGTGGGTGGTCGGCGGTGACCCGCAATCGGGATGTCTGACAGATGTCTGGAAAACAGAAGATGGATTAAACTGGGAACAATTGCTTGAAGCGATCCCCGGATACACGAGTCGCAACATGCCCAACATTGCCTATTTGAATGAACTCCTCTTTCTTTTCGGCGGCGAGGACTGCACGTATGGAGGTGGTCTCAATGAGGTTTGGCAAAGTGACAACGGAATTGCATGGACTCAATTACCAAATGCACCATGGCCTGGCAGAGGAATGCAGTTGAACAGTTGTGTCGACAATCAAGGACAACTCTGGATGTTGGGCGGCTCCAATGAACGCAATAGAAGAACATTCAACGAGGTGTGGAAAACAGCCGACGGAATAAACTGGACCTTGGTCAACGAGTCAGCTCCGTGGGCAGGCCGCTATTGGCATACCATTGCATGGTTCGACAATAAAATGTGGCTTCTCGGTGGCATGGCTACCGGCATAGAGATGAATGATGTGTGGTACTCGGAAGATGGAATTGAATAGTTCGAATTAAAATCCGCCACTGGAAATTGGCCCGCGGGAACACGACATGCACAATCCACCACAGTGTATGACAATGCGCTGTGGTACATGTGTGGGATGGCCACGAATAATGTGTGGAAAATTGTAAATACACAAACCCAGACAGGACTAAAGCCTATAGACCGCTCCGAAACGCCACTTAAAATCTTTCCCAATCCTACCGCTGGCATGCTGACTATTGAACGCACTGTCCAAGGCAATCCGAATGCACATCTTACGATCTACAATTCGATCGGTAAAATAGTATTTCGCTCCAATCTCAATATCAGATTACAAACGATCGATGTATCCTCTCTCTCCCCCGGAATCTATATTCTCACGATCCTCGATGACTCTGGTTTTCGCGCTGCACAATTGATTAGAGATTAGTACATTTTACTGGAGCTGTTTTCGGGGCGAGCAAAAGGATAGAATACGGAGAACACGCACTACACAGATTCACTCAGATTTTCATAAGCCCTTTGGTGAAAAAAACAAATCGGACACGGAGGTCATGGAGGTCTCACGAAGGAGACGGAGAACGACTCGTTTGAACCAGCTTTCAATGAGCACAGAAAACAAAAAAGCCCTGATCACTCAGGGCTTTCTGTCTTGTGTCTATAACAAACAAATCAACCGCTGCACATTTCACAACTGTCTGGATTGTCGATCGAGCAAGTAATTGCTGCCTGCTGACGCGCAATCTCATCGGCGGACTCCGCATCAGCCTGAGCCTTGAGAGGAGTCTGAACGTCAAAGTTCATTTGAGACTGTGACACCTCATGCACCGCTGCGATTTCTGGAACCTCAACCACATTGGGCGTGGAGGTGTCCTGGTACTTCTTCTCTACCGTAAACTTGATGGCATCGGTAGCCGCCTTCGTACGGAGGTAGTACATACCCGTCTTCAGTCCGCGCTCCCATGCATAGAAATGCATCGAAGTGAGCTTTCCGAAATTCGGATTTTCCATAAACACATTCAGCGACTGACTCTGGCAAATAAATGCACCGCGGTCGGCCGACATATCAATAATGGCCTTCTGTGAAATCTCCCAAGCCGTTTTGTACAGCGCTTTGAGATTGTCAGGCAATTCATTCAGATTCTGCACTGATCCATTTCCGGCGATCAGTTTGTTCTTCAGATCATCGTTCCATATACCCAGCGCTACAAGATCCTTCAGCAGGTGCTTGTTGACGATGATATACTCCCCAGCCAATACGCGACGAGTGTAGATATTGCTCGTGTACGGCTCGAAGCATTCGTTGTTGCCGAGAATCTGAGCAGTAGATGCAGTTGGCATTGGAGCCAGCAACAACGAGTTGCGGAGACCGTACTCCTTGATTTCTTCTTTCAGGACATCCCATTCCCAGCGGCTGGTGGGCTGCACATTCCACATGTCATACTGAAGAATTCCTTTCGAGGATGGCGAACCAGGGAAAGTCTCGTAGGCTCCATCGCGCTTCGCGAGGTCTTTCGATGCAGTGGCGGCGGCGTAGTAGATCGTCTCGAAAATCTCGATGTTCATCTGCTTCGCTTCCGGTGACTCGAATGGGTAGCGCATCAGAATAAATGCATCGGCCAATCCCTGCACGCCGATACCAATCGGGCGGTGACGCATGTTGCTTTTGCGTGTTTCGGGAACTGGGTAGTAATTACCGTCTATGATTTTATTCAGATTCAACGTGAGCTGGTAGGCCACTTCAAAAAGACGGTTGTGATCAAAATCACCGTCCTTCACGAACTTGGGCAATGCAATTGAACCGAGGTTGCACACCGCGATTTCGTCCGGCGCCGTGTACTCGATAATTTCAGTGCACAGGTTTGAGCTCTTAATGGTACCGAGATTCTGTTGATTGCTCTTGCGGTTGGCGGCATCTTTATAGAGCATGTACGGCGTTCCGGTTTCGATTTGCGACTCGAGAATCTTAAACCAGATTTCTTGTGCTTTGATCGTCTGACGACCTTTTCCTTCGGACTCATACTTGGTATAGAGTGCTTCGAACTCATCGCCCCAGCAGTCGCTCAGGCCAGGACATTCATTCGGACACATCAGCGTCCACAGGCCATTCTCCTTCACACGTTTCATGAACAGATCCGGAATCCACAACGCATAAAACAAATCACGGGCACGCGCTTCTTCCTTGCCGTGGTTCTTTCTCAGATCGAGGAAATCAAAAACATCGGCATGCCACGGCTCCATGTAAATGGCGAAAGAGCCTTTGCGCTTTCCGCCGCCCTGGTCCACATAGCGCGCCGTATCGTTGAACACCTTCAGCATAGGTACGATACCATTGCTGGTGCCGTTGGTTCCTTTGATGTAAGATCCTTTCGCGCGAATGTTGTGCATGCTCAAACCGATACCGCCCGCGCTTTGCGAAATAAGTGCGCACTGCTTCAGGGTATCATAGATGCCCGAGATGCTGTCTTCCTTCATTTGCAAGAGGAAGCATGAGCTCATCTGTGGCTTGGGAGTACCTGCATTGAAGAGTGTGGGCGTGGCGTGTGTAAACCAGCCTTCGCTCATCATGTTATAGGTGCTCACTGCCTGCTCGAGGTCTTCCTTGTGAATGCCCACGGCCACTCGCATGAAGAGGTGTTGCGGACGCTCGGCTACTTTTCCGTTTATCTTCAACAGGTAGGAGCGCTCAAGCGTTTTAAATCCGAAGTAATCGAAATTAAAATCTCGGTCGTAAATAATATTGCTATCGAGGAAAGGTGCATTCTTCGTGATGATCTCATGCACATCTTCTGCGATGAGTCCGGCATTCTGACCGGTCTTCGGATCGATATAGCTGTAGAGATCGCCCATCGTTTCGGAAAACGACTTGCGGGTATTCTTGTGCAGGTTGCTTACCGCGATTCGGGAGGCCAGAAGGGCATAGTCCGGGTGGGTTGTGGCATTAGATGCGGCTATTTCGGCGGCAAGGTTATCGAGTTCAATCGTGCTTACCCCATCGTACACACCTTCAATCACCTTCATGGCGATTTTGACTGAATCCACTATGGGATTAAGCCCATAGCACATCTTGGTGATACGACCTGTGATCTTGTCAAATTTGACACTTTCCTTTCTGCCGTCGCGTTTAAATACGTACATATGTCTGTCCTCCGTTGGTGGGGTTAAGATGGGTGGGAAAACAATTCGCTGTCATCCCGGTGCTGTTTCCCTTCTCAGCTCCGGACCCATTTGGTTAGTAAATCTTGTTCAGGTAAACGAATTGGGATGCGGTTAGTACATCCGTCTACGTTTTGTATAGTTCACCGGGCACGTGCGTCCCGAAAGGCTTCACTTAAAAATCTTCATTCAACGAGAAGGTCTGCTTCTCCTTGTCGGCCATTACTCCGGCCTTTTGATATTCACCCACACGTTTTTCAAAGAAATTGGTTTTGCCCTGAAGCGAAATCATTTCCATAAAATCAAACGGATTGGGGCTATTGTAAACTTTGTCGTTGCCCAACTCAACCAACAGGCGGTCGGCCACAAACTCAATGTACTGCGCCATCATTTCGGAATTCATTCCGATCAATTTCACCGGCAACGCATCGGTCACAAACTCCTTCTCAATCTCCACCGCATGGGTGATGATTTCCTTCACTCGCTCCTTGGATAGCTTGTTTACAATATGCTCAGTATAGAGCAGGCAGGCAAAATCACAATGCAGACCTTCGTCCCGGCTAATGAGCTCATTACTGAACGTCAATCCTGGCATCAGGCCGCGCTTCTTAAGCCAGAAGATGCTACAAAAACTTCCACTGAAGAAGATTCCTTCCACAGCGGCAAAGGCCACAAGACGTTCCGCAAACGAGCCTCCATTGATCCAGCGAAGCGCCCATTCGGCCTTCTTCTTCACACATTCGAGTGTATCAATAGCTGTGAAGAGGTAATTCTTCTCCGCAGTGTCTTTTATATAGGTATCAATCAACAGGGAATATGTCTCACTGTGAATGTTTTCCATCATAATCTGGAAGCCATAGAAAAACTTGGCTTCTGTGTACTGGGCCTCGCGGACAAAATTCTCGGCGAGGTTCTCATTCACGATTCCGTCGCTGGCTGCGAAAAAAGCGAGCACGTGCTTCACGAAATGGCGCTCATCATTTGTGAGCTTATTGTTCCAATCCACCAGATCCGCTTCGAGGTCAATTTCCTCAGCCGTCCAAAAATTAGCTTCCGACTTTTTGTAATAATGCCAGATATCGTGGTGAACGATCGGGAACAGGACAAAACGGTTTGGGTTCTCCTTCAGGATGGGTTCTTCTGGTGTCATGTGCATTTAATTCGGTAGACGACTAATCATTAATATTTTACCTCTCTCCTTCCCCGCTTGCCCTGTGAAGGGCTCCTCATTAGGCAAAAAGGCTTCTGTGAGTCGTGGTCAGCAGAAGCGTTTTATCTCAGATCAAAATCCAGTAAAATCAAGGGTTTTACGAATTCTGATCCGTGTTTCAAATGTGACGCAAGAGTGCCCATTAGTCAAAGTTAAACAGTTAACAAGCGCTTCTACTTTTTAACATGACACGCAAAGGCAGTCCGGCAAGTCAAACAGGGCTTGATTTTCTTCTCGCGCCCATGACCCTATTCCGGTCGATGCAGGTCATTTTGACCGAATTTACTGGCACGCTTTTGAATGGGGCCGAAATTAACCGTCACTTTGTTAATCATGATTCTTAAGTCGTGTAAAAAGCTGTAGAAAGATTGTTATCAACTGTAGCTTTTTTCGTTTGGAAAAACACACTAAATGTTGTTTGCACGCGCGGATCATTTCATCTCATTGGCGTTCCACGGGTCAGATTGGCAGATTGCAGCGGACTGGCACTTTTTTACGGTAGTGGATGTGGCTGTGGCGAATACCTTTGCGGCCCGGAAAAGGGGCGATCCCCCAAACACACGTTATATGATAGGAGCTCTCAATAAAATTCTGAAACGATTTATCGGCGACAAGCGTGAATCTGATGTCCGCGATGCACAACCGATCGTCACTCGCATCAACGAAATAGGCCACGGCATTCTTTCGATTTCCAATGATGAACTACGCGCCCGCGCGAATACCATCCGCTCCACGATCAGTGGTGGTCTTAGCGACGGACAAGCCCAAATCCAAGCCCTCAAGGTCGAGGCGGAAAATTTGCCCGGCACCGAGCTCGAACGCAAGGAGGCATTATACACCGAAGTAGACACGCTCGAAAAAGAGCAAAATCAAACACTCGAGAAAATTCTCGAAGAACTTCTCCCCGAAGCGTTTGCCATCATGAAGGAAACCGCACGTCGTTTCAAGGAAAATCCTGAAGTGCGGGTTACTGCCTCTGACTTTGACCGCGAACTTGCCACCCATCCCAATAAGGCATTTATTACTATTGAAGGCAATCAGGCTATCTGGCAGACCTCGTGGGATGCGGCAGGAACGCCTGTCACCTGGGACATGGTGCATTACGATGTGCAGTTGATCGGTGGTGTGGCCCTGCACCGTGGTAAAGTAGCTGAAATGGCCACCGGCGAAGGAAAAACGCTCGTGGCTACGCTTCCTGTATTCCTCAATGCACTTGCCGGACGTGGAGTGCATCTGGTGACGGTGAACGACTACCTCGCTCGCCGTGACTCCGAATGGATGGGACCGATATACGAATTTCACGGTTTGTCGGTTGATTGTATTGATCGTCACCAGCCCAATTCTGACTCTCGCAGGAAGGCATATCGGGCAAACATCACTTTCGGAACGAACAACGAATTTGGCTTCGACTACCTCCGCGATAACATGGCTATTGAGGCCGACAACCTCGTGCAGCGTCGCCACCACTTCGCCATTGTGGATGAGGTGGATTCTGTGCTTATCGACGAAGCCCGAACACCTCTGATCATCTCAGGACCAACTCCCAAAGGGGATCAGCAGGAATTTGATAACCTCAAGCCGCGTGTTCAGTTGCTTATCAATGCGCAGAAAGCAGCCACCAACGAATTTTTAAGTCTCGCTAAAAAGAAACTTCAACAGGCCTCCGGCTCTCCTTCCAAGGAAGATACACAAGAAGGTGCTCTTGCTCTGTTCCGAGCCTTCCGAGGCTTGCCTAAGAATAAGGCACTGATCAAATTCCTCAGCGAAGAAGGTATGCGCGCGCAGCTCCTCAAAACGGAAGCGCACTATATAGCGGATCACCAAAAAGAAATGCCGAAGGCGGATGCCGAACTCTTTTTTGTGATTGATGAGAAAAACAACCAGATTGAGCTCTCCGAAAAAGGAATTTCACTCATCTCCAAAAATATGGATGATGAACAATTTTTCGTGATGCCCGACCTCGGCGTGGAACTCGCGGAAATTGATCGCAGCGGAAAAACAGCAGAAGAGAAAGCAAAGCAAATCGAAGATCTGCAGCGCGATTACAGTATCAAGAGCGACCGTATACACACGATTAACCAACTCCTGAAGGCGTATGCCCTTTTCGAGAAGGACGTGGACTATGTGGTTGTCGATAACAAGGTGAAGATCGTGGATGAGCAGACCGGCCGTATGATGGAAGGTCGTCGCTACTCCGATGGATTGCACCAGGCCATTGAAGCAAAAGAAAATGTGAAGGTGGAAGCGGCCACTCAGACCTATGCCACAATTACCCTTCAGAATTACTTCCGCATGTATAACAAGCTGGCTGGTATGACCGGTACGGCGGAGACGGAAGCGGGCGAGCTTTGGAGCATCTACAAACTGGATGTGACGATCATCCCGACGAACCGTGATATTTCGCGCAAGGACATGCACGACAAAGTGTATAAAACAAAGCGCGAGAAATACAACGCAGCCATCGATGAAATCGCCCAACTCCGAGAAGCAGGTCGCCCTGTGCTTGTAGGTACGACAACCGTAGAGGTCTCTGAATTATTGAGTAAAATGCTCAAGATGCGCGGTGTAGATCATCAGGTATTGAATGCGAAACTGCACCAAAGGGAAGCGGATATTGTAGCTCAGGCAGGACGTGCAGGCACCGTGACTATCGCCACCAACATGGCTGGTCGTGGTACCGACATCAAGCTCGGTCCTGGTGTGAAAGAGGCCGGGGGACTGGCTATTATTGGCACTGAGCGACATGACTCACGTCGCGTGGACCGTCAGCTCCGCGGACGAGCTGGTCGTCAGGGTGACCTAGGATCATCGCAGTTTTATGTTTCACTGGAAGATGATCTGATGCGCCTCTTTGGAAGCGATCGCATTGCTAAAATGATGGACCGCATGGGCATCAAAGAAGGCGAAGTGATTCAGCACTCGATGATCACAAGTTCCATTGAACGTGCGCAGAAAAAAGTAGAAGAAAACAACTTTGGTATCCGGAAACGGTTGTTGGAGTATGACGACGTGATGAACTCGCAGCGTGAAGTAATTTACAAGCGCCGCAAACACGCCTTATTCGGTGAGCGTCTGAAGCTCGACATCGACAATATGTTTTACGATCTCGCAGCCTCGATCGCAGGCGCGCATCACTCCTCTAAAAACTTTGCGGGATTCAAGCTCGATATAATTCGTCAATTCGGAATTGACTCGCCAATCAGTGAAGATCAGTTCCTTTCTATGAAAGAAGATGAGGTGATCATTCGCTCCTATTCTGCCGTGGAGAAATCATCGCAAGGTCGCGTGGAAGCCCTTTCTCTACAGGCATTTCCAGTGATCAAAAATGTGCACGAAAACAATACACAGGGCTATTTGAACATTGCCATTCCATTCACGGATGGGCGAAAGAATTTACAGGTAGCCGTGAACCTCGAGCGTGCCTATTCTTCTCAAGGTCGAGAGATTGTGGATGCCCTTGAAAAAGGAATTACACTCGCTATCATCGACCAAAACTGGAAAGAGCATTTGCGTTCCATGGATGAGTTGAGAAGTAACGTGCAGTTTGCCTCTCACGAGCAAAAAGATCCGCTGCTCATTTACAAATTCGAGAGTTATCAGTTGTTCCGGGATATGGTAGCACGCACCAATGCGGAGATTGCCAACTTCCTGCTCACCTGTCAGCTCCCGCAGGGAACAGCTCCGTTGCGTGCAGCGCAAACTCCCCGCCAGCCAGAAGGACGGGTGCAAACCAACAAATCTGACTCCATGAATTTGAGTGAGCGTATGGCGGCATCGCGCCAGCCCATTCCAAATGGGGAGGCGCCTCCTACCGGTCGAGCCCCCAAGCAAGATCCGATCAAATCCGAAGTCAAAATCGGTCGCAATGATCCTTGCCCGTGTGGTTCCGGAAAAAAATATAAATCGTGTCACGGCTCAGAGGCATAAGCTTCTGAGAATTCGCGTTCGAAGGTTTGGTTATTACGCGATTTCAGACCATTGAGCATAGAGCTCATCGAGTTTTGTCTTAGCCTCGGCATAACGAGCCAGTTCAGTCTGTGCGTTTTCTGTATCTGAATAATCAAGCGCAGCAATCACCTCGTCCAATCGCTTAAGTTCAGCCTCAGCCTGAGCGATGTCTGATTCCATTTTTTGAAGCTGTTGTTGCTGCTTCTTTTTAAGGCGTTCCTGTTCCTTGATCTCATCGCGGGAGAGAGAGGGCTCTGATGATGCAACAACCACTTCTTTCGCAGCCTTCGGACGATCATCCGGCATGGCATTCTTCTTCGAAAATTCAAATGCGGCAATGCTTTCTGCCTTTTTCTCTTTGAGGAATTCCTTCACTCCACCTGGCCAGATTCGCAGACGATCGGGCTTGATTTCATAGATGGTTTGTGTCAATCCATCCAGAAAATCCCTATCGTGTGAAACGACCAGCATCGTGCCGTCAAATTTTTGCAAGGCTTGCTTGAGAACCTCTTTGGACGCGAGATCCAAGTGGTTGGTTGGCTCGTCCAGAACGAGAAAATTATACGGCTGGAGCAATAGTTTACACAACGCTAAACGCGCCTTTTCTCCTCCACTCAATACCTTCACTTTCTTATCTACATCGTCGCCGCTAAAGAGAAATGCCCCGAGCAAACTGCGCACATTTTTACGCACATCACCCACAGCTTCGTCATCGATGGTTTCAAACACGGTCTTGCCTCCATCAAGCTCGTCGCTTTGATTTTGCGCATAATATCCGACAGCCACAGAATACCCCGGCTTGAATTCCCCTTCATGAGCCTCCTGTTTCATAATCATCCGAACGAGAGTGCTTTTACCCACACCATTCTTTCCAAGTAGAGCGATCTTATCTCCGCGGTTGATCATGATGTCTACTCCTTCGAACAAACGAAGAGAACCATAGGCTTTGCCCAATGCGCTGCCTTCAAGGATAACCTTACCAGCGTGAGGCGCGGGTGGAAACTGGATGCGCACTTTGTTTCCATCGAATTCATCCACCTCCACTTTCTCCAATTTATCCAACTTCTTGATGAGCGATTGCGCAAACGAAGCCTTGCTACTTTTTGCGCGGAACTTATCGATCATCTTTTGAGTATCGTCAATGTACTTCTGCTGGTTACGTGCTGCATTTTCCTGACGTTCGATTTCATCCTGACGCTGCACTAAGTACTTCGAATAAGCAAATTTATAGTCATAAATTTTGCCCTTTGCAATCTCTACGGTGCGGGTTGTGACGTTGTCGAGGAATGTTCTGTCGTGCGAAATAAGGACGATCGATCCTGGGTAATCCACCAGAAAATCTTCGAGCCACTCGATACTTTCGATATCAAGGTGGTTGGTAGGCTCATCGAGAAGAAGCAGGTCTGGATTCTGAAGCAGAATTTTTCCGAGTTCGATACGCATCTTCCAACCCCCGCTGAATTCGCGGAGCGGACGTTGTAGATCATCTTGCTGAAATCCCAATCCGCGAAGGACTTTAGATATCTTTTCTTCCACGTTGGAACCTTCGAGCAGTTCGAGACGGTGGCTCACATATTCCATCTCCTCGAGTTTGTTGCCGTAGTCGTCGGAGGTATAGTCTGAGTGATTGCTGATGATTTCGGTGAGTTCATCCATGCGATCATGCATGTGCTGAATTTCAGCGAAGGCACTCGCCGCCTCGTCGTAGACAGTATTGTCGTCGTGGTGAGGCATTTCCTGAGCGAGATAGCCCACGGTGGTGCCGCGTGTGAGGGATATAGTGCCTTCGTTGGCCTTTTGCAGGCCTGCGAGGGTTTTGAGTAAGGTGGACTTTCCCGCGCCATTCTTGCCTACTAGACCAATCCGCTCACGCGGGCCGATAAATAAACTAATTCCGGAAAAGAGGGCCCGAGAGCCGAAATAAATACTAAGATTACCAACTGTGACCATGGGGGCGCGAATTTCCGACAGAGTCATGAACTATGAGCAATAAAAAACCCGGTAGAACCGGGTTTTTTGAAAAATCTATGAGAAAGGAGGGTCAATAATGCCAAAGATCGTGCTCCGTGAGGAAGAGCTCTTCTTTGATCCGCTCGCTTTCCATCAGTGCATCGAGACCTTTTGCATAGCTCTCAATCGCTCTGTTGTATACGTTTTCTTCCTTGGTTACATAGCCATGAAACAGGCGCTTGAAGAATAGGTCGTCAAAGGACACTCGCTGGGCATCGTTATGCAGATTAAAGACCTCCGCATTAGCAAAAATGTAGCGACACTCTGGAAAGTACAGCCAGAACAATTCTTTCTTGCCGATTACCTCACCCGACTCGGATTTTTTCTCTACCACAGGCGCAATACCGATGATGCGCACAGTTCGCTCCGAGCGCTGTTTGTCGAAGATCCAGTCTTCCTTCAGTTTATATGCGACAACATCTTCAGAGGCGATTGGCTCCTTCACCTTCGTTGCGTCCTTGATTCCCGTGTCGAGGTTCTCCACATAACGAGTCA
>Ga0105049_10000277_pt1 | contig 53600 bp, 42 predicted proteins | sample MAT06_FD_78087 | JGI IMG/M metagenome (GOLD analysis project Ga0105049, IMG submission 78087) | Freshwater microbial communities from Lake Fryxell liftoff mats and glacier meltwater in Antarctica - MAT-06 | ecosystem: Environmental > Aquatic > Freshwater > Ice > Liftoff microbial mat | place...
GCGCGAGGCTTGGATAGATCCACAACATGGGCGAGGATGATAACCGATGAAGCCCAAAGGTACGTTCCGGATCCTCCACGAATCCATCCAGAAGCGCCCCGACCTGGCCGCGGATCCAGCCGCGCTGAAGGACGGCGACACGCTCGACGCGCTCGAGGACGAGAACCCGTACTGGACCTGGGACGAACAGGAGGCGCACCCCGACCCGAGCAAGGGCTGCATCCGGCGCGGCCTCTGCTGCAAGTCGAACCCCGGCTGGTTCGCCCCAGGCGAGGTCGAGGCGGCCGCGGCGCTCAAGGGCATGGAGCCCGACGCGTTCGTGCGGAAGTACCTCGTCATCGACGCGATCGAGGTCGATGGCGAACGCGTGCATGTGTTTGCGCCGGCGAAGCTCGGCATCGATGGCAAGCCGGCGATCCCGACCGCGAGCCGCACCGACGATCTCTATCGGGCGCTACGCGGGCAGTGCATCTTCTTCGGGCTCGCCGCCGACGGGCTCGCGGGCTGCGGTATCTACGAGGCGCGCCCGACCGAGTGCCGCCTCTACATCTGTACCAACGCGCCGGCCGACAACCCGACGCACGCCCAGATAGCCCGCCTCTGGGTCGCACCCAAGGCCGACTGAGGGCCGCTCGAAATCCTGACGATCCGGCGCGACCGTGATAGGGGACTGCGCTCCGTGGCGCGCTCTTGCGAGACGGAATCGGTGCTCTCAACCGGACGTTCCGCGACGCCATGTCAGAGACTCAAGTGACCCACTCCACCGCCGACGAAGCGCCCCGTGTCATCGGCAGCCTCGGCGCCTTCAGCATCGTCGCCGGCTCGATGATCGGTGTTGGCATCTTCCTCTTCTCGGACGAGATTGCGCGTGGCGTCGGCACGTTCCCGATGGTCATTGCGATGGTGCTGCTCGGTGGCTTCTTCGCGCTCTCCGGCTCGACCGCCTGCGGCGAGCTCGGGGCGATGATGCCGAAGGCCGGCGGCGACTACGTCTTCCAACGTGCGGCCTACGGTCGGTCGATCGCGTTCGCATCTGGCTGGGTGTTGTTCGCGGCCATCTTCGCGGGTTCGACCGCCACGCTCGCCGTCGCCACGACGCAGTACCAGATAGGCCCGCTGCTTGGACATGCGGCCTTTCCCGACATGGTCACGCCGATTCTCGGGCCCTTCAATGGTGCGCAGATCGGCGGTATTGCTCTCATCTTGCTGTTTACCCTGCTCAACGACCTCGGCACGTCGCTCTCCGCGCGTGCGCAGACGCTTCTGACCGTGGCGCCCATCACGTTGATGCTGTGCCTCGCTGGCTACGTGCTGATTGCGCAGCCGACGGTCGTCGTGCCGCCGAGCGGGGACGAGCTCGCTGCGTTGCCCGCGGTCATCACGTTGGGTGGCCTCGCGAGCGCGTTCCTTGCCGTGAACTTCATCTTCTCGGGGTGGATCAACATCATCTACGTCGCATCCGAGGTGAAGGAGCCGGGCAAGACCATCCCCCGCTCGATGATCTCGGCGACCCTCGTCGTGACACTCCTCTACCTCGTGATGATCGCGATGTTCGTGGCCGTGCTCGGCATGTCGGGGCTCGCGAGCAAAGGCTCGCCGGCGCTCGGGTTCGAACAGGGTACACGGGTCGCGAATGCGCTCGGCTCGCCCGTGCTCGGCACCATCGTGCTGGTCACCATCATGCTCGCCATCCTCACCTCGGTGAACGCCACCATCATGGCCGCGGCGCGCGTTGGCTTCGCGATGAGCCGCGATGGCGCGTTCTGGAAGCCGATGGGCACGCTCTCGAAGAGCGGCGTTCCGCGCCGTGCGCTCTGGTTTCACGCGGCGATCGCCTGCCTCATCACGCTGAGCGGAACCGCCGAGGCGATTGCTGAGATGACGTCGCTTGCGATGTTCGTCACCGGCTCGCTGACCGTGTTCGCGATGTATGTCCTGCGCGTGAAGCAGCCGGACCTGGCGCGGCCTTATCGCGCGAACTCGATCATGCCCGCGCTCTACGTGCTGCTTGCGGTGTTCGCCATCGCGGCGAAGCTCGGCGCAGCGGTCGAAGAGGCTGGCATCAAGGCTTGGTATCCTTTGATGGGGCTCGGCATTCTGGCCGTGACGTGGGTGGGCCATCTCATCTATCTTCGCCGTTGGAAGAGCGCGGCGGTGGTGGGCGTTGGGTTCCTGCTCGGCGGCGCGCTCTTCGACAGCGCGACCCGGCCGCCAACGCTGGCTTCGACGGGCGTTTACCAGGAGAACATGCCGGTCCATGACGTTCGACCCCTCACGCCGTAGATTCCTGGCCGGTGCGGCGGGCCTCGTGCTCGTGGCAGGCGCCGGAACCAACGTCCGGGCAGCCAGCCCGAGGTCGAAGAAGATTCGCGATGTCGAGGTCGGCAAGCGCGGCGTGACGGTCACGATGGACCTCGAGACCGCGCCGTTCCCGGCGAAGGGCGCGCGCTACAAGGACCCGACGGTGATCGCCTTCGTGCCGCACCACTTCCGCGTCACGAGCGAGATGCGCATCGACACGCTGGTGCACTTCCACGGCTATCGCGACACCGCCGCGGAGGCGATGAAGCGGCACCAACTGCGCGAGCAGCTCTTCGACTCGAAGCAGAACGCGATCATGGTGTTCCCGCAGGGGCCGGTGAACACCGAGGACATGGCGGGCGGCAAGCTCGACGAGCCGGACGGGCTCGTGAACCTCTTGACCGAGGTGCGCGAGACGCTGCAGACGCCGAGCTTGCAGGCGCGCCTCGACAAGAGCGGGATCCCTGGCAAGGCCCGGATCGGCAAGGTGATCCTGTCGGCGCACTCGGGTGGCTTCCGGGTGGTTTCGTACTGCCTCGAGGTCGGCGGCTTCAACGTCAACGAGGTCTACCTGTTCGATGCGCTGTACGGGCGCACCGGCAGCTTCCAGAACTGGGTCGCCGCCACCTACCAGACGCCGGGCACGATGGCCGAGCGGCACAAGCTCGTGAGCTTCTACTCGGGCGAGACGCCGACCATCGAGAACAAGCGCCTCATGTGGCTCTTCGACAAGGCCGGCATCGAGTACGTGCACGAGCAGATCGAGGGGAGCGAGCTCAGTAAGCGCGACATCACGAAGGCGCGCGCGGTGTTCGTGCGCACCCAGTCGGCGCACGACCGGGTGTTGTTCTCGACCAATGCGCTGCGCGACAGCCTGTTCGCCTCGTGCCTGGATCGCCACCTGAAGAGTGATTGGTTCAGAAACGCGGACGGCCCGCGCCTCGACCCGGCGCCACCGAGATAGCTGGCGCCTATCGGGCAGGACCTGACCGCGCGCTACGCCGGGCTTCGTACTTGCTTCCGGGGTAGGGTGGGCCTACGGTAGCGCCGTTGGTGGGGCGGGGCACGGCGCTCCTGCCTTGCAAACCCAGGGTGCGCAACGTGAGCCTGACCGAAGAAGCGACGACCGCGACGCCTAGTTCAGGCTTCGCCCTCCTTGCGACGTCCATCCCACCTGGGCTGGGTCCGGCCGTGGGCGCGTCGACGTTCGCGCAGCACCTCCCGTTCGGGCTCTACGATGGTGAGCGACGCGCGGTGCGCTACCTCAGGTTGTCGGTCACCGACCGCTGCAGCTTCAAGTGCGTCTACTGCATGCCCGAGGCGGGGCTCCAGTTCGTGCCGCGCGCCGAGGTGATGACCTTCGAGGAGATGCATAGACTCGTGCGCGTGTTCGCGAGCCTGGGCATCACCCATGTGCGCCTCACGGGCGGTGAGCCGCTCTTACGGCGGGACCTGCCGGAGTTCGTGCGCCTCATCGCGAGCGTGCCCGGCATCGAGGACATCGCGCTGTCGACCAACGGCCTGGCGCTTGCCGAGCTGGCGGCGCCGCTGGCCGAGGCGGGCGTGCAGCGCGTCAACGTGAGCCTCGACTCGCTCGTGCCCGAGACTTTTGCGCGCATGACACGCACCCGGCCGGAGACGCTCGGACGTGTCCTCGCGGGGCTCGACGCGGCCGCACGGGCAGGGCTCCAGCCGGTCAAGCTCAACGCCGTCGTCGTGCGCGGCGAGAACGACCACGAGCTGCCGGATCTGGTCCGATTTGCGGCCGCGCGTGGCTTTGTGCTGCGCTTCATCGAGTACATGCCGATCGGCGTCGATGACCGCTGGGGCCCCGCGTCGTTCGTGCCCGTCAGCGAGATGCGGGAGCGGCTGGCGAGCGAGCTCGACGTCCTGCCGACCGCAACTCCGATCGCAGCCATCAAAGGCGGCGGGCCGGCCCGCTACACGCGAGTCCGGGTCGCTGGCCGCGACGTGCAGGTCGGCTTCATCACCGCGGTGTCAGACCACTTCTGCGCGACGTGCAATCGCGTGCGCGTGACCGCGACGGGGATCTTGCAGGAATGCCTCGCGTTCCCAGGCGACCTGTCGCTGCGCGACCGCATGCGCAATGGGTGCGACGATGCGTCGCTGACGGACATGCTGCGCGCGGCCATGTTCGCGAAGGGTCCGGGCCACCGTTTCCAGGTGGGCGAGCGCACCATGCAATCGATGAGCATCACTGGAGGCTGAAGATGTCGACGTCCGCCGAGAGCATCACCAATAAAGGTGTCAGTCGCACCGCCCAACGCCGTGGCATTCCTTTTGGCTACATCGTCATCGGCCTCGTCGCCGTCGGCATCGGCGTGCTCATCGTCGCGACCGCGAGCGGCGGGCGCTACGAGCTCGACGTCGGCACGGTCGCGACCGCGCCGGAGCGCTTCGACGACAAGGACATACGCGTGCGCGGGCAAATCAAGGAAGGCTCGATCGTCGCGGCGATGGAGGACGGCAGGCCGCTGACGCAGTTCACGATCATCGACGGCAACGGTCACGAGCTGGCGATCGTCTCGCGCGAGAGCCCGCCCGACAACTTCGAGGGCGGCAAGTCGTGCATCGTCGAGGGGCGCTTCTCGAAGGAGGGCGGCCACGTCGAGAGCACCCGCCTCACGATGAAGTGCCCGTCGAAGTACGAGGCCGAAGGCAACGGCCCGGCCGCCTCCGACGACCTCTACGATCGCTATCGCACGTCGCCAGGTGACCCACAGGGTGGTCCGAGAAGCTGATGCAGGAGCTCGGCCAGCTACTCCTCATCACGACCTTCCTCGTGACGTTGGCGACCGCGGTGACGGCCGCTATCGGCGCCATCACGAAGCGCCAGACGTGGATGCGGGGGGCGCGCCACGGCTTCCTCGCGGTCGGTCTCATGACGATCGCGATGGCGGTCATCCTGACGCACGGCTTCCTCACGCACGCGTACGAGTCGAAGTACATCACCCAGTACTCCGAGCGCGCGATGCCACTCGTCTACAAGCTCGCGGCGTTCTGGGGTGGGGAGCGCGGGGCACTCTTGTTCTGGGTGACGTCGCTTGCGATCTTCTCGAACATCGCGGTCCAGACGAAGCGCGATCGGTCTGCCGAGTACCTCTCGTGGGTGACCAGCCTGCTTTCGTTGGCGATCCTTTTCTTCTTGATCCTCATGGTGTTCCAGACGAGCCCGTTCGACACCTGGATGGCTCAGGGGGCACCGAGCGACGGCCAGGGGTTGAACCCGCTGCTGCAGAATCCGGTGATGGCGTTCCATCCGCCGGCGCTCCTGACGGGCTACATCCTCTTCACCATCCCGTTCGCGTTCGGCATGGCTGCGCTCATCACGAAGAAGCTCGATGACGAGTGGATCGTCGACACCCGCCGCTGGACCATCGTCTCGTGGGCGTTCCTGACAGTGGGGCTCCTGCTCGGCTGCCGCTGGGCCTACATGGAGATCGGCTGGGGCTTCTGGTGGATGTGGGACGCGGTCGAGAACGCGGGCCTCGTGCCCTGGTTCACCGCGACGGCGTTCCTGCACTCGGTGATGATCCAGGAGCGGCGCGGCATGTTGAAGCGCTGGAACGTGGTGCTACTGGCGCTGACGTTCCTCCTGACGATCGTTGGGACCTGGATGACGCGCAGCCAGATCATCGTGTCGATCCACGCGTTCGCAGACTCGGAGCTGTCCGACTACTTCCTCTGGTACATGGCGATTATCTTCGTGTTCTCGGTCGTGATGATCACGCGCCGCTGGAAGTCGCTGCGCTCCGAGGCGCACATCGAGTCGTTCATGTCGCGCGAGGCGATGTTCGTCCTGAACAACATCATCTTCGTCTTCTGCGCGGCGGTCGTCTTGTACGGCACGCTGATGGGCAAGTTCACCGAGTCGGAGACCGTGCGCGGGATCTTCGGGCTCGAAGAGCCGGTCGTCTGGGACGAGGAGAAGTTCAACCGGGTCTTCGTGCCGATCGGCATCGCGTTATTGGCGGTCCTCGGGGTGGGGCCGCTCATCTCGTGGCGGAAGGCGACCGCGCGCAACTTCCGTAAGAACTTCATGTGGCCGCTCGCGTGGGGCAGTCTCCTGACGTTTGTCGGCGCAGCCACCGTGCTCATCTCCGAGTCGGCGGCGAATGCGCGCGTGCACCAGATAGGCTTCTGGGATGGCTACGAGATCTGGGCCACGGGGCTCGACACCGGCGACTGGATCTCGATCCTCGTCTACTGGATGTGCGCGTTCGTGTTGTTCTCGGTCGGGCGCGAGTTCCACGTCGCGGCCAAGGTGCGCAAGGCGCAGGGCCTCGGCGGCTATTGGGGCAGCACGCTGGTCGTGTTGTTCAAGAACCCGCGCCGCTACGGCGGCTACATCGTGCACGCGGGCGTCATCTTCATGTTCCTGGCGTTCACCGGGAAGGCCTTCAAGCACGAAGAGAAAGACCGCCACATGGCGATCGGCGATACACACATCGTCGACCGCTACTCGCTCTCGCTCGTCGACCGCGACCACTACTACTCGAAGGCAGAGGGCTGCGCCGTGTCGGACGCGACGTTCGTCGCGATGCCGCTGCGCTCGAGCGTCTCCGAGGGCTCGGTCAAGCGCCTCGAGAAGTGGCTCGGCGAGCGCAAGGTGAGCCCCTTCCATGTGCGCACGGCCTACGACGAGCCGTTCATGGAGGTGCGCCTGAAAGACGCGACCGCACGGCGCGCGCTGGTTGCCGACTACTTCCTGGCGCGACACTTCATGAAAGAGTTCGGACGCCACGATGCGGCCCGGTCGGCGCTGTCCGAAGTCTGGGAGTTCCGCGACGTGAAGCTCGTGGCCGAGGTCCCGCGCCACGCGATGGAGAAGCTGGCGTCGGCGCGCGATGCGTTCGTCGCGGCGCAGATCGATGGTGTCACGCCGGAGCTGCGGCCGGGCACGGCCGAGCTGACGCTGCGCTTTCGCGACAAGGCGGCGCAGGAGGCGTTCGGGCTGCGGCTCGCGGACGCGAAGGTGCCCGACTGGGTGCTGGCGCTGCGCGACGACGAGGAGACGGGGGCGGTGTCGGTGGTCGACAAGATGACCGGCCAGACGCTCGTACCGGAGTCGCGCTTCTACCAGTCGAAGAACACGTCCACGACCGAGGTGTCGATTGGCGGCGAGGACTTCCTGGTCGACCTGTACGTGTCGATGCAGCCCGACATGGGGCGTCCGTATGTAAAGGTGTTTACGGTGGTTTTCCCGCTCGTGAACTTCCTCTGGATCGGCGGACTGTTCATGTTGTTGGGCTCCATGATCTGCCTCACGCCGCGCTGGCTGGCGCGCGCGGTGTCGTCGTTCGTGGCGGGCGGGCGGGTGCCGAGCGAGGTGCCGGCGGCGGTCGAGGGGCTCGCGCCGGTGCCTGCGCGCGAGGGCGCGTTGGCGCGTGAGGGCGAGGCAATGGTGGCGCCGGGCAGAGGGTCGGTCGTCAAGACGGTGACGATGGTGCTGCTGGCGCTGATCGGGGCCGCGGTCCTGGCGGGGGCGGCGCGTGCCGATGCGGCGCAGCCGGAGCCGACGGGGTTTGCGACGCCCAGGGGTGAGCCCGGCGACGATCTCCTGCAGTCGCTCGACTGCAGTTGTCCGTTGCCCGCGGGCGAGGTGCGGCCCGTGGCGTTGGGCGCCGCGACGTGCAGCTGCGAGGGGGCGGTGCGGGATCGGCGGATAGCGCTCGATCTCCTGAGCCAGCAGGCGCCGAGCGATGTCGCTTCAGGGCGTGCGAAGTACCTGGTGCTGACCGAGATCATCGAGGTCGATCGCGCGTTCGAGACGCGCATCCGGTTCGCGCCGGAGGCGCTCCAGCGGTTGCTCAAGACGATTCGGACGACGTGTACGGGTGAGTATCTGATGACGCTCGAGGCGACGCGCGCGACGTGCTCGCATCGGATGCGCTGGGTGCAGACCTTCCGGCTGTTGCTCGCGTCGGGGGTGTCGGAGGACGACATCTTCGCGTTCTACCTGGCCGACAACAACGCGAATGAGCCGGGCGGGCCGTGGGCGGCGCATGTGCTCAGGACCTCCGATGAGGCGGTCGTGTCGCACTGGTTGCCGGTGTCGGTGGTGGGCGGGATCCTGTTTCTCGTAGGACTCATCATCTGGCGCAATCGCAGGCGCGCGTTGGCGGCGGGGCGCGTGCCGTCGGTCGAGGCCGCGCGCGAGGTCACGGGTCAGCCGGCGATGTCGCGCGAGGCGAGGGAGAGAGCGGGCCTGTCGGCTGGCGAACGCAATCGGCTGCGCGATGAGCTCGAGGCGTACGACGCATGAGTCCCGCGACCGCTGTACTGGTGCCGCTGTTCGCGTTGATCATGATGTTCGCGCTGCTCCAACTGGTGCGCCTCGTACGCGCCTGGCGTGAGCCCGATGGGCGCGCCGAGGTGCTCGAGGATCCGGAGATCCTGGCGCTCGAGGACGAGAAGCAGCGATTGTTCGAAACGCTGCGCGATCTCGATCACGAGAATTCGCTGGGCAAGCTGTCGGAGGCGGACCACTCGGGCTTGAAGCGCCACTTCGAACGTGAGGCCGTGCGCGTGATGGATCGGCTCGAGGTGCTGCGCGCCGAGCGCGACGCCAAGACGGCCGCGAGCGTGGAGCTGGGGGGCCTGTCTTGAACGTGCTTCTCTTGATGGTCGTGCTCGCGGTCGGGGCGGAGCCCACGCCAACGCCCGCGCCTCCGTCCACGGTCCGCGTGCAAGTCACCTATCTCCACCCTTCCGGCGCGGTGCTTCCTGGCGGTGGTGCTGCCCTGCGTATCGAGCGCACGCGTATGCCGCGTCCGGGCGAGATGGCCGAGCCCGAGGTCGTGCAGGCGTGGCTCACCACAGCAACCGCGGATGGCGCCGCGCGCTTCGAGGGGCTGCCCGCGTTCAACACCGCCGAGTCGGATTCGCTGGTCGTCGGCTGGAAGGGTAGCGACACGCGCACGCCGCTGAAGGCTCCCAACGACGGGCGCATCGAGCCGTTGAGTATCGTCGTGCGCGACCCGCTGCTGGATGTGTCGCAGCTCGCGATGCACCTCCGGCTCACCTTGGCGCCGCGCGATACCGGGCTCCAGGTCGAGCACCTCATCCAGATCGAGAACCCGACGAACGCCATCATCGACACCGACCAGGGGGCAGGCCTCGTGATGCCGCTCGTGTCGCCGGCTCCTTACGGCGAGCCGGTCGACGCATTCCTGCCGCAACGGCCCGACTCGCGCGAGTTCCTCACCCAGCAGAATCCCGACGTGGGTCGGCTCCTGGTAGAGAAAGGCCGGCTCGTGTTCCGCGGGCCGGTGCCGCCCGAGGGACAGATGGTGCGGGTCGTCTATCTCCTGCCGTACGAAGGCCAGGTCGACCACACCTACGGGCTGCGCATGCCAGTGCGGGCGCGCAGCGTTTCGATGATCGTGCGGAGCCCCGAGAAGGTCCTGCCCGAGATCGCGTTCCGCGCCGCGAGCGAGGTGCTGGTGCGCGGCGCGCTGGCCGGTGAGGAGCGCACGGCGCTGCTGGTCGACGAGCCGGACGCGGGGGGGATCGTGCTCATCGATGTGCGCGGCACGCCCGATCGGCACGTGCTCATGCGGCCGCTCGCGGCGGGGCTCGGGGCCATCGTCGTCGGTCTCCTGGTCGTGCTCGCGTTCGGACGCCAGCGCGGTAGATCTGCCAATGGCGCGCCTGTCCGCTCATGAGCGGACCTGTTCCGGTGCTCGCCGCGCGCGACGTGTCGCGCAGCTTCGGGCGGAGTTGGGCGGTGCGGCGGGTCACGCTCGAACTCGGCGCGGGCTCGTTGACGGCGCTCGTCGGCGACAATGGTGCCGGTAAGTCAACGCTTTTGCACATGTTCGCGGGGCTGATGAAGCCGGTCGAAGGCACCATCGAGGTCTTCGGTGAGCCCTTCAGCGGCTTCCTGCCGCGTGACATCCGCGAGCGCATGGGGTTCGTCGGGCACGCGCCGTTCGTGTACCCCGACCTCAACGGCAGTGAGAACCTGCGCTTTTTCGCGGGCCTCTACGGCGTCACCCGCACGCTCGCCGACGACGCGGCGCTGCTGACCCGGGTCGGGCTCGCGGACGCCGCGGACAAGCTCGTGCGCACCTATTCGCGCGGCATGACCCAGCGTCTCGCGCTGGCGCGCATGCTGCTCCAGGACCCTGAGATATGGCTCCTCGACGAGCCGTCGACGGGGCTCGATGCGCAAGGCATGGGGCTCTTGCGGGACCTCCTGGGAGAGGCGCGCTCGCGCGGACGCTGCGTGCTCGCGGTCACGCACGACCTGGCGGCACTCGGGCAGGTCGATCGCGAAGTGCGCCTGAAGGGCGGAAGGCTCGTCCAGTGAGCGTCGTGACACCGGCCGCAGTCCCGACAGCCACCCCGGAAAGACCGATCCGGACCGTCATCCGCGCGGCGCTGCACATCCTCGCAAAGGACCTGAAGGTCGAGCTGCGCACGCGCGAAGTCTTCCTGACGATGAGCCTCTTCGGGGTGCTGGTCGTCGTCATCTTTGCGTTCGCGTTCAACCTCGACCCCGAAGGGCTGCGCGCGGTGGCGCCTGGGCTCATCTGGGTGACGGTTGTGTTCGCCGGCAACCTCGGGGTCGCGCGCGTGATGGACAAGGAGCGTGAGCTCGGCGCGTTCCAGGGACTGATGCTGGCGCCGGGCGGGCCGGCCGCGCTGTTCTGGGGCAAGGCGTTGGGCGTGTTCCTGTTCATGCTCGCGATGGAGCTCCTGGTGGTACCGCTGGCCTTGTTGTTCGTTTCGATCGAGCTGCCGGCCTCGGGCGTGGGCATGCTCGTGCTGGGGCTGGTGCTCGGCACGCTCGGGTTTTCGCTCATCGGCACGTTGTTTGGGGCAATGCTTGCGGATGTGCGCATGCGCGAGGTGTTGATCCCGGTGATCGTGTATCCGGTCATCGTGCCGGTGCTGGTCGCCGGCGTGAAGCTGACCGCGCATGCGTTCGATCCGGCGCTCGGCGAGCCGGAGGGATTCCTGCCGCTGATGATCGGCTTCGATGTGCTGTATCTGGCGCTGGCGCCTTGGGTTTTTACGCGCACGATGGTCGCCTGAGCGCGGGGCCGGGTGGGGCCGGGTGCGCAACTCTGGAAGGGCGCGCGCTTTTCTGTTAGACCGCGCGCGATGAACGCAGTGACCGAAAGCCCGCGCCGCCAGCTGACCATCATGCCCTGGGTGATAGCGGTGTTGCTCGTCGGTGCCTTGTGTATGGCGTTGCTCGTGGCCCCGCCTGAGCGCGTGATGGGCGACGTGCAGCGCATCTTCTACTTCCACGTCGCGTCGGCCTTCGCGGCGCTGATCGGCTGGGTCGGCTGCGCGCTGGCGTCGATCGCCTACCTCGTCTTCGCGGGGCGTCGCGGCCAGGAGGTCATCGCCAGCATGATCGACCGCATCGCGTACGGGCTGGCGGAGATAGGCGTGTTGTTCGGGGTGATCGTGCTGGTCACGGGGCCGCTCTGGGCGAAGCCCGTGTGGAACACCTACTGGAACTGGGAGCCGCGGCTGGTGCTGATGATGCTCACCCAGTTCCTGTTCATCGGCTATCTCATCCTGCGTGGCTACGCGAAGCGCGACGTGAGCGGCAAGAAGCTCGCGGCCGGCATCGCCATCATAGGCGGCCCGGCGGTCTACCTCATCCACGTCGCGGTCGAGCTCTGGGGTGGCAACCACCCGAGCGTCATCAACGGCGAGGGCATCAAGTCGCCGCTCATGCAGGCGGCCTTCTGGAGCGCCGTTAGCGCGGTGTTGCTCTTCGCCGGCTACCTCGTCTACCTGCGCGTCCAGCACCACAAGCTGGCCGACGACGTCGAAGAAGGTTACCTCGAGCTCGCCGACCGGGAGGATGCGCGATGAACGGCTCCACGTTCCGCCTGACCCCGCGCGTGTTGTCATTGCTGCTGAGCGCGCTCGTGTGTCTTTGGGCGACGCGTCCGGCGTTGGCCGACGAGCCACCGAGCCCCGAGGTGCCGCGGCCGACCTCGTTTGGTGGCGCGGTTGCGGACACGCCGCTGCCCGAGGTCAAACCTGGTGACTTCGAGGGGCTCCTGCGCAACTGCGACATCGAGCGCACGCGCGCCGAGAACGCGCAGAAGCTGGCGGAGCTCAATACGACCAACGTACCGTTCCTGACGGCGGCCTACCTCGCGCTGTGGGCCATCCTGCTCGGCTTCTTCGTCATGGTGGCGACTCGCCAGAAGCGGATGCGCGCGGAAATGGTGGTGCTGCGTGAGCGGTTGGCGCGCCTTGGGGACAATGCTCCATGACCTCCGCCCATATCTTCTTCATTCCGGTCGTGCTGATTATCGGGCTGATCTTCGGGATCGTGCTCGGTCGGCGCGCGGCGCTGCTCCAGATCCAGGAAGAGGCGCAGCGCCAAAAGCGCGAGTTGGAGCGCAAGAGTCGCCCACGCCCGTCGGGCGAGGCCCTGGTATCCCAGGCCGAGAGCGCCGAGCCGCCGCGTTCGCCGCTGTCATGAGCGCGCGCTCCCTCGTTCGCGTCGTGCTTTCGCTGGCGCTCGGCGCGAGCACGACGACGCACGCGGCCCCGAAGCCGCATGGGCCTGGCCGCTATGACCTCGGTATCCTCGGCTTCAACGACGGCGATCCGTTCCGCCTGAAGGGCGCCGAGGCCGAGTCGATCCTGTCCGATGCGGACGCGCAGATCTTCCAGTTCCAGACCACCGATTGGATGGCGAAGAACCAGCGCGGCACGTGGGTGCGCGTCTCGGAGGTGCTCGGGCGCTTGCCGGAGCGGGCCCCCAACGAGCTCATCAAGGTCTACAAGCTCGACCTCGACGGCGACCATGCGCCCGAGGTGTTGCTCGTGCCGACCGTGGTGCTGGCCGAACAGCAGCTTCGCTTCGCGCCGTCGATCCTGCGCGTCGGCAGCGACAAGATTGCACCTTTGTGGGCCGCGACCGGCCTCTCGGGCGAGCGCTTCCGGGTGGTCGATATCCGCGATCTCAATGGCGATCTCGACCCCGAGATCCTGCTCGGCGGCGAAGGTGGGCAGGCCGGCTTCTACCAGTTCATGGAGCTCGCGGCGCTCGGACCGCAGGGTTGGGTGGTGCTCGACGTGCCGCATGTCGAGTCGCTGCATTATGTCGACCTCGACGGCGACGGGCGCATCGAGATCGTCGTGCGCGAGCGGGTCGGGCGACGCGGGCCGGCCTACCAGTGGACCTATATCGACCATCTGCATCGCTGGTCGGGCGCGCGCTTCGAGCCGGCCGACGCGTTGTTCCCGCGCTATCATGACGAGCAGACGCTGCCGACGTTGATAGGCGACCTCATCGACAACCACGACGCGCGCATGCCGATCCTCGAGGAGAAGCTGACGGCGATCCAGAAGGTGCGCGAGCTGACCTCCCAGTGGTCGAGCGCGCCGCGCGGCTTCCACGCGAAGAAGCTGCAGGCGCTGAATCTCGTGCAGAAAAAGCAGATGCGGCAGGCGAAGGCGAAGCTCGACGCGCTCGATAAAGCCTTTCCGTACGATGCGCAGGTGTTGCTCGGATTGGCGCAGGCGCGGGCGACGGGCGAGGAGTGGGAGCTGGTGCTCGACGCGGCGCTGCGCGCACTGTCGGTAGAGCCGAAGAATCGCGAGGCGTGGTGGTGGACCGGTGTCGCATTCACGGCGCTGCAGGAGCGGTCGTCGGCGGTCGCGAGCCTGCACCTCGCGGTGCGACTCACCGGGCGACCCGACGAGGGCATCGCGTTCCTGCGGGCACGACGCGCTGCGCCGGGCATGGACTCCGACCTTCAGACGGTCGTCGACCAAGCCATCGAGCTGGCGTCGAAGAACGAGTGAGAGTCGGTTGAGCCTGCAGGTCGTCCGGAGGCATCCGACGCCTGTCGCTCCCTGACGTTTTCGTCAGTATGCGATTGGCGGCGCGGTCAGGTGGCGGCGAGTGCCAGGAAGTTCGCGAGCAGCAACTGACCAGGTGAACGCACGCCGGCCTCGACGAACTCGGGTGGTAGCGGCCGCTCGGGGTGGAACTGCACGCCCCACATCGGCCGGCGATCGGCGCGCAGGATCTGGATGCGCGACGGGTCGCCGAGCGCCAGCAAGCGAAAGCCGGGCGGCAGATCCTTCACTTCGTCGACGTGGCTCGCCATCACCCAGGGCTCTTGCGGGAGCCCGACGATGAGCGGGTCGACGTCGCCCATGAGGCGGATGCGGGTCGGTCCTTTGACCTTGGGCATGCCCTCGTAGCTCTCGCTGGCGGCGGGCACCGCATGCACCGGGGCGACCGGCGCGCCGTGCGCCAGGGCCAGCGCCTGATGGCCGCCGCAGATCCCGAGCGTCGGGCCGCGGCGCGCGCGGATCCAGCCGAGGAAGCGATCGAAGGCGGGCGGGTAGGCGGGGAACGGCGTCTCGTTCGGGCCGAGAATCACCCCGTCCGGGCCCCACTTCGCGAGGTCCTGCGCAAGCGTGCCGGTCGGGTCGAGCAACGTGCGCCACGGGCGGATGCGAACCTCCAGCGTGCGCTTGGCAATGTCGGGCGCGAGCGCTTCGAGCGCGTCGGCGATCGCGGTGCAGCCTTCGAGCATCGTCGGCGCGAGGTTGATGTTGACGATGAGGATGCGCAGCGGGGTCATGAGCCGGCCTTCGCAGGAATGGCGAAGCCTGGACCGGAGGCTTTCGCAGGAATGGCGAAGCCTGGACCGGAGGGCTTCGCCAAGGCAGCCGAAGGCGATGCTGAGGCCTTCGCGAAGAAGCCGAGCAACACCGCGGCGAGCTCGTCGGGGCGTTCGTGATGGAGGTTGTGGGCGGCGCCTGGCAGCTCGAATTGCGTCAGGTCCTGGATGAGGGCCAGGCGTTCGGCCGCGTCCGGCGGGCGCATCGGCGAGCGTTCGCCCCAGACCGCGAGCGTCGGGCAACGGATCGACTGGAGGAAGACGCGAAAGCGCGTGAGGTCGAACGGCATCGGGCTCGTGGTGCGATGCATCGGGTCGAAGCGCCAGCGAAACGTATGGTCCTCGCCCTCGCGACTGGCGGTCCGAGCCAACGCCAGGAGCCGCTCAGGCGTGGCACCGGGGGAGGTGCGAGCGATCCGGCGCGCGACCTCTTCGATTGACTCCATCGCGTCGTTCGGGCTGTCGCCGCGCGCCTGGGCCAGGCGCAGATCGTTGACCCAGCGGCGGATGAGGGCCGGGCTCCGGTCGGCGGGCACTTGTGACGGGCCGATGCCGTCGAGCAGCGCCAGCGACGCGACGCGCTCGCTGAAGGCACCGGTGAAATAGCACGCGATGCTGGCGCCCATCGAGTGACCGGCGAGGTGCGCCGACTCGACCTGGAGTTGGTCGAAAAGTCGATGGAGATCGAGGATGTAGTCGGGGAAGTGGTAGTAGCCACCGGCGCCGACGAAGCCGCTGTCGCCGTGGCCACGATGGTCGGGCAGGACGACACGGAAGCGGCGCGCGAGCACCTGCGCGACGGGCTCGAACGAGCGGCCGTGGTCGAGATAGCCGTGCAGCAGCACGACCGTCTCCGGCTGCGGCCCGGCCGTCGCGGGGTCAGGCTCCCACACATGGTAGGCGAGCGGGAGTCCGAGGTTCGTCCACATGTGGCGGGTCGGCGGCATGGCACCAACCTCCTCACATCTGGGGCCTGGTCGCAAGCGCGTTGGGCGCGAGGCCGTTGTTCCGCACAGGAATCTGGCCACCGCGGCTGCGCCGGGCGATAGTCGGCGGCAGTGGGGCCAGGGCTCCGAGGAACACCCATGCTGTTGACCGAAGGCAGTCCGCGCGCGTCCGCGGTCGAGATGAACGAGCTCGTGTTGCCGAGCTATGCCAACGCGCTCGGCACCGTCTTCGGCGGACAGATCATGGCCTGGATCGACGTCTGCGCGGCGCTGTCCGCGATGCGTCATGCCCACACGCAGTGCGTGACGGCATCGATGGACGCGCTCGACTTCATCGCGCCGATCGAGGTCGGCCACGTCGTCAACCTGCGCGCGATGGTGAACTACGTCGGGCGGACTTCAATGGAGGTCGGCGTGCGGGTTGAGGCCGGTGACCCGATTGCGCCTGTGCGCACGCACGCGGCTTCGGCGTATCTGACCTTCGTCGCGCTCGGCCTCGACCGGAGGCCGATGGTCGTGCGCGAGCTGGTGCTCGAGACTGCCGAGGAGCGCCTGCGCGCCGCCGAAGCGCGGCACCGACGCGATCAACGGCTGGCGCTCGCGGCCGCGCGCAAGACATTGAAAGCTGCCCACGCGGAACGGGGCTAGCGCCGATGGCGTCGATAACGACCGTGATGGCGAGCCTGCCACCCGCCTCGCTGGCCGAGGCGGACCTCGCGCGCTTTTGCGCCCAGGCGCTCGGGCGGCGCTCGCGCTCGGAGCTGCCGGGGCTCGCGGCGCTGTTCTCGGAGGAGTCGCTGCGCGGCTATCCGCCGAGCCTCGGGCCGATTCTGCAGTCGCTCGTGCTGACGATCATCCAGCACTCGATCGACCCGAACGGGCTCGACGCACGGACGATCGACGGGCTCCTCGGCAGCGCCAGCTTTCTTTCGCGCCTCGAGCAGAAGGTCGGTGTCTCGCGCCAGCGGCTGCGGCCGGGCACCGTCGTCGGCGCGCCGCTGCGCCAGACCCTCGGTATGCGACTCATGGTGCTGCCCGGGGTCGGGCGCGAGCTCGTGCTGGTGGCGCCGGTCGACCTGGCGCAGGTGCCCGACGCGCACTTCGCGGTGCCGCTCGGCGTGGTGCTGGCGCGCCCGGCGCCGTCCGAGGAGGCGGAGGTCCTGCGTTCGAGCTGGGCCCTCATCGAGGAGCGCTTCGGCCTCGACGGCGACGAGGCGGCAGAGTGGGGGAGCCGCTTTTTGGCGGTCTCGCGCCTCGAGAATCACGATGCCCACGCGGCCGCGACAGGGCTCGCGACCTTGTCCTACGAGCAACGCATGACGCTCTGGGAGACGCTCGTCGGCCACCTGCGTGACGGCGAGCTGCCCGAGCAACACCGCACCGGGCGGCGTGGTCTCGAGCGACGGCTCAGCGAAATGCGCTTTGGCGCCGAGGGCAGTGGCATCCCGGACTGGGTCGAGGCGACATTCTCGCTCGTCGAGTCGGTCTACCGCGCGGCCGGCCTCGATCCCGAGGTCATGGCCGGTCGTTGCCCGGCGCCGCGCGAGGATGTCGAGCGCTGGGGCGGCTGGGTCGACGTGCCCGCAGCCGGGCGGGAGCGGGTGCGCAGGATGTCGCCAGAGGCGATCGAGATGGCGCTCGTGCGCCTCGCCGAGGAAGAGGCGGGCCGGATGGAGCGCTCGCCCGAGATGCCCGAGACGCTGGCGCGGGCGCTCGCGAGCCTGCGTGATGGGTGCCTGCGCCCGCGTTGGCAGCGCTCGCGCTGGGCGTTGACGGGGATCGATCCGCTGAACCTCGCGAACGCGCGCATCGCGACGGGTGAGGACACGCATGCGATCCGAAAGCGCCTCGAAGCGCTCGGGCAGGAGGCGGTGCAGGTCGAGCGGGTGCAGCCGCGGGTGGCGAAGTCGGCGGCGGCCATCGCGGCGCCACGCGCGGGCAACCTGAGCGTGGCAGCGCGCGACGCAGTATCGCCGCCTTCGGCTGCCGTTGCTGGTGAGCAGCCCCGACCCACCAACGATGGTCTGGGCGCGAGCGAGGTCACCCAGCTCGTCACGGCGGTCGAGCCAAGCGGTGACCGCGAAGCGATAGCAGGGCCCGCGCTGAGTGACGAGGTGCCGAGCTCGGAGGGGCGTGGCCTGCGCAAGGATGGCGAAGCCTGCACTGAGGGCCTGCGCAAGGATGGCGAAGCCTGGACTGAGGGCCTGCGCAAGGATGGCGAAGCCTGGACTGAGGGCCTGCGCAAGGATGGCGAAGCCTGGACTGAGGGCCTGCGGGCGTCGCGCTTCCACCTGCCGCCCTTGCCAGCGGTGCCACCTCCGAGGCCGGCGCCACGCGTACGGGCGCGCACCGACTTTCCGCCGATGCCGGCGGTGCCAGCGCGGGTCGTCCCGCAAGAGCCCGCGATCCCGCGTCCGGCGCGGGTGCCTTCGGAGCACATCCCGACCTTGCGCGCGACGCCTGCGCCGAGCCCTACGGCCCGGGCCGCGATGGCACCCGTGGCCGCGACCAGGCCCGCGGCAGCGATGCGTGAACGGGTCCCGACCGCGACCCACGAGGCGCCCGCGAGCCCCCGCATCGCGCGCCCCCGCACCGGTGCGACCGCGCCCCACCTGGTGACGCCGACCCAGGGCAACCACTTCTACGATGCGAGCTTTCGCGAGCTCGAGCTCATCGAGCGCGACCTCGTACAGCGCGGCCCGTATGCCGGCGCCGCCGAGCGCGTGCAGGCGATCGCCGCCGAAGCGGCTGAGTTGCACGCAGCACTCGGGCCTTCGGCGCGCAGCGGTGACCGTGAGTTCCAGGCGACCCAGCGACGCATCGAGAAGGTGCAGGCCTATCTCGAACGGGTACGTCCGCTGCTCGTGGCGCGCGCGCCTTACAGCGGTACGCGCGAGCCGGACGCGGCGCCCCCGGGCTTCCTCGGCAGGCTCTTTGGCAAGCGCGGACCCCGGTGAACGTCGACGTGCTGGTTGTCGGCCTCGGGCTCGCCGCTGCGACCACGGCGCGGTATGCGCCCGCCACCTCGTCGACACCGTCGGGCGCCTGGCCCAGTATCGCTACTACAACCTGGACCAGGTCGTGGCAGCTGCGCTCGCCGCGGCCGAGCGCATCGACAGCGGCCTGCGCAGCACGCGCACGGCCCCCGCTAGGATGGCAGAGCCTGGACCGCGGATCCTGCGACCCATCGCCGTGCACTGACCGTCACCTGATGATGATGGCGACGAACAGGCTCAGCGTTGCGGCACGAGTGGCAAGCGGAGTCGCGTCCAGGTCGAGCCATCGCGATTCGTGAGCGTGACCACTGCGCGTGACCGGAACCCCGTCGGCGGTGCCGGCGGGCGCGCGACCGACAGCCCAAAGCGCGTCTCGACGCCGGGATAGAGCGTCGCCGTCGCCATGCCCGTGGGCAAGTCTACCGCGAAGGTCGCGGCCTGGCCCACGCGATGTCGCTCGACCAGGTCGATCTTCCATTCGCGCTCATCGTCCTTGTCCGCGTGGCCGCCGATGATCTCGAGCGTGTAGCTGCCGGGTGCTGCGTCGACACCGATAAAGCTTTTGCGTTGTCCAAAGGCACCCTGTTCGAGGGCCTTGCCGCGGCCGTCGACGATGTTCACGGCGATGTCGGTGAAGCGATCCCAGACAGCGCTCGTGAGCTCGAGCTCGAAGTCGACGCCGACATCGCCGGGCGCCACATCGAACGCGAGTTTCGTGCGCTCGCCCTTCGCGGTGAGGGTCTTGCTGCGCTCGTAGCCGTCGATGATGGCCGCGATGCTGCCGCGGAACGGCTCGCCAAGCTTGTTCGTCAAGGCCAGCGACGCGGTCGTGAGCCCGTCGCTGTCGTTTACGACCGCGAGCTCGGCGGGCGCCGTCAGCGCGCTGAAGCTCACCGTCAGCTCGAACGGCGACACGGCGCGATTCGCAAGCGGCGCGAACATCGTCAGCTCCCAGGTGCCGGTCTGAAGATCCGCGCCGTCGATGCCCACGTCGGCGGTGAGCACATCGAGCGACGAGGCGCGATGTTCGAACGCTTCGAAGTGATGGCCCTCGGGCGTGAACGGGACCAACCACACGTTGCCGTATGCGCTGCCCGGGATCACCAGCTCGGCGCGCATGCCGGTCGCACCCGGCGGGATGAGGACGAATACGCGCGCCACGTCGCCGGGGTCGAGCCTGCCTGTGAACGTGCGCGTCCACTCGCGCGCACTGTCGCCACGGAAGGTCTCCGGCACTATCACGACGACCGGCAGCTCGAACGCGACGATGCCGTTGCGCTTCGCGCGGACGCGGCCCACATGCTGCCCGCTGGCGTCCAGCGCGCCGCGGTCGATGCCGACCTGGATGTCGACCGGGGCCGCGCCGCGCATGCCGACCTTGCTTCGGTCGAGGCGCAGCCAGCCGACGTCGCTGTCGAGCTCGAACGTGTCGAAATGACGGCCCACCGCGGCCTCACCGACGTCGCCATAGAAGCGCGGCTCGACCTTGAAGCTGATGCGTTCGTCCTTGTCGGGCACGTAGCCTCCAACGCGCCAGTAGGACGCCTGGGCGGTCGTACCCGGGCGCCCCGGCGCGGGCGTCGCGACCTTCCAGCCGGCGACCTCGAGCGCGCCCGCGTCGTTCTTCGCGGCCGATCGCGTGAGCACCTCCCAGGCCCCCGACACGTTCACGATGCCCGCGCCCTGCTCGAGGCTCGAGTAGCCTGCGATCGGCCGCGCCGACGCGCGCATCGCCCGCTTGACGATGCCTGGCGTCCACGGCCGCTTGTCGGCGAGCGCGCCCGAGATCAAGAGCGCCATCACCCCGGCCGCCTGCGGCGCGGCCATCGAGGTTCCGTTCTTCACGGCCTTCTGGAGGTAAGGCGGCACCGTCGACCAGGCGACCCCAGGCGTGAGCCCATCGGGCTTGTCGAGCTCGCCGCCGCGACTCGAAAAAGCGAATATCTTCTTGGTCTTGCCACGCTTTGCAGCGAACAACGTATCCCACGCGAGATCGGGCACGAGCGCGCCCGCGGTCCAACCGAAGAGCGTGCCGCCCGGGTTGCCGACGCTCGACAGGCCCGGACCCTCGTTGCCTGCGGACAGCGCGGCGGCGAGCCAGCGGTTGGATTGCAGCTCGTCGTCCAGGAGGCGCTGGATGTCGCCCGCGCCTTCGACCTCGCTGCCGACGCCATAGCTGAGGTTCATCACGACGGGGGTCTGGTGCTCGCGCGCCCAACGCGACGCGAAGCTGATCGCCTCGGCCATCGAGCCGCGCGTGGTCGCACCACCCGACAGCGCATTGTGGCCGATCTTGAGCGACATCAGGCGGGCGCCGGGCGCGATGCCATCGAACCCGTTCCTGCCCTCGATGCCGTAGCCGGCCGCGATCCCCGCGCAGTGAGAGCCGTGGCTGCCATCGTCGAAGTGCAGCTCGACCCGCTTTTCGTCGAGCACCGCGGTCGCGGCGACAGCGACCGGCGCCTTCTTGCCGCGCGGCTCGCCGGGTCGGCCGAAGGTGAACCAGGTCGGGTCAGCCCCATACGCGCGCCGCACGACCTCGTCGGCGAGATCGCCATCGCCGTCGCTGTCGATGACCGAGACCTCCTCGCCGTCGGGGGCGCGCCGGAACGCGAGCACCGCGAAGCGATCATCGCTTCGGCCGTTGTTATCGATGTCGTCGACGGCGCCGTTCTGGAGCTGCTTTTCGTCGAACGCGCCGAGCCAGTAGTCGTTTGGGCGCAGCGGTTTGTCCCCGAGCGATAGCGCGCCGCGCACGCTGACCTTGCCCGCGCGCAAGGTCTCGCCGTCGCGTTCGGCGCGGGTCAGCGCGACGTGACCTTCGCCCGAGAAGTCGCGCGCTTCGATGAGCTTCGGGCCGCCAGTCGGAAGCTTGTCGAGGCCGGGCACACTCGGGTCGACGCCGGTATCGAGCACCGCGATGACGACACCGCGGCCGTCCCACTCCGGGTGGGCCTTCGACCAGAGATCAGCGCCGACCTCGCTGCGCGACAGGAAGTCGGACCAGCCGGCGCGGTCCGGCAGTCCGGCGGGCTCCATCGGAGCAGGTCGCGGCGAAGCGGCAAACGCTGCAATGCCGCCGATCGAAGCGAGGGCGAGCCCGAACGCGACGACTCTGGAGGCGCCGAATCGAAGGGCCAGGCCACCCCTGGCGATCATCGCGGCGGGTTGATCGACGGCGGGTTGAAGAGCTTCGCGATGAAGTCGCCGAGGTCGAAGTTGACGTTGACCGGCGCCTGGTCGGGCTTGTCCGCGGGCGGCGGGGTCGGCACGGTAAAGCGCAGATCCTTCGGCATGACGGACTGGGTCGCGCTGCGCAGGAGGTGCGCGAGCAACGGCCCGGCGTGGTGCTTCATGAAGTCGAGGTCGACGTTGAGCTCGTTGCCCGACTGCGGTCGCACGTGGTTCTGCTCGAGGTAGTCGGCAAAGCCGCGCTTGAGCGCGTCCGTGATGCCGAGCGCGGCGACGACTCCCGGGCCCGCTGCGGCAGCCTGCGGAGGAGGGGTCGCGGCATCGCCCGGGGGCGGGTTCGGGGGTGTGGTTCCTTCGTCGGTCGACATCGCTCATCTCCGGGCCAGAAGCTCGCCGCTCTCATAACATGCTTCAGGAGCACGGACACTCTGTAAACTCGGATTGCAGGGTGCCGTTCGCTGTAAGCCCGGATTGCGCGAGTGCCTTGTTCAAGTATCCGAAATAAAAGCCTTCGCTGGCAAACACCGGCGGCGTCCGAGGCGGCATACGTCTTGCGAAGACGGTCCGTCAGGACATGCCCCAAGGGCAAGGAGACTGGCGACATGCTGATGCGAGCGATGACGAGCCTACTGATGATGACCGCGGGCCTGACCGCCTGCCTCGATAGCTTCGAGGCCCCGGCCCAGGGAACGCCTTCCAACCCAGACTCGAACAACCCAGACCCGAACGACCCGGACCCGAACGACCCCGACCCGAACGATCCAGACCCGAACGACCCCGACCCGAACGATCCAGACCCGAACGATCCAGACCCGAACGACCCAGACCCGAACGACCCGGACCCGAACGACCCAGACCCGAACGACCCGAACGACCCGGGCCTAAACGAGTCGCGCACCTGGTGCCAGCCGTCCGCGCTGGAAGCCCCGGTGAACGTCGTGCTGCCCGAGGTCCCGCCCGAGGCGCTCGACCGCGTCTGCGCGCTCGCAACGGAGACGACCGACTACATCCAGAACACCCAGCGCCAGGTGACGCGCTACACCTGGGACGGCGACGTGCTCTGGGTCGAGTACCACTACAGCGGGTACCGCAACCTCCTGAAGCTCACGTTCGACGCCGCCGGCCACCGCATCGAGGCCCAGTACGGCCAGCAGAAGGGCTCGGGCGGCCTGGTCTTCGCCACCTACGAGGACACCTATCGCTACCGCTACGACGGCGCCGGCCACGTCAGCGAGTACGCGACCCTCCGCGGCGGCCTCGAGCACGTCTGGATGAACCAACGCTGGGTCGACGGCGTGCTGGTCGAGCGCAACGAGGAGCGCAACTACTATGATGGCAGCTCCAACGACCCCATCGCCCTGCCGCTGCGCAGGCTCTGGCGCTACGAGGACGGCCGCCTCGCGGGCGCGAGCGCGACCTTCCGCGACAGCAGCTGGACGGTCGACTGGTTTTACGACGGACAAGGGCGCCCCATCCTGGTCGAGCGCAAGCGCGACGGCGTGATGTTCGGCCGCATGACCTGGAGCTTCGACGATCACAACCGGCTCGCCCGCCGCACCGTGCTGCGCGACCCGACGATCGAGAGCCCCGACGGCTATGGTCCGGGCACGCTCGACACGCTCGGGGTCGACCTCGCCAACGAGTGGAACGGCGACCCCTGGGCCAACGCGGTGCCGCGCTTCAGCGATGCCGGCTGCCTCATCCTGCCGAGCTCCGACCAGTACGGCTACCCCGGCGACGCCGTCGAGTACGAGCTCGGCAGCCCGCGCGACGACCGTCCCAACGGCATTGGTTTCTCCTACGGCGCCAACACCTACGGCTGGAACTACGGTGACCTCGCCTGGTACTCGCACGCCGGCGTGCACGGCTTCGAGCCCCAGTACGGCAAGGTCCAGAGCGATCTCCGCTACGTCCAGGGGCGCCTCGTCGAAGAGACGATGTCGAGCGCGTCTGGCCCCATCATCGACACACACCGCGTGCGCACCTTCGAGGCCGGCAGCCTGACCGTCGACCGGATGGACATCAGCGTCTCGCCCGAGCCCTATCCCGACGCCCATGGCAACCTCCCCGAGCGCACGACCCGCACCTACGGCCGCGAGCTGCGGTTCACCTGGGACGCGATGGGCCTCGTTCAGCGCGACCTCGTCGACGACGACGTGGGCCTCATCGAGTGGCAGACCTGGGCCCGCGACAGCGCAGGTCGCTGGCTCACGCACAGCCTCTTCGGGCTCGACCTCTGGGCCTCACGCGCAGCGATTCCCATCTGGGGTGGCGAGTACGACCCGTGCACCGAACAGAGCTGCGACCTGGCCGACGCCAAGCTGCGCGTCCTCTACAGTCGCACCCTCGACGCCGCCGGCCGCACGACCGAGCGTCGCGTCTCGCGCCCCGATGCCCAGGGCGTGCCCACCCAGGAGCAGGTCGATACGTGGCGCTACGACGCCGCGGGCCGCCTGGTCGAGCAGGCGAGCAACGGCACCTACGTCCAGACCTGGGAGTACGACGACGCCGGCCGGCTCGTGCGCAACGCCTATGACTACGATGGCGTCGGCGACGACGACGGCTGGACGACGACCACCTACGATGCATCGGGCCGCTGGATCGAAGCGGCGACGTTCTCGGCCGGCACGCTGTACAACCGCACGACGCGCGCGTTCGCCTGCGAGTCGTCCGATCCCTGATCCGGGGTGATGCGTCGCGACGAGCGTGGCGCTGGGCGTTCGGGTCGGGTAGTCTCCCGCCTCGATGAACGCCCAGCGCTCCGTTTCCTGGCTTTCGTACCGGCTCGCAAACCTGATCGCTAGCGCCCTGCTGGCGGTCTCCAGTGGCCTCGCAGGTTGCTCGCAACCGGCCGAAGACGACATCGCCACGATCACCGGGCCACTCTGCGTCGTGCATTCGCCGACGCTCTTTGGCATCGACGTCTCGAAGTGGCAGGGCAACATCGACTGGGCGAAGGTCAAAGGTGCCGGCGTGAAGTACGCGTTCATCCGCGTCTCCGACGGCATCACGACCATCGACGCACAGTTCCCGCCGAACTGGGCGGGTGCCGCCGCCAACGGGATCCCACGCGGCGTCTACCAGTTCTTTCGCCCCAACCGCGACGCGGTCGATCAGGCCCAGATCGTCATCGACCACCTCGACCTCTACGGCATGGGTGAGCTACCGCCGGTCGTCGACGTCGAGGCCACTGGCGAACTCGCACCCGCGGACGTCGCAAAGCAGGTCGGCCTGTGGATCGACGAGATCGAGAGCACGCTCGGCGTGCGCCCAATCATCTATTCGGGCAGCTACTTCTGGGACGACAACGTCAACTCATCGGCCTTCGCCGACTACCCATTCTGGATTGCGCACTACACCTCGGCCGAGTGCCCACGCCTGCCCCAGGATTGGGCCGACTGGACGTTCTGGCAGTACTCGTCGACCGGCAGCGTCAACGGCATCGCTGGCAACGTCGACATGAACCGTTACGCCGGCACCCTCGACGAGCTGCTCGACCTCGTGCCGGATGAAGCCTGCCGCCTCGACCCCGAGTGGCGCGACTGCCAGGACGACGTCGCCTCGACCTGCGTCGACGGCCAGATCGAAACGACCGCGTGCGGGGCCGCTAGCTCGTGCTTGGCAAGCGTGTGTATGGCCGACCCACCCGAGGTCGTCGAGAGCGGCCCCGAGCCGCAGCCGGAAGTCGCCGAGCCGCAGCCGGAAGTCGTCGAGCCCCAGCCCGAAGTCAGCGAGCCCGATAGCGCGGTCTTTGACACCGCCGTGCCAGCGCCCGACACGACCGAGACGACCGAGACGAACGACACGAACGACACGACCGACACGAACGCCCCGACACCGGACACGCAAGTCGGCGGCGCCCACGCGGCGATCCCTTCGCGCAGCGTCAGCCGCCGGCAACTTACCCCGTCCGACGGTTGCCTTGGCGGGGGCGGTTCCGAGCAGCTCGGCTGGCTGACGCTTGCCGCCCTCGGTGTGATCGCGCGCCGACGGCCGATGCGTGCCGCCTGACGTTTGTCAGCGCGTCGCCTTGGAGCGGACTTCCCAGCGACCGACCCCGTGCGGCAGCTTGCGCACCTGCTGGAGCCAGCTCAGGTGATCGGTCTCGGTCGCGTAGCACGGTAAGCTGATCGGCTCGAGGCTCGCGACCGCGACCCACTGTTCGCGCCCAAGAGGCGGCACGATGATGCTGTCTGGATCGACCGACACGTCGCGGTTGGCGGGGATGCGCAGGTTCTGGAACGGCACGAAGATGTCGTGGTTGGGTCCGGGGCCGATCCACAACATCGTGATGTAGGCCACCCGCGGCACCCGCAGGTAGTAGAAGACCTTCTGGTAGGGCACATACTCGTGCGCGTCGCCCCAGATCTCGAGGCTCATCGCGTCGCTGACGTTGTCGAGCGCGAGTAGGGCTTTGACGAAGGTGCGATGTCCGTCGATCGAGCAGCCGCCTTCGCGCCAGACGAGCTCGAGCATCGGCTCGCCCTTCGAGAGCGCGCCGCCGCTGTCGCCACCCTCGATGTCGCGCCGGTCGCGCCGTGGCTCGCCGCCTCCGCCACCCACGTCGCGGCGTGCACCTTCACGTCGCGCCTTGCCCGTCTCGGGACCCTCGGGGTCGCGTGGGGCGGGCGGCCGCGGGCGCGGCTCAGCGGCAGGAACTCCGGTCGGCGCGACGAATGCGCACAAGAGCACCAACAATCGAGTCACAGCGAGCCGGGACAAGGAGTCGAGCACGACCCGAGGCTAACACACGGCACTCGGGGGAGCTTCCTCGGAGGGGGATCCGAGTCAGCGGACGGCCTTCAGGACTTCGCGTAGTTCAGGCGATTGTCCTGTCCCTGCGTGCACTTGTAGCAGGGCTTATCCTTCTGGTTCAGCGCGTTTGCGTCGACGAACGTCGCCATGCAGTCATGCACGGACAGGCGCTTGGCGTAGCCACGGCAGTGGAACGTCACGGGCTCGACGAAGCTCTTGGGTTGCATCAACATAGAGATGAACTCCTCTTCTCTGCTTGCCGGCGTCCGCTTGGGGTCGGCGCAGCGAAGGGCGAGCTTCTACACGAAGCTCGCTCACTTTTTCAAGCTTCGCGCTCGCCTGGCTCACAATCGCGAAATCGCGCCTGCCCAGATTGCGCGCGTGCGCTGAGAATGCGGGTCTCTGAGCGGGATCGTGGCCGACCGGCGCGGCCTGAGGCGAGACCGGGCCAGGAAGCTTGCCTGTCGCCAGCCTGCAGAGGTAAGTGCCCGCCGTGCTGCACCTCGTCTCGGTTTCCAAGTCCTATGGTCCGCGCACCCTGTTCGAGGGTGTGTCGTGGCATGTGCCCCCCGGTCAGCGCGTCGGCTTCGTCGGGCGCAACGGCGCCGGCAAGACGACCATCTTCCGGATCATTGCGGCGATCGAGAGCCCGGATGAAGGTCAGGTCATCCGCAAGAAGGGCACGCGGCTGGGCCACCTCACCCAGGAGCCCGAGGACCACGGCAACGCGACCGCGCTCGAGGCCGTGCTCGAAGCCGGCGGCGAGGCGCGCGCGCTGCAGGCCGAGCTCGAGCGCATCGAGGCCGCGTTGGCAGGCTCGCCCGACGATGCGTTGCTCGCGCGCTACGAGGCCGCGACCGCGCGCTTCGCCCAGCTCGGGGGCTACCAGCTCGATGCCGAGGCCAAGCGCATCCTGGCGGGGCTCGGCTTCACCGAGCGCACGATGAACAAGCCGATCCCGACGCTCTCGGGCGGCTGGCGCATGCGCGTGTCGCTCGCGCGTTTGCTGTTCGCGCGCCCCGATCTGCTGTTGCTGGACGAGCCGACGAACCACCTCGATCTCGCGACGCTGATGTGGTTCGAGCAGTTCCTGCAGAGCTACCCCGGCACCATCATCGCCATCTCGCACGACCGCGCGTTCCTCGACCGCTTCTCGCAGGCGATAGCCGAGCTCTCGTCACGCGGGGTCGAGGTCTACACCGGCAACTTCACGCGCTACCTCGAAGAGAAGGTCGAGCGCATGGAGCGGCTCGAGAAGGCCGCCTCGCAACAACAGAAGGAGATAGCCCACGTCGAGCGCTTCATCGAGCGCTTCCGCAGCAAGGCCTCCAAGGCCAAGGCCGTGCAATCGAAGGTGAAAGCGCTCGAGAAGGTCGAGCGCATAGAGGTCACCTACGATGCCGACTCGGCGCCGCGCTTCCGTTTCCCGAAGCCACCGCGCTCGGGCAAGGAGGTCATCAAGGTCGACCACGTGCGCAAGGTCTACCCGGACAAGGTCGTCTACGAGTCGATCGACTTGACCTTGTGGCGGGGTCAGCGGGTCGCCCTGGTTGGCCCGAACGGCGCAGGCAAGTCGACGCTGCTCAAGATGTTGGCGGGCGCGGTGCAGCCCGATGGCGGTGAGGTCATTCTCGGGCACGAGGTGAAGCGCGCGTACTACGCGCAGCACCAGCTCGACACGTTGAACGCATCGAACACGGTCTTGAAAGAACTCGAGTCGGTCGCCAAGTTCGACCAACTGCCGCAGTGCCGCGGCATGCTCGGGGCGTTCGGGTTCTCCGGCAAGGACGTCGACAAGAAGGTCATGGTGCTCTCGGGCGGCGAGAAGGCGCGCCTGGCGCTTGCCAAATTGCTGTTCGATCCCGCGAATCTATTGCTCATGGACGAGCCGACGAACCACCTCGACATGGCGAGCTGCGACGTGCTCGAAGAGGCGCTCGAGGATTACGAAGGCACGCTCGTCATCATTTCGCACGACCGCCACTTCATCAACGCGGTCGCCAACGTGATCATCGAAGTCGACAACGGCACCATCGAGGCCTACCCCGGCAGCTGGGACGAGTACGAGGCGAAGAAGGCCTCGCTCGCCGCCCTGGCCGCGGCCGAGAGCGCCGCCAGCAATGGTGCCGCGAACAACGGCAGCGAAGGCCGGGCCGCGTCGTTCCGCGACAAGAAGCGCCTCGAGGCCGAGCTGCGGCAGGCGTTCAGCAAGTCAACGCGCGACAAGAAGAGCGCGCTCGACAAGGCCGAGGCGAAGATCGCCACGCTCGAGAGCGAGCTGACGGCGGTCGACGGGCACCTGGCGGATCCCGAATTCCTGAAAGACTCTGTAAAGATCCGCGAGGCCTATCAGCGACGCGAGACGCTCATCCGCCAGCACGAGCGGCTCATGTCCGACTGGGAAGACCTCTCGTTGGCGCTCGAGTCGAAGAAGTCCGAGCTCGAGCAGAAGCTCGCCGCGCTCTGACCCCGCAGCGCCCTGACCACAATCAAGGAGAGTACGCCATGCCGCACAAGCACTCCGACGCCGCCTTCGCCCGCGCCAAGAAGCTCTTCCCCGGCGGCGTGAACAGCCCGGCGCGTGCGTGCCGATCGGTCGGTGCCGATCCGGTGTTCGCGGCGCGCGGGGAGGGTGCGTTCGTCATCGACATCGACGGCCATCGCTACCTCGACTACGTCGGCGCCTTCGGCCCGATGATCCTCGGCCACGGTCGCACCGAGGTTCTCGACGCGATGCGCGCCCAGCTCCAGCACGGGCTCTCGTTCGGCATGCCGACCGAGCTCGAGAGCCAGCTCGGCGCGTTGGTCGTGCACTGTGTGCCGTCGATCGAACGGCTGCGCTTCGTGTCGTCGGGCACCGAGGCGACGATGTCGGCGCTGCGCCTCGCGCGCGGCGCCACCGGGCGGGCGAAGATCATCAAGCTCGAGGGCTGCTATCACGGGCATGTCGACCAGCTCCTTGTGAAGGCCGGCTCGGGCGCGATGACGCTCGGGCAGCCGGACTCCGCGGGCGTGCCGAGCGGCATCGCGCGTGAGACGCTGGTCTGCGCCTACAACGATCTGACCGCGATGGAGCTCCTGTTCGAGGCGCACCCGGGCGAAGTCGCGGCGGTCATCCTCGAGCCGGTCGTTGGCAACATGGGCGTCGTGCCGCCCGAGCCCGGCTACCTCCAAGGCGTCGTCAACCTGTGCAAGAAGTATGGCGCACTGTCGATCTTCGACGAGGTGATGACCGGCTTCCGCGTTGGCCTGGGCGGCGCGCAGTCGCGTTACCACGTGAAGCCCGACATCACCTGCCTTGGCAAGATCATCGGCGGCGGCATGCCGATCGGCGCCTACGGTGGCAGCTCGGAGCTGATGGCGACCATCGCGCCCGAGGGACCGGTCTACCAGGCGGGCACCAACTCGGGCAATCCCGTGTCGGTCGCGGCCGGCATCGCGACGCTGACGATCCTCGCGCACGGCGGCATCTACGAGCACCTCGAGCACCTCGGTAAAGCCCTCGAGCGCGGCCTGAACGAGTCGCTGCATGCGACCGGCGTACCCGGCACCGTGCAGCGCGTCGGCTCGATGATTACCTTATTCTTCACCGAGCAGATGGGCGCCCCGGTGCGTCGCCTGGACGACGTGCCCGCCTCCGCGAAGGAGCGCTTCGGCCGGTTCTTCCGCGCCATGCGCGAGCGCGGCCACATGTTGCCGCCTTCCCAGTACGAGGCCTGGTTCATCTCGGCTGCGCACACCGGGGACGACATCGGCGCGACGGTGATTGCGGCGCGGCAGGCGCTCGGCGAGGTTTGAGGCCCACGCCCACGCCCACGCCCATGCCGCCAAACGCAGAAAAGGCGCGGTCTCCCGCGCCGTCCCAATCACCGTTCCTCGTCGTCTCAGACGCGCGCTCAGGTTCGTGGCGACAGCCCCGGTCTTCCCTCGGCTCCGCCCGTGGGGCTTCGCCTTGTGTCCAGACCGGGACCCACGAACCTGACCGCTGGGGTCACTTCGTGTCGAACTCGGCGTCGATCACGTCGTCCTTGCTGCCGCCGCCGCCCGCGCCGGGTCCCGGACCGGCGCCCGGCTGACCGCCGGGGGCGCCGCCCTGGGCCTTGTAGATCTTCTCCGCGAGCTTGTGCGCCTTCTTCTCGAGGTCGTCCTTGGCGCGCGTGATGTTCGCCTTGTCGTTCGACTCGAGGGCCGTCTTGGCCGCGTCGCAGGCCTGCTGGAGCTCGGTCCGCTCGGCCTCGTCGAGCTTGTCGCCGACATCCTTGAGCTGCTTTTCGACCTGGTACTTCAGGCTGTCGAGGCCGTTCTTGGCCTCGGCCGTCTGACGCTTCTCCTCGTCTTCTTTGGCCGAGCTCTCGGCCTCTTTCACGAAGCGCTGCACGTCGGCTTCCGACAGGCCCGAGCTGGCCGTGATCGTCACCGACTGCTCGGTGTTGGTCGCCTTGTCCTTGGCCGACACGTGCACGATGCCGTTGGCATCGATGTCGAACGCGACCTCGATCTGCGGCACGCCACGCGGGGCCGGCGGGATCCCTGCCAGGTTGAAGTTCGCGAGTGGCCGGTTGTCGCCGGCCATCTTGCGCTCGCCCTGGAGCACGTTGACCGTCACCGCGGGCTGGTTGTCCTCGGCGGTCGAGAAGATCTGCGCCTTCTTCGTCGGGATGGTCGTGTTGCGGGCGATGAGCACCGTCATCACGCCGCCCTGCGTCTCGATGCCAAGCGACAGCGGCGTCACGTCGAGCAGCAGCACATCGGTCACGTCACCGGCCAGGACACCGCCCTGGACCGCTGCGCCGAGCGCCACGACCTCGTCCGGGTTCACGGACCGGTTGGGCTCCTTGCCGAAGAACTCCTTGACCAGCGCCTGCACCTTGGGGATCCGGGTCGAGCCACCGACCAGCAGAACCTCGTTGATTTCGCTCGTCTTCAGGCCCGAGTCCTTGAGACAGCGACGGCACGGTTCCATGGTGCGCTGGAAGATGTCATCGGCCAGCTGCTCGAGCTTGCTGCGCGCGAGCTTCAACATGAGGTGCTTGGGACCGGTCTGGTCGGCCGTGATGAACGGCAGGTTGATCTCGGTCTCGATCGCCGTCGACAGCTCGATCTTGGCCTTCTCGGCCGCCTCGGTGAGGCGCTGGAGGGCCATCTTGTCCTTGGCGAGGTCGACACCCTGGTCGCGCTTGAACTCGCCCACCATCCAGTCGACGATCGTGTGATCGATGTCGTCGCCGCCGAGGTGCGAGTTGCCGGCCGTCGCCTTCACCTCGACGAGCCCGTCGCCGACCTCGAGGATCGAGATGTCGAACGTGCCACCGCCGAAGTCGTAGACCGCCACGACCTCCTGCTTCTTCTTGTCGAGGCCGTACGCGAGCGCTGCCGCGGTCGGCTCGTTGATGATGCGCTTCACCTCGAGGCCGGCGATGCGTCCCGCGTCGCGGGTGGCCTGGCGCTGCGAGTCGTTGAAGTAGGCCGGCACGGTGATGACCGCTTCGGTGACCGCCTCGCCGAGGTAGTTCTCGGCGGCCTTCTTGAGCTTGCCCAAGACCTTGGCGCTGACTTCCGGTGGCGAATAACGCTTGTCGCCGATCTGGATGTGCGCGTCGCCATTGGCGGCCTTCACCACCTCGTACGGCAAGCGCCCGAGCTCATCGCTGACTTCTTCGTAGCGGTGCCCGATGAGGCGCTTGACGGAGAAGAGGGTCTTGGTCGGGTTCACGACGGCCTGGCGCCGCGCGATCTGGCCAACCAGCACGTTGCCCTTGTCGTCGAACGCGACGACCGACGGCGTCGTGCGACCGCCTTCTTCGTTGGTGATGACCTTCGGCTCGCCGCCTTCCATGATCGCGACGACCGAGTTGGTCGTACCGAGGTCGATGCCGATGATCTTACCCATGTCTGTTCTCTCCCTCTATGTGTGCGTGGGCCCGCGGCATAGGCAGCCGGAGGTGATACTTGCCCGTGGCTGGCGGCCGAAGGCGATCGCCCCTGGTTCGGGGCGGTCCCACCGCGACCGCGGTGGCTTGGTGACGGGCCGAACCTAAGTCCATGGCGGGGGGAGTCAAGCGCGGACTTCAAATCGCATGCCACCCGACGCCGGGCCACATTTCTCCGGCCTTGAAGGGCCTTTCGGGGTCTCGAGCCGACCCGGTTTCCAGCGCGTCAGGGGGTCGCCAGCACCCAGGTCGCCGTCTCGCCCGCGTGCAGCCGGCGCCGCTCCTCGTGCGTGATGTGCCCCTCGGCGTCCTTCGCGAACAGGCGCTGCTCGCCGTCGGGCAGCTCGTCGAACATCTCGGACGAGCGGGCTGCGATCGTCGCGAAGCGATGCTCGCCAGCGAACAGGGTCAGCGCGACATCGCTGCGATTGACGACGACGAGCCGCATCGTGCGCGGCGGGACCGGCACATGGATGGCCGAGTCAGCCCGGATCTGGAGCTTGAACCCAAGCTCGGTGCGGTCGCCCATGCGCTCGATGCGCACATGGCGCCCACCCGATGGCGCGTTGACAAGCGTCGGCCCCGCGTCAGCCGGCACCACCGCCAGCGGCATCCCGTCGATCGTCACGCGCACCGGCTGCCGCGAGCTGTTGTCGATGACCAGCACGCCCATCGGCGCCTCGGCCACGACCCGCGCCCGCTGGCCTTCGCGCAGCTCGAGCCACACCCGCTGTGTGCGGTGGCTCGTCGTGAAGTAGAGCTCGATCTCACGCTTGCCCGGCGGCACCCGACCGAACGCGTGGATGGCACTCCCGGCCGCGTCGCCGTAGAGCGCCCCGTCGATCGTCACCTCGACCCGCTCCTGCGAGCGGTTCTCGACGAGCACGACGCCCGTCTCGGTCGCGAACGTGACCTTGACGTCGCCGCCCGGCACGCTCAGCACCTCTTCGGCGCGCACGATCCCTGTGTGCAACCCGACCAGCTGCACGCGGTGGCGACCCGGCGCCAGGTCGCCGACCGTCAGCACGTCGTCGGGCGGCAGCGTGCCCTGCGCGCGATCGTCGACACTCACCGAGACCGTCTCGTCGAGCCGACTCCACAGGACGAGCCGCCCCGGCTCGAGCGCTACCGACCAGGCGCCAGTCTCGCCGGGCTGGACCTCGAGCGCACGCGCGAACACGAGCCCCGAGTCGCGGCCGACGACCGACAAGCGCTGTGCGCCCGCCCGCACCCTGAAGCGGATCGCCACGCCCGGCGGGATCTCGGCGACCTGCTCGGCCAGGAGGCCACGGGTCGCGACGGCCTCGCCGCTCTTGTTGTCGACCACCACCCAGGCGGTCCCGTCGCGCACGACCAGGCTCACCAACACGTCTTCAGTGACGACCAGCCGGTCCGCGTGCGCGATGCCGCTCGTCTGGCCGACGCACTCGACGAGTCGCCCGCCGACCTCGGCGCCGGTGAACGTGCGCTCGCCCTTGGCGGGTACCTCGCCCACGCGCAACGCGTCGATGAACACGTCTACGGCCTCGTCGCGCTCGTTCGCGACGCGCACGGCGCCGCTCACGCCCGACACGACCCAGGTCGCGGCCGGGGTCTCGGCCAGGTCGATCGTCGTCGAGCTGCGGCGCGCGATCCCGGTCGCAATTGCGCTCAGGTGGATGTTGCTGCGCGGCAGGTCGCGGATGAGGGACGTCGTGTTCGGCTGGACGCGCCCACGCTCGACCTCGTCGCCGCCAATGGTTGTGTAGACCGTGATGACGCGGGCGGTTCGATTATCGATGCGGATCGACCCCGCCACAGGCCCCGCCACCCACGTCGTCACCTGCGACGGCATCAGCTCGAGGCGCGCGGCATAGGCCCCTTGGGTCGTCTCGCCGCGGGCGCGGAGTTCGATCGGACCCGTCGGCAGATCATCGAAGCGCGCCTGTCCCCGTGGCGCGAGCGTCCTCGGCTGCTTTCCGGGCACCGCCAGCACCAGCGGCTCGCCGGTACCATTTTCGATGACCAGCGCCGACTGCCCAGCCTCGACCTTCCAGCTCGATGGTGCGCTCTGCGTCAGGTCCAACACCGCCTCGTACGGCCGCCGCGACGGCTCCGAGCGCGCCTGCAAGACCCGCAGCCCGGGCGCCTCGCGGCTCGTCCACGTCTCACCAGCCGGGATGCGGCCGCGCGCCTCGCCGTCGATCGTCAGCTCGATCGCCTCGTCGGTGCCGTTCATGACCTGCAGCTCGGCCCCGACCTGCTCGAAGCGCCACGGGATCTCCTCGTTCGCGACCAGCATCAGCTCGGCATCGGTCGGTGCCGTGCCATCGTCGGGTCGCGCCATGACGCGCGTCACGCCCGCCGGCAAGTCGTCGAAGCGTCGCTCCGCGCCCGCGAACACACGCCCGACGCGCACGCCGTTGACGAGCACGCTCACGTCTTTTTTCGTCGGGTTCGCGACGCGCAAAGAGCCGAGCCCTGGCACCTCGGGTAGCGGCTCGCCGCCGGCCGCATCGGGCACGATCGACCAGTGCTTCGTCTCACCGCTCACGAGCGCGATCGTGGTGTGGGCCGCAAACGCCCCTGGTCCACCGCGGGTCGCGCGCGCGCTCGCCTCGACCTGGCCAGGTAGGAGATGGCGAACCCGCAGCCGCGTGCCCGAGTGCACGATCGCCTCGGTGCGTCCGCGAACGCTCAGCGCGAGGTCATCGGTCGTGCGATTCTCGACCTCGAGGATGGCACCTTCAGGCGCTTCACTTCGCTCGGGCACCGAGGCGCAGGCCGCGACGCTCGTGACGATGCCCACAAGGGCAAGCAGCAGGGCGGTGTTCTGCGGTGTGGTCATCAGTCGAGTCGGGTCCGAATGTGACGGCTCAAAACTGCGGGTCGCCCTGGTAGCTGATTTCAATCGACTCACCCGGGATCGGGGGGTCGAAGAACGCGACGGCAGGCAGGAGCTGGCTGTTGATGGTGCACTCTTCCGCGGTCGGGATGACGCGATAGGTATCGGGGCCGTCGCCCAGCGCCAGCGTCGTCGTGTTGCCGTTGCGCGTGCGTTTCACCGTCAGACCGTCGAGCACCGGGCGCGGCAGGCAGACCTTGTTGACGACCGTGACGATCGTGTTGGCGATCTGCTGGAGCGCGACCTCGATGCCGGCCGCCGCGCAGATGTTGGTGAATGTGCCGTTTGGGCCGAAGCCGGCGACCAGGTCCGCGAACCGCTTACCGTAGTCGGCGGTGCCGTTGGTCGAGTTGCAGATGTAGCTCTGGTGAAAGCAGTCCTTCGGGTCGCCCTTCGACGCGATGAAGGCCGCGCGGTCGGCTTCCCGCGCGGCGGGCGTCGTGGCCAGCGAGTCGCCGGCGATCGTCGCGACGATGACCTTGCCCGGGTCGGTCTTCAAGCTCTTGAACTTGTTGACGTAGTGGGCGACAGGGACGAGTGGTCCACCTTCGTCTGTAGTCTTGAGGAGACCGCAGGTCTCGTAGAAATCCTCGCCGACCGTAGCGTTGTCCGCGATGGAGCAGTCCTCTTCGTCGGAGACGAAGACCACGACCAGGTAGGCGTCGTCGCGCAGGAAGCGCTTGGCCTGCTCGGCATTGCGCGGGTCGTTCTTGTCGAGGGCCATGTAGCCGGCGCGGATCTGTTGTTCGAACTTCAGGCACTTCTCCTGGTTCACGCCGACTGTGGCGATGCACTGGAAGAGGTCGATGTTATCGCCGGTCAGGAACTCGGGCAGCTCATCGGGGCAGGCCGCCGAGTCGGGCGGGCGGATGCAGCCCCAGTCGGCCTGGCTGTTCGACGGCTTCTGGCAGACGAAGGCTGGGTCGCCGAAGAGGTCCTTGCACTCCTGGTCATCGGTGCAGCGGCGGCGGCAGGTCGTGTTGACGGAACCGTTGGGGTTGGTCGTGCAGCCCGGCGTCGTCGGGACGCGGCAGGTCCACTCGCCCTGGTTGGTGTCGCAGCTGCCGTAGATCTCGCAGTCGATGCCTGCGCAGTCCGCGTCCGAAAGGCATTCGAGGCGGGCGGTGATCTGGCAGGGCGGCGGGAACGCCTTGGCGGCTCTCTGGTTGAACTTGCCCTTCGAAGAGAAGATCGTCGTGTTGTTCACATCGCACTGCGTATCGACGGTCGTGACCGCGATGCGTGGGTCGATGTCGAAGGCGGTCTTGATCTGCTCCACGAACGTTTTGAAGTTCGTCGTGAGGCCGACCTGCTCCTGGCACATCGAGCTCGAGTTATCGACGACCCAGAGGAAGTCGATTTTGATGGGATCCGCGTCGCCCGTGTCCTTGGTCACCTTGAACGTGAACGACTTCTCGAGGTTCGCGATCGGGGTGTCGTTGCAGGCGCTGACGCCGAGCGTCGCCACCAGTATCGTCGCGAGCGTGGAGAGGAAGAGCGTGTGCGTCGGGTGCATCAGCATGGGGGGCGCATCCTTGAGGATGGTGCTCGTAAAGCGAAGGCCTGAGCGATCGCGAGCCGGCACTCTACAGGTGGCGACCTTGGCGAGCAAGCTCAGCCCTGACCGAGACCCCAGAGCGCGGCGGTCGGAAGAGCGTGCAGGTTGGCTGCAAACGGCACCGCGGTCGGCCCGCTAGAGAGGACGATGCCGCGCAGGAAGCGATCGCCGGCATCTTCGGCCAGGGCGCGTAGCCCTTTGAAGTCCTTGGTATCGACGCTGGCCGAGGCCTTGGTCTCGATTGCGGCGGCGAGCAGGGTTGAGTCATCGAGTGTCAGGTAGCGCGCGGGGTAGGGGCCGGCGGTGATCGCCTTGACGAGGGTGCTCTTGCCCTTCTGGCGCGCGCCGTCGAGGAAGATGACCGGCGTATCGGCGAGGGCCGCGACCAGGGAAGCGACGATAGCGCGGTCAAGCATGGTTGGAATCTAGCCGCCGGTAGCCGCCGGTAGGCTGCGATTCAACCGGGTTCTCCGCTGATATTCGTCCAGTCAGTGGACGAATAGCAACCATTGGCGGTGCCTGAATAACGGATGTTGATGCCTCTACAGGCGGAGGATCGCTCCAGCGACCGCGACGCGAACACGCTCGGACGGGTCATCGAGCGAGGCACGCAGCGCCTCGATGCCGGGCTTGTGATTGAGCCGGCCCAGCGAGGCAATCGCCAGCACCCGGACCTTGTCGTCGGGGTCCTTCGCGAATGCCTCGAGGGTGGGGATGGCGTCCTTTCCCTGCAGCTCGACCAGCCGCTGAATGGCCGCCAGGCGCAGGAGCTGGCGCTCGTTGCGGGCGGCGATCTCGGTGGCGATCTGGATCTGCACGGGCTTGCTGAGCTTCTTCGTCAGCGTCCAGGCGACGCCGCGCAGATCGTCGCGGTTCGACGCGAGCGTCATCATCAGGTGACGCTGGGTCTTGTCGCCGTGCTTGGTGACGAACGTGTGCAGCGCGTCGGGTGCCAGCCAATCGAGGCTCTTCTCGAAGAGCATCAGACGATTCTCCGGGTCCTGCTCGATGAGCGCGAAGAAAGCCATCTCGCGGATGTCCTTCTGGCGGTCGCGCGACGCTATCTCGAGGTCGGCGGCGGAGCTCGGGTCAGGCACGCCGACCAGCGCCCTCACGGCGATGCGGCGCACATCGGGGTCGGGGTCAGCGATATAGAAGCGGGCGACCGGGATAATCTCGACGTCTTTTATCGCCGCGAGCGCCTCGAGCTGCGCGAGCTTCATGGTCTTATGGGTCTCGCGCGCGAGCGCGTCGCGTAAGACCGGGATCGACTCGCGCTGCGCGAGCTCCCCGATGGCGTGGCAGGCGGCGAGGCGGATCGTCTCCGGCGCGTTGCCAAGGAGCGGGTGCAGATCGGCCAGCGCCGCTTTGCCCTTGGCTTTGCCGAGGAAGTACACGGCGGCCGCGCGCTGCGGCACGTCGGTGCTCTGGATGCCCTCCTCGCCCTCGAGGTAGGTCACGAGCTTGGTCGAGCCCGACTTCAAGTACAGCCGATACGCGAGGATGAGCTGCTCGTAGGGGGTCTCGCGATCCTTGATGATCGTCTTGGCGAGGTCGTAGACCTGCGCATCCGCGATGAACTCGAGTGCCTGTAGCGACAGCACCTTCTGCGCCGCGTTGGTCCCGGTGGCGGCAGCGATGAGCGTCGCCTTGCCGCTCGCGTCGCCGCGCAACGCCAGGAGATACGCGAGCTGGAACTGCACCTCGGCGTCCTTGCTCGACTTCAGGAGCGGCTTCACGAAGCCGATGTCCCGCACGTCCTCGACCTTGGCATCGGCCAGCCGCCTGAGCAGCGTCTTCTGGAGCTCGGGCGTGTACTTCGCGAACCCTTCCTTATAGAGGGGCAGGGCGGCGACCAGCGGCAGGGTCGGCAGCTCCTTGTCGAAGGCCCCCTTCACATCCGCGGACGACGACTTCAGACCGGCCTTGAACGCGGGCACGAACCACTCGCCGCCCTTGCGCACGAACGCTGCGACGTAGCGGTCCGGCCGCGGGCAGTCCTTCGCCTCGAGCCCCTTCACGATGATCGGCACCGCCTTCGCCGGCCCGAGATCCTCGACCAGCGGGAACACACCGGCATCGGGATCGACCGGCATCTCGCAGACGGCCTTCTGCGTCTCCTTCTCCCAGCTTCCATCCTTCAGCGCCCGGAGCGCGCCGATGGCGGCCGAGCGCACGTTCCACTGCAGGTCCGCCAGTGCGTCTTTGACGGGCGGCAGCGCGCGCTTCTTGTCGCCATGCCCGAGCCCCTCGATAGCGAGGGCGCGCACGTCGAAGTCGCCGGCCTTGGCGCCGCGTTCGAGCGTGGTCATGGACTTCTCGACGAGGTCTTTGTCGGGCTTGGCGAGCGCGACCGGCGCGAACAGGAGGGCCAGACACGGAAGGGCGAGCGGGATGGCGATGCGCATGAGCGGGCGGTCCTCTCAGGGGTCGGTAAAGGCGACGCATACGAACGTTCGGGCAGCGGGCTGTCAAGTGCCTTGGCAGCCTCGAACGTTCGGGCAGCGGGCTGTCAAGTGCCTTGGCAGCCTGTCTCTTCCTGCTTTTGACATCGCGAGCGCGCCGGTGCTAACGACCCGCGCGGAGGATCTATGCGTGAAGTCGTCATCGTCGGTGCAGCTCGGACCCCCATCGCTTCCTTCCAGGGCGCGTTCGCCAGCCTGCCGGCGCACAAGCTCGGCGCGGCTGCGATCGCCGCGGCACTGACCCGTTCGGGGCTGCCAAGGCAAGCATGGTCGTCGATCGACGAGGTGCTGGTCGGCAATGTGCTGCAGGCCGGCCAGGGGCAGGCGCCGGCGCGTCAGGCCGCCAAGGGCGCGGGCATCCCGGACAGCGTCGGGGCGACGACCGTGCACAAGGTGTGCGGCTCCGGCATGAAGACGGTGCTGCTCGGCACGACCGCCATCCGCGCGGGCGAGGCGGACATCATCGTCGCGGCCGGCATGGAGTCGATGACCAACGCGCCCTATCTCCTGCGCCAGGCACGCGACGGCTATCGCATGGGGCACGGCAAGATCGAGGACTCGATGATCCTCGACGGGCTCTGGGACCCATATAATGACCAGCACATGGGCAACTGCGGCGAGCTGTGCGCGCGTGAGAAGGGCTTCTCGCGCGAGGCCCAGGACGCGTACACGATCGAGAGCTACCGACGTGCGTTATCCGCGATCGCGGAAGGCAAGTTCGACGAGGAGCTGACCCCGGTCGAGGTGCCGCAGCGCAAGGGCCCGCCCCTCGTCGTGACGAAGGACGAGGAACCGGCGCGTGGCAACCCGGCCAAGGTGCCGACGCTCTCGCCGGCGTTCCAGAAGGACGGTACGATCACCGCGGCGAGCGCCTCGAAGCTGAACGACGGTGCGTCGGCGATGGTGCTGATGGCGGCCGATACGTGCAAGGCGCTCGGGTTGAAGCCGCTCGCGCGCATCGTATCGGTCGGCCACCACGCGCAAGCACCCGAGTGGTTCACGACCGCCCCGGTCGGTGCCTTGAACAAGGCGCTCGCGAAGGCCGGGCTCGGCGTCGGCGACATCGCCGCGTTCGAGATCAACGAGGCCTTCGCGGTCGTGGCGCTCGCGGTCGCGGCCGAGGTCGGGATCCCGCTCGAGAAGGTCAACCCGCGCGGCGGCGCCGTGGCGTTGGGCCATCCAATCGGTGCGTCGGGCAACCGCATCCTCGTGACGTTGCTGCATCACCTGCGACAGACCGGCGGGCGCTACGGCGCGGCCGGCATCTGCCTTGGCGGTGGCGAGGCCGTCGCGGTCGTTATCGAGGTACTCGCCTGATGTCTGGGCTCTACTTCGAGAACCTCCTCTACGAGCGCGAGGACTTCATCGTCACGCTGACGGTCAATCGGCCGCAGGTGCGCAACGCGCTGAATCGTAAGACGCTTTCGGAACTGCATCGGGCCTTCTTCGAGTTCCGGCACGACAGCGAAGCGCGCGTGATGATCCTCACCGGCGCCGGTGACCGCGCGTTCGTCGCGGGCGCCGACATCGCCGAGATGCAGGCGATGAATCAGGAGGAGGCGGAGGACTTCGCGCGCCTCGGGCAGAGCCTGACGACCAACATCGAGTCGATCCCAAAGGCGGTGATCGCCGCCGTGAACGGGTTCGCGCTCGGCGGCGGGTGTGAGCTGGCGATGGCGTGCGACTTCATCCTCGCGTCCGAGAACGCGGCCTTCGGGCAGCCCGAGGTGGGCCTTGGATTGATCCCCGGCTTCGGCGGCACCCAGCGGTTGGCGCGCGTCGTCGGGCGCGCGATCGCCAAGCAGATGATCTTCACTGGCGAAATCATCAAGGCTCAGCGCGCGCTGGAGATAAGCCTCGCGAACGCGGTCTATCCGCTGCCCGAGCTGCTTGGACAAGCGCGCGAGATAGCGCGCACCATCGCGTCGAAGGGGCCGCTCGCCGTGGGCGCGGCCAAGCGCAGCCTGAATCGTGGCTACGACCTCACGCTCGAGGTCGGCATGGAGTTCGAGGCGATGCTCTTCGCATCGATGTTCAAGACCGACGATATGCGCGAAGGCACGTTGGCCTTCCTCGAGAAGCGCGCTGCCGACTTCAAGGGGAAGTGATTTGTCCGAGCCTGTTCGCTATCGGGTGCTCATCGGCAAGCCCGGCCTCGACGGTCACGACCGCGGGGCCAAGGTCGTCGCACGCGCGCTGCGCGACGCGGGCATGGAGGTCGTCTATACCGGGCTACACCAGACCGCGGCGATGATCGCGGCGGCCGCGGTGCAGGAGGACGTCGACCTGGTCGGGCTGTCGGTCTTGTCGGGCGCGCACAACCACCTCGTGCCCGAGGTGATGCGCGAGCTGGCGTTGCGCGGGGCGCTCGACATCCCGATCTTCGTCGGCGGGATCGTGCCGTCCGACGACGCGGCGGAGCTGAAGGCGCAGGGGGTTGCGCACGTGTTTGGTCCCGGCGCGAAGTTGGACGAGATCGTCGCCGCGGTGCGCGGCATCCTCGAGCGGCGTGCGGCGGCGGCAGCAGATGCCGGATGAGGAGAGCGACGAAGCGCTGATGGAGCGCTATCGCGAACGCGGCGACGAGGCTGCGTTCGCGACGTTGTTCGGGCGTTATGCGACGCGGCTACATGCGTTCTTCTCGCGCTTTGGCGATCGGGGTCCGGGGGACGCGGGTGACCTCATCCAGAAGACGTTCCTGCACGTGCATCGGGCGCGTAAGGACTACCAACCGGGGCGGCTCGTGCGGCCCTGGATCTACACGATAGCGCTCAACGTGCGGCGCGAAGAGGGGCGACGGCGGCTGCGCTCGCGCGAGGTCGCGGTCGACCTGCAGGACCCCGGCGCCATGCGCGAGCCGTCGGTCGGGCCGAACGCGTCGTCGGCCAGCGATCGCCTCGTGCAGCGGGCGCTCCTTCAATTATCCGAGATCCAGCGCGAGGTGATCCTCTTGCACTGGTTCGATGGGCTGTCGTTCCCGGAGATTTCCGAGATGCTCGGGGCGAGCCTGTCGGCGGTGAAGGTGCGCGCGCATCGGGCCTACGGCGAGCTGCGGCTGATCCTTGGAGAGCGATGATGGTGGCACACGTGTCAGCCAAGGCCGAAGTAACCATCTCAGCGGGAGAGGCTTACTACCGATGATGTCTGGCAATGGCACATCTGGGACCGCGCCGCGCGGGGACCTCACGAAGGGCGGTGGCGCGCATGCCGATCCGCTCGCGCGACAGCTCGCCAGCGCGGCTTCGCTCCAACCCGCGGGCCTGCCCGAAGCGGACATGGCGGCCCTCTGGGGACGGGTGAAGCACGAGACAACTGCGGCGCGGTCGGGTTGGCGACAGCACCTGCAAGAGCTGCCGACGGGTGTGCGCGTCACGCTGGCGCTCGCAACCGTGCTCGTGCTGACGGCGATAACGGTCCTCGTGATCGGCACGCGCGAGTCGTTGGCGGGCGCCGGCATCATGCGCGTAACGCTGGCGCTGAGCAGTCTTGGCATATTGGCCGCTGCCTGCTTCGCGGTGAGCCTGCGCGGAGTCCATCAACGGCCGTTGCGCGGTTGGGCGTGGGCAGTGGTGGCGATCGCGGTGGCGGTGCCGGTCGGGCTGGCATTATTGCCGATGGGCGCGCACGCCGATGGCAGCTCCGGGGTCGGTTGTCTGCTTATCGGGATCGCGACAGGTGGCATCGTGAGTGTGCCGGTGTTCCTCATGCAGCGGGCTTCGGTGCCAGTGCTGGCGCGGGTCTGCGCGGCGCTTGCGGGCGGCGGCGTGGTCGCGTTTGCGCTGCTCGAGCTGCATTGTCCGTCGCGTGATGTGACCCATTTGTTGCTCGGGCACGCCGCGGTCGGGCTGGTGCTCGTGGCGCTGTCGGCGTTCGTCGTGGTGGCGCGGCGCCGATGAGGGGCCGCTGGCTCTGGGCGCGACCCGAATAAGACGAGCCACGGAGACACGGAGATCACGGAGGCAGGGTCAGAGGGCGCTGCGCTTGATGCGACCCGCCGTTCCTGCCGCGCGTCAGTTCGGGGCGCAGTACCCGGCGTCGTCGAAGAAGTCGCGGCACGTTGCGGTGGCGCCGCATGAGGCAGCGACGTCCGGGTCGCAGAGCGCCCGACAGACCGAGTTGACGCAGGCTTGGCCCTTCACGCAGGTACCAGCGCTGGCGCACTCGGACCCGGTGGCACCGGTGCCGGCGAGGAGGCAAATCGGCTCGGCCTCGCCCGCGACGGCGTAGCAGGCCTTGGTCACGTCGGTGCAGTTCTGGGTCAGGAGGTTGCACTGTGTATAGAGGCCTGGGATCTTGCAGACCGAGTAGGGCGTGCTCGAGAGGGTGATGCACTCGTTGGCGGTGCCCGCCCCGCAGTCGGTATCCTCGCCGCACACCTGGTAACAGCGGTTGCCGGTCTGATTTATCGAGAGGCACACGCCGCGCTGGCAGCGGTCTTCGGGCGAGCACGCATTGTTGGCTGGCACCGGGCCCGCGGGCACGCAGGTCGCGACCGTCTCGGCCCCGATGAAAGTGCAGTTCGCGCCCGCCTCGCAGCCGGTCTGGAGGATCGGGTCGCAGGGCGTGCTGCTGGTCTCGCGGGCGTCGCTGTCGCTGCGCGTATCGGTCACGTCGGCAGCGTCAGCGACGTCGGTCGTCGTCGTGTCACCTGTATCGGCGGGAGAGCTCTTCGCGTCGTCGCCGCACGCCGCGCTGGGGGCGGCGACGGCGAGACCGGTCGCGAGGGTGAGCACGAGCCGGGAAAGAGGATGCGAAACGGGGCGGATGGACTGCATGCGGGGCGTCTCCAGAGGGCCGGCGGCCGGAACGGAAGATGACGAGGAACGGGCGCGGGATCAATCGGCGCGAGGTCCGATGTCGTCGGATGTCACGGCCAGCCGCACGGGACGCCGTCGATCCGCCGATAGAGGACGATCTGGAAGGGCGCATTGTACTGCAGGGTCGGATCCAGGAAGGTCTTGTCCTTCGCGAACGCGCGCTGGATGACCGGCAGGGTGTCGAGCTTGTCGGACGTGAAATAGGTGCGTGGCACGGCGACGACGAAGCGGACCTTGTCGGCGCAGATGCGCTCCCAGTAGGTCGCGTCGCTGATGAGGCGGGCCTGGAAGCGCTTGCTGTTGGTGTCGATTTCGTAGGCAGCGATGCGGCGATCGGAGAGCAACGCCAACAGAGGTGCCAGGGTCGAGCCGCCGGCGATCGACTCGTCGGGTGCCGAGCCCGCGCGGATGTACGCGGCCACGTCGTCGAGCAACGAGAACGTGCGCTTCTTCGTCCAGAGGTAGTGGCGGTAGCCGGGCTCGATGCCGGTCTTCAGGCGCTCGCCTTCCCAGAAGATGAGCTTGGTGAGCCCGCTCAACGCCGCGAGCACGGGTGGCTCGGTCCAGACGTAGTCGTTGCGGCCGCCGACCGACTCGAGCTCGTCGTCGAAGACGACCTGGTGCTGGTAGCTGACCACGCCGTGCAGGCCAAGCGTGAGCACCGCGGCGAGGCCGAGGGCGGCGGCGGTGAGTGAGCGGCTGGGCGTGGGCGCTGGCGACGAGCTGGGCGTGGGCGGTGGCGGCGAGCTGGGTATGAGAAGGGAGAGGCCGCGCCAGATCGTGTAAGCGGCGGCGAGTGCCAGGAACGGATAGATGAGCACGAAGTAGAAGCTGTAGAGCTCACGAAAGAGCGCGTACTGCACGAACAGCGCGACGGCCACGAGCCAGAGCACGAGCGCGCGAACGTCAAAGCCCGGCACGCGCGCGACCCAGCGGGCGAGCACGACGACCGGCAACGTCAGGCCGGCGAGCCAGAGGTGCGGGTGGTAGAAGATCTCCTTGGCAAAATCGGTACTGCGCAACATCGCGGCGACGTTGTGGAAGACCGATCCGGGAAAGCCCCGCGAGCCGCCGAAGAGTTCGACCATGTCGAGGTTCTCGAAGGCTTTGGCCTGGTGGTAGGCGTAGACGCCTTCGAGGTAGGTGTCGCCGCCCAACGCGTAGAAGATGATGTTGATGAGGCCCGCCACGATGATGAAGCCGGCGGCGAGGCCAAGTCCGTTTCGCAGGCCCGGGCGGCGGCGGGTCGTGGGCGCGGGCGAGAAAAAGAAGCCGAGGGAAATGACCGCGAGGGCCGGCGCCATCGCGTAGAAGCCGGTCGTGACGGCCGCTCCGAGGAGGGCGCCGGCGCGGATGGGGTGGCCTTTGAGGGCTTGCCAGGTGCCGAGTAGCAGCCACATCGCTGTCATATTGACGCCGGTCATATTCGACGAGGCCTTCAGGACCTCGCTCGCAAACAGATAGAAGACGAGTGCCAACGGGGCTGCGATGGGGTGGATGGCGCGGCGCGCGATGCCCCAGAGTGCCAGGCCGCCGATGAGCGTCGCGAGCATTGGGAAGAGCTTCGCGAAGGTCAGCGAGAAGCCGAAGATCGAGAAGGCGATCCCCGGCACGACAACGTGCAGCGGCGGGTGGGCGAAGAAGTAGTCGGCGTAGGGCCACTTGCCGTCGCCCAGGATCTTGGCCATGTAGAAGTAGATGTTCTCGTCGGTGTTGGAGGGGACGAGCGCCTGGCTCTTCAAGAGGAGCCAGAGCGCGCAGATAGCGACCAGCGTGGCGGTGAGCAGCACGCGGTCGCCGGTCGGGCTCGGGTGGGTGTCGCGGGCGGCGAACAATGATTCGGCTTGAACGCCGATGGCGACGAGCACGACGGCGAACGCGAGCGCGTGCAGGGGCGCATCGGAGGCTAGGCCCGAGACGGCGAAGGCGAGAGCGAGTGCTGGGCCGAGGTGACGCGTGAGCGTGTGGGCGAGGCGGGGGGCTCGGGAGAGGGCGAAGGGGCGATTGCGGAAGGCGGCGATGAGGGCCAGGGCTGCGAGCGCCAGGGCGGCGCCGAGGGCGAGCGCGAGCACGGCGCGGAGCGGGTTCGAGGTCGCCGACAACGAGCTGCCGAGCGCGGTCGCAGTGTCAGCGAGAGTCGGCTCGGGGAGGAGCAGCGCGATGAGGCCCGAGCCGAGACCGAACGCGATGGCGCCATACGCGACACGATCGGGGCGGGTGGAAGCGCGGCGGAGGCCGACCGCGATAGCGACCCAGGCGAGTTCCGAGGGAAAGCCGAGCTCGGCCGGGTGGATGTCGGCGAACGCGCGAAAGCCCCAGGTGTGGCGGGCGAGCAGGGCGCCGAGGCCGAGTACCAGGCAGACGAGCGACCACGGGGCGGCTGCGCGGGTCACGCGATGGGGCCGCAGGTGGTGGGCAAGTGCCAAGAGCGCGCCGACGACAGTGAGCACGCGGCCGATCGCGAAGAGCGGCACGAAGCCATGGCCGGCGGGAGCGGGAAGCGCGACGGCGGCGAGGAGGGCGAGGGCGAGAAGGAGGGTGGGGAGCGCGGGCGCGGGCGAGGGCGCGGGCGTGGGCGCGGGCGTGGGCGTGGGCGCGGGCGTGGGCGCGGGCGTGGGCGTGGGCGCGGGCGCCTTCGATTTACGCTTGGCCACGGCCCCGCCTCACGATCTCGAAGAGCCGTTCGGCTTCGGTCCACGGGTCACGCTCGCGCGCGGCGACCGCGTCGAGCACCTGCGCGTCGGCGTCGAGGGCCGCGTCGAGCGCGCTGCTGACCTGGTCACGCACGAGGCTCTCGAGCACATGGCGTGCGCGCAAGCGGCTGCGTCGACGCGCTGCCTCGGGGTCGACCGTGAGCTGCGCGCGATGTGCCTCGAGTGCCTGCACGAGGTCGGAGATCCCTTCGCGCGCGGTCGCCACGGTGCGCACGATCGGCACCTCCCAGGTGGGCGCGGCGCCGAGGGACTGCAGCATGCGCAGGTCTTTTTCGGCCCGCAACGCGCCGTCGCGGTCGGCCTTGTTGACGACAAACACGTCGGCTATCTCGAGGAGACCCGCTTTGATCGCCTGGATCTCGTCGCCGAGCCCGGGCACCAGCACGACCGCGGTCGTCTGCGCGACCTTGATGACGTCGATCTCGTCCTGCCCGACGCCCACCGTCTCCAGCAGGATCGGGTCGTAGCCCATCGCGTCCAACACCAGCACCATGTCATTGGCCGACCGCGACAGCCCGCCCATGTGCCCACGCGTCGCGACGCTGCGAATGAACACGCCGTCGTCGACCGCGTGCTCGGCCATGCGGATCCGATCGCCCAGGATCGCCCCGCCCGTAAACGGCGACGACGGGTCGACCGCGACCACTCCGACCCGCTTGCCGAGCGCGCGCCAATGCGCGACCAGCGCCGCGCCCAGGGTCGACTTGCCCGCCCCCGGATTGCCCGTGAGCCCGATGATGTGCGCCTGCCCCGCGTGCGGATGTAGCCGCTTCAGAATCGGCACCGCGCGTGGGTGCCGGTCGTCGATGAAGCGCATCAGGCGCGCCGCCGCCCGCACGTCACCCGCCAGGACGCGCGTCGCGAACGCGTCGTCGTCGAGCGACTCGGGGCGGCGTGGGGTCGTCGAGGCCACTACATCGGGGGCACTGCTCATCCCGCGCGCTTAGCACGCGGCGGCGCCCTGCAAAAGGGCGGCCCTCTACCCTGCTCTACCCTGGCTTCAGCGCAGCGCCGTCAGCATCTTCACGAAGTCTTCGGGCGGCGGCGACTCGAAGCGCATCCCCGCGCCCGTGCGCGGATGCAGGAACCCGAGCACCGTCGCGTGCAACATCAGCCGCGGCGCCTTGATGGCCTTCCCCCGGAACTCGCGCACGTAGACCGTCTCGCCCAGCACCATATTGCCGACCTCGGAAAGGTGGATCCGGATCTGGTGTTGCCGCCCCGTTTCCAAGCGACAGCGCACCAGCGTCGCACCCTTCTTGGGCAGCGCCTCCAGCACCTCGACATGCGTAATCGCCTGCTGCGCCTCGTGCGGCGGCCGCGCCGGAAACGACTTCGGCCCGTGCGGAAACGGTCGCGCGAATGTGCCACGGAGCCCATCACCCCGATCACGTACAAAGATCGTGTCATGCGTCGCGCTGTTCGCGCGGTTGTGCACAAGCGCCAGGTAAGCCCGTTCGACCGTGTGCGCCGTGAACTGCTCACCGAGCCTCTTCTTCGCCGAGAACGAGCGCGCGAACACGAGCAACCCCGACGTATCCCGGTCCAAACGATGCACCACCCCGAGCTCGTCGTCGCGCGCGCTCTCGGCGTTCGCCCGCCCATACGCCCTCAGAAAAGCCCGCGCCCGGTCGCTCAGTGTGTCCTTCTCGCCCTCCTCGGTCGGCACCGCCAAGGTGCCCGCGGCCTTGTGCACGACCAGCACGTCGTCATCGACATAGGCGACCTCCTCGGCCCGCAGCGCCAGCTTCGGCACCCGCGACGCCTCCGGCCACACCTCCAACGCCTGCCCCGCCCGGAGCCGCACGGCCGGATCGGTCGCCGCCTTGCCATCGAGGTGCACCCGCCCGCTGCGCACCAGATCGCGCGCGCGCGACCACGGCACCCCGCCCAGCACGCGCCGCACCACCGCCTCCAGCGTCTTGCCCGCGTCTTCGATCCCTACCGGCTCTGTCACGTCGTGTTCGTTCACGGCCGCAACCTAGACCGCAGCTCAAGAAATGGCGATCGACTTCGCCAGGCCGTCCCGGTGCGACTTCCTACAAACACGCGGGGATCGTCGCCATGAAGGAGCCGTGCCGCATTGGCCGACAATCGGCATGTGCCGCGCATCCGCCCCAGGCTCCAAGCGCCTCGACGCTGTCGGCCTTCACCATCGTCGTATAGATCGAAGACGGCTCGCCTCGCGCTCGCAATCAAGGCCGGACCGCTGACAGCAGCGGTCGACAAGGAGAACGGCACGGCGGATCTGGTGCTCGTGCGTGGGGTCGAGTCGCTGTTCGACAAGGGCGGCCGGCGCCGCAACGATCCGCTGCTCGCGGTGCTCGCCCCAGGTGGTGCGGCCGCATCTAGGCCTCATCGACTGGCGCCGCGATGCGCGCGGCCAGCTCGACGACCAACAGCGACAGGCGGCCGCAGGCAAGTGCGGTGCGCAAGTGCGGCAAGTCCCGAAGGCGGCGCGCGAGCGCCCGGACGTCTGTGCCCCAACGTCCCGTGCGCCCGAGTGCGTCGCGCACATAGCTCTCGAAAGTCGGAAATCCGAAGTCCTGGATATCCCCGGTCGAGAGTCGCAAAAGGCCTTCACCAAAGCGAGACGCAACGCTCCGTAGATTGTGGTAGATTGTGCCGCGTGCTTGACTACCCGGTTCATGGCATGACAGAAGACGCCGTCCGACGGTCCCGTCACCCAGGAAGCAAACTCATGCGCAACCTCACTACCCAGTGGCTCCTGTCCGCGTCCCTCGCGTCGTTCTCGCTCGCGGCGTTGCCCGCTTGCGATGATGCCGCAGCACTCGACGCGGGCGCCGATCCGATCGACGCCGCCTTCGCCGAGGACGGCAAGGCCGACGGTGCCATGCCCGAGGGCAGCCCGCAGGCGCTGGGCGTGTTGCGCGTCGCGAACGAAGCTACCAAAGACCTTCTCGCGAAGGCGACCGCGGTTGGCCTCGGCACGCGCACGACCGACGAGATCCTGAAGGTCAGGAACGGCAAGGACAAGAAGCCGGCGACCGGCGACGACGTGAAGTTCGCGACGCTAAAGCAGCTCGACGCCGTGCCATACGTCGGCCCGGCGTCGCTCACGAAGCTGCTCGCGTACGCGCAGAAGCTCGGCTACGTGACGGTCACGGCGGCCAATTCCACGCTCGCGGCGCAGGCCAAACGCACGCCCTGGTCGGGCTACTGGTGGTCGATGCAGAACGGCGAGCTGGTGCTTGGCTGGTCGAGCGCCACCGGCCGCAAGGCGTGGACGCCGGCCGAGGTGAAGGCCTTCGACGCCTGCCTCGAGTCGACCACGACCGCGTGCAAGACGCTGATGGACGGGCACACTGCGGATGCCGGCAAGCGCCTGTCGCCGCTCATGAAATTCGACCTGTGGGTGCGCCGCTGGCTGGAGTCGAAGAACGGCGTCGGCGGCTCGGCCTCGACGATGTACACCCACGCCGCGCGCTGGGAGCTCGACCACCACTACATCGGCGACAACGACGACCACCCTCACGCGGGCTCGGCGGGCTACGCCGGCAAGTGCATCGGCTGGGCCCTCGCGAACAACGACTGGGACGAGCCGACCGTCAACAAGGCCCTCCTCGGGGTGGGCTTCGAGCCGGCCGACATCAAAGGCATCCTCGCCTCGATCTACAATGGCGGGCAGTTCTTCGTGCCCGACGACCTGTGGGTCGGCAACGCCTACCACGACAACGAGGGCTCGGACTCGGCCGAGTACTACGACGACGTTCATCCTCACGACTTCGTGCGCGCGCTGGTCGCGACCATTGGCAAGGGCAACTTGCTCGAAGGCGATCTCGACCCCGGCGACGGCGTCTGGAACTACCCGATCTACAAGTACGAACTGCGCCCCGGCGTGCCGAAGAACGGCAAGGTCGCGGTCGGCGCGACGATCTGGTACGCCAACGACGAGGTCGGTATCGACGAGGTGTTCTCGACGAATGCGGCGCGCCCCGACCTCCTGTCGCGCGTGCTCACGTTCGAGCTCGACCTGCCGGCGAGCGCCAACGGCGACCTTACCAAGGCGACCGGCGGCCGCTGGACCGGCGCGTCGGTCGACACCCATCCCGACGCGCTGATCCTCGGGCTCGAGCCGACCTGGCGCGTCGATATCCATGACTACAAGTCGACTCAGATGAATCAGGAAGTGAACTTCCCGCTCATCAAGCGCCTCAAGATCGGCGCCACCTGGACGCCGATCGTCGACCAACTGCTGGCTGACTACTACGCGCGCTGAGTACGCGCGGCGCGCTGTTCGGCGCGTCTGTTGTGGGGCATCATGCGCGCCATGAGCGCTGTCGACATCCCCGCCTACCTCGCTTTTCTCCCCGCGCCGCTGCTGGTGGCGCTTGCGCGCGACGCCGAGGCGGTGCCCGCGGTGCCCGGCTTGCTGGTCACGCGTGGGCTCCAGGCGGACTTCCCGGACCTCGAGTCGCCGTCGGTACTCGTGCTCGTGCTCGAGGTCTATCAGGCGCTGCGCAGCGAGCTCGCGACGGTGCTCGCGGCGCGCACGGCCGACCGCGCGTTCATCGACGCGACCACGCTCGCGTGCGCCGCCGACAACGTCGGGCGCTCGATCCGCGATGCTGCGTGGCAGACCGTCATCGGTCGCAAGAATGACGAGGGCAGGGTGGTCGTTGGCCCCGTCGCTGGGCACGCCGATACGCCAGTCGCTGTTCCCCGGGTCGACGTGCCGGCCTTCATGCGCGGCGAGCAGGTGACGCTCTTCGGCCCGCCCGACTCGGCCCGCATGGCGATCAACGCGATGAACGCGATCCATCGCAAGCGCCCGGACGAGGCGGCGATCGTCAGCGAGCTGGTCGCCGAATCCGGACAAGTGCCGCGCTGGGGCGCTGACTCCGAGGACTCGAAGACGCCGACCGTGCGCGACCTCCTGAGCGCCAGCCGCAACCTGCACGCCTGCTTCGAGCGCACGCTGACGTTTACCGACCCCAAGTCCGGCCGCACCTACAGCCTCGCCGAAGACGGCCTGTCGCTACCCGTGAAGCGCGTCGCCGGGCTGGCATTGCCCGATGGCAACCACCTCTTCGAGGGTAGCCCGCTGCCCTTGCACCTGGTGGAGCTCGTGCAGCACGTGTGGCTCAACCGGCATCGCCCCGAAGCGTTGGTCGTGTATTTCCCGAAGCTCGAGAACGAGATCGAGGCCGGCTACCTCGCGCGTCTTTTCGCGACCGTCGAGCAATCGATCAAGGCCCGCGACGCGCGCTACGTGCTCGGCTCGATTCGGGTCCTGGTCGTGTTCGAGAATCCGCGTGCGATATTCCGCATCCGCGAGATGGCACTGGCACTCTCGCCTTATTTCCTGGGTGGCAGTCTCGGCTGGCACGACTTCCTCGCGTCGACCGCGCGCCTCTTCCGCCACGACCCGGGCTATCGGATCCCCGTGAAGGCCGACCCGAACATCGTCATCCACCACATCCGCGAGTCGCATCACATCCTCGTGCGCGACCTCGCCGACTGTTCGGCGCTGAAGATCGGCGGCATGTACGGGGTGCTTCCGGCCGAGGGCGACCCCGACTCGCTGACGGTGTCGATGGTCGGCTTCGTGAAAGACGTCGTCACCCAGATGAAGCGCGGCCTCGACGGCTTCTGGGTCGCGCACCCCGACTTCGTGCGCATCGGCATTGCGCTCGTGCGCGCCTGGCGTCGCCACGAAGCGGACCCCGACGAAGACGACGCGCTCGAACGCCTCATCCGCGCGCTGGTGCCTGATGTGGTCGAAGTCGAGCCGCTCCTGTCGTTCGTGCGCGGCCCCGACGTGCAAGGCCTGGCGGACACCGACCCGCGTTATGTGCGCGCTGTTCTCGCCGCCGAGCTCGGCGGCTCAGACGTCGTCGCGAACGACGACCCCGAGGAGGTTCGCTACAACCTCTTCCAGGCGTTGCAGTATCTCGCCGACTGGCTGACCGGCAACGGCTGCGTGGCGCTGCCCGCGAGCATGCGCAAAGCCAATGGCGACAAGGTCTTCGTGCGCATCATGGATGACCTCGCCACGACCGAGCGCTCCCGTTGGGAGGTCTGGGCCGAGGTGCATCACGGCCGCATCTCTCGCGCGACGTTCGACGCGCTATTGGCCGAAGAGGTCGCGTTCCTGCAGTCCGGCTCGGAGCGTGCCGACAAGCGCCCGCAGGTGCGTTGGCAGGGCGAGGCCGCGCGCTGGTACCCGACCGCCGTGAAGCTCCTGCGTCAGCTCATGACCGCGGAGCATCCGCCCGAGTTCGCGACCGAGCTGCTGTTACCGTTCACGTTCGACGTGATCCGCGACGCCCCCGACCCGTGGCAGGCCGCGCGCCACCTGTGCCCCGGTCATTACACGTGAAGATGAGCACGCCCACGCACGCCCACGCCCCCGCCCACGCCCACGCCCACGCCC